>Ga0105248_10005885_pt1 | contig 13479 bp, 9 predicted proteins | sample KBSS34metaG_FD_81524 | JGI IMG/M metagenome (GOLD analysis project Ga0105248, IMG submission 81524) | Switchgrass rhizosphere microbial communities from Kellogg Biological Station, Michigan, USA - KBS S3-4 metaG | ecosystem: Host-associated > Plants > Roots > Rhizosphere > Soil | place... | reverse complement strand
CTCCAGTTACCTCGGTGGTAAAGAAGACGATCAGGGATTAGGCATTGCAGTGGACAACGCTCGTAATGCGTACGTCGTTGGCTGGACCGCTTCTGACGATTTGAAAACCAAGAGTCCTTCGTCCCTCGCGCCATTACAGGAGGGGTTCCAGGGTGGCGGCTTCGATGGATTCGTCGCAAAGGTTGGGACAACCTCGAGCGGTAACTCGTCGCTGACCTATCTGACTTACTTCGGCGGTGATATCAACGATCGTGTTGAATCAGTAGCGGTGGATTCTGCTCAACGTGCGTACATCACGGGCGCAAGTAACTCTTCACCAGATCGTTTTCCGCTAAAGAATGCATTCGATTCGACGCAAAAAAACGGTGAAGCATTTGTCGCGAAACTGAATGCGGATGGTACGGCTCTCTTCTATTGCAGTTTCCTCGGTGGCGCTAACGACAATACACCGGAAGACGGCGAAGAAGGTTTAGGCATCACCATCGACACTGGGGGCAACGCTTATGTCACCGGCAGAACAACTTCCGGCACAACTTTTCCGGTTGGACCACTTGCTCCAGTCTTCACGGGGAGCAATGCGGGTTCAGCGTTCATTGCAAAGATCGGCGCGACAGTTTCAAGTACAACGCCCGCAAAACTGTTGTACTCGACTACGTTTGGCGGACGAACAGCAAAAGCCGAAGCAATCGCGCTCGACCCGAAAGGAAACGTATACATCACCGGTACATCCGCTGGAGATCTTCCGACTACGCCAGGAGTGTTTCAGCCAAAACCGCAGGGAGAGTTAGATGGATTTGTCGTGAAATTCTCAGCCACGTTCAACGACACTATCGGCGTGTTTCGCCCTTCCAGCAATGCCTTTCTGCTTCGCAATTCAAACTCCACTGGTCCGGAAAACATCAGCATCACATTCGGAGTTGCAGGGGATCTTCCGGTCGCAGGTGATTGGGACGGCAATGGAATCGACGACGTGGGTTTTTTCAGACCGAGCACCAAAGAGTGGCAATTGCGCTTACAAAATGGGACTACGATTATCACGCTGGTCGCCTTTGGACTAAATGGTGATATACCAGTCGTCGGTGATTGGAATGGCGACGGCATCGACACAATCGGCATCTATCGCCCGTCAACAAATGAGTGGATTCTGACCAATGGTAGCACGAACAACACGTCACCTCCGGAGGACATTCACATTGTCTTCGGGCAAAACGGCGATCTCCCAATTGCAGGCGACTGGAACGGCGACGGTAAAGATACGCCGGGACTATTTCGTCCAAGCAACTCTCAATTCCTTTTGAGTAACGGTTTCCTGAGCACCATCGACATCACGCCGTTCACGTTCGGTGCGTTGGGCTCAAGACCAGTCGCCGGTGATTGGGATGGTGATGGGATTACAACGGTGGGCGTTTTCAGCCCCGGCAGAGGTCAAATATCTCTTAATAACACGAACACGAGCGGCAATGGCGCGGGCGACATCGTGTTCAGTTTCGGATTGAACGGAGATTCCCCATTGGTCGGAGACTGGGACGGCAAGGCTGAAGTACCGGTGAACTAATCGCTACTGGCTTTTTCTCAGTGCAGCCCCCAATTACAGAACCGAGCGCGGTAGCGCCGGGTCAATCTCATTCCCGCGTTCGTTTTGGGGAAATTGACCCGGCGCTACAGCGCTCGGTTCTGTTGAGTTCAGAGCAGTTGCTGCTCCCACCTGGTCACTTATTCACTCATTACTTAGCATCCAACCAGAAAACTGTTTTACTGTGCCGCAAGTTGGTCCACCGTCTCTGCCTGTGCCTGGCACACGTACCTCAATCATCAGAGCTGCATCCGACGCCTGTTCAATCATCGGCCAGGTTATGCCAGTAAGCGGAATCTTTAATCGACGACTCCACGGCGTATTTGTCTGTCCGGCGCAGGTACCGATGTCGAGATAGATGAAACGATTATTAGCAGGACCTTGCGCGAAGGAGCCGAGAAAATTCGGTTGCCCGTTTTTCCCTTCTCTGACGCGAATTGGGAATTCGAATCGCAGATCCTGTTTCGTATATCTCTGCTTCTGAACGGTTTTGTAATCGTTGCCGTGGCCTTCCTGGACGCCGAAATCAACCTCACCCGGCGGGCGCTCAACGATTACACGAAGACTTACCTGTCGTTCCATGGGAACGCAGCATACCACCAACAGCAATGTTGTTTGTATGCCGGCGCGTTTCGCGCGTTAGCGAGATGAATTCAACCGGCTCAATTCTGAGCAGCGGACGAAACAAGTTTACGCAACATGATGAAAATGCGGTTACCCGTTCCCGTTAGTTGGGCCAATCCCCAAAGAAATGGCAATGCAGTGCGATAAAGCACGCGGTGATCGACAACCGCGATAGAACTCTTGCCCCAAATCTCACCGAACGGCGAGTTGATATTGCGTGCGGACAACTGCTGAAACGAAATGCCCTCTGCAAACAACTGAAACGTTTTCTTGCTGAATTTATATATGTGTCCGCCTGGATGCAGTCCGTAAAGATTCAAGCGGCCACTCGTTACCCGGCTGCCAAGCCTTGCGACATGATGAAAGAGACTCTCGCGGACAGGAGTCTCTAGTACAAGAGTGCCACCTGGACATAGGACTCGATAGGCCTCTTCAAAAAACGACTTCGGGTGAGATAGATGTTCAATCAGGTTGAAGGCAAAAACCGCGTCGAAGGTGTCGTCGGCATAGAAACTATCCAACGTGCCATGACGCATCCGAGTGCGTGCCTGATTGGCGTAACGAACCGCCGCCGCATCAATGTCACAACCCGCGGCGTTGATACCAAACTCTTCGCACACATCCAGGAAGAACCCCAATCCTGAACCGACCTCCAGAACCTTTAACCCGGGTGTTTGTGTCCGCCCGCTCGCCTTCAGAAAAGCGCGGAGTTGCTGTCGGAATCGTTGCTTGTGGGCGTCACTATTGCCGAGATAAACGTCTGCAGCCCAATATTCCGTCTCGTCTCCTTGCGACGTAGGCGGTTGATCCATCAAAGGGTCTGTCCAAATCAGCGCGCAACCAGGACAGGACAAGATTCGAAATGCGTCATGGTTGTATAGGCCAGTGTCATAAATCTCACCTGGCAAGCCGCACATTTCACAATTGAGGTTACTGAGCTGCTGGTCTTGAACATTAGTAACAGATGGAGGATGAGGCTGCACAAACTCCTCGTTGAGTGCCGAGACAATGTGCTTCATGGCAGTAGTCCTTTCAAGTAGAGGTTAGAGGAATACGCTGGCGGGATGAGATCTCGTCAACGGTAAGGTGTGGGCTTACGAAGGCAAGATTTCGTGAACGAACACCTTGGAAGGTCGCCTTTTATCCGCATTAACAAGGGATGTCAATAGGGATTATCCTGAGGCGGGTCGGTGGTCCAGACCAATTCGAGCCCGTCCAACCTTTCAAATCGCGGGCGCCTGCGATTTTGTGTTAATGTTCGTCATGCCAGTGCCGAACTCACAGGTGTTTCGAGGCTCCCAATGCTCACCCCATATAGACCTGCACTCTGGTTGTTGCTGACGGTTTCCCTGCTTGTCTGTGGCTGTAATACCGCCAAAGATCTTGGTAAGACACTGGGCGACCTGGCAGCGGTTCGCGCTGAGCTCATTAAGAAATTTGGTGAGCAAGATGTCAATTTACACGCCAATACCTCCCGGAGTTTGACGAGTATTTCGGTTGTCTACTTCAACTCACCTCTGAACCAAAAAACTACCGAAGAACGTGCAAAGCGGGCACAGGAAACAGCAGAATTGTCAGGCAGCATAGTCAAAATTAGGCTCAACAAACATGAGTACACGCTCACGGAGAGTCAGATTCTGCAAATCCAACACATGTCTGACTACCTCAGGTGAATGACGCCCGCTCCTTCCATAGTTAATGTGATCGTCGCCGCGGATTACGGCGAGAGGTTGCTTGATATGCCAGGCGATGAGGCGGCATGGGTTGCTGACACATCCGCGAATCATCCCGTTATCATGAGCATTTGGGCCACACATTCTGTCGACCCGGACCGCGGTTATCTCGCCGGCATTACTTCCTTTCAGGTCTCTGCCGATAAGACGCCAGAGGATTGGTTACTCGGAGTTTTGGATTCAGTCGAGGTGCATCACAGTGAGTATTCGCAGACGCCGCCATATTCCATCCTGCGCGTCATTGGCACAGTCCTGACGCCTCGCATTCGCGAGCGGCTTGCGAGCTATCACTTTGTTAAGTTTGAGGATTTGCCAGAAGGATTTGTTGCGCACAAATTGGCGGGCTAAGCAAGAACGTTTGATTGCAGCGAGTTGTGCACAGTCGCGGACATCACAGAACCGAGCGCGAGGCTGGCGACAGCGCGTTGATGCTTGGGCTGTTGGGCTAATAAACAAAACTAAGGGCGCATGGGCCTCTCTGGCGGTATCAAGGGATCTACAGGGGGATTCGCTCTTCTTCTCTGAAAGAACGAACCCGGTTCCGCGTAAGTTGTCGAGTACGCGCCACCGTATGGCGAACGGTACTCCAGGGCTGCCGGCACAAACGAATATTCTCGCGTCGATTCCACCAGGCACCACATGCCACCAAGCGGTCCAAAATATCTGCGAAAACCTCGAACTTCGCGAAGCCTGCTCCTTCGATACGCCCACACATCAAAACTGTCTCCCGTTATCTTTTTAAGCATCGTTTCCGGCTGAGCCTTTTTGTTTTTTGCCAGTTCACTGGTCGCGACTCTTGTTGGCCCAGCGTAGACCAGCAATTCCGGCTTCGCGCCCGTTCTGATGTTGATGCGATAGTTACCCTTCTCAGAGATCCTGTACTCACTCTTATCCGCGACGATCGTAAGCACTGCCACTTCTGATGCTCCATCAACAGGCGCCATAATCGCGATTGCCGAACCCCGGATAATCCCTACCGCCACTTGACCTTCAACTTCCCTGTAGAGGATCTCTGTATCACCATCCAGAAAAAGAAAGGAAGTGGGATAGGGGTGGATCTCCGCGCGACTCTCAACCGCGGTTCTCACTCGGTCGCCGTTAATCAAGCGTTCACTTGCCTGGAGTTTCCGCCAGGCCGGCGTCTCAACTCCTGATACAAGCGCGTCTTCTACAATATCTACAACTCCCGCCTCCGCCGAAACAGTAAGCCTCTCTTTAGCTCGCGACGGGTCTTCGGGATCCGTGATCAAAAGGTATGCTCGGTTGGACCGCACTTTTTTATGCCACTCTGATTTCTTCAGAGCATGGTTTGCTTTTACCAACGCCTGGCCGCGTTGACGACTCCAGCTATCGAAATCGTCGCCAGACTTGATCCCCGAAGTAACAATTACTTTTCCGCCGACCGCAGACGCAGTCATCCCCGTCTCGACGCGGCTGCCATCCGCAAAGGCCAGTCCTTTCAGCAGACTCAACTCAGAGTTTCCTTTTTCATCAACGTTGAGCCGATAGCTGCCGCCGCTCGCGACGAGATACTGCGCAGTTGGCGTCAGGAGAGACACGGGCTGATAACTCAATTGTCGTCTTTCTTCCTCCCATTCATTGGCGGGCAACATGTCGATGATGGCAACCTCCAGGATTGCCGAGCCACTCCACAATTTCAGCTTCAGATTGTCCGGCGAAAGGTCCAGAAGACCAATGCGCGTATTGCGGTCGAGTCTCAGGTAACAGCCTGGAATCAGAAGAATCTCAGCCCGGCCGGTATCCCCCGCCTGGATCATGTCGCCATTCTCAAACGTGTGATTCAACACGAGCGGCGCTTTATAAGAACCGCGTAGATGTTCGACATCGCCTTCGATGAAGTTAGGACGCTTCCCTTCCACCAGGAAGTCTTTGAGAAGTACCGAATCGCCGGCCTGCTGTGAAGATTGGCCGGTTACCACGAGGGAAAAAATAAGGACCAGGCTCGCAATCCTGATTAACAACACAGATTTATTGATGACTGAGCACATCGTCCCGCTATTCAATCTTCTTCGCCTTCGAGTCCTGACACGAACCCAACCTCAAAACCACTCCGGTCACCTGTCCATTTTCATTTTTTACGAACATCATTTCCGTCTCCGTCTCTTTAGCGAAGAACTGAGTCTCTGATAAGGGAACAAGTGTTACCGGCATTCGGTTGCCGCCGCGCCATCTAATCCCGTCGCCTTCACGCGTGACGGTGCCAATGGCGTTTGGTCCAAACTCATATTTCCCAACCAAAGGATCCAACAATTTAGGATCGAGTGAGATTGGTTTGCGTTCGGGCGCCAGACGCGTGCCTTGTGCTTGTAGTAGTTGCCAGCGGCCATCTTTTTTCACAAAGATGCTACTGACCGCGGTGCCACGTACCGTGTGCCGCGAAACAACTACATCACCGTACACCATGAGGCTTTCGATTGCGGGAGGCGGAATCGGAGTTGAGGAGATTGGATCGTTACTCATGATTCCACTTATCTGGGTCACCTTATTGATAACGCCACCAGAAGGACGGATGAACTGGAACTCGTCCGCGTAGAGTTGTTCCAGCCGAGGTCGATCTCGTTTCGTAATGGCGTCGTTCAAATCGCTGAATAGTTTTTGTATCTCTTCTTTCGTTTTGTCGTCTTTGGCCTGGTGACCTTGTGCCTGGACCACGGCCGGGGTTGTCAATAAGAGAACGATCGCGACGTACATCACTATCTTCATAATGAGATCTCCTCGGCGAAATCGGTGCGAAGCAAGCGCTATGTATTGGATTGTCAGAGAGAAGTCAATGAGAAAAATGATTGTTCCCAGGATTAACATAATCGAAACGTTGACCTTTCTTTGCGAAGATCATCGGTAACTTACGCGCGGCTTGATGCTACAATACCGGCGCTATGGGAGCAGTGAACATAGTCGCGATAATTGTTCTCTCTTCTGTTTGTGTGAGTGGATTTTGGCCCCTTCCAACCTCACTGAGACGGGATAGACTTGCCGATGAACAGGATATAAAAGAGGCGGTATTCCGGTATCAGTTCGACCATAATGGTTCTGGCCAACAAAAAAACGCCAAAGTCTATTTCTTGTCGATAAACCAAACGAGTGATCCCGGCGATGATTTCATGAACAGATTTAAAGATAACAAACCGCCGGTGAGGAAAGTGTCCCAGGCTACAGTCTCCGCGGACGGAGTCGTTGATAAGCGAACGCGCGAACGAGGCCTCTTATTCCGCATCACTGGTGTGCAGTGGTTACATGAAAACGAGGTTGAAGTTACGGGAGGCTACTTTGAATCTGGTCAAAGCGCCTCCCGTAGTGTCTATAACGTGAAAAGAGTAAACGACAAGTGGGTTGTCCAGAAGGAGAAGCTAAAACGAGTGTCCTGAGTCATGTCCGCGCACGCTCAATTGGACGAGACGTCGTTGTTATCATCCCTCCTGAACTTTCCCTGAATCAAGGCACCAGGCGCACACTATCACTTCCCCTGATTGGCGTGCCCGTAACGGTCAAGCCCTTCAGGATCCCTTGAACATCGCCAGGTAAAAAGGCTGCTTTTCGAGTATCGAAATGGCAGACGATATCCGGGCGTTGGTCTCCATTTACATCAGCGATACTCGTCCTCAATAGGCTTCGCTCATCGCCACTGTGACCAAACGTCAAAGACGCCCGGTTAACCACAGCGGGTGCATTGAACGTTGGCGTGGAGAGAATAGCGACCGGAATATTTCCCATGCTCTTTGGGTTAATGCTGTTGGGAGTGCCTTCCGGCTTGATGTCTATTACCACGGGAACAACTATGCCCTGAAGCACAGCGCTTGCGAGTTCGTCGGCGTCCTCGGGCGCAACCACACCGCTTTCTACGAGACTATCTATGAGATTCTTCGTCAAGTCCTGTGGCGAGTCTGTTAGTTTCGCATCTAGTCGAAACTTAACGATCCGCTTCAGTTGTTCTAACAACGAAGGAGTTTCTGATACGAGGGTTGAGGTTGGCTCAACGGTCGTTGTCCCATCAGGAAAAGCCTGCAGGAAGGCGGCGGTGGCAAACCGCGAGTCCGGTGCTTCACATGCATCTCCGAGCCCATTCAAATTGCTGTCGAGCTGATCCGGATTCGGAGTTCGGATGCAGTTGTCCGACTCATCCAATACCTCATCTTTGTCTGTATCCAGCGGCACCACTGGCTCACCGCCGACGTTCGCGAAGGCGAAAATGAACGTGTTTGGTTTGCCTAAGGTTGGTCCTTCCGGCGTATTCGGTTGCCCAAAAGAAAATACTTCAGCACGAACTGCGGCTAATGCAGCCAGTGCTTCGCTTTCACTGGGCGCAGCGCCGTAGTAGATGTTGAATGACACCTTAGCTCCCGGCGCGAGATTTCCAAAACCGAAGTCAAACAGCGCCCCGTGGTCTGTTGGACCGCTGTCTTGAGCATCTCCGGTGAACAGGATCGAACTCGGACCTGACAAAGGATTAGCCGAAGCAAATCCGTTGTCACTGGAGAACAGAACGTTCGCCGCTTTTGTAGAGCCCTGTATTGTGACCAGGGTTACAAATTCGCTAAAGGGGGTCGGCTCAACGTCCCAGTCCATGACGCGCCGGTAACGAACATCAACATTGGCGCTACTGATGTTCTCGATGGTTACCGTCGCTTCGTAGAGATTGGAAGTGAACGACGGATGATAATCATGCGTGACCTTGAACGTACTACCAATTTGTACTGTCGACACAGCTGTCGTACCGGTTGACGCATAATTCAGTAAGTTCATGTTGCTCACGCCACCTACAGACTGGTTGGCAGAACCCGACACCCTGGTGATGGCGTCTGCCACACCCCATCCTTCACACAAACACCCGGGAGCAGTAGCTTCGGCGCCTGTCGGCAGGAATCTCAGGCCAACAACTGTGGTGCCCGAACCCGAAGACGGCAAGCCGCCCGGCACATTCAGATGTCCTTCGTTGTTAATTCCGAGTTGGACCACGCCGTTGTTGATCATGTTCGGCGATACCGGCAGAGGCGGAAGGATTTCGATGGAATTGAAAGCAAATTTTCCGGTTGCATCCTGTGCCGTCAGGAAATAATTCCCTGGAAGCACTGAGGGCGCTGCAAAACTTCCGGTGAAAGCTCCCCCAGAGTCAAGCAAACCAGAAAACACCTGATCATCGTCAAGCAAAAGAGTGAAGGCGCTATTCGGTTCTAATCCACTGATAGTGAACGGCACCGATAGGCCAACGCTTACTCTCTCTTGAGTCAGGGTCAGTGTGGGATCATCCTCGAAACGATTCTGATCGAAAATCAGAGACATTGTGTCCTGAGTTGTCGCGGCTGAATCTTGTGAGATAACGGCCAGTGGAACGTCGTTCGTAGTAAGGTTCAAAAGCGCTTTGGGAATTGCGAAAGTAAAGTGCGTTTGAACATTGGGCGAAGTTCCGTCCAGGCGTGGCTCTTCAAAAAGTTCCGGGGTTAACGGCAAAGGTGTTTGCGTTCCACCGGCGTTATGGTCAATGACAGTACCGGCAACGACGCGCGGTGCTGCGCTACCACTAACGCGGATGCGGACCTCTTTGTCGATTCCGGAGAATGTTCCAACTGCAACACCGGTCGCAGCATTAGCATCGGTGTTGAATAACAGCCGGTAGGTTGCATCCACCGCTCCTGAAGCTGGGAAGGCTCCTTGCACTGCCAGGACGGTATCGATATTCGGGCTGGGAACTTCTGAGCTCATCATCACACGATACAAGTCGAAGTGTTGGGCGACGCCGAATACAATGTCGCCAACGTCGTCCGCTCCGCTGCCATACTGTTGTTGTTTCTTTTGGCCCGGGCTCTTTTTTACAACCGTGTTCCCGAAGCTTGGAAAACCACCTTTGCAGATCTCCTCAGTCTGCTTGTCATCCAGGCTCGTTGCGCTGGATGAGAACGTTGACAACATGAGATTAACCGGATCGGTGGAGTGTGGAAACTTCGGGGTTGATAAAGTCAGAACGTGCCCGATTTCGTGCGCTATAGTTTGACCGGGACGGGCTGTTTTCGAAACCACGATAGTGGGACCACGGTGATACGAGAAGCCCGTGGTCGGCAGACCCACTTCTGGTGTTTTGGCGACCGTGATGGTAATGCCTTTTGACCCGGCAGCGGCTTTGTTTCCATTCGCGATGACATTTACTCCTTCGTCACCCGTTAGCTCGCCATCGCCGGCAGTGCCGCCTCCCGATCCGTCATCACCATCGACCACGTTTGTATTAACAGCGGAGATTTGCAGGCGCACGTTGAGACTCGCGTTAGCGTTATCGAGAATCTTGCTCGCATCTTTTACGAAGGTGCGCGCCTCGGCCGCGGTGACGCCTGCATTCTTGAGGATATTAACCGTGACCGGGATAGTGGTGAACTCATTCGCCGGACAGGGTGGCGGCGTGGGAGTTGGCGGTGGTGCGCTACCCCAGAATATTGGATCGGGTGAATACGCGCCGTCCAGAATCACATTGGCTGCTGACAATTTGATTTCAAATTCGGCCATGACGTGCGGGACGGAACATTTGGACGATGGTCCAAACCCTGCTTTCCCACGCTGACCTTCCACTAACTGCGTGCGACCGGGTGCTTGCAGGATCCCATTTTCAAAAAACATTATGGTCCCATCGGTGAAGATGTGTATTACATAATGTTCGAGTTTCTCCTTACCGTCCTCAACCTCGACCGTCTTGAAGTTGATAAGAAAATATTCATCCGGGCCCATGGGTGTAGTCCGATTACACTCGTCATACATCAGCATGAGTGTATCCACTGGCGATGACGGCGTACTAAGACCTGGATCAAGATCGGCCTGGTCCGCATACAGGTATGAATTTGTTTCCGGGAAGAACTTCGAAGGAACATCTGACCACTCCGAAGTACCGTCTGGACAGGCGGTAAAAACGCCGTCAGTCACGTGGCACGAGGCGCTGGGCGAAGCCGCGGCGTGAGTAGTCCGGCCTGTATATACAAAAAGTCCAAAGGTGAGCACAACGCCTAACACACAGATTGTGATCGCTGCTGGGAGAAGCCTGTGCTTGTTTGAAGTGAGAGAGGAAATTGAAGCTACTGAAAGCCGGCGGTGTAAAGCAACACGCCGATCGGGGCCATACGTCATGAGGGTTACTCCTTGAGATTAGAGTGAGAGGTCACTAAAGATCGCAGACGGGCCGAAAGGCCCAACGACCTTCATGTGAACCAGATTACTTCACGGGAGGGAGGCTCTTGCTTGGTGTGAGCGGAACTCTCCGTAAAGGAAGATGCCGAACTCAAGCGAGGACACTAGCCGGCATATATGGTGACACGGCAGCTATACACCTAACGCTCCTTAGGTGTCAAGAAATTAATCGGAGAAGGCTGGGTATGTAATGCTTGAATTCGCGTGAGAGGTCGGGTACAAATTAACTGTATCCGTTCTCGCGTTGACATTCACCGGCAACGCGACCCAGTTCATTCCGCTCGAAAGGATCTCTCCATGTTGAAAACAACTTCCCCACTGCTTCTTCTCTTGATTCTGTGTTCAATAACCTACGCACAACAAGGCCGAGATATGGCAAAAGAGAAAGCCATTTGGGCAGAACTCGAAACGTCGGCGCCGCAGAGCGTTGCCGATTTCAAGGCCGCTACCGAGGCGATGGACGCTCAAGACTACGAGAAGGCTATCGACCTGTTCCTGAAAGTTCATCAAGCAGCACCTAAATTCGACGCCGCACTTCGCCGTCTCGGAAGTAGTCTGGTTGCTACTGGAAAGACAGAGGAAGGATTTGCCTTCCAACGACAGGCGCTGGCAATTAGACGCTCCCCTGAAAACCTCATCAGTCTCGCTGAATCATTGTTTTTTCCGGCCGGAAAGGAAGGAACAAAGAAGCAAAAGCAGGAAGCCTACGAATTGATCAGAGAAGCCAGAGTTTCGGATGGCCACGACGTGTCTGCTCTGGTGTTGCAAGCGCAACTCGCGATGGAGCTTGATAAGATCGAGGAGTTTCGCCATGCGACCGAGCAACTGGTCGCCAACCACCCGGAGCTAATGGCCACCCATTTCTACAATGCCATTCTTGCAGCTAATGATGAGAAATGGATAACTGCTGAAGAGGAGATCAAGGTGGCCCAGAGCTTAGGACTCCCGCCCGAAGTGGCGCAACAGTTTCTTGACTCGGGGGTGAGTTCGCGAGCAACAGTGTGGCATTACGTGATCTATTCCCTATACCTGATCGGAGCCTGGTTGGTTGGTCTCGCAGCGCTCTTTCTGGTCGGGAAACTAATGTCCTGGAGAACTCTCACGTCTCTCGAAGCGGCCAATCCCAACAGTCCAGCTTCCGCATCAGAATTGACTCTCAGAAAATTCTATCGACAACTTATAAATGTCGCCGGCTTTTACTATTACATCTCGCTGCCCGTGGTGATCTTTCTCGTGATAATCGTCGCCGGCTCGATCACCTATGCGTTCGTGATGCTGGGACGAATTCCGATCAAGCTGATCGCTGTTCTGGTCATCGGTGGACTGGTCACTATCTATACGTTGATTCGTTCGCTATTCATTAAAATTGAAAGAGTTGATCCAGGAAGAAACTTGCAATACGAAGAAGCGCCCGGCTTATGGGATCTGTCTCGCGCCGTGGCGGTTAACCTCAACACCCGGCCGGTGGATGAAATCAGAATCACTCCGGGGACTGAATTGTGCGTCTACGAGAAAGGAACATTGAGAGAGCGTTCACAGGATAAGGCGCAACGAATTATGCTGCTTGGAATTGGCGTACTCAATGATTTCAAGCAGAACGGGTTTCGCGCCGTACTGGCCCACGAATACGGGCACTTCACGCATCGCGACACAGCCGGTGGTGACGTAGCAATCAGAGTCAACAATGACATGATGAAGTTTGCGCATGCAATGATCGCCACTGGCCAGGCCAATTGGTGGAATATCGCCTTCCAGTTCCTCCGTATCTACCACTTCATATTTCGTCGCATTAGCCATGGCGCTACACGATTGCAGGAGGTGCTTGCCGATCGTGTAGCGGCGCTCCAGTATGGACCACTCGCTTTCGAAGAGGGATTGACCCACGTCATCGGCAAGAGTGTCGAGTTCCATCACCTGGCTGTCAAAGAGATCAAAGACTCTGTCGCGGTGCAGCGGGCCTTGCAGAACCTTTATGAGCTGCGCCTTGAGCAAAATTCCGACCTGCAGCAGCAGATAGAGGAATCGCTGAATCGCGAGACGAGTGAAGACGACACGCATCCGTGCCCCAACGATCGTATTCGCTTAACGCGCAGAATCACCTGCGCGAACGAATCGCCAGCCACCGGGATGGTCTGGGATTGGTTCACGAATCGCGAAGCGTTAACTAATGAGATGACTTCGCTGATTCAATCAGAAGTGCACGGCTGAGGTATTCAGAGGGGATACGTTCTCACCGACCCGAGGAGGTAACAAGATGGATATCAGCGCATTGGCAAGCTCACTCACCACGGCACTCGTTCCGCTTCTGCCCTATTTGCTCAAAGCGGGTGAGAAGGCGGCGGAAGAAACCGGCAAGGCAGTCGCGGG
>Ga0105248_10005881_pt1 | contig 13482 bp, 10 predicted proteins | sample KBSS34metaG_FD_81524 | JGI IMG/M metagenome (GOLD analysis project Ga0105248, IMG submission 81524) | Switchgrass rhizosphere microbial communities from Kellogg Biological Station, Michigan, USA - KBS S3-4 metaG | ecosystem: Host-associated > Plants > Roots > Rhizosphere > Soil | place... | reverse complement strand
CTTTACGCGCGTGAAGATGGGCGTTCTCCAGGTACACGGTCTTCATGCCGATCAGGTGGGGCAGCTCGAGAATGCCGCTATTGCCGCCGATGCTGACTGTGTCCTCGCAAAGCGTGCGAATGACTTTAATGAAGTACATCTGCGCGTACAGGTCGCGGCCGCCGGGGAAACCGTGATCCCAGTATTGAACCAGATCGATATCGAACTGCGGAACGGGGATGCCGTCGACGTCTGGCGGTAGCGTGACCGGATCGCCGATTATCACGAGCTTTCGCTGCGGGTCCTTTCGGCGCAATACGATCATCATCTGCGCAAGCATGATTTCGTTGGTGTCCAATGCGGGGCCCGCACCGGTCTTTTCCCCGGATTTACGTCCCCAGAACAGCACGTATTTGCCGCCCTGCTGAAAGCCTACGCCTTTCCAATACTTTTCGATCGCTTCCTTGCGGTCAGCCGAGACATTCTGCTCGTCGAAGAGGATTCTTTTCATGCGTTCTTCGGCGGCTTTGCTCGCACCTTGCGCATTGCCTGTCCCTTCCCTCGGACCTTGCGCATAGTGTCGCGCCACGGCTTCCGTCGAACCGCTGGTTCGCGCCTTCAGTGCTTCGTTGTTGTCAATTTTGACTCGTTTATCACTATTGGTAACGCCCTGACGAAGGAACTCGTATAGCGCTTGCGCGGCGTCTTTCTGCTTGTCGCGGATCGACGCTTCAACTTCCTGGTCGCTGCAGCACTCCTTGTCGTGACGCAGATTGTAAAGTTGCGGCAACGTGTAGCCAAGGTTCGCTGCGTCCCGACGGTAGTCGGCCAGCAGCATTTTGGTGCCGGGAAAGACGGTTACGGTGGTCGAGTCATCCGCAATCAGTGCTGCTTTCGTGATGTACGCTTCACCGGACATATGGGACGGAATCGTCAGACCTGGCATGTATCACCTCATTTTCATTTCGCGAGTCGATCCGAACAGAATGTGCTGAAGGCGCGGATCAGGAGTTAAGGGTTGCGGCGAGCCGATGTTCTCAAGACACATTACGCTTGACGATATTGGCTTATTCCATCAATTGAGATCATGGTCTGTAATATCGCAATCGGGACCACACCGGCAAACCCTCTCATCAGCTCGCCCGAAATAGCCGCGACCACGGAAGAGCGCGGCTCCCGAAGCTATCGCGGCGGGCGTCATGGAAAACAATGTATGCGCGCGGGCATTTCGTCTTGAACAGACACGACATAAGCGGCAACGATCGCGTCTACGCCAAACTCGGTGGACTAGCAGCGCGTCGCTCATCGCTCGTGGGTGATGCAGGCTCTCGCTCGAGATAGCACGGCGTAGCCGCGGTGCTGCGGGCCAGATGCTCGTGTCGAGCATCTGCTTCTGGATGACGACTGCCCGCGTTGTCACCCAACCGGCAACCCCATCGAGGGTCCGCGAACTGTTTCCAATGTGACTGGTCGCATTGGGCTTCCAGTCGACTGCACAGTTCTGATATCGCGTCCGGCTACGTTTCAACGCGGCACGCGTGCTTCGGCGTTGAGCATTGAACGTGTTTTTTGATGGAGCGATGCAAATGAAACTATCCAGAAAATAGCTTGCCCTGTTGGCAAACAGCAGGCCGTGGATCGTCTTGCGCCCCAGGTGCGATCGCGCGATTTGCAACACCAGGGCCGACAATGCATCAGACAGCGTTGAAAGGTGCCCTGCACGGTCAGCGGGATAACGGTCGCCTGGGTCCCTTTGCGAGACGCACGACGTCGATAATGGCGAGGCCGGATGCAGGCTTGAGCAGCGATGCATCGATGCAGTCTGCGTTCATACGTGGATCCGCCCAGGTGAGACCCATGACCCCAACCGGCGCGAGCGTCCAAGCGCTGGAATCCACGACGTCCAGCAGCGAGCGCTACGCGGAGAAGGAGCTGCAGCTGCGCGGCATCAGCACGATAACCGATGCCAACGCGCATGCGCCCTCCTTCATCGCCGCCTGCAACGCGCGCTTCGCGACGCCGCCGTGCAGCAGGTTCGATGCACACTGGCCATTGCGTGACGATGAGGATCTCGACCTGCTGACGACCTGGCGTGAAACGCGGCGCGCGACGAAGTCGCTCACGGTGCAATACGACCGCGTGATGTACCTGCTGGACGACCAGCCCGCAAACTGCAAGCTGGTGCACCGGTACGTCGATATCTCCTTCCGTTTTCGCCAGTCTCGCGCCGACGCAGAGCGGCGCACAGTAAATGAAGACATCTCCTTATGCTTGCCCTGTTTCGTGCCAATCATCGATGGCGGCGCGGGATTTGTGCTCAAGTGCACTGATCGCCATCAAGGGGTCAATCTTGGCCCTGGGGAGAGTGAGTTCAATGCCTGCGGGTGCGCCTTTCTTCGCATCACCGTCGGTACGTTCGATAAGGGCATGACATACCCACTGAACACCAACCTCGTCCGCCACAGCATCGGCAGTTACCCGAAATCCACGATGTTCGAAAGTCACAAACGCTCCTGAAAAGTTTTGAAATCTCAAGGCCCTTTCGCCCCGCGGGTAGCGCGACACGAGGAGTACGGCGAGAAGGACCGGATGAGGAGTGCCTGTCGCACCAGTCGACACTACCGCCCGTCGTGACAGGTATTGTCGAGGATGCTGCATGTGCCGTCATCCGCGATTCAGGCAAATAGCGTTCTCACGAATGCGAATAATCAGATGCTGTCCGTACGGCATGAGAGCGCTCGATACCGGCTCATCGCAAGGCGCCAGCAAGCTTGATTGATTTCGTCTTGTGCTCGATAACCGTAAGCTTACTTAAGCATCTGGCGGCCATCTTCTCATGCAATAACGGTTCGCGATCGGCCGATACGTTTTCCATATTTCAATTATGTCGGCCGCCCTCTTAAACTCGCTCCTCAAGAGCGCTGGAACGTTGTGCCGACGTGGACGCACCTATGCGTGCCCGAAAGCAGGATGCAATCAAGGCGCCATAAATCGATGGAGACGGATAAGTGAATACCCGAGCAGAAAGTCTTGTCGCAGACATCAAACCGTCGGCCATAACGGGCGTGCAGAAGCGGGTGATTTTTGCATCGTCGCTGGGCACGCTGTTCGAGTGGTACGACTTCTTCCTCGCCGGATCGCTCGCGGTCCAGATCTCGAAGAGCATCTTCTCCGGCGTCAATCCCACCGCCGCTTTCATCTTCACGCTGCTCAGCTTTGCTGCAGGCTTCGCCGTGCGGCCATTCGGCGCGCTCGTGTTCGGACGCATAGGCGACCTCGTCGGCCGCAAATATACGTTCCTCGTCACGATCTCGCTGATGGGCCTCGCGACCTTCGTGATCGGCCTGCTGCCGGGCTTCGGCACGATCGGTCTCGCTGCGCCGATCCTGTTCGTGGGCATGCGCATGCTGCAGGGCCTCGCGCTCGGCGGCGAATACGGCGGCGCGGTTGTCTACGTCGCCGAGCACAGCGCCAACGAGAATCGCGGTGGCCAGACGGCGTGGATCCAGTCAACCGCCGCGCTCGGCATGCTGCTGTCGCTCGCGGTGATCCTGCCGACGCGCTCGATCATGGGCGAAGGCGCTTTCACGGCGTGGGGCTGGCGCATCCCGTTCCTGGTATCGATGATCCTGCTGCTGGTTTCGCTGTGGATCCGCCTCAAGCTCCACGAGTCGCCCGAGTTCGAGAGGATGAAGCGCGAAGGCGCGACATCGAGGGCGCCGATCCGCGAGGCGTTCGGCCAGTGGCGCAACCTCAGGCTCGTTCTGCTCAGTCTCTTCGGTATGGTGATGGGGCAAGCCGTGGTCTGGTACACGGGTCAGTTCTACACGATGTTCTTTCTCACCCAGACGCTCAAGGTGGCAGGCGGCACATCCAATTTGCTCATTGTGATCGCCACGATCATTACGACGCCGTTCTACATTCTTTTCGGCAAGCTTTCCGACAAGGTCGGGCGCAAGCCAGTGCTCCTGTCGGGCTGTCTGCTCGCGGCGCTGTTTTTCTTCCCGCTCTTCAAAGGCCTCACCCACTACGCGAATCCGGCGCTCGAAGCCGCGCAGCGCAAGGCACCGATCACGGTGCGCGCAGATCCTTCTGAGTGCAGCTTCCAGTTCAATGCGGCGGGCACCTCGAAGTTCGTCAGTTCGTGTGACATCGCCCGCAGCGCCATCACGCGGGCGGGCCTCAACTATGTCGATGTGCCGCTGCCGCACGGCGCGACCGCGCAAATCCAGATTGGCGATGATGTAATCCCGAGTTTTGACGGCAAGGCTGTCGATGCCACCGCGAAGGCACACGACTTCGATGCCCGCGTCTCGGCGGCGCTCAAGGCAGGCGGTTACACGGTCGGACCAGCAGACCCCGCGCGCATCAACATGCCAATGACGGTGCTCCTGCTTGTCCTGCTGATGCTGTTCGGCACGATGACCTATGGCCCGATCGCCGCGATGCTGGTCGAACTGTTCCCTTCGCGCATCCGGTACACGGCGATGTCGCTGCCTTATCACGTCGGTATCGGCTGGTTCGGCGGCTTCCTGCCGGCCGCCTCCTTTGCGATTTCAGCGGCAACGGGCAATATCTATTCGGGCCTGTGGTATCCGGTCAGCCTCGCGGCGGCCTGTTTCGTGATCTGCCTTTTCTTCGTCAAGGAAAGCAAGGGCGTTGACATTTACACCAGTGGCGCCGGCAAGCGTGCCGGCGCATGAGGAAAAAGCAATGGCAATGGTCAATTCCAATGGAGTGAATCTGTATGTGGAGAAGACGGGCGAAGGTACGCCTATTGTCTTCGTCCATGAATTTGCGGGGGATTACCGGAACTGGGAGAATCAGGTCCGCTTCCTTTCCCGGCGCTATCAGTGCATTACGTTCAACGCGCGCGGTTATCCGCCGTCGGACGTGCCCGAAGATCCCGCGCAGTACAGCCAGACGCACGCCGTCGAGGACATCGCCAGCGTGATGCGTCATTGCAACGTGAAGCGCGCGCACGTAGTCGGGCTGTCGATGGGTGGCTATGCGACGGTCAACTTCGGCATAGCGCATCCGGAGATGGCGCGCTCGCTCGTGATCGCCGGCGCTGGTCACGGCTCCGATCCCATCCGACGCGAGCAGTTCCTGCGCGACAGCGGCGAGCTGGCTGACCGGCTGCTGTCGCTCGGCATGGCCGAGGGAATCGTCCACTATGCGAACAGCCCGATCCGGCGTCGCTACAAGGAAAAGGATCCGCGCGGCTTCGCGGAATTCAACCGTCAGTTTGCCGAACATTCGGCGCGAGGCTCGGCGCTGACCACGCGCGGTTGTCAGATGAAGCGGCCGACGATCTATCAGCTCGAGCAACAGTTGAAGAACGTGCACGTGCCCGCGCTGATCATTACCGGTGACGACGACGAGCCGTGCCTCGACCCGGCACTCTTCATGAAACGGACGATGCCCGATGCACGTCTGTGGGTCGTTCCGAAGACCACCCATCCGATCAACCTGGAAGAGCCGGACGCATTCAATCGGGCGTTGCTCGACTTCTTCACCGAAGTCGACCAGACGTCTGGGGGTATCGACTCATGATTCTCCGTGTGCAGCGTCCGCCCAAGGTCTACCAGCCGCGCGCCCGGCGCGCGTGATATGACGAGGTGATCCAGATCGACGGCAGCGAGCATGCGTGGTTCGAAAACCGGGCGCCGCAATGCACGCTGCTGGCGTACGCAGATGACGCGGCCGGCCGGCTGATGATCGCCTTCAAGCTTGCAAGCTGTATGTTTCGTATTCTCAAGCAGCCGGCACGAGATATTTCTTACTGATCGCCGCGCCCACGGAATACTTCGGGTCAACAAAATTCCCCAGCCGTACCTGCCCGCACTGGCTTAGCATCATGTAGGCATCCCAACGGTCATAGCCGTATTCCTTTTCGAGCCACAGCACGAGCTGATTGTAAGCAATGCGCGTCGCGTCCTCGAGGGGCCGTGCACTGCCAATGCACATGAGCAGCGCATCGGTTTCGAGGCGAGGCCAATCGATTGTCCAGCCCTTGATCAGGTCGACATGGATGGTGGTCTGACTCGCATACTCCACCGCCGTGCCACAGACTTCCCCGTCGCCCTGGCATGCGTGTGCGTCACCGATAAAAAGTCGCGCTCCCGGCGAGCGCACCGGCAGGTAGGTGATGCTGCCCGGGCCCATGTCGGGCACGTCCATGTTGCCACCGTGATTGTCGGGCGTGAGCGCATTGATAGAGTCGATCTCTGGCGAGAGACTGAGCGTGCCAATATGCGGCTTGTAGGGCAATGTCACGCGCTTGCTCCAGTACACGCCCTCTTCATCCACATCGATCTTGCGGGTGATTTCCGGAAGCGGTTCGTTGAGCGTCGCAGTGTAGTCAGTGCCCGTCAGCGCGCCGAATCGCGGAATCAGGCAGCAGGTGCCGCGCGGATTGTCGCCCCGCGGTTTCATCGATTCGATATACACGGCTACCACATCGCCCTTCTGTGCGCCTTCGATCATGATCGGGCCGTTCTGCGGGTTCAGGAATGGCACGGTCAACTTTTGGCTGGGCAGGTCTTGTTCAGTGCGAATCTTGCCTTCGAAGGCATCACGGGTATCAACGATCACGCGATCGCCCGGCACGATGCTGAGCACCGGATCCGAGTAGGGGCCCATGGTGTAGTGAAACTTGCCCTGCCGTGCTTCCGTCAGTTCGTGCGTTTCACCGACCTTGCCGCGGGCAACGCCCCTCGTATGCATAATCGATTGTTCAAGCCAGTTCATCTGCAGTTCCTTCCATGTTGAAGTGATGAATTCGATGCAGCGCGCTCAAGCCCCTCGGCCCGCGCTCACTCATCAAACTGAAATTAGCGCACGGACGTCATTCGCTTCCATCTGGTCGCCCTTCCCCGCCGAGACGACCTGTCCGCGCACTAGCACCACGTAGTCATCGGCTACGGCTTGCGCGAAATCAAAGAACTGCTCGACCAGCAGGATCGACAACGTACCTTTCAGCGAGCGGATCACGGCCTCGATCTCCATCACGATGGAAGGCTGGATTCCCTCGGTGGGTTCGTCAAGAATCAGGAGCTTCGGATTGGTGAGGAGTGCCCTGCCGATGGCCAGTTGCTGTTGCTGCCCTCCCGACAGGTTTCCTGCAATGCGGCGCCGCATGCTCTTGAGTACGGGAAAGGTCCGAAACACTTCATCGAAGGAAAACTGCCGGCCTTGGGCTGTCTGGCTACGCTCGCCGGCATACGCACCGATGCGCAGGTTCTCCTCCACACTTAGCAAGGGAAAGATGTCACGCCCTTGCGGCACATAGCCAAGACCTGCGTGCACGCGCTGGTGCGAGGGGGTGCGCGTAAGGTCGCGTCCGGCGAGTGCGATTGCGCCCCCCTTCACCGGCAACAGGCCAACCAGGCATTTGAGCAAAGTGGTCTTGCCCACGCCGTTGCGCCCGAGCACGACCGTACATGCACCATCCGCGACGTTGAGCGAGACGTCGCGCAGCGTATGGCTGCTGCCATAGTACTGGTTGATCGAGGATATCTTCAGCATGCTCATCGCCCCAGATAGACTTGAATCACGCGCGGATCGTTGCGGACCTTTTCCATCGATCCCTCGCCTAGCAGCTGCCCATCGTGCAGCACACTTACCAGATCCGCGATCTGGCCGACGAAGTCCATGTCATGCTCGATCACCACGACCGCCCGCTCCGGAGACTTCAGGCTTGCGATCAGTTCGACGGTACGCGCAGTTTCATGATCGGTCATCCCGGCCACCGGTTCGTCAAGCAGGATCACACGTGGATTAGCCACCAGCAGCATGCCGATCTCGAGCCATTGCTTCTGTCCATGCGATAGCGTACTGGCGGACCGCCGTCCAATCGCCGCTAACCCGATCATTTCGAGGACCTCATCGATACGCCGGTTCTGTTCGCTCTTCAGGCGTGAGCGCATCATGTCCGCATAGCCGCGGCCGTTGCGGATGGCCAGTTCAAGGTTCTCGCGCACGGGCAGCGCTTCGAAAACGCTCGGTTTCTGGAACTTGCGCCCGATTCCCAGGCGGGCGATCGAGGTTTCGTCCAGCACGGCGAGGTTGGTGTGCCTGTCAAGGAACACATCGCCGCTCGCCGGGCGCGTTTTGCCAGTGATTACGTCCATGAGCGTGGTCTTGCCCGCGCCGTTGGGACCGATGATCGCGCGAATCTCGCCGTAGCGCAGTTCCATGGAGAGGTTCGTAATCGCGGCGAAGCCGGCGAACCTCACGTTGAGACCGCTGACATATATGGCGGTGTTGGATGTAGCAACGCTCATCGATTCGCCTCCTCGCCTGCGGCCTTCAGGCTGCCCCAGACACCGTTGCCGAAGGCAACGACGATCACAAGCGTGACGCCCGCCAGCACGAACGGCCATACTTCGGGCAATTGCGAGGTCAGCCAGAACTTCAGGCCATTAACCAGGATTGCGCCAGCGATGGCGCCGATCAAGGTGCCGCGACCGCCGATGGCCACCCATACTGCGATCTCCACCGACAATTGCGGCGAGACGATGGTGGGATTCACGATGCCGACCTGTGGCACATAGAGCATGCCGGCCAACGCCGCGATGACCGCCGACAGGCACCACGCAATCAGCTTGAGTGTGTATGTGCGATAGCCGAGAAAGCGCATGCGCGCCTCGTCATCGCGTACGGCGACCAGCGCGCGGCCAAGGCTTGAGCGGACGAGATAGCGTGCGCCAACATAGGCGATGACCAGTAGCAGGCAGGAGCCTACTGCAAGCCCGATCTGTGTAGACACGTCCGCGATCCTGTGGCCCGCGATACTCGTGAATCCGGTCATGCCGTTGTTGCCGCCGAGACCCACGTCGTTAATGAAGAGCAAGAGCATCAACGCATAGGTAAGCGCCTGAGTGATGATCGACAGATAGACGCCGTTGATCCGCGAGCGAAATGTGACGAAGCCGAACGCACCTGCGACTAGTGCGGTGAACACGATCGTGATCGCCACCGTGACGTCAAGCCGCGAGAAAATCTTCCAGACCGCAGGAAAGCCACCCGTCCCCATGTATTGAATGAAGTCCGGCAATACGCGCGTCTCGGCATACGCGCCGTTGAGCAGATAGATCGCCATCAGGTAGCCACCGATGCCAAAGAAGATTCCGTGGCCGAGGCTCAGCATGCCGGCATAACCCCACACAAGATCGAGCGCGAGCGCGAGCAGCGCGAAACACATGATCTGGCCGATCAGGTTGATACCGAAGAGCGACATATGCAACACACTGGCTTCGGGAATCGCGAAATACGCAAATGGCAGGTAGAGGGCAATCAGGATCAGCACCGGCACGATGCCAATCTCCATCCACTTCGACAGGAACGCCGAGAGAGCCCAGTTCCGGCGCCTGGCCGTATCAAATAAGGTGGTCATACGCGAGTCTTTAAGGCGAAGAGTCCTTGCGGGCGCTTCTGGATGATCAATACGATCAGCAACAGCACCGCCACCTTCGCAGCCACGGCGCCGTAGAACGGCTCGATGAACTGGTTGATCTCGCCGAGCGCGAGAGACGACACCACTGTGCCCAGCAAACTGCCCGCACCGCCGAGTACGACCACCATGAAGGAGTCGACCACGAAGCCGGTGCCCATCGAAGGATTGACGCTCGCAATCTGCGTCAGCACCACACCCGCCAATCCAGCGAGTCCGGCACCAAGCCCGAAGGCGAGGCGGTCCACGCGTTCGGCAGCGACGCCCAGGCAGCGCGCCATGTCACGCAACTGCGTAGTCGCCCGCATCAGCAGGCCCAGCTTGGTCAAGCGCACAACAGCAAAGGTGGCGAGGAAGATCAGCAAGGCGAGCACGATGGCGAACACGCGGTTGTAGGTCACAAAAAAGCCAGGTGACACCTGCATGCCGCCGTTGAGAAAGCCCGGAGTGACGAATTCCACGTTCTGCGAGCCGAACAGCACCTGCACCAGCTTGATCAGCGCAATGCTGACCGCCCAGGTGGCGAGCAGCGTCTCTAGCGGGCGGCGGTACAGAAAACGGATCACAAAAAACTCAAGCAACATGCCGCAAACTGCGGAGATCAGGAAAGCTACCGGAATCGCGACAAATATATAGGCGTCGAAATATGCCGGCATATGCGCCTGCACGAAGCGCTCGACCAGATAAGTGGAGTAGGCGCCGATCATGATGAATTCCCCATGCGCCAGGTTGATCACGCCCATCAAGCCGAATACTATCGAAAGTCCGAGCGCAGTCAGGAGCAGCACGCCCGCGTAGCTCAGCCCGCTGAACAGGATCGAAAAGGCATGGCCAAACGACAGTGCGGTGTCGATGTGTTTGATCGCTCCCTGCGCCGCCGCCAGCACTTGTGGGTCCGAGCGTGCCGAGTCTTGCGCGACGAAATTGGCGAGCGTCGTGCGGGCCGTTTCACTCGGTACTTCGGCCACGGCCTTGATCGCCGCCAGACGCTCCACGCGATCGCTGCTGCCGAGTCCACGCTTGGCCATCGCGAGCGTCAGCAAGGACGCGACATCAGGATCGCGTTCATGCTTGATGGCCTGCGAGACGATTTCCGGGTCGAGCAGTCCAAAGAACTTGTCGATCTGCGTAGCGGCAGCGACGCGGGTGTCGCGCTGCGCCGAGAAAAGGTCAAGCTCCGCGGATGCCACCGCGAGCTTGCGCATCATCACAATACTCGGCACATACGGGGAGTCGCTGGCGGCGGGACTGGCGACGGCTTTCAGCGTATCGGCGTCAAGCGGCTGGGCGCCCTTGATCGTGGCGCCACCGCCCGTATCGCAGACGAGTGCGCTATTGCGGATCGCATCGACGATCTGGCGCGCCCATGCCTGATCCCTCGCGGTATCCGACACGCCCGCATCGACGATCCGCTCCAGCGCGACGGATTTGTTGCTGTCTGACGCGCAGAACGCCGCAAGCAGCGCCGTATGACTCGCCGACGCCCACGCACCGGCGCTCGTGCCCGCCACCAACCAGCACAGCACCGCTTGTAAAAGCCACCGTCCCTTCATCATTGCTTAGGCCTTGCCAGTAAACGGGTTAAAGGGCACCGGCTTCACTATGTCCTTCGACTTCCACAGGATGTCGAAGCCCTGGTTCGCATTAATCGAACCGATCATGTCGCCACGCCACAGGTACTGACTGGACGCATCCATCGTCACCTTGTATCCCGCCGGGTCGATCATCGACTGGCCGGCCAGTGCCTTGCGTACCGCGTCGGTGCTGGTGGACTTCGCCTTGGTCACGGCTTGTGCCCAGAGGTTGATGCCCAGGTAAGTGGATACCATCGGATCGATCACCATGTCAGGCCGGTGCTTGAGAGCGTGTGCGGCGACGTAGTTCTTCCAGTCGTTCTTGAACTGGGTGTTCTGCGGTGTATCGACGTTCTGGAAATAGCACCAGCAACTTAGGTTGCCCACCAGCGGCTTGGTGTCCAGCCCTTCCAGATCGCTATCAACCACATCCAGACCGAGGATCGGAATATCGGTCGCACGGATACCCTGATTTACAGCTTCCTTAAACATGGCAGGGATCGAATCGCCCACCACCGTCATCACGACGATCGCCTGGCCGCCCGGTTGCGCAGCGAAGTCCTTGATCTCGCGCACGATAGTCTGGAAGTTCGATTGTCCGAAGGGCACATAGCGTTCACGCAGCGCCGAGTCTGGAATGTTCTTCGTCTTGAAGTATCCCTTGAGCATCTTGTTGATCGTGCGCGGCCAGACATAGTCGCTCCCGATCATATAGAAGCGCTTGGCGTTACCGCCCTGGTCGCCCATCAGGTAGTCGATGGCCGGGAGCACGGAACTGCTTGGCGGCGAATTCAGGTACACCACGTTCTTCGACTGCTCCTCGCCCTCAAAATGCAGCGGATAGAACAGCAGGCTGTCGTTGGCCTCGACCACCGGCAGCACCGATTTGCGCGACACGGAGGTCCAGCAGCCGAACAGCGCCGCGCACTTGTCGCGCTGGATCAACTGCTTCGAGAGTTGCGCGTACATCGGCCAGTCAGAGGCGGGATCGACCACCACGCCTTGCACCTGACGACCGAGCACGCCGCCCTTGGCGTTCACCTGGTCGATGGTCATTAGCGCCGTATCTTTCAGCAGCGACTCGTTGTTCGCCATCGTGCCTGACTGCGAGAACAGCAAGCCGAGCTTGATCGGCTCCGTGCTGCCAGCAGCCAGCGCCGCCTTGGGAAGAGTCGTCCCCGCAGCGGTCACCAGACCGGAACCGACTGCCGACAAGAAGGTACGCCTTTTCATTGCTTTGACTCCGACATGGATAGGAAACCGCGAAAAAAAAGAAGCCCGAAACCAGACGAGCTGGTTTCGGGCTTCTTTGGCCTGCGTCCATCGAGACGTCTTTGTCTCGATCGACTAAATGAAAGCTGAGGGTTACGCCGCGTGGCGCTCAGCATGCCTTTTTAAGCAATGCGCATGCCAATTGAATTTTCCTAAGCGATCGGCAAACGCCTCACGCCGCCTGAAGGCCGCCGCATATTGATCGCTTGCATTTCATCAAATCGAAAAGGCATCATAAAAAGTGCTTTTTACTCCATGGCGTGCGGCCTATGCACATGGCGAGACTGATCAACGCACGGCTTCAGTGCGCACGCGCACCAGTACGAACCGTACCCATTCCCATATTGCAGTCAACCGTTCAATGACAAGTGAAGACACCCGCGGTCTGCCGGAATCGATCAAGATTGGCGTGCTGTACTCTCGCTCGGGCGTAACGTCAGCAGCCGAAACCACGCAATTGCAGGCTACGATACTTGCCGTCGAAGAGATCAATCGTGCCGGCGGCGTGCTGGGCCGCGAGATGGAACTCGTCTGTCTGGATCCGCAATGTCAGCCGGGTAACTATGCGGATCTGGCCGAGCAGTTGATTCTGAAGCACCGCGTTCACCTGATAGCGGGCTGCTACATGTCGAGCACGCGCAAAGCGGTGATCCCGATCGTCGAGCGGCACAACGCGCTGCTCTTTTACGCCACCCCGTATGAGGGCTTCGAGTACAGCCGCAACGTGATCTACACGGGCGCCGCACCCAACCAGAATACGTTGCCGCTTGCCGGCTTCATGCTCACCCATTTCGGCTCGCGGGTCAGCATGATCGGGTCGGACTACGTGTGTCCGTACGAATCGAACCGCGTGATGAGTGACCTGATTCTCGAGCGCGGCGGCGAAAAGGCGGACGAGACTTATCTGCCGCTCGACGCTCGCTGGGAAAGCTATCTCGACGTAGCCAGACGCATCAAGCAGCTTGCGCCGGATTTCATTTTCTCGACGGTGGTCGGCGAAGGCATCCCACATCTTTACCGCGCCTTTGCTCATGTTGGGCTCGACCCGTACCGGATGCCGATCGCGAGCCACATGACGAGCGAGGCCGAGGTCGCGATCATGGGCGCCGACCTGGCCGAAGGCCACATCACCTCGGCCACCTATTTCCAGAGTATCGAAACGCCCGCAAACCGCCTCGCAGTCGCGCGTTATCAGGCGCG
>Ga0105248_10005880_pt1 | contig 13482 bp, 12 predicted proteins | sample KBSS34metaG_FD_81524 | JGI IMG/M metagenome (GOLD analysis project Ga0105248, IMG submission 81524) | Switchgrass rhizosphere microbial communities from Kellogg Biological Station, Michigan, USA - KBS S3-4 metaG | ecosystem: Host-associated > Plants > Roots > Rhizosphere > Soil | place... | reverse complement strand
GCTCGCCGATCATCTGTCCGCCCTCGCGGACATCATCCTCGATGCCACGCTTCGTCATTGCTGGGCGCAACTGCGGGGCGCGAACGAACCGCCTCCACATTTTGCGATCATCGGCTACGGGAAGCTTGGCGGCAAGGAACTCGGCTACGCATCGGATCTCGATCTCGTGTTTCTCTACGACGGCGACGCGGGCGATGGCGCGCAGGAGCAGTACGCGAGGCTCGCCCAGCGCATCAATACCTGGCTCACGAGTGCGACGGGCGCGGGCCGCCTGTACGAGACCGACCTGCGCCTGCGACCCGACGGTGTGTCCGGCTTGCTCGTGTCGAGCGTGACCGCCTTCGAGCGCTACCAGCGCGAGCAGGCGTGGACGTGGGAGCACCAGGCGCTGACGCGCGCGCGTTTTGTGGCGGGAGACGCTACGATCGGCGCATCGTTCGAGGCGACGCGCGAGAGCGTGCTGCGGATGCAGCGGGACAGCGCGGCGCTCGCCCGGGACGTGGTCGAGATGCGCACGAAGATGGCGGCCGGACACGTCAATCGCACGCTGCTGTTCGACGTCAAGCACGACCTCGGCGGCATGGTCGACATCGAATTCGTCGTGCAGTACCTCGTGCTCGCGCATGCCCATGCGCATCCGCTGCTGACGCGCAACGCCGGCAACATCGCACTGCTCGAAATGGCAGCGGGCGTGGGTCTACTGCGACCGGATCTGGCAGCGGAAGCCGCCGACGCCTATCGCGAGTATCGTCGGCTGCAACACAAGATTCGCTTGACGGGCGCACCGCATGCGCGTGTGGACCCTGCGCCCGAAGCCGCGCGGCGCGCGGTGGTCGACACCTTGTGGCAAGCCGTATTCGGCGCGTCGCGAGTTGGGGATGCACGCGGCGCGTCGCTTCGCGCCTGATAAAATCGTTCGTTTATCAGGCACGAGGGACGCTTCCCCATGTCGATGGCCGACCGCGACGGATGGATCTGGTACGACGGCAGGATGGTGCCGTGGCGCGATGCGACGACGCACGTGCTCACCCACACGCTGCATTACGGCATGGGCGTCTTCGAAGGCGTGCGCTGCTACGTGACGCCGTCGGGTCCCGCGATCTTCCGCCTGCGAGACCACACCGAGCGATTGTTCCGCTCGGCGCGGATCTTCGGCATGAAGATTCCATTCAGCATCGGGCAACTGATGGAAGCGCAGCAGGCGTGCGTCCGCGACAACCGGCTCGAGTCCTGTTACATCCGCCCGATTGCGTTCTACGGCTCGGTCGCCATGGGCGTGGCAGCGAAATCGAATCCGGTGATGGTCGCGATCGCCGCATGGCCGTGGGGCGCTTACCTCGGCACGGACGGACTTGAGAAGGGAATCCGGGTGAAGACGTCGTCGTACACGCACCACCACCCGAACATAACGATGTGCGGCGCGAAGGCCGTGTGCAACTACGCAGTCTCGATCCTTGCCAACCAGGAAGCGACGCACGACGGGTACGAGGAGGCGATGCTCCTCGATCCGCAGGGCTACGTATGCCAGGGTTCGGGCGAGAACGTGTTCCTGGTGCGTAACGGGGCATTGCATACGCCGGATCTATCGGGCGGCGCGCTCGATGGCATCACGCGCGACACGATCATCCGCTTCGCTCGCGAACTCGGCATACCGGTCACCGAGCGCCGCATCACGCGCGACGAGTTCTACGTCGCGGACGAAGCCTTCTTCACGGGTACTGCGGCGGAAGTCACGCCAATCCGCGAGTTCGACCATCGCCCGATCGGCGAAGGCCGGCGAGGTCCGATCACGGCGAAGCTGCAGACGATGTTCTTCGATACGGTGAACGGCCGCAATCCGGCGCACGCCGACTGGCTCACGTCGGTCTGATCATGGCGGAACCGCAATCGATGCCGGCCATCACCGTCCATGCCGCGGACCTGCCGATCTTTTGCCCGAATCCGGCGATGCCGCTCTGGAGCTCGCATCCTCGCGTCTTCCTCGACGTGGCCGGCGCCGGCGAAGCGATGTGCCCGTATTGCGGAACTCGCTATCGCCTCGAGGGCGAAGCGAAAGCCGGCCACTGAGCGTTTTTCGGCATCGACCGTCTCCTTCGCCCGCGGACCCGCATCCCTCGGCCCATCGGGTGCTCGTCATCGCGCCCTCGTGGGTCGGCGATGCGATCCTCAGCGAGCCGCTGATCGCCAAGCTCCGGGCGACGGGCGTCGAAGCGCCGATCGACGTCGTCGCACAGCGCTGGTGCTCACCGGTGTACGCACGCATGCGGGGCATCGGACGAATCATCGACAGCCCTGCCGGGCACGGCCAACTCGCGCTTCGTGATCGTCGAAAGCTCGGCATCGCCCTTCGCGGGCAGCAGTACACGCATGCCTACGTGCTGCCCAATACGTGGAAGTCCGCACTCGTTCCCTGGTTCGCGAACATTCCGCAGCGGATCGGATACCGCGGCGAAGGGCGGTACGGTCTGCTCACCGACGCGCGACGCGTCGACCGCGCCGTGCCGCAACTCGTCGCGCGTTACGCGGCACTCGCAAACGGCGTGGCCACGCGGGACATCGAACCGCCTCGACCGGTGCTCGTTCCCGATCGCGGCAACCTCGAAGAGGCAATGCGCAGCCTCGGGTTGTCGCAACAACGGCCGATCGCGATCTTCTGTCCGGGTGCCGAGTTCGGTCCGGCAAAGCGCTGGCCGATCGAGCATTTCGCAACGCTCGGCAATCGGCTGCTCGCGGAAGGTAATGCAATCTGGATTCTCGGGTCGCCAAACGATGCGCCGATCGGCAACGCGCTCGAACGTGCGCTGGGAGGCGCACCCCTCGTTTCCGATCTTTCCGGGCGCACGGATCTCGGCACCGCGATCGATCTGATGTCCGCGGCGACGCTCGTCGTCAGCAACGATTCGGGACTGATGCATGCGGCGGCCGCGGTTCGCGCGCCGCTCGTCGCGCTGTTCGGGTCGTCATCACCCGCGTACACGCCACCGCTCGCCGAGACGGCGCGCATCGCTCGAATCGAGATCTCGTGCAGTCCCTGCTTCAAGCGGAATTGCCCGCTCGGACATTTCCGGTGCATGCGCGATCTCTCTCCCGAGTTGGTCTACAATCTTGCGCGCACCACATCCGCGCCCGCTGCACCGCCAACTCCCCGTTAGACGATACACATGCCAACGGCTCGCACGCCGCCGATCTATACGTCACCCCAGGATGCCGTCCAGGCGTTCTATCAGGCCTTCGAGGCGCGCGACATCGACGCGATGATGGTGACGTGGGCCGACGACGAGGAGATCGTATGCATCCACCCGGGCGGCATCCGGCATGTCGGATACGATTCGGTACGACACAGCTTCGAGCGGATCTTCTCGTCCGGCAATGCGAAGCTCAATTTCCGGCTTGATCAGGTGGTGCTGCTCGAAACCGTCGGTCTCGCCATGCAGAGCACGATCGAATACGTGAGCGCCAGTGACGACGCCGGAAGCGGCGCGGCCGTGGCCACCAACGTGATGATGCGCACGCCGTCAGGCTGGCGTGTCGTATGCCATCACGCGTCGCCCGCGCCGGCGGTCAGCGACGTGCAGGTCGCGGGACCGCTGCACTGAAGCGGGCAGCGGTGAAGTCTCAGGACGTTCCGCCGACGGTCAGCCCGTCGATCCGCAGCGTCGGCTGACCTACGCCGACCGGGACGCTCTGGCCGTCCTTGCCGCAGGTACCGATGCCGCCATCGAGTTCGAGGTCGTTGCCGACCATCGACACGCGCGTCAGCGCATCGGGACCATTGCCGATCAGCGTTGCGCCTTTCACGGGATACGTGATCTTGCCGTCCTCGATCATGTAGGCTTCGGCTGCTGAAAAAACGAATTTCCCGCTCGTGATGTCGACCTGACCGCCGCCGAAGTTCGCAGCGTAGAGCCCGCTTTTCACGGAAGCGATGATCTCGGCGGGGTCGCGCTCGCCGGCGAGCATGATCGTGTTGGTCATCCGCGGCATCGGCAGGTGCGCGAACGACTCACGGCGTCCGTTGCCGGTCTCGCCCGCCTTCATCAGTCCGGCGTTGAGCCGATCCTGCATGTACCCGCGCAGGATGCCATGCTCGATCAGCACGGTGCGCTGTGTCGGATTGCCTTCGTCATCGAGGTTGAGCGAGCCGCGTCGCTGACCGAGCGTGCCGTCGTCGACGACCGTCACGCCAGGCGCCGCCACGCGCTGCCCGACGCGCCCGGAGAAGGCGCTCGTGCCCTTCCGGTTGAAGTCGCCTTCGAGCCCGTGCCCGATCGCCTCGTGCAGCAGGATCCCGGGCCACCCGTTGCCGAGCACGACAGTCATGTTGCCGGCGGGCGCGTCCCTCGCTGAAAGATTTATCAGCGCCTGGTCGACTGCCTGCTTTGCGAAGACATCGAGTTGCGCGTCGGTGAAGTACGCGTAATCGAGCCTCGCGCCACCGCCTGCGTAACCCTGCTCGCGTCGGCCGTTCTCCTCGACGATCACCGTAATCGAAATACGCACCAGCGGCCGTTCGTCCGCCGCCAGCAGGCCGTCGCTGCGCGCAATGAGGATCGTCTCGTGCTCGCCCGCAAGCGAGGCCATCACCTGGACAACCCGTGGATCGAGGGCGCGCGCGCGGCGCTCGAGACGGGTCAAGACGGCAACCTTGTCCGCGTCGGCGAGGCTCATCACGGGGTCGGCCGTCGGGTAAAGCAAGCGGGTCCGACCGCGGCGGCCGAGCGGCGTCGACGCCGATTGACCCTGGCGGCCGATCGCGCGCACGGCGCCCGATGCCTCCTCCAAAGCGCCGATCGAGATGTCGTCGGAATACGCGAATGCCTGCTTGTCGCCGTGCACTGCGCGCACGCCTACGCCGCGATCGATGTTGAACGTGCCGGCCTTCACGATCCCCTCCTCGAGGCTCCAGCTTTCGAAGCACGAGTGCTGAAAATAGAAGTCGGCGAAATCGACATCGTGCTGATGGATGGATTCGAGAACGCGCGAGACCTTCTGCAGATCGAGGTCCGCCGGCGCAAGCAGCACCCGCTCCGCATTGTCGAAAAGAGCCCCGGGAAGTTCGGAAAGTGTGGTATCGGTCAAGTGAGGTCCTTAGATGGCACGATGCAGCCGGTTGATTCTGGACAGCATGGGGTCGGAACGGTGCGCCTTCAACCTGCCGGCGCACGCGCTTTGCCCGCCTGTCCAAGATAGGTGGCGGCGACGCGCGGATTGGAAGCCAGGTCGTTGCTCGGTCCTTCGAGCGCGAGTTCCCCCGTTTCGAGAACGTATCCGTAATCGGCCACGCTGAGCGCCGCGCGCGCGTTCTGCTCGACCAGCAATACGGCCGAACCGGAACTGCGCAGCGACGCAATGATCGAGAAAATGTCGCGCACGACGAGCGGCGCGAGACCAAGCGACGGCTCGTCGAGCAACAGGAGCCTGGGTGCGCCCATCAGCGCCCGCCCCAGCGCCAGCATCTGGCGCTCGCCGCCTGACAGCGTTGCCGCGAGCTGCTTGCGGCGTTCCGCGAGGCGCGGGAAGCGCGCATAGACGTCCGCCAATGCCGATGCCGTCGTGCGTTCGCGCCTTCGTGCGAAACCGCCGAGCAGCAGGTTGTCGGCGACGCTCATCGACGCGAACAATTCGCGCTTTTCGGGCACGAGCACGATGCCGCGCGCGACACGTTCCTCGACGGGCCATGCACTGACCGACTGGCCGAACCACCGCACGTCGCCTTCCGCGGGCAGCAAGCCCGCGATGGCAGCGAGCAACGTCGTCTTCCCGGCGCCGTTCGGACCGATGACGGTGACGATCGTTCCTGAGCCGACACGCAGGGAGACGTCGCGCACCGCCAGGACCTTGCCGTATGCGACCGAAAGCCGCTCGACCTGCAGCACGTCGGTCATACGCCGCCTAGATACGCTTCCAGCACGAGCGGGTCGCGCTGGATGTGGGCCGGCGGACCTTCCGCGAGCTTTTCGCCGAAGTCCATGACGATGAGCCGATCCGTCAGGCCCATCACGAATTCCATGTCGTGCTCGACCAGGAGGATCGTCATTCCTTCACCGCGCAGCGACCGCAGCAGTTCGGCGAGCGCCTGCTTTTCCAGATAGCGCAGCCCGGCGGCCGGCTCGTCGAGCAGCAGCAGCGAGGGGTCGGCAGCGAGGGCACGGGCGATTTCCACGATCCGCTGTTTGCCGAGCGGCAGGCTTCCCGCGTCATCGAATTGATGGTCTGCAAGACCCACCCGGGCGATCTGTCGCGCCGCCAACGCACGTGTTCGTGCCTCCTCCTCGCGGTTCAGCCGCAGCGTCGCGCGCACGACACCCGCTCGGCCGCGAAGATACGCGCCGAGCGCGACGTTCTCGAGGACGCTCATCTGCGGCAGGAGTCGAACGTGCTGAAACGTGCGGCCGATGCCAAGCCGCGCGATACGGTAAGGAGCGCGCGACCCGATCGACTCGCCGCGGAACACGATTTCCCCTGCACTGAGCGGCAGCGCACCGCTGATCAGTGCGAACGTCGTGCTCTTGCCTGCGCCGTTCGGGCCGATGAGGCCGAGGATCTCGCCCTCGCGAATGTCGAACGTCAGGTCGTTCACGGCGACGAGACCGCCGAACTGCTTGCGCGCCTTTTTCACTTGGAGGAGCGACATCCCCGGCTTCGGCGACCTGTCGCGCACCGGGAGCGGCGGCGCGTCGGGGACGGGGGACGGCCTCGGTCGCGGCAGCAAGCGCGCAAGCCACGGCCACACGCCGTTCCGCGCGAATTGCAGCAGCAGGATCATCAATACGCCGAAGACGACGATCTCGAAGTTGCCGGCCCGCCCCAGAATGCCGGGAAGGATGTCCTGGAGCACCTGCTTCAGCAGCGTGATGAGCGTTGCACCGATGATCGCGCCCCATACGCTGCCTGCGCCTCCCACGACCGCCATGAACAGATACTCGATGCCTTGACGTATGTCGAACGGCGTCGGGTTGATGAAGCGCTGGAGGTGCGCGTAGAGCCATCCCGAAATGCACGCAAGGAGCGCCGCATAGACGAATGCGACGATCTTGAGCCGCGCGCCGTTGACGCCGAAGGCCTCCGCCATCTCGAGTCCGCCCTTCAGCGCACGAAGCGCGCGTCCCGGTCGCGAATCGAGAAGGTTGTGCGTGCCCCATAACGCCGCGAGCGTGATCACCCAGATCAGCACGTAGAAGCGCCGCTCGTCCTTGAGGTCGATGGCGCCGAGCGACAGCGCGGGAATGCCCGTGATGCCGGTGTGCCCGCCGAGCCACTCCAGGTTTCCGAAGATGAAGTAGAGGCTGATGCCCCACGCGATGGTCGCGAGCGGAAGGTAATGACCCTGCATGCGCAGCGTGATGAAGCCGAGCGCGAGCGCCACCACCAGCGTGATGGCGAGTGCCGCCGGCAGCGTGAGCCAGGGCGACGCGCCGTAACGGATGGTCAGGAAGGCCGTCGTGTACGCGCCGAGACCGACGAATGCGGCCTGGCCGAACGACGTCTGGCCGGCGACGCCGGTCAGCAGGACGAGCCCGAGCGCAACGATGCTGTAGAGCCCGATGTAATTGCCGAGCGTCACCCAGAACGGGGGGCCGACGAGCGGAATCGCGCACAACGCGATCACGAACAGCGCGGCGACGATGCGACCCGCGTTCATCGCGCCGCAGCGCTCCCGCCGCCGCGCGTCATTCGAGACGCTCCGACGCGACGCTATTCATCTTCGTCATGGTGACGCGTGGTGAGGCTGCGCCAGAGCAATACCGGAATGATCAGCGTGAAGACGATCACCTCCTTGAAAGCGCTTGCCCAGAACGATGAGAATGCTTCGAGCAAGCCCACGAGCAGCGCACCCGCCGCGGCGAGCGGATAGCTGACGAGCCCCCCAATGATGGCACCGACGAATCCCTTCAGGCTGATCATGAAACCCGACTCGTAGTAGACCGTCGTGATTGGTCCGATCAGCACACCGCAGAACGCGCACAGCAGCGCCGCAAGCAAGAACGTGAGCGCACCCGCAAAGCTCGGCGAGATGCCGACAAGCCGCGCACCGACGCGATTCACGGCGGTCGCGCGAAGCGCCTTCCCGTAGAGCGTGTGCTCGAAGAACAGGTAGAGCGCGCCGATCAGCACCATGCTGGTCGCAACCACGAGCAAGCTTTGCGCGCTGAACGTAAGCTCTCCGACTTTGAACGAAGCATCGGTGAATGCCGGCGTTCGGGACCCTTCCGCGCCGAAGAACCACAAGCCGAGACCGGTGAGCGCGAAGTGCAACGCGACCGATACGATGAGCAGCACGAGAACGCTCGCATCGGCAAGCGGCTGGTAGACGATGCGGTACAGCAACGGCCCGAGCGCCGTCACTGCGGCAAGCGTGAGCATCACCTGCACCGGCAGCGGAAGCGCGCGCGGCGCCGCCCACCAGACGGCTGCAGCGACGGCCAGCGGCACACCGAGCCATAGCGCGAGACGTCGCGGCAGGCGGCGCCATTCGCGCGCCCGGATCGTCGAAACCGTTTCGACCAGCGCCGCGACAATCGCAACCGCAACCAGGAGACCGACGATCCCGGGTGCCTTGCCGAGTTGCAACCCCGCGAGTGTCAGCGTCCCATAGGCGACGAATTCACCGGACGGGATCCAGATGACCCGCGTGACGGTGAAGACGAGCACGAGTGCGAGCGCGAGCAGCGCGTAGATCGCGCCGTTGGTGACGCCGTCCTGCGTGAGGAAGGCGGCGATCGACGGGTCCATGCGCGCGCGGCCGTCACTTCACGAGCACCCACTTTCCGTTGTCGATGCGGATCATCACGCGCGCGCGATTGTCGAGTCCGTTGTGATCCTGCGGGCTCATGACGAACACGCCATGCGTGCCCACCACATTGCTCGTTTCGAGCGCGTCGCGCAACGCCGCCCGGAACTCCTTCGTACCCGGTTTCGCTTTCTTGAGCGCCTCGGGCACGGCGTGGGACAGGAGCGCGAACGTGTCATAGGCGTGGCCGCCGAACGTCGTGCGTGAATCCTTGCCGAACTTCGCCTCGTACTGCGTGATGCACTGCGCGGCCACCTTCTTCACCGGATTGGATTCCGGCAGCTGCTCGAACACGAGCATCGGTCCGATGGGCAGCAGTGTCCCATTGCAATCCGCGCCGCATACGCGCAGGAAGTCCGGGTTGGCGACACCGTGCGTCTGATAGATCCGTCCCTTGTATCGGCGCGCGACCAGCTCCTTCTGCGGCGTTGCGCCCGGCGTTCCCGACGCTCCGATCAGCACTGCGTCCGGATTTGCGGCGATCAGCTTCAGGACCTGGCCCGTGACCGACGCATCGCTCCGGTTGTATTTCTCGTCCGCGATGATGTTGATCCCCGCGGTCTGTGCCGAACGCTTGATTTCGCCGAGCCAGCTTTCGCCATAGGCGTCGTTGAAGCCGATGTAGCCGACCGTCTTGACCCCGTTGGCTTTCATGCTCACGGCGATGGCGTCCGCCATCAGTGAATCGCTCTGCGGCGTCTTGAACACCCAGCGTGTCTTGGGATTGGCGGGGTCCACGATTCGCGCGCTTGCCGCCATGGAGATCATCGGGGTTTCGGCATCCGCGACGATGTCGATCATCGCAAGCGAGTTCGGCGTGACCGTGGAGCCCAAGATGACGTCGACCTTGTCTTCGGTAATGAGCTTGCGTGTATTGGTGACGGCTCGCGTCGTATCGGACGCGTCGTCGAGAACGATATAGCGCACCTTCTCGCCGCCGAGTGACGTCGGCAACAGCTCGATCGTGTTCTTCTCGGGAATGCCGAGCGACGCCGCCGGGCCGGTTGCCGACAGCGTTACGCCGATCGTGATGTCGGCGAACGCGACATCCGCGGAGAGCGAGAGGATCGCCGCGGCGAGCACGGCGGTGAACGATCGATGTTTCATGCGCTTCTCCAGGATGGGCTCGTGCGCGCGGCACGGCGCTGCCACGTCCGAACTGTTGGCACGGCGGATGTATTGGTCCGTCAGCGTCTCACCGCATCCCGGATCTCGCGCAGCAGCATCACCTCCTCGGGCGGCGCGGCGGGTGCGGCGGGAGCGCTGCGCTTCAGGCGATTGATCTGCTTCACCATCAGAAAGATGATGAACGCGAGGATCAGGAAGTTGATCGCGACCGTGATGAAATTGCCGTAGGCGAAGAGCGGCACCCCCGCCTTCGTGAGCGCGTCGTAGGTCATCGGCCCCGTGTAGCCGGCGGGCGGGGTCTTCAGCATGATGAAATAGTTCGAAAAATCGAGGCCGCCGAAGATCGCGCCGACGATCGGCATGATGATGTCCTTGACGAGCGAATCGACGATCCTGCCGAACGCTCCGCCAATGATCACGCCGACGGCCAGATCGACGACGCTGCCCTTGACGGCGAATTCCCTGAACTCACCGGCGAACGACATGGCTCCTCCCTTTATGCATCGACCGGGCGCGACTTTATCCTGCGCGAAACGTCAGACGGCGGCTTCGCCGGACTCGCCGGTGCGGATGCGAATGACCTGCTCGACCGCCGTCACGAAGATCTTGCCGTCGCCGATCTTGCCCGTGCGTGCGGCCTTGACGATGGCCTCGATCGCCCCTTCGACCAGGCCGTCTCCGACGATCATTTCCACCTTGACCTTCGGCAGGAAATCGACGACGTACTCAGCGCCGCGATAGAGCTCCGTATGTCCCTTCTGGCGTCCGAAGCCCTTGACTTCCGTTACCGTCAGCCCGGAGACGCCAGCCTCCGAAAGCGCCTCACGCACCTCGTCGAGCTTGAAAGGCTTGATGATCGCTTCGATCTTCTTCATCGTCGTGTTCCGTGCAAAGCAGAGCCGCGGCGGGAAGGATACACGAAGCGTCCGCGTCAGTCCGCGCTGCGGGGCGCCCCACCCACCGTCTCCCACTCGTTCCAGGCGGAGGTGATCGGATACCGCCAGTCCTTGCCGAAACCGCGCGGCGTGATCCGTATGCCGACGGCGGCCTGCCGCCGTTTGTATTCGCTGATCTTGATGAGGCGCACGACCTTGCGCACGTCCTCCGCGCGGTAGCCGAGCGAGACGATCTCAGCGGGTGCGCGATCGTGCTCGACGTAGCATTCGAGAATTCCGTCGAGGATGTCGTACGGTGGCAACGAGTCCTGGTCCACCTGGTTCGGTCGCAGCTCGGCGGATGGGGCCCGCGTGATGATCCGCTCGGGAATCACGCGCCCGAGGCTGTTCCGGTAATGGCAAAGACGATAGACGAGCGTCTTGCTGATGTCTTTCAGCACGCCGAACCCGCCTGCCATGTCACCGTAGAGCGTTGCGTAACCGACGGCCATCTCGGATTTGTTGCCGGTCGTGAGGACGATCGATCCGAACTTGTTCGAAAGTGCCATCAGCAGCGTCCCGCGGATGCGCGCCTGGATGTTCTCTTCCGTGGCGTCGGGCGCGAGACCGGCGAACTCGGCCGCAAGCGACGACAAAAACGCGTCGAACATCGGCGCGATCGGAATCTCGTCATAGCGAACGCGGAGAATTCCGGCCATTTCCCGGGCGTCCTCGAGACTGATCGATGCGCTGTACTGCGATGGCATCATCACGGCGCGCACCCGCGAAGCACCGAGCGCATCGACAGCGACGGCAAGCGTAAGCGCCGAATCGACGCCGCCGGACAGGCCGAGCAGGACGCCCGGAAACCGGTTCTTGCCGATATAGTCGCGAACGCCCATGGCGAGCGCCGCATAGACGTGAGGCTCGAGCGCGGTGTCGAGCTCGCCGCGGACGGGCCGCGGCGTAGCGTCATTGAACTCGGCGATGCCGATCGTCTCGTGCCATGCCGGCAATTGTTGGGCGATCGTGCCGTGGGCGTCCATCACGAAGGAAGCGCCATCGAAGACAAGCTCGTCCTGGCCGCCGACGCGGTTGACATACACGAACGGCACGCCGGTCTCGCGAACGCGCGCCGCGATTTGCGCAACGCGCGCGGCCTGCTGGTGCGTGTGATACGGAGAGCCGTTCGGAACGACGACGATCTCGGCACCTGCGTCGCGCGATTGCATCGCGGGCCCTTCGAACCAGCAATCCTCGCAGATGACGACGCCGCACCGCACACCATCGACGTCGAAGATGCACGGTGCGGTGCCCGGCTCGAAATACCGCTCCTCGTCGAAGACCGTATAGTTGGGGAGATGGTGCTTCCTGTAGACGGCGTGGACGCGGCCTTCACGAAGCACCGCGACCGCGTTGTAGCGGATGCCGTCGTGCCGCTCGGGAAAGCCGACGAGTGCCGTCGTATCCTTGACCTCGGAGGCGAGCGCGATCAATTCGGCGGCGCAGGCATCGAGGAACGCCGGCCGCAACACGAGGTCTTCGGGGGGGTACCCACAAAGCGAAAGCTCGGGCGTGACGACAAGCGACGCGGCGCCGCGGCGTCCCTCGCCGATCGCGTCGAGCAGCGTGCGGGCATTGCCTGCGAGGTCGCCGAGCTTCTGGTTCAGCTGCGCCATCGCAATCCGCATCGGGAAATGTTAGCACGCGACCTTGTCCAAACCGACCCGCAAGCTTGAGCATCGCCCGCACAACGGCGACAATGAAACGACTCCATGCACGCCCCCGTCCCCTACTCCAGGCCGCGCCCGCCGGTTGCTGTCTCGCCTCTCATCCGCGACGACGTTCCGCTGTCGGAGATCGACCCTGCCGAGTGGAACGCGCTGTCATCCGACATGCCGCTCCTGTCGCATCAGTACTTCTCCGCACTGCATGAGACCGGGTGCGCGGCACCTGAGACCGGATGGCTGCCGCGCTTTCTCACCGCCTGGAACCGTTCCGAGCTGATCGGCGCTCTGCCGCTCTACGCCAAGGCGCACAGCTACGGGGAGTATGTGTTCGACTGGGGATGGGCGGACGCGTATCGCCGCTACGGCCGCCGTTATTACCCGAAGCTCGTTGCGGCGGTCCCGTTCACGCCGGTACCCGGTCCCCGCTTGCTCGCGGACGCGCCGGCAACCAGGCGCGCGCTGCTCGAGCGCGCGCTCGGAGAGCTCGCGCACGGCTATTCGTCGCTGCACATCCTGTTCACGGACGACGCGCAGACGCGCGAGTGCGCGAGCGCCGGCATGCTGACGCGCGACGGCGTGCAGTTCCACTGGCGCAACCGCGGCTACCGGGACTTCGCCGAATTCCTCGGCGACTTCAACCACGACAAGCGCAAGAAGATCAAGCAGGAGCGCCGGCGGCTTCAAGAGGCGGGCGTGACGTTCGTGCGGAAATGCGGCCGCGAAATCGCGGCGGCGGACAGGGCGTGCTTCTTCGAATGCTACGAGCGCACCTATCGCGCGCACCGGTCGACGCCGTATCTGTCGCTCGACTTCTTCGACGCGATCATCGAAACGCTCGGTGACCGGCTGTTGCTCGTCGTCGGCTATCGCAATGGCAAGCGGCTGTGCGCAGCGCTCGACGTATTCGACGAGCACACGCTGTGGGGTCGCTATTGGGGCACTCGCGAGTACGTGCCCG
>Ga0105248_10005879_pt1 | contig 13483 bp, 15 predicted proteins | sample KBSS34metaG_FD_81524 | JGI IMG/M metagenome (GOLD analysis project Ga0105248, IMG submission 81524) | Switchgrass rhizosphere microbial communities from Kellogg Biological Station, Michigan, USA - KBS S3-4 metaG | ecosystem: Host-associated > Plants > Roots > Rhizosphere > Soil | place... | reverse complement strand
TGCCCGTCGACCGAAACGGCTGCCCTCGGCCTGCCGACCGTCGTGCCGTCGACGAGGCGTTGGCCCAAGGTGGAGGTCGTGCGCCCGGGGCCGGAAGGTCGCGCGCCGCGGCTCGTCCGGGCGCTCGGCGACGTGCGGCGAGCGTTCCTGTTCTCGCCGCTTCCGGGGGCCGGCGTCGCGCAGGTCTGCCGCACCTGCAGCGCGCCGGCTGCGTGCGCGGTGTGCGGCGGCACGCTCCGCGCATCCGCAGGGGAGATCCGATGCGTGGTCTGCGAGGCGCCGGGTCGCTGTGCGGTCTGCGGCGGCACCACGTTCGGCGTTCGGCGTGGTGGTGCGGAGCGGGTGGAGGCGTGGGCCGCGCGCACGGCTCGCGTCCCCGTCGCTCGCATCACCGAGCCGCGCCTGCCGGCCGCGGGCGGGGAGGTCCTCGTCGGCGGTGCGGATGTGGTGCGTGACCTCGGCGTCGCGCGCCTCGATCTTGTGGCGATCCTCGACGCGGACCTCGCGGCGCGGCGCCCCGGCCTGACCGCGCCCGAACGCGCGCTCGCGGTCTGGATGGAGGCGGTCGGATGGGCGCGCCCGGCAGGCTCGGCGATCGTGCAGACGGCCCACCCTGGCGACCCAGCTGTCCAGGCGCTCGTCCGTGGCAGCCCCGACCGGTTCCATCAACGCGAGCGGGATCGCCGCGAGGCGGCGGGGTTCCCGGTCGGCGCCGCCGTGTTCCGCGTGATCGGAACCGAGGCGCTCGAGGGGGAGCTCGCGGAGCATCATCCGATCACGTCGCTCATCACATCGCTCGGAGGCCGGACGGTATGCTTGCTCGCGCTCGAGCCCGACCGTGTGCCGGCCTTCGGCGACGCGATGCGGCGCCTGGCCGCCGCGGGGGTCGTCGAGCGCGTCGAGGCCGAACCGCATCTGTGAGGGGTTCCGTTGCTGCTACCGATCCGGACGCTCGGTGATCCGGTCTTGCGTGAACCGGCCAAGCCGGTCGAGCATTTCGACCGAACGCTCCGCCGGCTCGCGAAGGACATGACCGAGACGATGTACCAGGCGCCGGGCGTCGGTCTCGCGGGGCCGCAGGTCGGTGTGTCGCTCCAGTTGTTCGTCTTCGACGACGGCGAACACGGGCCGTCGTTCCTCGCGAATCCGGAGCTGTACGACGTCGACGGCGAGGTGACGGAAGAAGAGGGGTGTCTGTCGATCCCGGGTCCGTACCACCCGACGCTGCGCGCCCGTTCGATCCGATGCCGGGGCCTGGATCTCAAGGGCAACCCGATCGAAGTGCTGGGCGAAGGATTGCTGGCGCGGATCCTGCAGCACGAGACCGATCACCTGCACGGGACGCTCTATATCGATCGCCTCGACGACACCGGCCGGCGGGCCGTGCTCGCGGAGCTCCGCCGAATCGAGCTGGGGCTCGCGGAACCCCGGCCGCGGAAGCGGCCCTAGGGCGGCGCCGACTATCCTGCGCCGATGACGCTGCGGGTCGCGTTCCTCGGCAACGATACGTGGTCGGTCCCATCGCTGGACGCGATCGCCGCCGAGCCCGAGCTGTCGCTCGTCCAGGTCGTGACCAATCCTCCCAAGGAGGCGGGGCGCGGGTCGACGCTCACCCAGACACCGGTGGCGGTCGCGGCATCCGAGCACGGCGTGCCCTTCCTCGAAGCACCGGGGGTCCTGGACGGCCCGGGTGCGACGGCCCTCGCCGGCGCGGCACCCGACGTGCTCGTGGTGGTCGCGTACGGCCAGATCCTGCGGCGTGAGACGCTGCAGCTCGCTCCCTTCGGCGCGATCAATCTCCACTTCTCGCTGCTGCCGCGGTGGCGCGGCGCGACGCCCGTACAACATGCGATCGCCGCCGGTGACGAGCGCACGGGCGTCACGGTGATGCGGATGGACGAAGGGCTCGACACCGGTCCGATCCTGAACCAGCTTGAGGAGCCCATCCGGCCGGAGGACGACGCGGGGGCGCTCGGCGCGCGGCTCGCGAAGATCGGGGGCCTGTTGCTCGTGGGGGTCCTGCGGATGTTGCCGCACGGCGGCGTGCCCGAGCGGGCGCAGGAGGACGCCGCGGCGACGCTCGCGCCGACGATCGGGCCGGACGAGCGGACGATCGACTGGGAGCGCTCGCCCGAGGAGATCGTCCGGTGGGTCCGTGCGCTCGCTCCGCGGCCGGGCGCGGCAACCGCGCTTCGCGGGGCGCGGGTGAAGGTCCTCGCCGCGGCGATCGACCATCAGCGCAGCGACGGACCGCCCGGCACCGTCGTGGCCGCCGACGAACGCGGCGTGCTGGTGCGCGCGAACGGGGGCGGGGTGCGTCTGGTCGAGGTCGCCCCGGCAGGTCGCAAGCGGATGGACGGCGCGGCGTGGGCGCGCGGCGTCCGGTTCACCGCGGGCGAACGCCTGGGATGAGCGCACAGACCGCGCGGTCGGTCGCGCTCGAGCTGATCGGCCGCGTGATCGACGACGGCGCGTACTCGAATCGCTTGCTGCCTGCGCTGCTCGCCCGGTCGGGGCTCGATCGGCGGGACCGCGCGTTCGCGACCGAGCTCGCCTTCGGCACGCTCCGCCGTCTGCTCCTGGTCGATGCCGCCATCGAACAGGCGGCGGACCGTCCGATCGAGCGCGTCACGCCGGCCGAGGCGCGCCACGCGCTGCGGCTCGGTACCTACCAGTTGCAGGCCGGTGTCGCACCGCACGCGGCCGTGTCTGCGACGGTCGATCTCGTGCCCGGCCGCGCCCGCGGGTTCGTCAACGCGGTGCTCCGCCGGCTGGCCGCCGCGCCGGCCGAGGCGCCCGACGGTGGCAGCCCGGAGGCGATCGCGGCCAGAACGGGCATGCGCACGTGGGCCGTCGAAGAGCTCGCGCGGCTGGTCGGCGACGAGTCGGAGGCCGCCGCCGCGGCCTTCGCGTCGCGTGCGCCGCTGTCGATCCGCGTCGTCGGCGGCGCCGACGCCGTGCCGGCCGTGCGCGACGAGCTTCGAGCCGCCGGGGTGACCGCCGTCCCCGGCACGGTCGACGACGGGTGCCTGATCGTGCAGGACGGGGGAGACCCGCGCGCGCTGCCCGGCTTCGCCGAGGGTCGGTGGACCGTCCAGGACCAGGCCTCGGCGTTCGTCGTCGCAGCCATGGATCCGCGGGACGGCGACCGCGTCTACGACGCCTGTGCCGCACCGGGCGGAAAGGCGCTGACGGCAGGTGAGATCGTGGGGTCGGCCGGGTCGGTGCTCGCGGCCGACGTCTCGCCGCGGCGCCTCGGTCTCGTCGCCCAGTCGGCCGCCCGGCTGGGTCGGGCGCCGTGGCTCCTCGCCCAGGACGCCGCGCGGCCGGCCGTCGGCGGATCGTTCGAGCGGGTGCTGATCGACGCCCCTTGTAGTGGGATCGGCTCCGCCCGGCGGCGTCCCGAGCTGTTGTGGCGGGTGCCGAAGGAGCGGGTGAGCGCCCTTGCCGCGCGGCAGCTGGCGATCGTCACCGCCGCCGAGGCGGCGCTCGCCCCCGGCGGCCGGCTCGTGTACGCGGTCTGCACCTTCACGCGAGGCGAGACCGATTCGGTCTGCGACGCCCTCCTGCGGGCCCGCCCCGCGCTCCGGCCCGTCGTGACGGGAGGGCCCGACGGCGATGCCGAACGCCATCGCCTGTGGCCCCATCGCCACGGCTGTGACGGCATGTTCGTCGCCGCGTTCGAGCGGGCGTCGTAGGTCGTCGGTCCGTCGTTCGGCGCCGTCGCGACCGGTACCATTGCCCCCGATGGGTACGGTCGCTGCGTCGATCCTGGCCGCCGACTTCGCGAACCTCGGGGCGCAGGTCGCAGCGGTCGAGCCGCATGTCGGCGTCTTCCACGTCGACATCATGGACGGCCATTTCGTGCCGCCCATCGCGCTCGGCGCGGTGATCGTCGCGAGCCTCCGTCCGGTCACCGAACGGACGCTGCACGGGCACTTGATGGTCGAACAGCCAGAGGGGTTCTTCGACGAGCTCCGCGATGCGGGCCTGGACGTCGTGAGCTTCCATCTCGAGGCGGTGCCCGAGCCCGGCCCGGCGATCGCGAAGGCCCGCGGCGCCGGTCTCGGCGTCGGCTTGACGCTGAACCTGGAGACCCCCGTCGAGGCTGTGGTCCCGTATCTGGACGCGATCGACGACGTGATGCTGATGAGCATCCGGCCCGGGTGGTCCTACCAGACCCTCAACGACGAGGTGTACCCGCGGCTCGAAGCCGTCCGGTCGGAGATCGACCGCCGCGGCCTGGACGTCGCCCTCGAGATCGACGGGGGCGTCAAGCTGGACAACGCCCGGCGGGCGATCGACGCCGGCGCCTCGGTCCTGATCGCCGCATCGGGTATCTTCGCGCAGCCGGATCCGGCGGCGGCCGCGCGCGGGCTCGCCGAGATCGTGGCCGACGGAGAGGGAGCGTAGAGGGGTGCCCGAGACCATCTTGGTCGTCGACGACGATCCGGACATCGCCCGGTTCGTCGAGGTGAACCTCCGCTCCGCGGGCTACGACGTTGCCGTCGCCGCCGACGGCGAGGAGGCGCTCACGCGGGCGTCGTCGCTTCGCCCGGACCTCGTCCTGCTCGACGTCATGATGCCGCGGATCGACGGTTTCGAGGTCGCCCAGCGCCTGCGCAAGAACCCGCAGACCGCGAACACGAGCATCATCATGCTGACGGCCAAGGCGTTGTCCGCCGACAAGGTCACCGGCCTGCAATCTGGCGCCGACGACTACATCATCAAACCGTTCGATCCGATCGAGCTCCTGGCGCGCGTCAAGGGGACGCTCCGGCGGGCGAAGGAGATGCGGAACCTCTCGCCGCTCACCGGTCTGCCCGGCAACATCCGCATCCAAGAAGAGATCGAGCGGCAGGTGCGCGAGGAGCGGGAGTTCGCGGTGCTGTACTGCGACCTCGACAACTTCAAGACCTACAACGACCAGAAGGGCTTCGTGCGCGGCGACCGGTTGATCCAGGCGACCGCGCGCATCATCCAGGACGCGGTCGTCGAGGGGTCGGGGTCGGAGGGCTTCGTCGGCCATGTGGGCGGCGACGACTTCGTCGCCGTCGTGATCCCCGACGGTGCCGAGGAGATCGCCAAGCGCATCTGCGAGCGGTTCGACGAGGCCCGGGCCGAGTTCTACGAGGCGGAGGACCTGGACCGCGGGTTCGTCCGGATGGAAGACCGCAAAGGCGTGCTCCAGGACATCCCACTCGTGGCGATCTCGATCGGGATCGCGAGCACGTCGAAGCGTCAGTTCGCCCACTACGGCGAGGCGGTCGCCGTGGCGACCGAGATGAAGTCGTTCGCCAAGCGCGACGGCGGGTCGAGCTACGCCGTCGACCGCCGCACCGAGGTCTGAAGCCCGGCTCCCGCCGAACCGCCGCTCGGTCCTATACTCGGACCAGCCTGTTTCCGGGGCGGGGCGGAAATCCCCACCGGCGGTGACAGTCCGCGACCCCGTCGCAGCCAGCGATGGGTGGACCCGGTGCGATCCCGGGACCGACCGTGAGAGTCGGGATGAGAGGGAACGGGCACGCTGCGTCGCCGCGTCCGCGGCGGCGGTCCGCGTGTCGCGTCCACGCCCCCGAGCGAGGGACGATGGACGGACACGACACCGAGGTGACCCGGATGCGCGAGGCGCTCGCGCTCGCCGAACGCGGGTGGGGCCACGTCGCACCGAACCCGATGGTGGGCGCGCTCGTGCTCGCCGGCGACGAGGTCGTCGGGCGAGGCTGGTACGAGGGCCCGCGAGGGGAGCCGCACGCCGAGGTCCGCGCGCTCCGCGAGGCGGGAGGGCGCAGCCGCGGGGCGACCGTCGTGTGCACGCTCGAGCCCTGCAACCACCATGGGGCAACGCCGCCGTGCACCGACGCGCTGCTGGATGCGGGCGTCGCCCGCGTGGTGATCGGGGCGACCGATCCGAACCCGGTCGTCGATGGTTCCGGGATCGCCCGACTGCGTGACGCCGGGGTCGCCGTGCACGCGGGTGTCCTGGCCGACGAGGCACACCGGTTGAACGCGGCGTTCGAGCGCCACGTCACCACCGGGTCGCCGTTCGTGATCTGGAAGGTCGCGACGTCGCTCGACGGCAAGACGGCCGCCCGCGACGGCTCCTCGCGATGGATCACGTCGGAGGATGCGCGCCTGGACGCCCACCGGCTGCGCGCCTGGGCGGACGCGATCGTGGTCGGCGCCGGGACGGTCGTCGCCGATGACCCGTCGCTCACGGCGCGCCATCCCGACCTCGGCTCCTCGTGGCCGCCGCTGCGCGTCGTGGTCGACGTCGCCGGCCGCCTGCCCGCCGACGCCGCGATCCTCGACGATCGCGCGCCGACCCTCGTCGCCACGACGGCCGCGGGCGAACGATCCGTCGGCCGGTCCCTGCCTCCGGGCGTCGAGGTCGCGATCTGCGCTGCCGACGCCACCGGCGGCGTCGCGCCGGGCGCGCTCCTGGAGGCGCTCGGCAAGCGCGACGTCCAGGGCGTGCTGTTGGAGGGTGGCGCGACCCTCGCATGGAGCTTCCTGCGCGACGGCGCGGTGGACCGGATCGTGCACTACGTCGCCCCTCGCATCGTGGGAGGCGCCGGGGCGCCGGGGGCCGTGATGGGGGAGGGCTTCGCACCGATCGACGCGGCGTTGGATCTGTCGTTCGTCCGGGTCGATCCGGTCGGACCCGACATCCGGGTGGAGGCCGATGTTCACCGGGATCGTTGAGGAGCTCGGCTCCGTCCGCGCGCTCGACGGGGGGCGGCTCGTTGTCTCCTGCCCGCTCGTCGCGACCGACAGCCCGATCGGCGCCTCGGTCGCGGTGAACGGCACCTGCCTGACCGTCGTCGAGCAGACAGACGAGGCGCTCGCCTTCGATCTCAGCGGCGAGACGCTCGACCGCACCAGCCTCGGGTTGGTCCGGACGGGAGCCACGGTCAACCTTGAGCGTCCGGTGACGCTCGCCGCGCGGCTCGGGGGCCACCTCGTCCAAGGCCACGTCGACGGCGTGGGCCGGATCGAGGCGGTCGACCCTCATCAGGACGGCGGCGCGACGCTCACCGTCCGGATCCCTGATGCGCTCGAGCCGCTCGTGGTCCAGAAGGGCTCCATCGCGATCGATGGCGTGAGCCTGACCGTCGCCGGGCTCGATGGCCCCGAGATCCGCATCGCATTGATCCCGCACACGCTGGCCGCGACGACGCTCGGCGCCGCTGCGGTCGGGGATCCCGTGAACATCGAGGTCGACATGATCGGCCGCTACGTCGCACATCTGATGGAAAGGTCGGGGAGATGAACGAAGAGCCGTCCACGCAGCCCGAAGCAGCGATCGACCGATCGGTCTTCGCGTCGGTCGACGACGCTATCGCCGACATCCGCGAGGGACGGATCGTGCTGGTCGTCGACGACGCCGACCGCGAGAACGAGGGCGACTTCGTGATCGCGGCCGAGAAGTGCACGCCGGAGGCAGTCAACTTCATGGTGACGCACGGTCGCGGGATCGTATGTCTGCCGGTCGCGGCCTGGCGGCTCGACGCGCTGCAGATCCCGCAGATGGTTTCGGCCAACGGTGGCGACGACACGGCGTTCACGGTGTCCATCGATTACCGCCCGGGCGTGACCACCGGCACCAGCGCGCACGACCGTGCGGTCACGGCGGCGGCCGTCGTCGACCCCGAGGTTGGGCCGGGCGACTTCCATCGTCCGGGGCACGTGTTCCCGCTGCGCGCCCGCGAGGGCGGCGTCCTCCGCCGCGCCGGACACACGGAGGCCGCGGTCGACCTCGCGACGCTCGCGGGGCTCTTCCCGGCGGGCGTCATCTGCGAGGTGATGAAGGAGGACGGCACGATGGCGCGGCTGCCCGAGCTCGTGCGCGTCGCGCGTGGGTTCGACCTGAAGCTGATCTCGATCGCCGACCTGATCGAGTACCGGCGCCGCCGCGAGGTGCTCGTGCAACGGGTGGCAGAGGCCACCCTCCCCACCGAATGGGGTCCCTTCCGCGCTTACGCGTACGACAGCACGGTCGACGGGCGCACCCATGTGGCGCTCGTCCACGGTGACATCGGCGACGGCGACAAGGTGCTCACGCGGGTGCACTCCGAGTGCCTGACCGGCGACGTGTTCGGGTCGCTCCGCTGCGATTGTGGCCGCCAGCTGGATGCGGCGCTGGAGCAGGTCGCCGAGGCCGGACGCGGCGTCGTGTTGTACATGCGCGGGCACGAGGGTCGTGCGATCGGGCTGAGCCACAAGCTGCGCGCCTACGAGCTGCAAGACCGCGGCCGCGACACGGTCGAGGCGAACCTGGAGCTCGGGTTCGCGGCCGACCAGCGCGATTACGGGATCGGCGCGCAGATCCTGGTGGACCTCGGGGTGCGCTCGATGCGCCTGCTGACCAACAACCCCGACAAGCGCGCGGGGCTGGAGGGCTACGGCCTGTCGATCGCCGAGCGGATCCCGCTGCAGACCGAACCGACGGTGCACAACCGTGCGTACCTCCGCACGAAGGCGGAGAAGATGGGCCACCTGCTCGACGTGGAGCCCGAGGTCCACGCGTGAAGGTCGTCCGGGGCGAGGCGGACGGAACCGGCCTGCGGGTCGGGATCGTCGTCGCGCGCTTCAACGAGATCGTCACGACCGCGTTGCTCGACGGCGCCGTCCGGGCGCTCGCGCAGGCAGGTGTCGCCGACGTCGACGTGACCGTGGTCTGGGTGCCGGGCGCCTTCGAGATCGCGACCGTCGCGAGGCGGCTCGCGCTCGCCGGCGTCGACGCCGTCGTGTGCCTCGGGGCCGTGATCCGCGGCGAGACCGCCCATTTCGATCTGGTCGCGAACGAGGCCGCGCGCGGGATCGCCGATGTGAACCGCGAGACCGGCGTCCCATGCATCTTCGAGGTGCTCGCCACCGAGGACCTCGCGCAGGCGCAGGCGCGCGCGGGCGGCGCCCACGGCAACAAGGGCTGGGAGGCCGCGATGGCCGCGCTCGAGATGGCGCATGTCCTCCGCTCGTTGCCGGAGCCCGTCGCGCGATGATCGTCGACCGCCCCTGGGGCCGGACCCAGACGTACGCGCTCAACCAGCCTGCGACGGCGCGCCTGGTGACCGTCGTCCCGGGCGGCGACACCGGGGCCCACTACCACCAGCTCCGCGACGAGCTGTGGATCGTGCTCGACCGAGGCCTCACGATCGAGATCGGGAACCGCACCCTGCAGCCCGAGCCCGGCGACGAGCTCCAGGTTCCCGCCGAGGAGCCGCACCGGATCCGCTGCGGTCCAGACGCTCCCGGCCGTGTGCTGCAGATCGCCTTCGGCTACGCGAGCGAGGACGATCGCCTGCCCGTCGAAGGTGCGCCGAGCGGCGATGCGTGAGCGTTCGGTCGACGGGGTCGGTCCCGCCACCTATACTGCCCGAGCGCAGATGCGCACGTGTGTTCGACGTGCACCGGCGAAGCCGGTGCCTTTTTCCAAGAAGGGGTGATGCGGGGTTTCGACAGATCCCAGGATCAACGACAGGATCCGGTCGCCACAGGTCCGCCTCGTCGGGGCGGACGGCCAACAGATCGGCGTGGTCGATACCCGCGACGCGCTGAACCAGGCTCGGGCGCTCGATCTGGATCTCGTCGAGGTCGCGCCGCAGGCCGATCCGCCGGTGTGCAGGATCATGGACTACGGCAAGTACAAGTACGAACGAGACGTGAAGCTCAAAGAGGCTCGGAAGAAGCAGTCGCGAACCGGCCTCAAAGAGATCAAGTTCCGCCCCAAGATCGACCCGCACGACTACGCCACCAAGAAGGGGCACGTCACGCGGTTCCTCTCGGCGGGGAACAAGGTCAAGATCACGATCATGTTCCGGGGGCGCGAGATGGCGCACACGGAGCTCGGGCGCAAGATCTTGGATCGTCTCGTCGGTGACCTCGGGGATCTCGCCATCGTTGAGGCGATGCCGAAGCAAGAGGGTCGCAACATGATCATGGTGATCGGGCCCAACAAGCGGTACCTGGAAGATCTGGCGAAGCAAGAGGCGCGCGCCGCGCGCGAGGCGGCCAAGGAGGCCGCGGCGCCCGAGCCCACCACAGAGGACGCGGCCGCGCTCGAGCCGACGGCCGAGGCGGTCGCCCCCGCAGCAGACGAAGGGTAAGCACATGCCGAAGATGAAGAGCCACAGCGCGACCGCGAAGCGCTTCCGCGTGACGCGCAAGGGCAAGGTCCTGCACCACAAGGCGACGGGCAACCACATGCTCACCAAGAAGAGCGGCAGCCGCCGGCGCCGCGTCGAGGGCATGGCCGAGGTCGCCTCCACCGGCGAGCAGAAGAAGCTCAAGCGCCTGCTGGCGAGGTGACCCGATGGCCCGTGTGAAACGATCCGTCCACGCGAAGAAGAAGCGCCGCGAAACGCTCGCGGCGGCCAAGGGCTACACCGGCAGTCGGCGGGTGCGCTACCGGCTCGCCAAGGAGCAGGTGCACCACTCGGGCGTCTATGCGTACCGCGACCGGCGCGACCGCAAGGCGCAGTTCCGTCGTCTCTGGATCGCGCGCATCAACGCCGGCGTGCGTCCGCACGGGATCTCGTACTCGCGGTTCATGCACGGGTTGAAGATCGCGGGCGTCGAGCTCGACCGTAAGATACTCGCCGATCTCGCGATCCACGACCCCGCGGCGTTCGCCACGTTGGTGCAGCAGGCCAAGGACGCGCTGCCCGAGGCGTCCGCCGCCTGAACGCACGGCAGACCCGCGACCCCTCGAAGCTAGACTCCGGACGACCGGAGCCCCGGGGGGTCTCGTGATCTCCAGCACCAAGAACCCGAAGGTCGCAGCCGCTGCCCGGCTGCGCAAACGGGCGTTCCGCGACGAGGACCGCCGGTTCTTGGTGGAGGGCGCGCAGGGCGTCCGGGAGGCGCTCGCCGCCGATCCGCCCGCGATCGACACGCTGTTCGTCGACGACGAGCTGCACGAGCTCGCGATCCGCGCACGCGAACGCGGGGTGGACGTGATCCACGCGGCGGGCACCGTGATGGCGCGGCTCACCTCGACGGTCACGCCGCAGGGGATCGTCGGGGTGGCCGGCTACGTCGACGTCGGGCTCGAGGCCGTGCCGTCGACCGGATGCGTGGCGGTGCTCCACGAGGTCCGTGACCCCGGCAACGCCGGCACCATCGTCCGTTCTGCGGACGCCGCGGGCGCGGCGGCGATCGTCTTCGGCGCGGCCTCGGTCGACGTGTACAACCCGAAGACCGTCCGGGCGTGTGCCGGCTCGGTCTTCCACCTCCCCGTGGTCCGTGACGCACCCACGGCCGATGCGATCGAGGCGCTCCGCGCGAGCGGCCACCGGATCTTGGCGATGGACGCGCATGGGTCGAACTCGCTCTATACGACCGACGTGAGCGGGCCGGTGGCGTTCGTGTTCGGCAACGAGGCGCACGGCCTGCCGCAAGCCGTCGTCTCCTCGGCCGATGCGACGGTGCGCGTGCCGCATGCCGGCGCCGCAGAATCGCTCAACCTGGCCGCAGCCGCCACGATCTGCCTGTTCGAGCACGCGCGCCGCCGGGGCGAGAAGGGGGAGTCGCTCGAGACGCTGATCTCTGCGGCCGCGCACGACATCCGGTCGCCTCTCACGGCGATGAAGGGGTTCGGGTACGCGCTGGAGAAGCGGTGGCCCGATATGACCGACGAGCAACGGGCCCTGATGCTGACCGGCATCGTCCACGACGCCGATCGCATGGATCAGATCCTGCATCTGCTCGTCGACGCCGCCCGCGTCTCGAACGGCGCGCTCGAGCCCTATCCCGACCGGTGCGACGTCGGTGAGCTCGTCACCGCGATCGCCGACTTGCAGCGACGCGATCCGGAACACCCCGAGATCATGTGGACCGGTGATCCGGGACCGTATTTCCTCGATCCCGTGCGCCTGAAGACCGCCGTCCTCGCCTTCGCCGAGTCGTTGGTGTGGTGGGCGTCCGACGGTCCGATCACGGTCGACGCGGCCGCGCGCGACGGCGTCGTCGAGGTGACCGCCACGCGCGCAGGTGCCGCGGTCGACGCCGACGGCGCCGAAGCCCTGTTCCAGGCGAGGCGACCCGGGACGGGCGGGGGGTCGAAGATCGGGTTGTTCGTGGTGCGCGCCGTCGCCGAGGCGCAGCAAGGACGCGCGTGGGCCACCGTCGACGATGGGCGATTGACGCTGCATCTCGAACTGCCGATCACGTAGCAGGGCGCGCGAAGGCGATTGTTAGACTCGCCCGCCATGGAAGCTGCCGAGCTGCTGCGCGCGCTCGACGACGAACACGCGCGCGGTCGGGCCGCGCTCACGGCCGCGACCACGCTCGAGGAGCTCGATGCCGCGCAGGTCAGCGTCCTCGGACGGAAGTCGGCGTTCGGGCAGCTCCAGCGGGCGCTCGGCACGTTGACCGACGGCGACAAGCGCGAGGTCGGCGCACGGGTGAACGCGATCCGAGCGGACCTGGTCGCGACGCTGGACGCTCGCCGTGACGAGCTCGGCAGCGTGGCGCAGCAGGCGCAGCTCGCCGCCGATGCGATCGACATCACGCTCCCCGGCCGCCCGCCGCGCCCCGGATCGTTGCACCCGCTCACCCTCGTCGAACGCGAGGTCGTCGGCGTCTTCACCTCGCTCGGATTCCGGGTGGTCGGCGGCCCCGAGATCGAGGATGACTGGCACAACTTCCAGGCGCTCAACATCCCGCCCGATCACCCGGCCCGCACCATGAAGGACTCCCTCTACGTCGCGATCCCGGGCCATCCGGAGCTGCTGCTGCGGACCGAGACGTCGGCTGCCCAGATCCGGACGATGCAGTCCCAGCCGCCGCCCGTCTACATCGTGTCGCCCGGACGCGTCTACCGTCGGGAAACGGCCGATGCGACACACCTGCCGGTCTTCACGCAGGTCGAATGTCTCGTCGTCGACGAGGGCAACACGTTCGCGCACCTCAAGGGAACGCTGGAGGTGATCGCGAAGGCGTTGTGCGGTGAGCGCCGGCGGATCCGGCTCGGGCCCGCCTATTTCCCGTTCGTCGAGCCGGGCGCCGAGGTCGGCGTGAGCTGCTTCCGCTGCGACGGCGTTGGCTGCAGCGTGTGCGGCAACGGGTGGATCGAGCTCCTCGGCGCCGGGATGGTGCACCCGACCGTGCTGGAGAACTGCGGCTACGACGCCGAGCGATACACGGGGTTCGCGTTCGGTCTGGGGGTCGAGCGCGTCGCGCTCCTTCGCTATGCGATCCCGGACATGCGGATGCTGATCGACGGCGACGTCCGGTTCCTGGAACAGTTCGGAGTGACGCCGTGAGGGTTCCCCTCGGCTGGCTGCGGGAGTTCGCGCCCACCGACGTCCCGGTCGACGAGCTCGCCGACCGCATGACCCATCGTGGCGTCAAGGTGGAAGGCGTCCTGCGTCCCTGGGCGGGGCTGGCGGGGGTCGTCGTCGTCCGCGTCCTCGAGGTCCGCGACCACCCGAGCTCCGACAAGCTGTGCATCGCCCGGATCCAGCACGGTTCCGGCGAG
>Ga0105248_10005875_pt1 | contig 13486 bp, 11 predicted proteins | sample KBSS34metaG_FD_81524 | JGI IMG/M metagenome (GOLD analysis project Ga0105248, IMG submission 81524) | Switchgrass rhizosphere microbial communities from Kellogg Biological Station, Michigan, USA - KBS S3-4 metaG | ecosystem: Host-associated > Plants > Roots > Rhizosphere > Soil | place... | reverse complement strand
GGCGCCTTCCTTGATGAGCCAATGACAGCCTTTCGAAAGCGGCGAGTGGATCGAACCCGGCATCGCGAGGACTTCCCGGTTCTGCTCCAGGGCTGCTCTCGCGGTGCCGAGCGACCCGCTGCGCTGCGCCGCTTCCACCACCAGCACGCCGCGCGCGAGGCCACTGATGAGACGATTGCGGCGCGGGAAGTTTCTTTCAAGTGGCGGCGTGCCAACCGGGAATTCGGAGACGATGCAGCCGTGCTGCGCGATTTCGGTGGCCAGGGACGCATGCTGCGCCGGATAGATCCGATCGGGTCCCGTGCCTATCACCGCCACCGTAGATGCGTCGCCCTGCAATGCGCCGCGGTGGGCCGCGCCGTCGATGCCGAGAGCGAGGCCGCTTGCGACAACAACGCCCGCCTCGGAAACCGCGCGCGCGAAATCTTGGGCGTCACCGCAACCGCGTGGCGTCGCATTGCGGCTGCCGACGATCGCGAGGCAGGATCGATTGAGCAGCTCGAGCCGGCCTTCGGCATAGAAAGCGCAAGGCGGATTCGCGATCTGCTTCCATAGCGCCGGGTATTCCGGATCACCGAGTGCGACCAGGCGACATCCCGGGCGCGCGAGCCAGCGTTGCGCAGCATCCAGCATGCGCGGCTGAAGATTGCCGGTAAGCCTGTCCATCGCAGCGTCCGGCGAGCCGTATTGCAGCAATAGCGCGATTTGCTTGTGCGGCGGGAACGAGAGCGTGAAGCGCAGCCATGACGATGCGCTTGCGACCCCGATCGACTCGATTTCGAACGGCATTCGGGAAACAACGAGCGCAAGCCCCATCCGACGACGAGTCGCTCCAAAAAGAAAAAAGGGGCTTGCGCCCCTCTTTTCGTATGCGGATCGAGTCTTAAGGCGTTTGGAGCACGTCGCCCACGTAGATCGGCTTCGTGGCTTTCACGACAAGGCCGTACGACATCTTCTCGAACACGCGGAAGACGATGACGAGGCCATTGCGCTCGTCGGGGAGGCGGATCGAGGACCCGGTGAGCGTGGCTCCCGCCTTTGACGTATCGCCGCCGTATGCCGATCCTGGCGGATCCGGCACTACGGGCACGGGCTTCGTCTCGCCCCCGAGGCGGGCCCACCAGGAACCGGCGAACCAGCTGTTTTCCACGATCTCGTCGCGAACCTGGCCTTGCGGCGTGACGAGGTTCCCACGATGGTAGCTTGCGAGCACATGACCCACTTCGAGACCGTCGCGAGTGCCGCGGTTGATCGTGATGATCTGGAACTGGCCGAGCTCGGAAACGCCTTCCTCCACCGACATGATCCTCGCGCTGATCGGCTTGTCCGGTGCGCGCGGCATGTACGTCGGAAATGCGGTCTCACGCGCCGGCGCGAGGCGGTCGCCACGGTTGATTTCCTGCTTCGCCTTCGTGATTTCGAGTGTCGTCGGATTGCCGTATCGGCGCACGCGGGCATCGCCCAGGTACTTCGCCTCGATGCCGAGGACTTCCCCGGTCTCCGGATCCACGAGCGTCTGGCCCTGGCGGAAGATCTGCCAATTGACGGGCGCCGACATTCCGATGCGGTCCGCGTACGCGGTGTCCCCGGGACCCACGATCACGCGGCTTTCCTGTGTGGCCAGGATGGACGGGGCAGCGTCGAGGGCGCCGGATTCGACGACCAGCGGCTGGCTCAGGAAGGGGCCGATGACGCTGCCGGGAATGGTGGGAATCGCCTGCTGAAGCGGCTCCACCCGTACTCGCGGTTCGACCGTCACCACGTTGGCCTCGGCCTGCGCCTGGGTGCCTCCGCTCGAGCTGCCGTCCGCCCCACCAATCGTGAGGCGAGGCGAGCCACCGGAGGTGTCAAGACGGATCACATTGCCCGGATAGATCCAGTGCGGGTCCTTGATCTGGTCACGGTTCATTTCCCAGATCTGCGGCCATTTCCACGGGTCCTTGAGGAAGCGCCCGGAGATGCCCCATAGCGTGTCGCCCTTGACGACGGTGTACTCGTTCGGGGCGTTCGGCTGCAGGTCCGACATCGTGACCTTGGAGCCGTCGGCAGGCGCTCCAGGCGCCCCGACGGCGGGGGCCTTGTCGGGTGGGGTGGACATTCCATTCGCAAGAATGCCCGCCGGAACCAAACTGGCCACCGTGACAACTAAAGTTATAATTGTCTTTCGCATGGCAGTACTCACTTGTGGATATGGAGCTCGGGACCCATATTCAGAAAAAGGGTTACGACCCCTTTTTCATGTAGTGCAGTAAATTCTGCACATAATTTATTCAATTAGCAAGCTTTTATGGCCATTCTCGAGATCCTGCAATACCCCGACGCGCGCCTCAACACTCCCGCCCAGCGCGTGGACAAAATCGACGCTGCCACGCGCACCCTGATCGATGACATGACGGAGACCATGTACGCGGCGCCCGGAGTGGGTCTCGCCGCTACCCAGGTCGACGTCCACAAGCAGATCATCGTGATCGACGTGAGCGACGACCGCAGCGACCTGCGGGTCTTCGTCAACCCGGAGATCACGCGCCGAGAAGGCGTCGCGGCAAGCCAGGAAGGCTGCCTGTCCATTCCGGGTATCTATGACAACGTAGAGCGGGCGGAGAGCGTCACGGTCACCGCGCTCGACCGTAACGGGTCGCGCTTTACATTGAATGCCTCCGGCATGCTCGCCGCGTGCATCCAGCACGAGATGGACCATCTCCAGGGCAAGATTTTCATCGACTACCTGTCGGAGCTCAAGCAGAACCGGGTAAGGGCGAAGCTCAAGAAACGCCAGCGCAAAGCCGCCTGAGCGACGCGCCGTTGCGCGTCGCGTTCGCAGGCACTCCTCAGTTCGCCGCCACGGCCCTGGAGGCAATTTGCGCCTCCGGCCACGAGGTAGTGCTTGTCCTGACGCAACCCGACCGCCCCGCCGGACGGGGCATGCGGCTTACCTCGTCGGCCGTCGCCGAGACTGCCGCGCGGCTCTCGATTCCTGTCCTCAAGCCCTCGACGCTGCGCGATCAAGCGGCGCAGCAGGCGCTGCGCGAGGCGGACCTCGATATCGCCGTGGTGGCGGCCTACGGACTTCTCTTGCCCCAGGCGGTGCTCGATATCCCACGCCACGGATGCATCAACATCCACGCCTCGCTGCTTCCACGTTGGCGAGGCGCGGCGCCGATCCAGCGCGCGATCCTTGCCGGAGATGCGCAGACTGGCGTGAGCATCATGAAGATGGAAGCGGGACTCGATACCGGCCCGGTTCTTCTAGCCGAAGCCGTCCCCATTGGCATCACGGACACGACCGGCTCTCTTACCGAGGTCTTGGCGCAGCTAGGGGCCCGCTCGACTGTGTCCGTGCTTGGCGCGCTCGATTCGTTTCCCCCCCTTGCGCAGGACTTCGCGTTGGCCACCTACGCGCCAAAGGTCGCCAGGTCGGAAGCCGCCATCGACTGGGCCCAGCCCGCCGAGAACATCGAGCGCCAGATACGTGCGTTCAACCCCGCGCCGGGGGCACAAACGCGGGTGGGTGCGGACGCCATCAAGGTGTGGGAAGCGACAGCCGGGCGTGTTTCGGGACCGCCTGGAGAGGTTCTGGTTTGCGATGCCTACAGCCTTGTCGTGGCGTGCGGGCGTGGCTCACTGGAGATACGACGCGCACAGCGAGCAGGGGGAAAACCATTGTCGGGCGCTGAACTGGCAAGGGGGCTTCGCCTTGCTCTGGGGACAGTTTTTGACGCGGCGATCCCTGCTTCTGGCTAAGCCATTGAAATGACGAAACTATTCCCGCCGTTTCGGCCCTTGGCGCACTAGAAATTTCCTACAAATCGTTGTAAACTGTCGCACGGCCGCATCAGTTGTCTCTTAACTACCACACTCCGACTCCCCGGCGCGTCGATGAGTCTCACCTTTTTGCTCCGACTCCTTCTCCTTGCCGCGCGCGCAGCGCTGCGGCAAGGCAGCGTTCGCTGCGCGGTGGCGCTCGCGTTCATGATGGCTGCGCCCGCCGTACATGCGGAAGGCATAACGCTCAAGTCCGCGCGCGTCGAAGCTGTCGAAGAAGGTTGGCAACTCGATGCGGAGTTCGATATCCAGTTCAGTCCGAAGCTCGAGGAGGCCGTGAACCGCGGCGTTCCGCTGTATTTCGTCCTCGACTTCGAGATGACTCGCCCCCGCTGGTACTGGTTCGACGAGAAGCCGGTGCACTTCTCGCAGACATACAAGATCAGCTACACCCCGTTGCTGCGGCAATATCGGCTGTCCGTGGGCAACGTCTACCAGAACTTCACCACCTTCGAGGAAGTCACTCGCGTGCTCTCGAGGTTGCGTGGAGTCGCGATCGCCGACCATAACGCCATCAAAAAGGATAGTGCTTACCAGGCGAGCGTGCGGTTGCGCCTGGATACGGCCCAGCTGCCCAAGCCTTTCCAGCTGAACGCCATCGCCTCGCGCGATTGGTCGTTGAGCTCGGACTGGCAGCGGTGGTCGATCGCGCCGTAGATGAAAGCGCTTGTTTTCCTGTGTGTGGTCACCGGCGCCGCGCTGGTGTACCTGATGTCGGTCGCGTCGTCGAACAACGATCTCTTCCTCAAGCACTACCAGCTGTTGTTTTACCTGGGCGTGGCCCTTGCGGCCGGCTTGGCGAGCCTCATCGGCTACCAGCTCCTGCTGCTGAGGCGCAAGCTGCGTGCGCGTGTATTCGGCTCGAAGCTCACCTCGCGATTGATGGTCGTGTTCGCACTGATGGCGTTGATCCCTGGCAGCCTCATGTATGCGATTTCCTTCCAATTCCTGCAGCGCTCAATCGAGTCGTGGTTCGACGTGCGAGTGGACGAATCGCTGCGCGGCGGCCTGAAGCTGGCGCAGACAGCCATGGAAAACTCCCTGCGCGAGCTGGAGAAGAAGGCAGATGCGATGGCCACCTCCCTCGCGGCTTCGCAGGGCATCGAGGCCGCGACGCTCAACCGTCTGCGCGAGCAGCACTCGATCGAGGAAGCCACGCTGATGACGCCGCGTGGAAAGGTCATCGCGCAATCGGGTTCCGAGCCCGTGTCGCTGCTGCCCGACTTGCCGAGTCCGGACGTGCTGCGCCAGGTCCGCCAGCAGCAGCGCGTGAGCAAGATCGAACCGATCGGCGAGCGCGGCATCTATCTGCGCGTGATCGTGCCCGTCAATGTGCTCACCATCGCCGACGACATCCGAATTCTCCAGGTTCTGCAACAGGTTCCCAAGCAACTCGCGCAGGACGCACAGCTCGTCGAGGCGGGCAAGACCGACTACGACCAGTTGCTGATCGCGCGCGTGGGCCTCAAGCGCATTTTCGGCCTGACCCTCACACTCGCCCTGCTGCTCACGCTGTTCTCGGCCATGGCCCTCGCGTTCGTGCTTTCGGAGAGGCTTTCTTCGCCGCTCTCGGCGCTTGCGGAAGCGACGCGCGCCATCGCAAAAGGCGACTACTCCAAAGTGAACCCGGTCAAGAGCCGCGACGAATTCGGCGTGCTCACGCAGTCGTTCAACACCATGACGCGCCAGATCGCCGATGCCACCGAGGCGATGGAGCGCAACCAGCAGCAGCTCGAGAACGCCAAGGCATACCTCGAGAGCATCCTGTCCAACCTCACGTCGGGCGTGCTGACCTTCGACGAGCGCCTGTACGTGAAGACGATGAACGCGGCGGCAAACAAGATTCTCGCCGTCGAGTCGGGGGCTTTCCACGGGCTCAAGCTTTCCGATTGGCCGCGCCACGTCCAGGCGGTCGCGCCCTTCGCGGAGATCGCGTTGAGGCACTTCGCGTCCGCGAACGACAGGCAGTGGGAAGAGCAGATGGAATACCGCCGCGGCGACGGCCCGAGGACGTTACTGATGCGCGGCACGAAGCTCGGCACGCGCGGCGAATCCGGCTACGTGCTCGTGTTCGACGACATAACGCATCTCATCCAGGCACAGCGAGACGCCGCCTGGGGCGAGGTGGCGCGGCGCCTCGCGCACGAAATCAAGAACCCGCTCACGCCGATCCAGCTTTCGGCCGAGCGCCTGCAGCACAAGCTGCACGACAAGCTGCCAGAGACCGAGGCAGACATCCTCAAGCGCGCGACCGGCACGATCGTGAACCACGTGGCCGCGCTCAAGGGAATGGTCGACGACTTCACGCAGTACGCGCACGCATCGCGCATGAGCGCGCGCGCAGTGAACCTGAACGAGCTGGTGCGCGAGGTGCTCGTCCTCTACGAATCGATGGGCGTGGCGATCGAGCCGAGGCTGGCGGAGAACGTGCCGCAGATCTACGCCGACCCCTCGATGCTTCGCCAGGTGCTGCACAACCTTTTCCAGAACGCCATCGACGCGCTCACGGGTGTCGACAATCCGCGTATCCTCGTCTCCACGAGCCTCGGCACCGGGGGGGTCCTCCTCACCGTGCGCGACAATGGCACGGGCATCGCGGAGGGAGTGATGGGACGCATTTTCGAGCCGTACGTGACCACCAAGCCGAAGGGCACGGGCCTGGGGCTCGCGATCGTGAAGAAGATCGTCGACGAGCATCAGGGGCGCATCCTGGTGGAGAATGTGAAACCCCACGGGGCCAACGTGAGCATTGTTCTGCCTTCCAAGGCTGCGTAACAAGGCCCATACCGGATGTCCGCGAACCAGATCCTCGTGGTCGACGACGAAGTCGGCATCCGCGAACTGCTCTTCGAGATCCTGCGCGACGAGGGATATGGGGTTCGCCTTGCGGAGAATGCGCAGACGGCCCGTTCCGCGCGCAAGGAAATGCGCCCCGACCTCGTCCTTCTCGACATCTGGATGCCGGATACCGACGGCATCACGCTGCTGAAGGAATGGGCCGGTAGCGGCCTGCTCACGATGCCCGTGGTCATGATGTCGGGGCACGGGACCATCGACTCGGCGGTTGAGGCCACGCGAATCGGCGCCTTTGATTTCCTCGAGAAACCCATCAGCTTGCCCAAGCTGCTCGCCACCGTCGGCAAGGCGCTTGCCGGCGGCCGCGTGCTGCCCAAGACGGGCCTCGCCCTAGTAAATCTCGGACGCGCGCGCGTGGTGCAGGAACTGCGCCAGCGCCTCGAGCAGGTCGCGCGGCTGCGCACACCGGTACTGTTCCTGGGGGAGGCGGGCTCCGGTTTCGAGCTGTGCGCGCGTCATCTGCACATTCCGAACACGCCGTGGCTCTCGCCCGAAGATACCGAGTGGCTCGCGACGAATCCCTTCGAGCCGCTGAACGAGGTGCGCGAAGGCACGCTCTTCCTTCCGGAGATCGCGAACCTCGCCAAGCCAGAGCAGAAAGGCCTCGCGCAAGTCCTCGGCAAGCTCGACAAGTTCAACGTGCGCCTTATCTGTGCCGCCACGGGTCCGCTTGCGGCGATGGCCGAGGACGGACGCTTCGACCCCAACCTCTACAACCTGCTTTCGGGCCTCACGATTCGCGTGCCGTCGCTCGCCGACCATGCCGAGGACATTCCGGACATCGCGCTCACGATGCTCACGCAGCTCGTCGACGCGAACGAGGTGCCGCTGCGCACGCTCACGGTCGGGGCGCTCAACGTAATGCGCAACCTCAACTGGCCCGGGAACCTGCCAGTGCTCCAGAACGTCGTGAAGACGCTGGCGCTCACGTCACTCGGCAACGACATCACGGGCGAAGACGTGAATCGCGTGGCGCGCGAATTCAATCTCGGCCCGCGCGAGCAGGCGACTACGGAAGTGGGCGTATCGCTCGACCTGCCGCTGCGCGATGCGCGCGAGCAATTCGAGAAGCAGTATTTCCTGCATCACATTCGCCGCGAGGACGGGAACATGTCTCGAGTCGCCGATCGCGTCGGCCTCGAGCGCACGCATCTCTATCGCAAGCTCAAGCAGCTCGGCATCCGGCCCTCGGGCAAGAGCGAGGACGTCGCGGGCTAGGGCGTCTCGACGCGCCCCAGGCGCACTGCCGTGAGTCCCGTCTTGATGTTGTTGGGCACCGGCATCACGAGGACGCAGTTGTCGTAGGGCGCGCGCACCGCCTGGTCGCCGTCCCATGCGATCACGTCGCCGCGGTTCGGCACGATTTCAAGGCCTGTGAAGCTGCGCGCGAAGCGAAACGCGGGCGAGTTCGCGATCACCGCGTCGGTCACACGGATGAGGCGCTGCGCGCTCGCCGCGGGCTCGATCTCGCGCTGCGCGTCCGCGGCGTCAGCCACCTCCAGCGTGCGCAGGAAGCGCCACAGCGCCTGCCACGCAACGCGCTCCGAGCTGCGTTCCCAGTGCTGTCCGCACTCGACCAACAACGCATTCTTCGGGCTGGCAGGATCGCCGAACCCGCCGAAATCGCGCATGCGCGTTCCGTTCGCATGGCCCGTATCGCTCACGATGTTCTGCGGCACGCCGACGTCGAACGCGAAGCGGATGCCCTTGTCGAGCGGACCGCAGATCATTACGGGAGGGCTGGGCTCGAGCATCGAGTGGATGTCGAGAAGATAGTCCGAGGACTCGACGAACGGTCGCAAAGCGCGCGCGCGCCGAAGCTCCACGCTGTCACGGGAACCGTCGAGCACCTCCCGCGTCCACACGCGGTTGAAATCTTCGTCGACGAAGCGTGATGAATACGGGTTCGCGGGGTCGAAGCGCTTGAATGCCTCGATGTTCGCGAACGCGAGAACCAGGCGTCCACGCGCAGGGCGAGCGCCCATACGCAGGAAGCGGTCGAGGGCGATCGCGCCGCAAATCTCGTTGCCATGCGTGAGCGCCATGACCATCACTTGCGGCCCGGGCTCCCCGCTCTCGAGGACGTGGACGAATTCGGTGCCGGAGGCCGAGCGGCGATACCGCTCAATGTCCGGGGCTAGCAGCTCTACGGCGATGGCCATGGTCAGTGTTCGTGCTTGTGGTCGTTATCGTGATGGGGATGATCGTGGTCGTGGTGATGGTCGTGGCCATGATGATGGTCGTGCCCGTGGCCGTGGCGGTGATCATGGTCCTGATGATGATGGCCGTGGTCGTGCCCACATTCGTGCGAATGCTCGGCCGCATATCCGGCCACCTTGGAGACGAGGCCCGCGATGTCGCGCTCCAGCGACGCAAAGCCCGGCGTCTTCTGCCGCGAGCGCTCGTCCATGTAGAGCTTGCGGTTCACTTCGATCTGGAGGCTGTGGCGCCCGCCCTTCGGATCAGAAAACGCGCGCACCAGCTCCACGCCCTTGTACGGATCGTTGACCTTCACCGAGTATCCCATCCCCTTGAGCGTATCGGCGATGAAAGCGGTGAACCCGGGCTCGCAGGTCGTGCCGTCGCGATCGCCCAGGACGAAGTCCGCGCGGGACCTGCCGGGACCTTCCTCGGAAACCGCGCCGGAGAGCGCCGACATCGAGTGGCAGTTGATATGCCAGACCGCCCCGAAGTGGTCGAAGGCCTCGTCGAGCGCATCCTTCACGGCGCGCTGGTACGGCTGGTGGTAACGCACGATGCGCTGCTTCACCTCGTCGACGCTCAGCTTGCGCGAGTATATGGGCTCACCGGTGTCGAGCAGGCGCCAGATAAGGCCGATACCGAGCTGCGTCTTGCGGCTGGGAATTGCCGGGCCGGGCCATGGCGCGTCCATGAGCGAGGCGTCGATGTCGAGGAGCGAGCGGTTCGGATCGATATAGCTGCGCGGGAATCGCGCTGCGATGAGCGTTGCGCCCGCGCGGGGTGCAGACCCGTAGAGCTCGTCCACGAAGCTGTCCTCGGCCTGGCGCAGCTGCTCGCGCGAAACGCGGGCGCGGAAATCCTCGGGATAGTCGGTTCCGCTGTGCGGGGAATCGAGCACCAGCGGGACGTGTCCGGCGGTGGGCTTGATGAGCGTGAAGGGAGTAGTCATGAGCAGGAATTGTCATTCAGGTGGCATGAGGAAAGACGGCCGGGCGCAATTTCGCGCAGCGCGGGGACCTCCCTGCGGCATCGCTCGAAAGCATGAGGACAGCGGGGATGAAAATGGCAACCCGCAGGCGGCGCGAGTGGTGAGGGAATCTCGCCGCGGATCGGCACGTAACTGCGATGCCGCGCGTCGATGCGCGGCACCTCCTCGATGAGCGCGGCCGTATACGGGTGGTTCGGCTGCGCGTATATTTCCGCAGTCGGTCCGGACTCGACGACGCGGCCCAGATACATCACGACCACGCGATCCGACACATGCCGGATCACGCCGAGGTCGTGGCTGATGAAAAGGTAGGTGAGGCCGAGCTCCTCGCGCAGGCGGATGAAGAGGTTGAGCACCTGCGCCTGGATCGACACGTCGAGCGCGGCGACCGCCTCATCGCATACGAGGAAGCGCGGGCTTACCGCGAGCGCGCGCGCGATGCCGATGCGGCTGCGCTGGCCGCCGGAGAACTGGTGCGGAAAGCGACGCATGAGTGATGCGTCCATGCCCACGCGCTCAAGCATCTGGGCAACGAAGTCGTCGCGCTCGCCTCGCCCCACCAATCCGTGGACTACCGGCGCCTCACCCACGATGTCGACGATGCGAAGCCGCGGGTTGAGGGATGCGAACGGATCCTGGAAGACCATTTGCACCGCGAGGCGTTCGCGGCGCGAAGCGCGGTTGTCGTACTCGGCATAGGCGCGACCCCGCCACAGCCGCTCACCCGCGCTCGGCTCGAGTATCCGCGAGACGAGCCTCGCCAATGTCGATTTTCCGCACCCCGACTCGCCCACGAGCCCCACCACTTCGCCTTCGCGTACCGCGAGGCTTACGTCATCGACAGCGTGCACGACCGTTTCGCGCAGGTTCGCCCCGAGCCGGCGGGCGATACGCCCGGCGAGGTCGAGGCGCCGCTCGAAGCGCTTGGACACCCTGCGCAGCTCGAGTAGTGGGGCGGCCGCGGCACTCATGCCAAGGGATTCACGCAACGCAGCGCCCGAGCGCTCGAGAGCTGGACGCCGGGCGCAAGACGGCAGGCTTCCACTGCACGCGAGCATCGCTCTCGGAAAGCACAAGCATCGCCCAGCCTGAGCAGTGATGGCGTCATGCCCCGGATCTGGGCGAGCGGCCGGCCCGGCGTGTTGCGGCTCGGCACGGAATCGAGCAGGCCGCGCGTGTACGGGTGCATCGGATGATCGAGGACATCATCGACGGCGCCGGCTTCCACGATGCGCCCCGCGTACATCACGCAGACCTCATCGGCGAGGCCGGCGATGACGGACAGGTCGTGCGTGATCCAGATGAGCGCGGTGCCGCTCTCGCGGCAGAGCAGCTGCATCTGGTGGAGGATCTGGCCCTGGATCGTGACGTCCAGCGCGGTCGTAGGCTCATCGGCGATGATCAGGTCGGGCTTGTTCACCAGCGCGATCGCGATCGCCACGCGCTGGCGCATTCCGCCCGAGAACTGATGCGGGTATCCCCGCAGCCGCTCGTCGGGCGAGGGAATGCCCACGCGCACCAACGCTTCGCGGCAGCGGTCGAGAGCCGCGCTGCGGGTGACGTCATGGTGGGCGCGCACCGCTTCGATCATCTGCGTGTCGATGCGCAGCACGGGGTTCAGGGTCATCATGGGGTCCTGGAAGACCATGGCGACTCGGTTGCCGCGCAGGTTGCGCCAGGCGCGATCGGCGAGCGTGGTGAGCTCCACGCCGCCGAGGCGGATGCTCCCGGCGACTATGCGTCCCGGGGGATTTACGAGGCCGAGGATCGAGTAGCCGGTCATCGACTTGCCCGAGCCCGACTCACCGGCGAGTCCGAGGACGCGGCCACGGCCCACGCCGAAGGTCACGTCGTCCACCGCCTTGACCACTCCGGCCTTGGTGAAGAAGTGCGTGCGCAGTCCCTGCACTTCCAGCACGAGGGCGCTCATTTGCGCAGCCTCGGATTGAGGATGTCGCGCAACTGGTCGGCGACAAGGTTGATGGACAGGATAGACAGCAGCAGCGCGAGCCCCGGATAGAAGCTGATCCAGTATGTGCCCGAAAGGAGGTACTGGAACCCATTCGAGATGAGCAGACCCAGCGAGGGCTTCGTTATCGGCAAGCCCAGGCCCAGGAACGACAGCGTGGACTCGAGCAGTATCGCGTGCGCAACCTGCACCGTAGCCACGACGATGAGCGGCGGCAGGCAGTTCGGCAGCAGGTGGCGAAACACGATGCGCGGGCGGGAAAGCGCTAGCACGCGCGCAGCCTCGACGTATTCCTTTTGGCGCTCCACGATCGCGGAGGAGCGTACCGTGCGCGCATAGTAGGCCCATTGCACCGTCACGAGCGCTATCACGATCTTGTCCACGCCCTGGCCCAGTACCGCGAGCAGCACCAGCGCGAGGAGAATCGCGGGAAACGAGAGTTGTATGTCCGCGATTCGCATGATGAGCGCATCGACCCAGCCGCCGAAGTACGCGGCCGCGAGACCGAGGACGAGGCCGATGGCGAGTGCGATCACGGTGCTCGAGGTGCCGACCGCGAGCGAGATGCGAAGGCCGTAGAAAATCCCCGACAGCATGTCGCGGCCCTGGTCGTCCGTTCCCAGCCAATACGTCTTGCCGGACATCGACTGCTCCCCCGGCGCGAGCTTCGAATCCATCACGTCGAGTTGCGCGAGGTCGTAAGGATTCTGCGGCGAGATGAGCGGCGCGGCGAGGGCGGCGAGGATGATCGCGACGAGCAGCGCAAGGCCGGCAACCGCGAGCTTGCTCTCCGCGAATTCGGATGCGAATTGGCGCCAGGGGCTGTCGACGCGCGCCGCCGCAGCGTCTGCGCGCGCGGGAATCTCGGTCGCGATCCGCATGGTCAGTGCGCGCCTGCGGCTTGTCCGAGCCGCACGCGCGGGTCGAGCAGCGAGTACACGATGTCCACGACGAAGTTGATCGCGATGAAGATCGTGACAATCACCAGCAGGTACGCGACGATGACGGGGCGGTCGAGCTGGTTGATCGAGTCGATCAGGAGCTTGCCGGTGCCGGGCCAAGCGAAGATGGATTCGGTGACGACGGCGAACGCGATCACCGAACCGAGCTCGAGCCCGATGACCGTCACGATCGGGATGAGGATGTTCTTGAGCACATGCACGCCGATGACGCGCCTGGACGAAAGGCCCTTGGCGCGTGCGAATTTCACGTAGTCCTGCAGGAGCGCCTCGCGCGTGCCTGCGCGCGTCATCCGGATCAACAGTGACAGCTTGAAGAGCGCCAGGTTGAAGGCCGGCATGGCGAGATGCGCGAGGCCGTCGGCAGTGAGGAAGCTCACCGGCACGCCCAGCAGCAAGACAGTATCGCCGCGGCCATTCGGTGGCAGCCAGCCAAGCTTCACCGAGAACAGCATGATCAGGACGAGGCCCACCCAGAACGTGGGAAGGCTGAAGCCGAGGATCGAGCCTGCCATGATGCCGCGCCCCAGAACGCTGTTCGGACGCAGGCCCGCGATGAGGCCAAGCGGTATGCCCAAGACTATTCCGATCACCGTGGCCGCCATGGCCAGTTCGAGGGTGGCCGGCAGCTTTTCGAGGATCAGCTGGATGGCAGGGACGTTGTAGACGAACGAGCGGCCCAGATCGCCG
>Ga0105248_10005873_pt1 | contig 13490 bp, 8 predicted proteins | sample KBSS34metaG_FD_81524 | JGI IMG/M metagenome (GOLD analysis project Ga0105248, IMG submission 81524) | Switchgrass rhizosphere microbial communities from Kellogg Biological Station, Michigan, USA - KBS S3-4 metaG | ecosystem: Host-associated > Plants > Roots > Rhizosphere > Soil | place... | reverse complement strand
CTGTTATTCCATGCTCTCCCGGCTCGCCTGAATTGTGGCCTGTTTTGCCAGCTCGATATTTGCGGCCAGCACCTCCAGCTTGCGACGTTCCGTTTCTTCGACATTGCGGGCCATGATCCCCTTTGCTTGCGCATCGAGATCGGCGCGGTCGCGAATCTCCTCGACTCGCTTCTTCTGGCGTTCTTCCGCATCAGCGAGGGCCTTTCGCGCCTCCTGTTCCGCTTGCTGTTCCCCAGTCGTTCGCTGTTCCACGAAGGTCCGGGTCTGCGCCTCGACGCGCTCGAGCGTGCGGTGTCGTACTCGCTGTCTCCGGAGGCCGACGAACGATTCGTCGCCGGCCAACACGTCGACACTGTTGAGGAAGAAGGCGATGTTGTCGAACGTCGCGTTCGAAGCGCCCTGGGCTCGGATCTCGAAGAACTGGTCCGAAACGAAGTCCAGATCTGCGACAACGATGGCGTTCACCTTCTGACCAGCCGACTTCGATTTCACGTGCGCGGCGAGAACATATTCCTGCTTGTCTGCGCTGGGCTCGTGCAGCAGCTGGGTGTTCACGACGGCACCATCGGGTTGGGGCACGAGCAACTGGAAATAAGAGACCGTGCCGGAAGTCACGCCGGTGCGGAGCAGAGGCTCGAACGTAAAGTTCTCGCCATCCGAGGGCGTGAGTTGTCCGGCGTAGAGGGTCATGACTTCCTGCAGGCCGGCTGTGGCTGGGTCGGAGGTGCTAAACGGCTGGGAACTACCGCTGACGGCGCCGACAAAGACGACCTCTCGCGGCAACTGCGCCATGTCGGGATGCGGATTGTAGCTATCCCACACGATACGGGCCGGCGGCCAGGTCACGCCGATCTCCGTCATCATCTTCTGGATGTCCCCATAGTTCTTGAGAAGGACAAACTCCCGACGCCGATAGGGATTGACTCGTTCGAACATAGGCGCGGCGGGCGACAGTCGCATATCGGCCGAAACCACGGGGTCGATGACGAGCAGCGTGGGGATTCCGGCCAGAATCGCCGCCTTGACGTTGTCCATTTCATACTGGAGCAGCGTTGAAGGGAGTGCGACGAGTAGCACGTCGACGTGCTCGGTGATCGGCTGGGACGGTGAAAGCGCGACGACGTTGTATTGTTTGGTCAGTTCGTCGACGATTTTCCATGCCTTTCTGGGTCGTCGCGTGTCAGGGTCCAGGCCGCCCAAGAGCTGCGCGTCGGTCATGACCACGCCCACGCGCTTGCGCTCGGTGCGGGCCACCACGCGAATCGCGCGGGCGATCTCGTACTCCGGCGACAGCCCGCGGTCAATGAACGGAATCACCTGTTCCTCGGCGCCTGAGGTGAGCGCGACGGCCAGAAAGATGCCGTCGGCTCCAGATTGAGGATCGTTAGGGTCCCGCACGGCGACCGGTGTGATCCCGTACCGTTCGCGCGCCGTCCGCGCTTCAGCCGAATACGGCGCGGTCTCAGTGATAAGTACCTGCACTCGGCTTTTCGAGCGCGAGTCGATTTCCCGAAGTACGCTCAGCAGAGTCTCACGCGCCTGGACGTATAACTGCGGCACCTCCGAACTGACGAACGCCTGGATGAATACAGGCCGGTCGGGCGACAGATCAGCGAGGACTCGCCGCGTTTCGGCACTCAACGAGTGCAGGCGCTCCGCCGTGGCGTCCACACGTACCGGAACCCGCGTGACCAGCACGTTGGCCGCGACGAGTGCGACGAGCGTTGCAGCTGCTCGCACCGCCACATGCACGGAGTACGGCGTCCGCGACGCCAGACGTGGCCAATGACGCCGGCCGAGCAGTATTACGTTGAGATAGAGAAAGAAAGCGGCGAGGCTGAAGAAGTACCACAAGCCGGACAGAGAGATCACGCCGCGCGCGAAATCGAGGAAATGGAAGTTGACGCCGAGCGGCACCACCCAGCCGCCCAGGCGTTCGGAGAACAGAGCGGCGGCCGTGGGGATGAGAACCGGAATCGAGCAGAACACTGCTCCGAGAACGAACGCGATCGTCACATTCGCCGTCAGCAGCGAGGCCAACATGCCCACGGCTATCAACGCCATGCCCGCAAGCCAATACCCAAGATAGTTCGCAAGCATCAGCCCCGGATCCGGAGTCCCCAGCCACACGAGCACGAGAATATGGCTCACGGACAACAGCAACGATGCCGAGTAGACTCCGACGGTCGCGAGATACTTGCCTGCCACGACGTCCAGATCCGACGCCGGTAGCGTCAACAGAAGCTCGTCCGTGCCCTGTCTGCGTTCGTCGGCCCACACACCCATCGTGAGCGCCGGGACGAACAAGAGCAGCAGGTACGGAAAGTAGTTGTTCAGTTGATCGAGGTTGGCGAGATTGTTCAAGAAAAAGCGCCGCTGCCAGAATGCGGCGGCAGCGCTCAGGAATATGAACAGAGTAACGAAGACGTACCCGCTCGGGTTGCTGAAGTACAGACGTAGATCGCGCTTGGTGAGCGCGCGCACAGCCGGAAAAGAGACTCGAGGGCGCGTCACGTCATGCTCTCAAGCTACCTCGGTTGGGGAGCCCCCATCCCGCGTCCAGCGGTAGAACGTGTCCTCGGGAGATCCTCCGGCCGTCAGGTCCGCGGGCTTGCCGTCGAATATTAGACGGCCGTTGTTGACGACGATCACGCGATCGGCAACGGCCATCACCTCTGACAGGATGTGCGTGGAGATCAGGATTGTCTTCGTCTTCCTCAGGTCGGCAATCTGTTCCCTGAAGTGGCGTACCTGATTCGGATCGAGGCCGGCTGTCGGCTCGTCGACGATGAGCACGTCCGGGTCATGTAGTAGGGCTACTGAGAGCCCAACACGCTGGCGCAGTCCCTTCGAGAGTTTGCCGACCGGCTTCTCGAGGATCTCCGCAATACTGCATTGGGCGGCGACCGCCTGGATACGATCCTTCACTCGCTTTGCTGACAAGCCACGAGCTTGGCCGAAAAACCGCAGCAGTTCCAGCGCCGTCATGTCGGGGTACAGAGGACCGTTCTCGGGAAGGTAGCCAACGTGGGCGGCTGCCGCCAGGCGCTCGCGCTGAACATCGTGGCCCCCGATTGCCGCGCTTCCTCCACTCGGGGCCAGGTAGCCGGTCAAAATCTTCATCAACGTCGACTTGCCGGCCCCATTCGGGCCGAGCATCGCGACGACCTGACATGAAGGAATCCGGAAGCTGATGTCCTCGACCGCCACGAAGGGCCCGTAGAACTTGCTGATCCCCTTCGCGTCGATCATCGTGCTCAATACTTCTTTCGTCATCCCCGCCATGGCAAACGCAACGATCTGGATTCGGCCGCCACAATCAGTTGGCCGGTGTCGGTGCCTGGCCCATTCCTTTGAACACGAATCGCTGGGCTCGGGCGCCTGGAGCTACTTCTGCTGTGTACAGATTGCCCTTCGAGTCGACCGCGATGTTGTGAATTCCCTGAAAGTCACCTGGTCGAGCGCTACGGGCACCAAACTGATACAGAACTCTGAGCTTCTTACGATCCACGACCACGATGTGCGAATTGCCATAATCAGCGACATACATGAATCTCTGTTCTGAATCTGGCGAGAATGCCAGCCCGGCCGCGGACTGACTATTGGGTCCGCTCCGGTTTATGAACACCTGATCGATGTATTTACCGTTCAAATCGAATATCTGAATGCGTCGGTTACCGCGATCAGCCACATACACGAGGCCGTCATTCGAGAGCTCGATCCCGTGAACGGTGCCGAATTGCGCCGGTCCGGGGCCCTGTGTCTCTAGCGCCTGCGCTGCACCATTGCCGCGGCCACGTCCGCCGCCTCCTCCGTCACCTTCCGCATCGGCGTTGTCGCACAGCGGGGCGTTGGCGAACGCCCCGAAGAAGCGTTTGAACGCGCCGGTGGTCGCGTCGAAGACAACCACGCGACAGTTGCCTTGCGGACCCGGACCTTGGTACCCGTCGGACACGAACAATTCGTTTGTCTTGCGATACACGAAGACGTCGGTCGCTGCGTGCACGTTCTTCGTGTCCTTGGGCCCCGCGCTCTGGTCGCGATGGCCGATCTGCATCACGAACTTTCCTTGAGCCGTGAACTTCGTGAGCATGTCATCGTTTCGGGTGCAGGGCCCACCTTCGCAGACGCCCGCGTTCTTTCGAGAGGAGCCGCCAATCCAGATGTTTCGTTTGTCGTCGACGTAAATACCGTGTTCGGCGTCGGGCCATTCGATTCCGTCGGCCGGGCCGCCCCATCCTTGAACAAATTTTCCCGCGGCGTCGAATTCCAGGACGGCAGGGGCCGCAGACTGTCGCTTGTCGGCTGCCACGACGCGCGGACGATGGAGGATCCAGACATGATCTCGTCCATCAACCGCGACCGATGAGACCAGTCCCATCACCCAATTGTTGGGAAGTTTTGGCCACGCGGGATCCACCTCGAATAGCGGCACCAATTCGACCGCGCCGGTACTTGCACGCTGACCGTGCGCCGGCTGATACGGAAATCCAGCAATGAGCAGAACGACTGCGGCGAGTTTGATGAGGACACTGCGCTTCATGGGTCGACTGTCTCCCTCGTGGTTTCCCCGGTGTCTACGGTGTACTGAGACGCTCCCAGGTAATCGTGAGCTGGGTTTCGTTGCCGTTGGCATCCTTGGTGGGCGGGGTCTTCAGCGTCAAGCGGTTTGCCGAGAACTCGTAGAAGCGCTGGAAGTCGGAGCCGGCCGGCGCCGTGGCGTTGAACGCCGCGTCCAGGTGGTGCGTGAGGAACTGGCCCGGCTCGTTGACCGTGTATGGTCCGAAGTAGCTGGTGTAGCTCCGATACGTCGCCATCGTTTCGTCAGGAGTCGGCGTGGAGCCGACATTGCGGCGGCGGTACGGCTGCATCAGGTGCACCATCACGCGGCCAGACGCCGTGTAGACGATGAAGCCGGTTTGCCCGGGATTGACCGGCTGCGTTTCACCCTTCGCGTTGCGGCGGCCCATTGAAACCAGCTTCCAGAAGCCGATCAGTTTGCGGTGAGTCGGCGTCAAATTCGGAAGGTCCGGCACCCGCTCCCACGTCAGCGTTCGCTGGTCGCCGTTGGCGGCCGCTGGCGGGCGCAGCGAAAGGCGGTTGCCCGTTATCGTGAACCGCCGCTCCTGGTTCGTGCCTGCGAACGACGGCATGAGGGCGCCGAACGTTTGGTGCGTCACGACGCCGGCGGCCTCGTTGACGGCGAAGGAGCCCCAGTACGAGTTGTAGCGGGCTAAGGCCGTCTGCGCCTCCTCTGGGGTCGGCCGCGCCGCATAAGGGGGCTGGGCCACCCACGCTAGCACGACGCCCATGTAGCCAGCGGGGTCATATGTGATGTAGCCGATGCGGCCGCCGAGTGCTGCGTACGGAATCGGCACCACCTGCCCCCTAGCATCGCGCGACTCTTCGCCCACGAGCTTCCACACGCCGGCGAAGCGTTCGTTGACCGCGCGCACCGAGGCGGGCACCGGCGCCGCCGCCTGTCCGTCGGCGCGCGCCTGCGCTGCGAAATTAACGGCAGTTCCGAAGGCGACCGCACACAGACCCGTCCAAACGGCCAGAGTCCGCATCCTCTTATTCCTCGCAAGTCGTCGCGTCGATTGGAGCGACGTCACGTTGATTCCGATTGCTACACGCCAGGTTGATGGGACCTGAAGCCGCCGGCTCATATCGAGCCGGCGGTCGTGGTTGATTAGAAATCTGCCTGCATGCTGAACTTGATGAACCGCGCGGGCAGGGTGTCAGTCGGCACGAGCCACGCGCCATTCGGCACGTAATTCATATTGAAGTTCAACGCCGTGCTCGAGTTGGTGGCGTTGTAGAGGTCGAGCCCGACCTGGAGCCTATGCGAGTGCCAGTTCATGATCTTCGCCACGCGGAAGTCGAGCTGATTGACCGCATCGCTCCACAGCGTACCGGGTTCGACGAAGTTGACGGCCACGTTGGGAGCGTTTCCTGACAGGGGACGGCCCAACGACAGCGCCGCCTCTGCGTTCGGCACGTTGCGGTTGGCGGCGAGCTGAATGCCCGGATTGAGCTGCCACGTGCCGGACACCTGGATGTCCCAGGGGACGTCATACGTGGCGAACCCGCGCCACCGGTTCTGGAATGGCGTGGTCACGCGGCAGTACGGATTGGTCGGGGCGATCTCCGGCAAGGCCGCCCGGATCTCGCAGTTGTCGGTCAGCGTGCGGCCAGTGCTCAACCCGCCCTGCACCCTCAGGTCGGCCATGCGCGCGTTGACGGTCAGGTCGATGCCCTTCCAGTTCTCGACCTGCTTGCCGTAGTTCGACGCAGCCGTGATGTACGAGTTCTGCTGCCCGAACTTCTCGGGCTTGACGTTGTATAGCGGACTGATCGTCTGACCGCCGCCGTTGGGCAGGCGTGGGTCCGAGCTCGCGACGACGCTGAAGGTGTCAAAGTCCGCGGCCGTCACCGCCCGGTTGTCGGTTACCTGGAAGTTGCCATACCAGCGAGTGAAGTATCCCGCGTTGACCGAGACGCGCGGAGCCAGCTCGTGCTGGATCTGAATCCCGCCTTCCCACTGGTAGGGACGAACGTCCCAGCCGCTGGTGATGGCCGGATCGAAGCTGTTCACGAACACGTTCTGCCCGAAAGTCCGGGTCGACATCGCGCCGCACTCGCCGTTGGCGGCGGAATTCAGCAGTTCGCAATCGATGATCATGTTCCTGTTGGCGTCGTTCCAGCTCCGGTTCGTGGTGAGCGGCAGCCGACCGGACGCCGACATGTCCATCGAGAAGATGGTGAACGACAGCGGGTACTTGCCGAGGTTCGCCTTGATGGCCGTCTTGCCGCTGCCGAACAGGTCGTACGCGGCGCCCATGCGCGGCGTGATGTTCTGCAGCGACACGCCCTGGATCGAGCCCGCCGGATACTCGATCGCGGGGTCGATCAAGCGGTCCGAGCAGGTGGTGGTGACAACGGCCGACCAGGGGAACCGCTTGTTAGCCGAGGTCGTGAAGTCACCCCAGCCGCTGCCCTGGTAGTCGTACCGCACGCCCCCTTGGAGCGACAGGCGTCCCCGCGTCACGCTGTCCTGCGCATACAGCGAGTGCCCGTTCAGGATGTGCTGCTGGATGTTGGAGTTGGCACCCTGCATGGTGAACTGGTTCGGGACGCCGTTGTTGAACTGAATGCTGCTGATGTCCTGCGACCAGTAGGTGTCGACCACCGGGTTCTGGTAATTCCCGAAGTAGCCGAACTTGATGTTGTGCGCGCCCGTCACGTAGGAAATGGACGCCCGCCAGTTGTGATTGCCGACCGTGCTGTAGTTGAAGGCAGACGGCGCGCGGTAGTTCAGGCCAGGAATGATGCCCTGCTGTTCGACGGCCGGGATCGTCCGCGCGTCGAACAGCCCATCGCGACGGGGCGAGAACGTCATGAACCGGATGTTCCAGACCCCGACGCCGCCTTCGGCGTACCACTTGTCCGAGAGGGGCGATGACCAGGTGGCCTGATAGAGACGGCCGGGATGGTTGTTGCGCGGTCCCGATCCGTCGGGCGATACGCGGGCGCCCGTGTTGGCGGCGGGGTTCACAAAGCCGCCTCCTCCGACGCAGTGTTCACAGTTCCACTGCTCGTCGTAGTAGGCGCCGAGCTTGTTGCGCGGCGACAGCTGGAAGGTCAACCGCGTGCTTGCGTCGCCCCATTTGTTGTCGTAGAAGGCGGGACGATCCAAGTCGGGCTCGTAGGTCCACTTGTCGAGCTGCCCGTCGTTTTTGTTGTACCACATGTTCGGAACGGTGTTCCACGAGTCGAGAATCCTGAACGACGAGTAGAACCACAGACGATCTTGGATCACGGGGCCGCCGCCGGCCGGGTTGACGTCGTAGACTTTGATGAGCTCGCCCGGTCGCGTCAATAAGCCGGCGTCCTTCAGCTCTTGCGTGTAGTTGCTGCCCTGCATGCCGTCGTTGGCGCCGCTGAAAAAGAACATGGCGCTGAACTTGTTGGCGCCTTCGCGCGGGATCGCGTTCGTGAGCACTCCGCCCGTTTCGGCTTCGCCAAGGCCGCCTGACGTGCTGACGGTGATTTCCCTGGCCGTCCCGGTGTTGGCCATGTACAGGCCGCCCCCACTGCCGCCGTAGGTCGCCTGGAAGCCGTCGACGAGCATGCGCCCGTCAGTGGTTCTGCCGCCGTGGATCGCTCCACCCCACGTCGCCTGCTGCGTCACCCCCTTGGCGCCGCCCACGTCGCGGTCTGGTCCGACAAGGCCGGGAATCAGATTGAGGATGCCGCCAATGAGCCGCGAGGTGGGAAGCGCGGCGATCTCCGCATTGCTGATATTCACCTGCTGCTTGGCGCTCTGCACGTCCACGACAGGTGATTCACCTGTGACGGTGATGGTTTCCTCTACGGTCCCCACTTTCAGATCGGCATTCACTGTGGCGACAAAACTCCCGCTCAGCTCAATACCTTCACGTTTGACGGTGCTGAAGCCTTGCAACGTCACTGTCACCGAATAGGTCCCGGCGCGGAGGTCGACAATTCGATACTGGCCGCTCCCGTCAGTTACAGCCGATCGCGTCTTCTCAATTAGCGCAGGGCTTGCGGCCTCTACGGTGACACCGGGCAACACTGCCCCGGATCCGTCCTTCACCACACCCGTAATCACGGCTCCTTGCGCAAACGCGACCACCGGTATGAGGAAGGCGAATACAAACACTGCTACAAACGTCGCACATCGGCGCATAGCCAACTCTCCCTTTCCACGGGATTCCCAGTGTCAAACGGGGTTTCAGCCGCTCTCTTCTACGCTTGAGAATGGGCCGTGTCAAGGGCCTTTCGCCGTTATTTCGCTATACTAATTGGGAAATGTTTTTTATCTTGCTTTGTGATTGACAGCTTTGACGACCGCTGTCAGCATGGGCCACTTTGTTGTCAGCGACGCCCTCCGCGCGGGCGAGTGTGTTATCTGGAGGGGCGGCCAGCCGTTTTGTTCGTAGTGCGTGGAAGGAGTGTTGGAGGGATGGTCATGAGACGCCTGCTGTTTGTTCTCGGGAGCCTATGCCTGTTGTCGGCTGCCGCCGCCAGCGCGCAAAGTGGACAGGCGACCACGACCGCACCGACGTTCAACAAAGACGTCGCGCCGATCCTGTTCGCCAACTGCATCTCGTGCCACCGCGCCGGCGAGATTGCTCCTATGTCGCTGTTGAACTACAAGGAGGCGCGGCCGTGGGCTAAGGGCATCAAAGCTCAAGTTGCGACACGCTCGATGCCGCCGTGGTTCGCGGACCCGAAGCACGGGAGGTTTAAGAACGAACGCGGGCTGACCCAAGCGCAAATAGACACGTTGGTCGCGTGGGCCGACGCCGGCGCACCCGAGGGTACCGGGCCGGCACCTGTCCCGGCGACCAACATCGGCGATTCGCAAGCTGGAACGCTCGCCGGATTCATGGACCGGCCGCCAGATGCCACCATCCTGTCGCCCTGGGACGCGGTGATTCCGCCGACAGGCGACTTTACGAATTGGCTCATCTGGGGCAACCCGCCGTTTACCGAAGACAAGAAGATCGAGGCGGCGGAATTGCGGCCGAGCAATCGAGCTGTCACCCATCATGCGCAAGTCGGCGCATCGCCGCTTCCACGCGGCGCCCATCACATCGGTCTCGGACCGGCATATAAGAACGGCCCAATGATCAACGCGTTTCCCGTGAAAGAGGATGGGAGTCCGCTGACTGATGCGCGTGGCAATCCGCTGGTTGGAGAGGAGCAGGAGGAGGCCACGGCCAACGTCGAAGGCTTCAACTTCGCAACTCGGCTACTCTTCTACGCACCGGGTGCTGGAGCACTCAAGTACGCACCGGGCTTGGTGAAGACGATCCACAAAGACGATTACATGTCGTGGAACATTCACTACAACCCGTCCGGCCGCGTCGAAAGGGATCAACACACTCTGAAGCTCTGGTTCTCTCGGGTTCCCGCGACGGCGGAGATCAAGTCGGGGACCGTCAACGGGGTCAATCTGTACGAAGGCAAGGAAATCGTCGGGAGATCCGCGCGCCGCGAAAACATCCCCGCGAACGCGGAGAACTACGAGGTCGCGAGCAACTTCTCCATCGGTTTCGACGCCACCTTGAACAGCTTGTGGCCGCATATGCACCTCCGCGGTAAGGACATGACCTTCTCGGTCACCTATCCGGACGGCAGGGAGGAAATCCTCCTGAACGTGCCGAGGTACGACTTCAACTGGCAGGTCATCTACGCGCTGGAAGAGCCGATCAAGATTCCGGCGGGGAGCGTGCTGCGCGCAGTGGCGCACTACGACAACTCGAAGAACAACAAGTTCAACCCCACGCCCGACCAGGAATTGCCGTGGGGGTCACAGAGCTGGCACGAGATGTACTTCCCGTATTTCGACCTTGCGGTTAGTGACGAAGTGCAGAAGGTGCGGGGATCGGCCGGGGATTGCGCCGACTCTCACGGCTGCGTTCGCCTGCGGTGATGGTCAATGATGAACCTTGGCGCACCTGGTTCTGCAGGTGCCGCTAGGGTGAACTGTCCAGCGACGCAGGCGCGTCGCGCCGTCTGACGACAGACGGTCACCGTTTGCGAGTGCTCATCAGGGGGCCGGTCCAATGGGCCGGCCCCTTTTCCTTTAGTGTCGAAGGGGCTGATATCTGATACGGCCCTGTTCATTGAGGAAGGCATGTATGACGAAGGCCGCCGTCTGTCTCTTGCTCATTAGCGGGCTCGGGTTCAGCTACGCGAGGGTCCGGGCCATCTCGCCAGGCCAAGGCGCGCAGCAGGGTCGAGGCACCCCGCCGCCAACCCCGGCGCCGCTCGAAAAGCCGGTGCTGAGGCTCGATCCGGCTCTCGACAAGATCATCTCGCCAGACGCGAAGTTGGAGATTCTCAAGGACGATGTCTTCAACTTTACGGAGGGGCCGGCTTGGATGCCGGAAGGATTCCTCGTATTCAGCGACATCCCGGAGAACAAAATCTACAAGTGGGACCCCAAATCGGGTTTGTCCGTCTTTCTTGAGAAGTCCGGCTTGACGAAGGTCACGCCGGAGGAGTTCAAAGTGCATGGTGGGGGACGGCTACTCGGAAGCAACGGCCTCGCCGTCGACCGGCAGGGCCGGTTGATCGTCTGCTCGCACGGCGATCGCATTCTCTGGCGCCTTGAAAAAGACGGCAAGCGCACCATCCTGGCAGACACGTTTGAGGGGAAGCAGCTGAACGGCCCTAATGATCTCACTGTCAAGTCGGACGGCTCGATCTACTTCACCGATCGAGGCAGCGGACTGGAAGGCGGGCAGACCAGCCCGTTGAAGCTCCTGCCCACCGCCGTCATGAGGTGGAAAGACGGGAAACTCGACCGGCTCGCAGTGGACGACGGGGCGAACGGCATCGCGCTCTCACCGGACGAGAAGTATCTGTACGTCATCTCGCTCGCGGCCAGAAAGATCGACCGTTATCCCGTCAAGCCGGATGGGACACTCGGCGAGCGTGAAGTCGGGTTTATCGATATGTCGCAAGACAAGGAGCGCGGCAGCCCTGATGGGATGGAGGTCGATCGCAGCGGGAACATCTTCAGCGTAGGGCCCGGCGGCGTCTGGATCGTATCTCCAGCGGGCAAGCTCCTCGGAAAGATTCTGCTGCCGAAGAATGCACCCAATCTCGTCTTCGGCGATAAGGATGGCAAAGGCCTGTACATCACGGCTGGCAGCTCGCTGTATCGCATCCGGCTGGCTGCACGCGCGTCGCGTTAGTGGAGGGACCGGACCTTTGGGAGGGCTGATGAGATCCAGGTTTGCGTTGACCGTTGTTTCGGCTTTGGTCCTCGCGCTCGGGTCTGCGCTTGAGTACGTGGCGGCCGCTCAACGTGCGGACGAAATCAAGCTGCCGCCGATCACCTATCTCTGTCCGATGAACGGTGCGCCGATGGACGGTGGGACCATTCACGCCGACGTCTACGAAGACAAGGCTGGGAGCTGCCCGATCTGCAAGATGGCTCTCGTGGCCAAACGGCTCGAAGCCATATGGACGTGCCCGGTTCATTCGGTGATCCACGAGCGACAGGTCGGTTTGTGCCCGATCGATAAGCGCGAACTGGTCCCCGTAACGGTCGCCCTCTCCTGGACCTGTAAGGCGATCCCGGAGATCGATCAGATCACGCCCGCCAAATGCCCAGACGGTTCGGCGATGATTGCTAAGTACACCGCCCGTCCACACGGAAACCACAACCCGCAACACGGCGGGCAGTTCTTCATGGCGCCCGACAACTGGACGCATCTCGAGGGAACGCTTCCGCAAGATCGAGTTGTGCGGATCTATTTGTACGACGATTACACGAAGCCACTGCCTCGCGAAAAGTTTGCGCCAATCCGTGGACGCATCATCACAAAAGTAACCACCGGTGGCACAACGAAGGAAGCGTCCTTTCCGCTAATGCCCGCCCACGGCGGTCAGTACCTGGAAGCAAAAGTCGACGCCGCTCGCCCTGGGGCGGTCGTCGCGAAGCTCATGTTGAAGACTGGCGGGCCCGAGCATCACTTCGATTTCACGTTCAATGAATTGACAAAGGACCCCGCGCCGGCCGCTTCGACATCGACCGCCGCGAAACCGGCCGCCACGCCAATTGCGCCTGCGCGTACCGCGCCGCCGGCGACGCCCACGACGCGTGCGAATGCCTCTTCGGCATCGTCGCAAGCGGCAGTCGCACCGGCACCCAACGCCCCCTCGGCGCCCGCCGCGCCCCGGGCGCCCGCGCCCGCGGCGACCGCGCCTGCTGCGCCCACCGCGACTCAAGCGACGAGCCCGGATCCGCCAGTGATGATCAATGCGGCGCTGATCAATGTCCCGATTCCGGGAACGCTCGATGAGATCGTTGCCGAGATCGGCGTTCGCGATCGTCGTATCCGCGAACTCGTCGATGCCGGACGCTTCGTTGATATCTGGCTTCCTGCTTTCGAAGCGAAGGATCTTGCCCTCGCGCTAAACAGTTACGGCCCCGGGATGCCCACCTACAAGCGGCGGAACCTCGATCCAGTGATCAAGCAGTTGGTGCACGCAGCTTGGATGCTTGACTCGTTCGGCGATCTCGGAAACCGCGATCAGGTCACCGCCGCCTACGCGCGGTTTTCGTCTGCGGTCACGGCACTTGACGCGCTCCTGCAGGCGGGCCAGCCATGACACGTCGTACCCGCCGAATCCTGATGACGGCTGCTGTCGCAGGCGCCGTTGGCATGAGTGTAGAGCGGGGAGAGACGCACAAGCCCATCACGTCCAAGTACACCTACAACGAGGACGTGTTTCCAATCCTTCGCGAGCGCTGCGGACGCTGTCACGTTGAGGACGGCGTTGCGCCGATGTCGCTCATGACCTATCAGGAGGCGTTCCCCTGGGGCGAATCGGTGCGGGCGGAAGTTATCGCGAAGCACATGCCGCCATGGCATGCGGAGGAGTCGGGGGTTCGGTTCAAGAATCAGCCGACGCTGACCTCGAGCGAGACTGACAAGATCCTG
>Ga0105248_10005872_pt1 | contig 13490 bp, 11 predicted proteins | sample KBSS34metaG_FD_81524 | JGI IMG/M metagenome (GOLD analysis project Ga0105248, IMG submission 81524) | Switchgrass rhizosphere microbial communities from Kellogg Biological Station, Michigan, USA - KBS S3-4 metaG | ecosystem: Host-associated > Plants > Roots > Rhizosphere > Soil | place... | reverse complement strand
TACGTCAGCAATATCGTGATTCCCGGGTCGGGCACGAATGCTTTCGTGGCGCCGAGCGATGCGAGCATCGCTGCCTGGCGGCAGGTAGTGGACGCGCTCTTCAGCGGCAAATATCAAACAGCCGCCGAACTCGCCGTTCCGCTCAACTACAGCCTGGTCAAGTTCACCGACACCGGCCGCAATCGCACGTACTACATTCTGGTCGAGCAGACCAACGTGCAAAAATCCCCACTGCGAGGCTTGGGTACCTACATCTACAATCCCACCGCCTGCCGCAATCTGAGCTTTCAGGCACCGCACGCCGGAGGCGATCAGAATACCCGTGAAGAAGCCGCCACCTTATTCGCCGACCTGAACGCTACCGCACTGCTGGTGGCCGGCACCCATCGCTGCGCCAACTCCACCATCAGCGCCTGCGATGGGTCGTCAAACGCGTGCGGCGATGGTAGCTTTCACGTATCGGACGTGGCGCACTATACGCAAAATTATTTCGAGCCCGCGCACGAGGAGATCGTAAAGACGGTGCCGGGGATCATCACGGTAGCGATCCATGGCGAGGGCGTGCATACGCCGGACGTGGTGCTGAGCAACGGCGCCTGCTTCAACTATCCCGCGCCCAGCACCGCCACACTGCTCTCGGCGGAATACAACAAACTCTTCAAAGACCTCGGTGCCTCGGTCTCTTCCGGCACTTGCAATAACGGCAGTGCATCCACTTCTTTATGTGCCGAGACGGACGTGCAGGGGCGCTATTCGAATAACGCGTCAACAGCGAACCTGTGCAGTTGCGCCGCTCCGACGAAGAGCGCCTGCTCCACCACGCTCGGCTGCGGACGCAACGTCGTGTTCCCCGAAAAGTTCGTGCATCTGGAGCAGGATTGCCAGCTTCGTGAAGTGCCGGGCTGCGCTGCGCCAGGCATTGGCTATCAGACCGCGGTTGCCGCGTTCGCCGCCGTTTTTCCCTGCTCACCGCGGATCAGTTCGGTAGTACAGGGCGCATCCTTCAAGGCGGATCCTTTAGCGCCGGGGTCGTTCTTCTCGCTCTTCGGCGAAGGGCTAGGCGCGCAGGAAGCGGCCGGGGCGAATGCCTCGTTTTCGCTCGGCGGTGTCTCGGCCGAGATTTGCGGACAGCCCGCACGCCTGGTGTACAACTCCGGCCAGGGACAGGTCAACGGCGTAGTCCCGGTGGAAGCGGCCGGCAAGACATCCTGCAACGTGACTGCGACGCTGGGCGGCTTCACGGTGCCGCCGGCACCTGCCACCACAACCATCCCGATCGTGCCGCAGAACATCGCGCTCTTCCTCTATTCACCGAACGCCAACCTGACGGTTCCGATCGTTACCAATGCGAACTATCAGGTGCTGGGTCCTCCCGGATCGGGTTTGCCACAAGCGCAGAAGGGCGGCAACATTATTCTCTGGTCCACGGGCGGCGGTCTCACGACACCCGTAGTGGCGAACAACGCTCTGGCGCCTGCAGCCGGAGCCGTCATGCAGACCCAACCAATCGTGCGTATTGCAGGGACAGCGGTGACCGTGCAGTACGCGGGGCTGGCGCCAGGCTTCTTCGGGCTGTACCAAATCAATGTCGGACTGCCCCAAAATCTTCCGAGCGGAAAAGTCTCGCTGACCCTCTCGAGCGGAACCGGCGATGTGAGCTACGATCTATGGATTCAATAGTGCGGATGCACGCATTCCGTTTGCCTGCATCAACTCTATAATCGGCGAATTCGTATGATCATATCCCTATGTCCAAGAATCCGCCCACTGGCAACATCGCCTACATCTGCGAATGTGGGAAGAAATGGGTTTTCCCGAAAGCGGTAGCCGCATCTACTCAACTGGTCGAACATCCTTGTACCTGCGGGCGCGTTGTAGTGGTGCAAAGCGGTTTGATATACGCAACCCAGGGCCGGAAGAAATAGACCTTATGAGCACAGTTCTGTTGCTGATGATGTCGAACGTCTTCATGACCTTTGCCTGGTACGGGCATTTGAAGTATGGACATGGCTGGCCGCTTTGGAAAGCGATCCTGATCTCCTGGTTGATCGCGCTGCTGGAATATTGTCTGGCGGTACCGGCGAATCGGTTGGGCTTCGGACACTTTTCCGGTTTCCAGCTCAAAATCATTCAGGAGGTGGTCACGCTGACGGTGTTTATCGTCTTCGCGATCACCTTCCTGAAAGAGAGGCTGGCGTGGAATTATTTGGTGGCGTTCGTGTTTCTAGGGATTGCCGCGTACTTCGCTTTTGCGTTCAAATCGGCCACGACTACGATCCAATCTTGAGCACGACGCGGAAGCGCGCTTTGCCGCTCATCATGCGCTCATAGCCTTCGGCCGCTTTTTCGAGCGGCAGAATTTCGTTCATCGAATGGACGCCGGTCTGCGCACTGAAGGCGAGCGTGTCCTGGGTGTCGATCGAGGTTCCCGAATACCATCCCTGGATCGACCTCGACCCGAACAGCAGGGTCAGCGGAGAGGCCTCCATCGAATTGACCGCTCCCACAATCAGGATTGAGCCTTTGACACCCAATCCGCCCACCAACGCGCTCATCGCTTCGCCGCTTGTGGCCGTTGCAAGAATGACTTTCGCCCCGCCCAGTTTCTGCAACTCCGCGCTGGCATCCTGCGCCTGACTGTCGATGTAGATGGCCGCGCCGAGTTGCTTGGCGAGAGTCTCCTTATCCTTGCCCCGCGCAATGGCCACGGTATGGAAGCCCATCTTGCTGGCATACTGCACGCCCAGATGTCCCAGGCCGCCCAGTCCGAGCACGGCTACCAAATCACCGGGCCGTGCGATGCTGTTCCGCAAGGAGTTGAAGGTGGTCAAGCCGGCGCACATCAAAGGTGCGGACTCCACCGGCGACATACCGGCAGGCATGAGAGCCACCGCGCTGGCGGGCGCGATCATGTATTCCGCATAGCCGCCATCGAAGCTCAAACCGGTGACCTGATTGGTGACGCACGCAAAGAAATTCCCGCGGCGGCAGGGGTCGCATTGCCCGCAATACCCGCCGTTCCAGCCCACACCCACAGTCTGTCCGGTCTTCCATTGCGTGACGCCCTGGCCGACTGCATCGATCACGCCGGCGACTTCATGCCCCGGCACGCGCGGATATTGCACCGGCGCCAAGCCGTCCTTGACCAGGGAATCGCTATGGCAGACACCACACGCCTGCACGCGAATCCGTACGGTGCCCGGGCCGGGCTCGGGAATCGGCCGCTCTACAATTTCAAACGCCCCCTTGGGGCTGGGAATCTGCACTGCCCGCATCGTCGCCATGCTCGTTATCCTTCCTCCGGGTGAACGCTCTAAAGCTTGCAGGATGCGTGACTGCGGCTCATCGATTCAGGCCGGTTCACAATAGGCTGCCGGTGCGCGGAAAACCGCTGGATTTACGTGGTCCGTAATACATTGCAACAGAACCGATGCGCAGCACGGGCCTCGCCCTTACTGCCGTCCGGTCAGCGTAACCGACTTTATGGATGTGAAGATTTTGAACTTGCTTTCGAAATCTTTAATGACTCTTTCCGCCATGGCCTTGTCATAGGTGGCCCAGGTCATTGCGAACAGGCTCTCCATCAAGCTCACACACCAGTTGTACAGAAGGGTGAACTCGGACCTCATCTGGGCACCAGGCGTATTTGCCTTTGCCCGGCGCTCGAGCGCCTGCAGAGCGAGTTGGATGTGGTTCATGTCGCGGCGCATCTGGGCGATCTTGTCGAGGGCTTGCGCGTGCGGTGTCCTCCCAAAGAATTGAGGGATCATCTGTCCGTTTTCTAATGGCATTGGCTGCGATCGGTCCTTTTCCTTTTGGAGGGCGGCGGGCACGTCCCCGCTTTTCCACAATTTCCCTCTCTGCTACCACATACGCAATTCGCGGGGAAATTTGCGAAGCTTTGCAAAATCGGGGTACGCGCCCTTGCAAGCTGCTATCGCCAACGGCTACCGGCAGCAACTGCGCGAGAGTTTCAGATCCGGCCTTATGGGAAAGATGGCTTGTTTGCATGAGCTGGAGGAACTCCCTGGCTTCGCAGCCGCAGCTCGGTAGATTCGCGCGCTGTCTTAGTTATTTTGTGAGCATCATCGGCTGCATCCAGGCAACCTGTCCGTTGGAAGCGGTAACTTTCGCTCGAACGTAGCCTTCGGTGCCCTTAACCGCGTATTCGGCTGTAGGGCCCTCGGTCGTCTGAAGAATCTGTCCATCACGGCCGATAAATTGGACCAGATACTTCACACGGGTGCCCGGCACTACACTCACTTGGATCTTGCCGGGAGCGGCGTTGTAGTCGCGAATCTCGACGCCGGTAGACGAATAAAAATCCCCTCTCCTGATCGCGGAGATGATTTCGGGCGCACTCAACACCGGTGCCCGGACGACGATCCACCCTCTTCCCGGCAACTCTTTATCACGTGCCCACGGCACTTTCAGGTAGTGAAGATCGTCGGAAGCAACTCCCCAAATTTTCTTACCGCGCGAGAGCACCATGTCCCACATCCGCTCCGCGCTGGGCGAAGCCGGCCCGGCACCGTAAACATTGGCGTTCACATTCCCGCTGTAGATCTCCATCAAGACCGCACCAGTAGAAGCTTGAATGTCCGCCGCCGTCACCGCCCAATAGAAATTCGGGTGATTGATTTGCGACACTCCGCCAGCCGCGTTCACCGCATCCAGATTCTGTTGCAGGATCGGCAGGGCGCTGGTTCCGGCCGCAGCCGCAACCAACGGCTTGAGCGGGAGGGTCGGGCCTGAAAAAAGAGCATTGACGTGGATGTGGAAGCGATCGATGTTAGAGGTGACTTCCTGTCCCGCCATTACCAGGAATTTGCCGTTATTGCCGAATGCCGCATTGAGCGGCGCGACGTCGGTAATCCCGTAGTGGTCGGTGAGGAAGAGAAAATCGTAGCGATACTGCTGATACCAGCGCGCTACATCTTCGGGAGACGAATCGCCATCGCTTACATTGCTGTGAGAATGGGTTTGCCCTTTGAACCACTCCGCATGTCCTGGCAGGACTAGCAAGGCCGCGAATATCGAAACGCGCAGAAACGCAGTTGGCCTGGAAGCAATTTTCACATCACGCAAAATAGCACACCGGCGTGCGGCCTGCCGTCACAAGATGCCATTTCTACCGGCGCTGAACGAGGGCCGCGGGAGTGCGGCGTTCCTTATCGAGCCGCCAAAGGATGAACCCGAGCATTATGGCTAAAATCGGGTCTGTCGATTCCGCTGCCCGGCCCGGTAGCCAACATTGGACGAACTCAATCATCGCCAGGATTACGGCCACCACCGCAGTGGAGACAAGATAGCTCCTTCCGGTTACCCTGATCATCCACAAGGCGGAACCATAATCGAAAAGTTTGCGAAGTAACACTAACGCACTGGACAGCCAGTCATTTCCCATGCTGACATCAAATGGCTTCCAGTGGAACTGGTTTGGCATGAGAAGAAAATGAAATGGCGCAATTCCACGAATCATCAGGGTAGCTAATACGATGACTGCACTGATGTTATATCGGGCAGGCATCAGGTGCAAGATTCCAGCCCAAATTGCCAATGCCGCGGTTAGACCGACCAAATCCGTTATGCCGAGAGTACGGCCAACGATCAGGAAGCGGCCGAACAGCGAGAAAGGCAGGGCAATAAAAATGTAGCGGGCTTCGATCACCCCAAAAATCACTTCCAGGAGGATCGCAACGACTAACCCCTCAGCAATACAGGCCAGGATTTCCAGGTTGGACCACGAGCTTTCCATGAGCGCCATCAGCTTGCCTGGCAAGCGTGTGAAACCAAAGCTGGGCATCAACGGGAAGAACTGAAAACTCACCCAAATCAGCAGAAGCGTAAACGCTGCGGGATGCTTCCAAGAGAGATTACGAGTCGATATAGCAGACTTCAACTGCGGAAAAAAGACCCATGCGGCGATCGCCCCGATCAGAGACCCTGTCGTGTTCGTAGTGACGTCCAACAGGCTGGTTGTCCGACGGGGAACAAACAACTGCACCAGTTCGACCGAGGTAGATAGCGCACAACCGAGTAATACCGCTCCCAAAACGGCCAGCCATCCTCGAAGTTTTCGACTAAGCGACAAAAATGCAGTTATCCCGAGGGGAATATAGAGCAGAACATTGAGGATGAAATCCCTGATCAAACTGACGTCAAGACGAGTAGGCCACGAGTTGAAAAGCAAGACAAACGGATTAGTATCGAGTTGGCGGGCCTCAAAACTCCAGGGGTAAAGCGATCCGTAGACAATGAGCACCACCACCAGGAGCAATATTCCGTTCATGCATTCCTTTCAGGAAACAGCCAAAATGTTTGGCGATTCATAAGTTTACCTGAAAGGGGATGGGGAACGATATTTCCGACGTAAAGCAGGCTTCGAGGGGCTGGGGGAACCGCCGAAGCAGTTATTAAACAATCTTACAGGAGTCTTACCGATGGAGACGACGCGGCTTTCTACCAAGGGCCAGATCAAATCCGGCACGGCGTTTACGGTCGAGGAAGCGCAGGAAGTGGCTGCCATTTCCTCGAAGCTTTAAGTCACCCCGAACTCCCAGTGTTGCCTGACGACCCACCTTCTCAGGTTTCGGCCGCGCACGGCTGGAAATCACTCCTCAAGATCCATGAGCAGCGCGGCCAACAGAGGGTGAAGCGGCGTTGTGAACGGGTTGGTCACTGTGACTCCGCGCCACGTAAACCCCTCTTGTAACTCCTCCGATAGAGCAAGCGAACATCCAGTTTCCGCCGACGCAGCCAGGACGACCGAGTTCCAAATCGTAAGCCATGAGCGATTGCCAGATCCAGTGGCATTGATCATTACAACAATGGCGGAGGTTTCACCGTCGGATAAGCATCACGCCAGCTCAGCACGGCTGCTCGTGCCCGTGTGGGCTGCCGCTTGGCTTTTCGAACGAGTACGTTGAATAGCTCGCCCAATGTTTTGAACCGGGAGCACGATCGACCTGTTGTCCTCGAAAGCCAGCTCTCGGCCTTCCCCCCTTGTGGACGTGGGTTTTGTGCTTAGGCAGGCAGCGCGGAAAGCAGCGCCGCCGCCCCGAAGCCGCTCATTTCTACCCCTCAAGGCCTACCAGATTGCTGGGATACGTGGCTATGGCCCATCGATTCAATCGCTTACGCGATAGTCCGAAACCCTGTAAATAGGGTTGGGTCGCTTGAGGATGATCCTGTGGACAAGGTTCACTATAGGCTATGCGGTACTGTTCAAACCCAACAGTATTCGAGTGGCCAGTGATACCATTGCAACGAGGGGAGTGGTTGTGCGGACCGCAGAAGAATTACGCCAGCATTACGAGGTCGAGAAGGAACTGGGAAACCGGCTACGTAACTCCAAACGCGGCGAGCGTGTCGCGCTGTATTCGCAGGTCTATGACGAGTTATTCCGCCGCGTGCCGCAACACCCCCAGCTGACCCGGCAGAAAACCGCGAACCATGAAGCGAAAGTTCAGGGTCATCTTCGTCTGCTACGCCCCTTCCTTACCCCTGATACGACATTCCTCGAGATTGGCGCCGGGGATTGCCACTTACCGCAACTGATGGCCCCACTAGTGCGGAAAGCCTATGGTCTGGAGGTGTCCGCAGAGTTAACCAAGGACATCCGGAACACGGATAAATTTGAGGTACTTCTCTCCAACGGGTGCGAAATACCTCTCCCCGATAATTCGGTCGATGTGGCTTACAGTTTTCAAGTGATGGAGCACATTCACCCGGATGACGTGATCGAGCAGCTGAAGGATATCTACCGGGTGCTGAAGCCAGGCGGCCTCTACTACTGCATTACACCGAATCGTCTCCACGGTCCGAATGACATCTCGCGAGATTTCGATCGCGAAGCCACCGGCCTGCACCTCAAAGAGTACTCGATTACTGATCTTTTAAAGCTGTTTCGCAGTATGGGCTTTCGAAAAGTCTGGATCGAGCGGATGATCAAAGGCCACCGCTTCCGGGCCCCCATTCTGCCGGCCATCTTACTTGAACGCTTCGTTGAATCCCTGCCCTGGGGTGTCCGCATCCCCCTGGCTCGTTCCTATGTGATGGTGCGACTGCTGCACGTATCCTTGATGGGACAGAAGTAACTCCGAATACCCATTGCTCGAGAGTTACAAAACTAACCCTAAGGCTGCATGACACGGTTGCCAGTGAAATCGTAGCGGAAGCGGACCGGCCGCAGCCCAACGGCGGTCATTGCCGCGGTCAGTTTGGCCTTCTCTTCGGTATAGAACAGCAGGAACCCGCCGCCACCCGCGCCAATCAATTTGCCGCCGAGCGCGCCATTGGCACGCGCCAAGTCGTAATACTCGTCAATCTGCCGGTTGCTCATGCCCACGGTGCGGGCGCGCTTGCGTTCCCAATGCACATGCATCAGCTCCGCGAAGCCCCGCAGATCGCCGGCCTCGAGCGCAGCCTTGCTCTCATAGCCAAGCTGTTTGACGAAGTGCAGGTTGTCGATCATCCCCTGATCCTTCTGCTTGCTCTTCACGTCCTGATCCTTGAGGATCTCCGACGCATTCCGGGTGTAGCCGGTAAAAAACAGGACCATGTTGTCTTCCAACTGGTGCAGCGTGGAAAGCGCAATCCGCAAGGGATGAACGTCTACATGCCCATCGGGATGGAATGTAAACGCGGTGATTCCGCCGTAAGCGGCGATGTACTGATCCTGCTTGCCGATCGGCTCCTTCAACAGGTCCATCTCGATGTGGCAGGCCTGTTCGGCCAGTTCCCGCATGGAGATGTGATTTTTGGCGTAGGCGTGCAGCGCGGAAAGCAGCGCGGTGGTGAAACTGCCCGAGGACCCCAGGCCTGTGCCCGCCGGAATGTCGGACATGCTGGTGAGTTCGAGATGCGGATTTTCGATCGGAATCAATCGCAGAGCTTCGCGCACGATCGGGTGCTTGATCTCTTCGGCGGTCGAGACCACTTCCATTTTGGAGTAGCGAACGATGATCTCCGGCACGAACGTCTCGTGGAGCGTGATGTAGACGTACTTATCGATCGCGCCGGCAATCAGGAAGCCGCCATGCTCGCGGTAATAGGAGGGTAAGTCGGTGCCCCCGCCACCCAGGGAAATGCGCAACGGACTGCGTGTAATGATCATAAGTTGTAACTAAAGGTTTATTTCAAAAAGCCGCATGACATCGTAGCATCAATTCTGCCGGGTGAGACCGCTAACCTTTAGCAGCCAAGACTGTCAGGCCGCAGCGCCCGCCGGAACCAGCCAGCCGATCAGCCGTTTCCAACGCGGCCGGACCACGGCGGGAAGCTGGTTGCCCACCGACAGGAACCGGCTGGCATCTTCCGCTCGTAACGCTCCTGTCAGACGCAGGGCGATCACCCAAATGACGCCCCCGAACGCAATCGCACCGAACATTCCGATGGTGCCCGGCACCATATGGATGAAGGCAATCACGCCCGCCGACATCAGCGCCCCCGAAACCGCGATCCGGCCAAAGTCCACGAGCCTCAATTGCAGACCGGTAGTTCTCCACGCGTAAATCCAAATCCCCAGGGCTGCCATGGCCTGGGCGGAACCGTTGGCGATGGCCGCGCCATTCGCGCCATATTGCGGGGTCAGGAGGAAGTCGAGACCGATATCCACCACGCCGCAGAGACATCCCCAAGCGATCAGGAAGCCCTGCTTTTCGATAGCCTGCAACAACATGGTGGGCGCTGCCACCAGCGCCTTGGGGATGGCCATCAGGGTTACGATCGCTAAAGTGACGATCATCGGCTCAAAGTGCGGGAATAAAAATAGCACCAGCGGCCGGCTGATGCAGGCCACGCCCAGAAGCAACGGCAGGGCGATCAACAGGGCATACCTGGCGCCATCTACCGTCATTTCCTTCAGCCGTGCCTGGCCCCGGCCGAATTGCGCCATCATGGTGGCCGCCAGCGAATTGCCGAACGAGTTCGGAATCATCAGAATCCGTTCCGACAGATTGAAAGAGTACGAGAAGAATAGAACCTGAAGCTTCCAGTTGGAATTCATCATCCTCAGGATGACCATGTCGGAGCGATCCCAGACCACGATGTTCAGTAACAATAGCCCAAGACCCTGCCCGGAGTAAGTGAACATCCGCCGCCTCAGCTCCGGGGTAACCTTTCCGCGAGCTATCTTCCCCGACCAGCTCTCTACGGACTGAAGCTTCAAGATACATTCGAGAGTGTTGCCCACCAGCAGAGCCGCTGCTACGCCCACCAAGTCCCAGCCGACGAGCAGTCCGATTAGAGTCAGAGAGGTGGTGGCAATCCCGCCCGCGAGCGAAGGTCCAGTGTTCCTTCGCATCACTTCCGCGGCATTATTCGCCATGGAGGGAATGGAGGCTACAATGCGGGGCGCCATGGCCGTCACCAGCAGCACCGAAGCCCACTGATACTGCGGATCTCCCAGGAAGAAGACACCAGCCAACCCTATTCCGGCGATCGCGACAGCGATCAAGGCCTGGAGCTTGAGAGTCGCAATGTAGGTCGCACGCGCGATTTCGGGCTGGCCGCAATTCAGATACTCCGCCATGTACTTGCGCGTTGTGGCGGGAAGTCCTAACGAGCCCACCGCGATGGTGACGTTGGTGAACCACACGATCAATTGGAAATAGCCCAGCCGGTCCTTGCCCAGATCGCTCTTACCAATGATGTTCGCCACGATCACTGACGTCAGGAAGGTAACGCCCAGGCTGAAGACGAGTTCGATGCCATACCAGAATGAGTTACGCGCAATCGTCTGGGTATTGTTGGCGGAGTTGGAAGTATTCTTGATATCCATCGATTGCTGTCTGAACCGGAAAAGGTGCTGCCGAGCTGGCTTGCGCTGGGCGAGGGCGGTAACTAAAAAGTGTGGCGGGTTAACGGGTACATGTCAAGCTGCCGGTGGTACCTGCCGGACTAAGCGGCGGCGCGTTTCTTCCGGTATTCGCGTATGACACGCGCGCAAAGCTGATAGGTGTCCTCGGCAACTGTGTCCCAGCCCCGTCCCAAGTGGGTCGAGATGCGCGCCGCGTCCCACGAAGCGGCGAGGACCCGTTCGAGCCCCTCGGCCAGGCTCCGGGTGTCACGAGGCGGCACCAGAGTCCCGCAGCTTTCATCCACCAGCTCGGGAATCCCGCCGACATTCGTCGCCACCACCGGCCGCCCGCAGGCAATCGCCTCCACCACCACGTTCGGGCAGCCTTCCGAATAGCTGGGCAGGCAGAAGACGTCCGCCGCAGCCATCCATTCCGCAATCTGGACGGACGAGAGCAGGCCGGGAAACAGGAAGCGGTCCCGGATTCCGGCGGCGGCAGCACGCGCCTCCAACTCGCTCTTATAAGCCCCCTCGCCGATCATCGCGACTTGCAGGCGGGTATGCCCGGCAGAGAGCGCAATCGTCGCCCCGGTCAGCTCCGCCGACCCCTTGAGCTGCGAGATCCGCCCCACGTAGACCACCAGTTCGGCGTCGGGAGCGATGCCCAGCTTGCAGCGGGCGGCGGCCCGGTCGCCGGGATGGAAGATCGAAAAGTCGCAGCCGTTCAATATCGTCGTGACCTTGCCCGGAGGCACTCCCCGCCGGATGGCGCACTGCCGCAATTCCTCGCTGACGGTGAGGATGGCGTCGGCATTTTCAAGCGTCCGGCCCGTCATCCGGAAGGTGATCGCGTCGCCCGGGAGGCGCAGGTCGGAGCCGATTGCGCCGACGATCGTGGGGATCCCCAACTGCCGGGCAACGCGGGTGGCACTGAAGCCTTCCGGATAAAGCCAGTAATTCAGAATCACGTCGGGCCGGATGGCGGTTAAATACGGCTTCAGGAGGTGTGCACAGACCAAGCCGTTGAGCGGACGACTGAGAAGCGGCACGGCAGGATATTCGAAGTAGGTAGCTTTGACGTCGGGAGGGCGGTAATTGGGGTCGGGTCGGTGGTAGCGAAAGCCTCGCGGCAGCAGGAATTTGGCGCGCGGGTAGCTGGCCAGCGGGCAGATCACTTCGACGTCGGCCTGGTTCTTCAGAAAACGGAGCGTCTGGTAGGCGGAATGTCCGCGATTGGGTTCGGCCGCCGTGGGGAAGTACGGCGTGACTACGGCGATCTTCAAATCGCGCTTAGTATAGCATTTCAGGCTATTTGGCTGATCGTTTCGTTGCCGAGCCGTGTTGGTGTAGGGTGTCGGAAAGGAAGCGACTTTCGGTCACACGTTGCCGAATAAGACACCTCGGCCGCACGCAATCGCACTCTAAACCTGTGGGGCTGGCCGGTGCGAGAAGACGGATTTCTTCAATCGCGAAAGAAACGAGTAGGAAGCCCGCTGCACACCGGTCGGCAAGTGGGCGTAACCGTGATACAGCATCGCCATCGTTAAGGCAGCCGGGAATCCCGAATAGTTGTGCCGGTGACGGCGGGTAATCCGCAACGCCGATTGGGTGTTCTTCTTCGATTGGTGGAATGACCCGCTTCCCTGCCAGATGCGGTAATACAGGAAGTAATCCGGGAAATTGTACAGCTTGCCGATATGGCCGAGTTTGAGCCACAAGTCCCAATCCTGGAAGCCCGCTAAAGTCTCGTCGTACCCTCCTACCTGGAGAGCTGCCTCGCGACGATAAAGCGTAGTGGAATGCGCCAGGGGGTTGGCGAGTAAGGCCTGGCGTTTTATCCGGTCGTCCTGTTCCACTTTGAGATAGCGCATCTGTTCGCGGCCTGTCGGGTCCACTACGATCACTCCGCCCCCGCAGCAACAAAAATCGGGGTTCTGATCCAGGAAGCTGGTCTGCCGGGTCAGCTTATCCGGGCAGGCCCAATAGTCGTCGTCATCCAGAATCGCGATATATTCGCCGCGGGCCTGTTTCAATCCGAAATTGGTAGCCTCCGCAATATTGCCTGGGACGGCGCGGTGGAAGTAACGAATCCGGCTGTCGCGTTGCTCCCATTCCTGCATGATGACGGGAATCTCTGCGTTGGGCCCATCGTGCACGACGATCAGCTCCCAATTCTGGAATTCCTGTTCCAGAATGCTCTCGATCGCCTTTCCGATGAATTGCGGGCGGTTATAAGTCAACATGAGCACAGTAACCCTGGGAGACATAGCTTTTCCATTATGCCTATCTCCTGTGGGGATCGCGTGGATTTGCGGGATGCACGGGTTGAGATCGAGCAAGTCCTCATTGACATTCGACCATCCCCATCGTCGTCCCAGCGGGTGTAATGCAGAAGCTCGAAAATGCGTTCACAGGACTTGGCGGTTTTTTTGTAGTGATTTTAAACGAGTTATTGGACTAATAAGCCGGGCCATCGGGGACACGGTTGATACTATCGAGGCCGGTAAGATATGCGAACACCTCGATGGACATGGATAACGTTAGTCTCACTTGCGGGTTGCGGAATGCACCTCCAGGGACAGACAGTGATTGATCTCAGCAGACAGGCCAGATTGGGTAGCGGTACAACCCTGCCGGCGCAGTGCGCGGTGGGACAGGTTTTCTTCAAATCGGATGTCCCAGCTGGGAC
>Ga0105248_10005870_pt1 | contig 13491 bp, 10 predicted proteins | sample KBSS34metaG_FD_81524 | JGI IMG/M metagenome (GOLD analysis project Ga0105248, IMG submission 81524) | Switchgrass rhizosphere microbial communities from Kellogg Biological Station, Michigan, USA - KBS S3-4 metaG | ecosystem: Host-associated > Plants > Roots > Rhizosphere > Soil | place... | reverse complement strand
GACGCCCGAGTTCGCCCGCGGAACCTGCTTCCATAAACATGTCGTAATCATCGTAATAACTTGTCCACCATCTAATGTCGTTCGCTCGAGTAGCCTGCTGATCGTAGATGTAGCTCATGCCAAGCTGGCGAAACGCGCCATTGTGAAACCAATCGTCGCCAATCCAACCGTCGACCATCGGATTCATCGGAACCGAAACTTTCAGTGCCGGGTGCGGATTGAAGAGCGCCATCAACGGCAGGAAGCCATCGTAGGAAATACCAAGAATACCGACCTTCCCATTGGTTTCGGGGATGTTCTTCACCAGCCAATCAATCGTGTCGTAGGTGTCCGTTGCGTGATCGACGTTGGTTGGATTTAGTGGTCCACGCAAAGGCCGGTTCATCACGTATTCACCTTCCGAACCGTACTTGCCGCGAATGTCCTGCACTGCGCGAATATATCCGCCTTCAACAATGACGTCGGTCGCGTTGTCGTATCCTTCGAGACTTGGTCCGAGATGTGAACTATTCGAGTGGGTTGTCAGTTCGGTCGCGTTGTAAGGCGTTCGAGTCAAGAGGATCGGCGCACTCTTCGCGTTTTTAGGGACGAGTATGACGGTATGAAGTTTCACGCCATCGCGCATCGGGATCATAACTTCCCGGCGCGTGTAGTCGAATCCGTAGTTTGTCGGCTCAAATTTTTGAGGAGTTTCATTTGGAAGAGTTTGAGCAATGAGTTGACTCGCCAGAAAAAGGATTGCGATCAGAGCAGTATGAATCGGTGCAACACGAACACTATGGATCATAGTCGATGTTCCTTCTGAGATTGCCGCATTGTTGGAGAGTGGTTGGTGGGTTGGTGCCCCACCGAACGAAACTGAATTGGTTGAAACGCGGAAACTGTAACCCGTCCAGATTGTTTTCTCAATGGATTCCAGCTAACGTTTCACCCGCTTCATTATTTCGGTGTGTGCTTCAAGAATGCTGGTGATTGTTTGCGGATCAGGTTCGAGTGACCAAACATCGTGATCGAAAGTCCCGCCGAGTATGATCCCGTCGCGACGAGGAAACATGTAGCCGGCTCCTGCGAGATAACAGTAGTCAATCTCAGGTTGTGGCAGAAGCACTTCGAGTTGCCCGCGAACGGGTGAGAGAGTTTGATCGCCGACGAGTTTTCTTGCGCCCAGACCCGTGCAGTTGAAAATTAATGACTCCGGTAGTTGCGCAATCTCTTCGCGACTTTGCAGCTCTCTTACGACGACTTTCCCGCCGGCAAGGTAGAAATCGCGTAGCAAACAATTCAGATACGTCTGTGGTTCAATCAACATCGTCGTAAACTGACGAACGTTGTCTGTGCCGAAGTATTTCTTGCGATCTCGACGGATTTGAATTTCAGGATAGAGTGAAGAGCCACCTGGAAATTCGCTGTTCTCACGTTCGGGTCCGCTGAGAAGTTCGTAACTTTCAATCCAGCGAACACCGTATTCAGGTCCGACCAGTAACTGAAACGCCCGGTTCGCAATCTGGCAGGCTTGATTAAACTGCTCGATAAACTGTGGAGTAGCCGTTCTGCCATCGTAGATGGATGTTGGATACCAGAAACCACCAGCGATGTTTGACGTTGTTTCTGGTGGTAGATCCTTAGCGTAAATGGTGACTGATCCACCGCGGCGTTGGAACAGGCGTGCGGTAGAAAGGCCAATGACGCCACAGCCGAGGACGGCGCACTGCTTTTGTTCAGCAGCTTTAGCGAGCTCGACAGCCAGGTGAGCGCTGCCCCAGGACAACGTGATGCCGGCACCACCATGCCCGTAGTTGTGAATCAAGAGCTTCTCGCCAAGACGTTCTGCATCGACAAGAAAACCGCCGGGTCTGTAAGGGCGCAGTCCGACAACGGTGCGAATTAGTCGATCGCGAGAAACCTTTACCGGGAAGAAAGTTCGTCGCTCATCGGCCAGGAGAGGTGAAGGCAAGGAACTGTGCAGTGCAATGGCTACACTTGCGCTGACTGCCGATTGAAGGAATGTTCTACGATTAACTTCCATGGCCGCGGGAATATAACATGTAGGCTTGCTATCCACTGATTTACGAAGATGTGCAGTGCGGCGCCTCATTACCAGTTGCTGCTTCTGGTTTTTGAGGAGGATTTCATATCGGCGAAGCCGGAAACCTCGTTCGTTGTTTGCCAGGCACGCTGCGTATTCGATAGATCATGATTAGTGAAGATTCCCTACACACTCTGTCCGGCGGCGAAAGCAGAGGCCCAGGCCCACTGGAAATTAAACCCTCCGAGATGTCCGGTGACGTCTACTACTTCTCCGATGAAGTAGAGACCCGGTACTTTTCGAGTTTCCATTGTCTGAGACGAAAGTTCATCAGTGGACACACCACCTACCGTTACTTCAGCCTTCTTAAATCCCTCGGTTCCACTGGGTGTGATTTGAAAGTCGTGTAAATGCGACGCAATCGATTCAAATTCACGCTGGCTAAATTGATTCATAGGTTTCGATTTCATTTTGAGATCGCACCAGGCGTGGGCAAATCGTTTGGGCAGATAGCGAGAAAGAAGTGAGGATAATTCAATCGTTGAACTTTCGTGATTACGGAGAATCTCTCTTGCGTCAGACTGCGGAAGCAGATCGATGGAAATGCTTTCGCCGCCTTTCCAGAACGACGAGATTTGTAAGATTGCAGGTCCGCTCAAACCTCTATGCGTTACCAGTATGTTCTCCCTAAACGAAGTCTTTTTGTGACTGACAAGCGAATCAACCGACATTCCACTAAGCGGAGCTAGTTGTTTGAGCAGGCCTGGTTCAAGAGTCATTGGAACCAGGCCTGCCCGAGGAGTTTCGATCTTCAATCCAAACTGCTGAGCAATCTGGTAACCGAAGTCAGTAGCTCCGAGCGGTTTAATAGACAGACCTCCTGTTGCTATCACCAGCGTTGTAGATGAAAAAGTTCCCAGGCTTGTTTGCACTTGGAATTCGTTCTCCTTGCCGATCTGTACGACTCTGCAAGCACAGTGAATTTGCACACCGGCATCGGAGCACTCGTTTAGCAACAAGTCGATAATTTGCTGAGAGCTGCCGTTACAGAACAGTTGGCCGAGCTTTTTCTCGTGGTAGGCAATTTTGTGTTTCTGAACAAGCGTTATGAAGTCGTGCGGGGTGTATCGAGCGAGCGCCGATTTGCAGAAGTGTGGATTGGCTGAAAGAAAAGACTCTGGAGTTGTATGCAGGTTAGTGAAGTTACAACGACCACCTCCGGAGATTGCAATCTTCTTTCCAACACGATCGGAGTGTTCGATTACGAGGACCTTGCGCCGGCGTTTTCCCGCTTCGATCGCGCAGAATAGGCCGGCGGCGCCGGCGCCGATGATGATGACATCATACTGAAGGATTGAAGGCACGGGTTAACTAGAGTGCTTAGTACTTTGTACTTTGTTTGCGTCGTCGAAGAATCTACTAGAAAACCGGCGCATAAAATGCAAAGCACAAAGTTCAAAGTACAAAGCTCAAATCCCTTACGTAATATTTCGTTCGATCCGCCTATCAGGAACGAGCCACATCACTGCGACCATGACATAAATGCCGTAGGCTATCCACGGATTGACGAAGGATAGTGGAATAGCGACGGCATAAATCACGACAGAAATCTTGCCCTTAAAATCAGACCCGAGCGCATTCGCTAGTAGGGATTCTGGCCCATGCAGTGTCAGCAGAGTTCGGACCAGGATGGAATACGCTATCCCTGAAAGCAACAAGATCACTCCATAAAGAGCTACTGGCCATTGGGCAAAGTGGTTCTCACCCATCCAGGCAGTTACAAACGGCACCAGCGACAGCCAAAAGAGAAGGTGAAGATTTGCCCAGAGTACTTTCCCGTTCACCTGTTGCGCTGCATGGATCAGATGGTGATGGTTCGTCCAGTAGATCCCCAGAAAGACGAAGCTGAGCGTGTAGCTAATAAGAACAGGAATCAAAGGCCGAAGGCTCTCCAGAGTTGCCTCGTGAGGCGGCCGAAGTTCGAGCACCATGATCGTTATCAGGATTGCGATTACGCCATCGCTGAAGGCTTCAAGTCGTGAAGTAGTCATGTCCTTCGGAATTTCAGATCGCAAATCTCAAATCTCAGAAGTCTATTCTACGATCCTAATCTGAGATCTGAGATCTGCAATTTGAGATCACTGCTCACCAGCCCGACTGCTGGTTTGTCCCGATAAGTACTCGAAAGATCACCGGCGAGTTCGCGAGTAGCATCATTAGCCACGTCCTTCCGCGATTAATGTCCTCGGCGAGGTAGAACATTCGTGGTGGGAAGTAAATGAGCAGTGCCAGAAAACACAAAACGAACAGGCGACCGAAAAATTCTCCAACACCGGAAACTCGTGGAAACGATATTGTCAGCAAGTTCCACGCGCATTGATAGAGCAACATGTTGAGAAAAAAACAGGCATCACCGAGGAACTCACTTTCGGGACTTAGCAGAAACGCGGAACTCGGTGGCTTTTTAGGTGGTGAAAAGTAGCGGTAGATCAAATAGGTTTGGACGATCGTTAGTCCGAGGCCCAGGAAGATCGAAGGAACAAAGATCGCGCCATTGTCCATTCCTTTCTGACCAACAAGTGCGAGGCCAACGCCGGTTACTACAGCTGCCATCACGACGAGATTCAGACAAAAGTAGAAGATGGGATTGAACAAACAACCAAACGCAACATTTTCCATCGCCAGCTTCTTATGCTGGAAACGAAGGCGCTCATGAAAATGCCATCGCTTCAAGATAGCCCCGGTCGCGGGTAGAACCCACATTCCGATAGCGCCGAGCGTAAGAATTAACTTCGCTCCGTGATCATCTGAATCGGCTTCGTTGAAGAGACCGATCACGTATGTTGACAGCAGCCTTAAAAGGAAAATGTTCGCGACAAAGACTACGATGTCGAGAAGAAGGCCGCGGTTCTCTTTCGCAAGGAGATTGAAGGAGTGTTTGGAGACCGGCGGACTTGGTTCAGTCGGCGGTGTTTCAGATCGGGGTTTTCGCATCGGGGGGAAGAAATGAGCTTACCTGGTCAGCTGTCGATACTTGATTCGATGGGGCGTTTCAGCCGCAGTTCCCAATCGCTCTTTTCGATCAGCTTCATACTCCGAATAGTTTCCTTCAAACCATACAACCTTACTGTCACCTTCAAATGCGAGAATGTGTGTGGCTATGCGATCAAGAAACCAGCGATCGTGAGAGATCACCACTGCACAACCCGCAAAGTTCTCAAGGGCTTCTTCGAGCGCGCGTAGTGTGTTGACATCAAGATCATTTGTCGGCTCGTCAAGCAGAATTACATTGGCTCCTTCCTTCAACATTTTTGCGAGATGCACACGATTTCGCTCGCCTCCAGACAGCATTCCAACCTTCTTCTGTTGATCCGAGCCGGAGAAGTTGAAGCGCGCTACATAAGCTCGCGAGTTAACTTCGCGATTGCCTAACTTCAACGTTTCTTCGCCGCCGGTAATCTCCTCCCAAATCGACTTGTTCGCATCAAGAGTGCGACTCTGATCCACGTAGGCCAGCACTACAGTTTCTCCCATCCGAATCGTTCCGTCGTCAGGTTGTTCCTGACCCGTGATCATGCGAAACAGTGTGGTCTTGCCGACGCCGTTTGGACCGATGACGCCGACGATTCCTCCGGGCGGAAGCGCAAACGTCATGTCTTCTACGAGCAGATTCTTATCGTAACCTTTGTCGACGTTCTCGGCTTGAATTACTACATTACCGAGACGTGGTCCTGGTGGGATATGAATTTCAAGATCTTCGCGGCGCTTCTCCGTTTCCTGGCGTAAGAGTTCTTCGTAAGAGTTGATTCGTGCTTTGCCTTTAGCGTGTCGTGCCTTTGGAGACATGCGAATCCATTCGAGTTCGCGTTGAAGCGTCTTCTGTCTTTCGCTTTCTGATTTTTCTTCGCGACGTAAACGCTCCTGTTTCTGCTCGAGCCAGGACGTGTAGTTACCTTTCCACGGAATACCCGCGCCACGGTCCAACTCCAGGATCCAACCGGCAACATTGTCGAGGAAGTATCGATCGTGAGTAACCGCGATGATCGTTCCGGCATAACTCTGAAGATGATGTTCGAGCCAGGCAACAGACTCCGCGTCGAGATGATTTGTTGGCTCGTCGAGTAACAGGATATCGGGTTTCTTTAGCAGCAACCGGCACAGTGCCACGCGACGTCGTTCACCGCCCGACAAGAGTTTTACGGGTGTGTCAGGAGGCGGACATCTAAGCGCATCCATCGCCATCTCAAGTCGTGAGTCGAGATCCCAGGCATCCTGCGCGTCAAGCTTTTCTTGTACTTCACCTTGCCGCTCGAGCAGCGCAGACATTTCATCGTCACTCATTTCCTCGCCGAATTTTGTGTTGATCTCCTCAAACTCTTTCAGCAGGTCAACAGTTTCCTGCACAGCCTCTTCGACGACCTCACGAACGGTACGTGCGTCGTCAATCAATGGCTCTTGTTCGAGGTATCCGACGGTGAACCCAGGTGAGATAACAGTTTCACCATTGAAGTCTTTGTCGACACCGGCAAGGATCCGCAGAAGAGAAGACTTACCCGAGCCGTTCAATCCGATGACACCGATCTTCGCGCCGTAGAAGTAAGACAGATAAATATCTTTGAGGACCGGCTTCTTGTCGTAGAACTTGCTGACGCCGACCATTGAATAAATGACTTTGTTTGGTTCAGAGCTCATAAAGGTAGGCACAGAGTACACACCGCTGGTTTCAGCAGCAAACGAGGCGAGGTACTACCACACGCTCACGATTACACTTCTTTCATTCACACCGGGCTTCAGCCCGGTGATTCCGGGCACGCAGATCGGGGAACCGTTTCAACGGTTTCCATGTTGCGGCTGTGACATAAATACTTCGCACCCAGCGCCTCGGTAGGCTGAGAAGAGCAAACCGTTGAAACGGTTCTCAATTTCATCGTGGTTCCTTATCACCGGGCTGAAGCCCGGTGTGAATGAGAGATTGGCAGCTCAGACTTTTGAGGCAAACCGGGCGAGCCGTGGTTTGTAATCCTACAGAGATTGTGAGGACGAGTTAATCACCTTCGGCTTTTTCTTGACCTGGTTCCCACCCGGCTTCGTAAACGTAATCAAAAGGGGGAGCCGTCAGCACATGCCGGTTCTTCCAGTAGTACAAGACAGTATTAATACTCGGAATCACCACTAACGCCTGAAAAAGTAGAATTAGCAAACCCACTCGCATCTGCGAATAGCAGAGCGGCTCATTAAGCTTGAGCACCTCATTGATCTTTACAAGCGGTACCAGCTTCATGAAGTGCCACATGTAGAAATCCGTAAGCGTCCCAGCGGCAACAGGGCGCCCGGCACATTCCTGGAACGAGGCTAACCCATGCCGATGCAAAGAGAGTGTGATCGATCCGAAGACTGCTGCTGCTGTGACCAGGGTCAAACAGGGAAGCACAAGCATACCGCGTGGCCCAAACCAGTATCGAATCCTTTCGGTTTCCTTGCGACGCTTTTCATCAGTGGCCATTAAGTAAATACAAAGCGCGAGCCCAAAGACGTAGAGCGCGAGGACGAACATATGCGCCGTCTCCGGGAGGTAGTGTTCTGATAGGTCAACACCTTTGTAGAAGATAGCAATTAGAGCTGAGATAACCCACAACGCAAACAGTCCCTGTTGGACCGAAGTGGAATAACGCTTAATGGTCTTAAGGAAAGACAGGCGTTGCGGCTCAAGTGTTTTTCTGATCTCTCGATTTGCTTGTTGTTGTGGCGTTGCCTGGGCTTCATCATGCCCCTCGAGCCGCTCACGCTCAGCCTTCACCTCATCCTTCAACGCGGATCTGGATTGTGAGATGAGCCTGCTCTTGGCCTCCTCGAGGGTCTCCTTGCTCACAGGCGAACTAATTTCTACCTCCTGGTTCGCGGGTTCGTAGAGCAGATAGGCTTTTCCTTCGGGCTTTGTGTACACACGCAAGAAAATGGTAGGTGAGTCTTTTTCGGATGAGTCGGACATGGCGTACTCCTGTGTTGAGGCTTCAGGCGGAAGCAGATACTAGTGAGCGAGGAGGCGGTACCCGGGATCAAATCTGAGTCTTTAGCAACTCTTTTGCGTGGCGTCGTGCGCTGTCGGTGATCTCGGTGCCGGTCAGCATGCGCGCAAGTTCTTCGATGCGACCGTTACGATCAAGTTTTACCACACTAACGACTGTACGATTCTTTGCGGCTTCCTTTTGCACCGTCAAATGGCTGTCGGCGAAGCGGGCGATCTGGGGCTGATGCGTCACACACAGCACCTGATTCGTTTGAGACAGTCGCTTCAGTTTCGCGCCTACTGCTTCGCTTACGCGACCCCCGATGCCAGTATCGATTTCGTCGAATACTATGGTTCGCGGAAATTCGGAGGCGTTGGCTACAGTCTTCAACACGAGCATCAACCTCGAAGCTTCTCCACCGGAAGCGATCCGAGCCAGCGGTTTGAGTTCTTCACCAGGATTAGCGGAGAAATAAAATTCGATGCTGTCTGTGCCCTTATGTCCGATATGCTTCAGCTTGTCGCTCTCTGTGGTTGAATCACCTTGATTCTCCTGAGCTTTTGAAGACTCACCGACAAGCTGAAGCTTATCGGACACGATGACTTGAAATCTCGCATTGTCCATCGCGACTTCAGCGAGGCTTTTCTCAACGGACTGCTCAAACTTCTTCGCAGCTCGCCCGCGTTCCTTGTGAAGTTTTGCTGCGACTCTCAGATATAGCTCGCGCGCATTGGCCACGTCGGCTTTGAGTTGTCTCTCACGTTCATCTGATGACTCAATTTGCTGCAAACGATCTTGCGAACGTGCCATGTGTTCCAATGCGGCCTCAAGCGTGCCACCGTATTTCCGCTTCAGTCTCGACAGTTCAGCCAACCGATCATCTATTTCAGCCAACCGTGCCGGAGAAAACTCCAACTTGTCAGCAAAATCACGCAGTGAGAATGACAAGTCTTCAAGCAGTGCGCCTGCTGACTCAAGCCCTTCAAGGTACTCGCGAAACCGTGACTCATATTCAGAGAGTTCGGACAATTCGGCAGTGGCTTGTCTCACCCGCGTCAACGCAGACTCGTCGTCTTCGTAAATTCGCCCATAACTGGATTGGCAAAGAGACGTAAGTTTCTCGACGTTTGCAAGCCGTCGTCTCTCTTCTTCCAAGCGCTCGTCTTCGCCGACTGAAAGTTGCGCACGTTCGAGTTCTTGAATCTGATAGTTCAAAGTATCAACCAGCTGAAATTTCTCAGCCTCGTCCCTGTTTAGGGCTTCGAGTTGACGTTGAACTATTTTGAAATTCTCGTATGCAGCAGCAACTTCGTCTCGCAGAGATCCATTGTTTGCAAAGGAGTCAAGCAGTTCAAGATGTGTGTCGGTACTGAAGAGTGTTTGCTGTTCGCCCTGGCCGTGGATGTCTACAAGAAACTCGCGAAGATCTCGTAGCAGAGCAACCGTTGCGAGTTGGTTATTGATGAAGATCTTGTTCCTGCCTGTGTTTGAGACTTCGCGGCGAATGATGAGTTCAAAGGTTTCAGTATCTTTTTCGTCGAGACGGTCGAGCCCTGCATCGACGAGCATTCGCTTGAGGTCGGTATTCGCGTTAACCAGAAACAAACCTTCAATAAAGCCTCGGTCAGTACCAGACTTCAATAGATCATTACTGAATCGTCCTCCAATTAATACGCCGAGTGCGTCGACGATGATCGACTTGCCCGATCCGGTTTCACCTGTGAGTAGGTTGAGACCGTTGTCGAATTCAACCTGGAGTTCTTCAATCAGAGCGATGTTGGAGATATTTAGAAGCTGAAGCATCAGGGGAGTGCGCTATACCTTTTATTGGTCTATGGAACCTGGTGATTCTATCTTAAGGTGAGACTGAGGTCGTGTGATAAGTTGTATTTCTTCCTCGCGCAATCCGTTTACCCTCTCCATTTCTTAGAAACTCGATGAACGCGTTCGGACATGGGAAAGCTGCGTGGCCCAGAGGGGCAACATGTTTATAGCCCCGAACCCTCCCCAGCTCCGGCTTCGTTCGGAGGAGCGGACATTTCGTCATATCCCAGGTCCGCGGTCTGTCCGCTCCTCCGAACGAAGCAGTGCACGATGAAGTGTTGGCGCTATAAACATGCCACTCCTCCGGAGTGAAGCAACCTATCCTTTTCGAAAGACTAATAAGTCAATAACTGATTTGACTTATTCTTGGAAAGCCTGTATTGTGCGGGTTATTCGGAATTCAAACTTGAAAGGGGAGACTGAAATGGCACAAGCAAGTGCAGCTTTTGGGAGGGATATTCCCACTAGTCAAGAAAGCACTCAGATTAAGAGTGTTAGTTACCAGGCATACCGCATCCTGCAATTAGCGTTCGTCGTCGCGCCAATTGTCGCAGGCTTGGACAAGTTCTTTCATCTGCTGGTTGATTGGGACAAGTATCTTCCAGGTGTGGTGAACAACATCCTTGGCGGGCGCGGGCACCAGCTCATGCTGGTCGTGGGTGTCATTGAAATTGTCGCCGGTATTGGCGTAGCACTTAAGCCGCAAATCTTTGCTTACGTCGTTGCGGCGTGGCTCTTATTGATCATTGCCAACCTGTTAATGATTCCTGGTTACTTCGACGTAGCTCTGCGAGACGTTGGACTTATGCTTGGAGCATTGGCTTTGGCTCGACTCAGCCAGGCATTTCAAAAGTAAGTTGATTAGCTCGCGGTTGTACTCGCAATCAGAACAAGTTCCCCCTTCTTGTTTTTGACAAACTTCAAATTGGCCCACCTGTTTTGAGGCGTAGCTCTGCCCCGCCGTACCGATGCGCTTAAGCTTCCTACGCGCGACTGCGCTGCGCGCAGCGATCTTCTCAACGCTGAAGACGGCGAGGCAGACCCACGTCTCTCAACAGGCGAGCTGCAATGCGATCTCTGGTTCTCCAGACCAGAAGAGACTGTGCAAAAACGAGAAACTTAACCACGAAGGCACCAAGATCCAAAGACACGAATGATCAAAAACCCAATAAGTTTGATTTGTGTCTTTGGGTACTCAAGTCTTCGTGGTTAAAGTTTTCTGAGTATCGCTGTAGCTGAGGTGTTTTACTTTAGAGATTCGGAACTCCGGAGGTTTCCCTGCGCTCCGGGGTCACCTTGGGCGGTGCGGGAGTGAAGTCTTCACCCGGGTTTATGAAACGGTTTCTTTCAAATCGATATTGTTTATCGTAGAGCTGCTTGTAGCGCCCATCAGTGGCAAGCAATTCATCGTGAGTGCCACGTTCCACTATCTCACCTGCTTCTAACACAAGGATTTGATCGGCACTTCGAATTGTCGATAAGCGGTGGGCGATTACAAATGTTGTTCTTCCGCGACGCAGCGACTGAAGTCCATCCTGAATCAAAGATTCGCTCTCACTATCAAGACTCGAAGTGGCCTCGTCCAGGATGAGTATCTTTGGTTCAGCGAGAATTGCGCGGGCGATTGCTACTCGCTGTCGCTGGCCGCCGGAGAGTTTGACCCCACGTTCGCCAACTATGGTGTCGTAACCATCGGCAAAACCGTTGATGAACTCTTCGCAATGTGCGACGCGGCTCGCCGCCACAATCTCTTCACGAGTGGCATGTGGATGTGAGAAGCCTATGTTTGCCGCGATCGTGCCATCGAAAAGAAAGTTGTCCTGGAGTACGACTCCCAGTTCGTGACGATAGTCTTTCAAACGAACCGATTGAAGATCACGACCATCAACTGTAACTTTTCCTGCCAACGGGCGGTTGAAAGCCATCACCAGGCTAATCAATGTAGATTTACCTGAACCGCTCGATCCCACGAGCGCGGTCGTTGAACCAGCCGGGGCCTTGAATGAAACGTTCGTCAGGACAGGAGTGTCATCGTTGTATTCAAAACTAACATCATGAAATTCGATCTCGCCTTCAACAAATCCAAGAGGTTCACGGAATTGATCCTCTTCATCCTCGGTGGCCATTCGTTTGATTTCACGAATTCTATCTAAACCGGCGAAGGCTTGGTGATTTGTGTTCCAATGGAAGCAATCTCAACCAGAGGCCCGGCGACAAGCGCAGTGAAGAAGATGTACATGAAAAAATCGCCGAGGGTCATAGTCCCGGCAAGAATGGACCGTCCACCTACGAGCGTCAGAATCACGCCAATTAAGCCAATGACGAGCGTGGAAAATGAGGTAATAGCAGAAACGCCGGTCATTGAACGCCGGACGTTGCGAAACAACCGGTGAGCGCCGCGGGCGAAGACGATCTCTTCCCGTTTCTCAGCTGCATATGCTTTGACGATGCGAATGCCACCGAGTGATTCGGTTAGGCGTCCTGTAACTTCAGCGTTGATTTGACCGCGTTCACGAAACAGAGGTCGCAGCTTTCTGAATGCAGTCGCCATGGCACCGCCGAAGGCAGCAAGCGCCACCATGATGACAGAGGTGAGTTTCCAGTTCAGATAGAAGAGAACTGTAAGCGCCAGCGCGGCTGTGACCAGTCCGCCAATCAATTGAACGAGACCACTACCCACCAGATTACGAATGCCCTCAGCATCGGACATGATGCGTGAGATCAGCACGCCGGTTTGTGTCGAATCAAAATATCGAATCGGCAGACGTTCTACGTGCTCTTGCACACTTTTACGCATCTCTGTGATTGCTCGTTGTGCTGCCACGCCGAGGATCTGTGAAAGCGAAAAGGAAGTGATTGCCTGGATGAGTGTGGCGAAGCCGGCTGCGAGCGCCAACGGAATAAGCAGTTCACTTTTGTGTTTGAGGACCACGTCGTCGATCAGATATTTCGATGTTGCAGGTAAAACGAGCCCCACAAGTCGATTAATGATCATCAGCGCCATGCCGAGAGAAAGGCGATAACGATGCTGCCAGATTAGTTCGCGTGCATCCCGCCAGGCCGCGGACGGAGACACTTTTCTCTTGGTTGGTGCTGCGATAGCTGTGCTCATTGATGTTGGGACAGAGTAACAAATGATGAAGGTTGGGGGAATTTGGGATTGCGAATTTCGGAATGCGGATCTTGAACTCGAGGCGTTTTTAAAGTTAATTAGTATGCGTAAGACGAAGCATGTTGAAGACTGGGAAGCCGTTGCGAAACTGAAGAATCACTAACCACAAAGGCACCAAGACTCCAAGACACAAAATCCAAAGCCGGTAGATGCCTTCTTATTCGTGGCTTTGTGCCTTGGTGCCTTGTGTTGAATGTGATTTGTATTTGTTTCGGACTTAGTGGTTGTTTCGGGGATCACCATTGCCTGTACAAGCCACTCCCTTACGGTCGGGCTAATGCCCGAAACGATAATCCGCAATCCGAATCCCAAATCCGAGATTCCGCTACCTCTTGACACTTCCAGTGTCGCAGGTTTAGCCTTCCCCTAGATTATCTGGGGAGCGCCGATGAAGACCAACCGCACAGATCTAATGCAGGGCACGCTCGAGCTTTTAATTCTGAAGACTCTTTCGCGCAAAT
>Ga0105248_10005869_pt1 | contig 13491 bp, 12 predicted proteins | sample KBSS34metaG_FD_81524 | JGI IMG/M metagenome (GOLD analysis project Ga0105248, IMG submission 81524) | Switchgrass rhizosphere microbial communities from Kellogg Biological Station, Michigan, USA - KBS S3-4 metaG | ecosystem: Host-associated > Plants > Roots > Rhizosphere > Soil | place... | reverse complement strand
GAAGGCAAGAGTGAACAGTCGCCAGTTCGTGAATGCGTCCCGCAGCGAGCTGCCGTGACGGGATGCCATATCCTTACGCTCCGCCGCGAGTGCGTTGGTCAACCACGCCTTCTCGCGCGGATCGAGCCACTTTGCCTTTTCGGGGCTGTCGGACAGCACGAACAGGCACGCGACACCGAGCAGTACGGCGGGAAACGCTTCCAGCAGGAGAAGCCATTGCCAGCTCTTCAGTCCCGCCATGCCGCCGAGACTGATGAGAGCTCCGGAGATCGGCGAACCAACGACATTAGCCGTGGGAATTCCCACGAGGAACGCCGCGGTTGCGCGCGCTCTCCACTTGCCGGGGAACCAGTGCGTGAAATACAGATAGATGCCCGGCGTGAAACCGGCTTCGGCCAAACCGAGAAGAAACCGGGCTGCTGCGAAGCTGAAGGGGCCCACGACGAACGCCGTCGCCATCGAAATCAGGCCCCAGCTGATCATGATTCGCGCGATCCAGAAACGGGCACCGACACGCTGCATGATGAGGTTGCTTGGAATCTCGAACAGGAAGTAACCGACAAAGAACAAGCCTGCGCCGACGCCGAATTGCGCCGGCGTCAGACCGAGATCGCGATTCATCGTGAGCGCGGCGAAGCCGACGTTCACGCGATCGATATAGCTCACCACATAACAGATGAATACGAACGGAATGATCCGTCGCATCACCTTCGACATTACCGCTTCGGGTGCGCTCTGTTCCGCTTCCGCGGAGATGGTTGTGACGTTTTGCATGGCGCCTCCAGCGCTGCGCGTCTTCAGCTCTTGCGGTCCATCAACCCGGCTCTAGAACCGGTAAAGGACTTGCGGGTTATCCACGAGGATCCGTTGCCTGTGAGCCTCGTCCGGAACCCACTGGAAAAATCGATCGACGAGCATTGCGTCATCGCGAAGATGCTGTTGATGCGTCGGATGGGGCCAGTCGGTGCTCAGAGCATCCGCTCGGGTCCGAGCCTGACGAGATCGGCCACGACCAGGCCTGCATCGTGATAAGTGGGCGGCCCACGCTTCGAACCGAGATAAGGTGCCGTCAGCTTGACCCAGCCCCTCCCGGAGTCCACAACCCGCTTCACTACCGTGAGGACCATTTCGCGCTGCGGCGACATTTCCACGGGGACGCGCCATGTGATCGAACACGATTGGCGTCGGCAGGCGGAGGAGCAGACTCTCGTTGGCGACGAGTTGATCGGGTGGCATGTTTACCTGGATGTGCCAGCCGAAATCGTTCACTCGCTTCGCGAGTGGCTCGATCATCGCGATCGTCGTGACCGACCCACCGCCATATTGAAGCGGATCCCCCGCACACCGGCCTCGACAAGACGATTGAGCTCTGCGTTCGTCACCGTTGTATCCAGCACGGCGATAACCGCGGGCGTTTGCACCGAACCGACCAAGCGCGTCGAGCATGCGGTTATCGGTCCCATATGTGGAAGGTGTGACCACCACCGTCCGCGTCGTGCCAAGCCGCGCCTGCAACGACCGATAATCGTCCACCGTCGCATTGGGCGGCCGGAGCGTCGCGTTGGGGGCCGCAGGAAACCGATCGTCGTAGATGTGCATGTGGCAATCGCACGACGGATCGGGCATGGCTTGACGCGGCCGTTCACTTCCCTCGGAAAATGCAACCCGTTCCTCGCGGCCGGGAGCACCATTCGACGAAGCTGCTGGGAACACAAGAGCACCGGCGGCGGCGATGAAGCGACGTCGGTGCATGGTCAAGTGGGGTCGAAGCGATACAGAGCTTGCGGGTTGTCGACAAGGATTCGCTGACGCGCGCGTTCGTCTGGTGCCCACTCGAGCAGGAGATCGAGGAGAACGGCGTCGTCGGGCAATTGCTTTTCCCCCCGATGCGGCCAATGGCTTCCCCAGACCACTCGCTCCGGTGCGGCCTCGGCACACGCGCGACCGATTTCATCCGAATATCCGGGAGCCCTGGCGTCCGTATTGAGACAAGCTCCCGGGAGCTTGACCCAAGGGGGCGACTCCGTTCCAGCCGAAAACCGCAAGACGCATTGGCGTGGAACGACTGGCACGCCCGTCGGTGAAGCATCTCGCCTCATTGCACTCCCGCGCTGAACCCCTCACAGCCGCCGTAAAACACGCGCGAGCAGAAATCTTCGTTCAGCAGCTCTGCGTAACGACGCCCCTCCGCTCTCGCGAACTCTTCGAATTGCCCGATCGACATCGGAAGGACTTCCACGCCGTCGGCGATGAACTTCTGGCGAACCTCGGGCTGCGCCAGCGCCTGGTTGATGTCGCGATTGAGGCGCATCACGATGTCGTTTGGCGTACCGCGCGGTGCGAACACGCCAACCCAGGCGATGATGTCGAACGATCGGATTCCGGTTTCTTCCGCCACCGTCGGTAGCGTTGGATCGACCAGGATCCGCTTCGTCGATGCCGTCGCGAGGAGCTTGAGCTTGCCATCCTTGATCGGATTGATGACGAGCGGATACGGCGCGAAGTACATGTCGACGCGGCCGTCGAGCAGCTCGTTGAGCGCAGCATTCGCCCCGTCCGCAGGAACGTGGATCAACCGTGCCTGCGTTCGTAACCGCAGAAGCTCCCCTGCGAGGTGGCCGGTCGTGCCCGGACCTCCCGAAGCGAAAGTGAGGCCCCGTTTCGAAGCGCGCGCGGCGGCCAACATCTGCTGCACGTTGGCATAGGGGGCGCTGGCCGGAACGGCAAGCACGACCGGGACCATCGCGAGGAATGCGACGGGCTGCAGATCGCGCACAGGATCGTAACCCGCGTCCTTCATCAATATCGGGTTGGCTACGATTTCCGCCGTTTGCCCGATGAGCAGCGTATGACCATCCGCGGCGGCACGCGCAACTAGCCTTGTCCCGACTGCTCCGCTCGCGCCGCTGCGGTTCTCGACGCGTGTCGGCTGGCCTAGCGAAGCCGAAAGCGGCCCCGCGATCAATCGCGCGATGACGTCACCGGTACCGCCCGGCGGGTACGCGACGACCAGTTGGACGGGACGGTTCGGAAAGCTTTGCGCCCTGGCCGACAGCGGGATCATGCAAGCGAGCGCTCCAAGCAAGAGCGCCGACGTTGCCAACCTAAAGGACCGCCTCATTGCTCGCCTCCTTTCTCTCGCGTGCTCTTGGTCTAAACCGTCACGGCCGCCGCCGGCGGTGTCGCCCTCGCCTCGGAGCGGCTCACTACGAGGATGCAGATCGCACCGGCGGTCGTCAGTGCGACCAGCGGCAACAAGGAGAGCGCAAAGCTGCCTGTGGCTTCCTTGATCACCCCGATCAGCGAGATCATTCCACCGCCGACCAGATTCGCGATCGCATTGATCCCGGCGAGTCCAGCGGCGACCGTGCTTGCCGACAGCCAGCTGGACGTCAACGCCCAGAACGGCCCCTTGAACGAATATGCTCCGACCAACGCGAGGCTGAGCAGGAACACAATGGGCACAATCATCTGCGGCGCGAACGAAATGGCGCCGAGTCCTCCAGCAATTAGTAGGAGCGCCACCGCCGTGTGCCAGCGTCGCTCCCGCGTGCGGTCCGAGTGGCGGCCCCATAGGATCATGGCAATGGTTGCGAGGCCATAGGGAATCGAGTTGACAAACCCGGTCTGGAGCGTAGTGAGGCCGAAGGTCTTGAGTAGCTGCGGTTGCCAAATCGACAGGCTGGTGCCGGCGGCGGATGCGCCTGATGCCACGACGGCCATGACGATGAAATACTTGTTGCGCGCAAGCTGCAGGAGCGACAGATGGCCGATCGCCTTGCGCTTTGCCGCTTCACCTTCGATACGCTGATTGAGCCACGTGCGCTGGGCCTCGCTCAGCCATCGCGCTTGTGACGGGCGATCGGTCAGGAAGAACAGGCAGACAATCCCAAGCAGCACCGTGGGAACGCCCTCCAGGATGAAAAGCCACTGCCAGCCCTTCAGTCCGCCCAGGCCGTTCATCTCCAGCAGGAGCGCAGACATCGGCGATCCGAGGAAGCTGGCGATCGGGATCGACGTCATGAAGATGGCCACGATGCGAGCGCGGTACTGACTTGGGAACCAATACGTGAGGAAAAGCAGAACGCCGGGAAAGAACCCGGCTTCGGCAGCGCCGAGCAGCAACCGCATTCCGTAGAACGAATACGGCCCCACGACGAGCGCCATCAGAGCCGATACCAAGCCCCATGTGATCATGATGCGGGCGATCCACCGCCGCGCGCCGTACCGCTGAAGCGCGAGATTGCTTGGCACCTCGACGAGAAAATACGATACGAAGAACAAGCTCGCGCCCAGGCCGAACACCGCCGGCGTGAAGCCCAAGTCCCGATTCATCTGCAAACCCGCAAACCCGACGTTCACCCGATCGAGCAGCGCGAAGAAGTAGCAAACCATGAGAAAGGGCACGAGCCGCCACGTGACCTTCCTCATCGTTGCGCGCTCGATCGTATCGCCGTCGTTGGTGCTCACATCCATTTGTGCCCGCTCCGCGTCAATCGACGTCATGGCTCTCGGCTTGCGCACTGTGCCCCACCACCTGCTCGAATCGCTTCATGTACATCGGCCATACTTCGGCGTTGATCAACCGCGGCGGTTTTCCGCCTTTGAGAATTCCGACAATTTGCTCCGCAGCGAACGTCGCCATGTTCCGGCGCGCCTCGTTGGTCACGCCTGCCGTGTGATAGGTTGCGACGACGTTATCGAGCTTGAGTAACGGGTGGTCCAGCGGAGGCGGCTCCTTCTCCCACACATCCAGTCCTGCCCCCATGAGATGCCCGGACGTAAGAGCGTCCAGCAGCGCGGCCTCGTCGTGGATACCGCCTCGGGCGGTGGTTACGAACACCGCGCCCTTCTTCATCCGCTTGAACGCTGCGGCGTCCATCATCTTCATCGTGTCTTTGTCACGAGGGCAGTGGAGCGACACGAAGTCCGACTGCTCGAGAATCTGGGTGAACGAGGCGGCCTGCGCGCCCCGGCGCTCGATCTCTTCCTCGGTCAGGTAAGGGTCGACCGCGCGGACCGTCATGTCGAACGCGCGCGCCAAGCGCGCGACCCGCGTGCCGATGTGGCCGATGCCAACGATCCCGAGGACCTTGCCGCTCATCTCGCGGCCCATGATGTCTTCGCGCGAGAAGCCGCGTTCCCGACGCAGCAATCGATCGTTGAAACTGATGCGCCGCGTCACGTCGAGCATGAGCCCGATCGCAGCTTCGGCCACAGACTGGGCGTTACCGCCAGACTGATTGACGACGAGAACGCCGCGAGCGGTGCATGCCGCCACGTCGATCGTGTCGTATCCTGCACCGTTGGAGGATACGCATAGCAACTTCGGGCAACGCTTGAGCAATTCGTCGGTGACGAACCAGCGGCGGGGTAGCTCGTCCTTGGCCGAGGAGACCTGGAACGCATGGGCGTCCGCCAGCGCGGCCCACGCCTTATCGTCCGCCCCATCTCGTTCGGCGGTGCGCAATTCGATATCAGGTTCACGCGCGAAGCGCTCCGCCATCGCCGGGTCGTACCACTGATTGAACCGGACAACGACCTTTTGTCTAGATTGCATGAGTACCTCTGCAAGGCAATGCGACGACACGGCACATGCGGCATCCTCGCGAATCCGTTACCCTTGTCCGCGATAGAGCGGACAACCGGGCTCCGTCATGTCGGCGCTCAATATGGAGCCGCTCACTGACTCGGTGAAATAGGCGGTGCGACGCTCAGGCCCGCCATACGCCACATTTGTAACCGAGGCACCGCGAGGACTGCGTAGCACCTCGACCGGCTCTGCTTTCGAATTGAGAACCCACGCCCAGCCGAGCCCGGGATTGCATATGATCAGCCGACCCGCGGTGTCCATTGCGAGTCCGTCAGGCCCGCTGGGACCGTATGAGGTGAAGAATTGGCCCGCCTTCGCCACGGAACCGTCAGGCAGAAGCGGCATCCGCCACACGCCATTGCCACGGGTCATCGCGACAAACAGGAATTTTTCGTCGGGCGAGAGAACGAGCCCATTCGGGCTCGGTGCGTTGGACAGGAGGACATCGAGCTTCCCGTCGCGCCCAAGCCGATACACTCGGCCCGACGGATCGTGCATACCCGTCTGGCCCTGGTCGGTGAAGTAAAGATTGCCGCGCGAGTCGAACACGAGGTCGTTCACTCCCTTGAATCGCTCGGTGTTGCGACGCTCGAGGAGTCCACGAATCGAACCGCGAGCGACGTCGAGCACCATCAAGCCGTTGCGGTAGTCGGCGATGACGAGATGCTGGGCGTCGAGGAACTTCATTCCATTCGGTTCCCCTTCATATTCGACAACGAGGTCCCACTGCAGACCGGGGGTGATCCTGAAGATTCTTCCGAAGGGTATGTCCGTCACGAAGAGGTTGCCCTGATCGTCGAAGACCGGTCCTTCCAGGAACGAGTCGACGTTGTGGCCACCGCGATTGGCGTCCGCCCATGCCGAGCGTGTGTCGCGCTTGCGATAGCGCTCCGGCACTTCGCAGTAAACCGACGTCTCGCGCACCTTCGGTGGTTCCAGGAAGAACATGGTTAAAGCGTTTCGCCGTCCTTCAACACGCCGGCCGCACGCAACGCGCCGTCCAACCACGCGGGTCGAAGGGCGCTCCTCTTCTTAATCGCCTCGATGCGCGCAGTCTCATCGGCAAGCTTTTTGGCGGCCAACGGAAGCATTGCCCGCGCCTTCTCACGCTCGAGCACGACAACGCCGTCCGCGTCTGCAACGATGAGATCGCCAGGGCTAACCGCAGCGCCGCCGACAGAAATCGGGTGGTTGATGCGGCCGGGAACGAACTTCGTCGGGCCGTTCGGATTCGTCCCTGTCGAGTACACAGGGATACCAAGGGCGCGAATTTCCTCACTGTCGCGAACTGCGGCATCGAGAATCACTCCCGCGATACCAATCGCGATGCACTGATTCATCATGATGGCGCCCATCAACGCACAGGTCGTGTCGCCTTTGCCGTCAATCACAAGGACGTCGCCCGGCTTCGCAAGTGCCATTGCCGCGTGGATCATCAGGTTGTCGCCCGGCCGCACTTCAACCGTCAAGGCGGGTCCGGCCACGTGCATACGGGCATCCAACGCGCGCACGCGGCCATCCAGCGTTCCCCGCCTGCCTGCGACGTCGGCCAATATGGATGCCTGAAATTTGCTTGCTTCCTTGACGACATCCTCGGCCACACGTTCGAAATCACGCACGACGTCCGGCAGGATCTGTTCTGTCATGAAGGGTTCCTCTTTCAATCGATTTTTGCGCCCGAATCCTTGACGACTTTCCGCCATTTCGCATAGTCGCGTTCGAGCAGTGCGGCAAAGTCCTGTGGTGTGCCACCCATCGGGCCGCCGCCTTGAGATTCAAATTTCTCGCGAACATCCGGCATCGCGAGGATCTTGTTCACTTGCGCGTTGATTCTGGAAATGACGGCCGGCGGCGTGTGGGCAGGCGCGACGAGTCCGAACCACGTATTCGCGTCGAAGCCCTTGAAGCCCGCCTCGGCGATCGTCGGTACATCCGGCAACGATCCCACGCGTCTTGCAGACGTAACTGCAAGCGCGCGAAGCGATCCGCCCTTGATTTGAGAAAGTGCAGTCGGCACAGAGGCTATAAACGACTGAACTTGTCCACCAATGAGATCGGTAATCGCCTGGCCTGACCCCTTGTAAGGGATGTGCTGTAGCTTGATGCCTGCCGCGGTCTGGAAAAGCTCGCCGGTGAGATGTGAGACGGTGCCGTTGCCGGGCGAAGCGAACGTTATCTCGCCTGGTCTCTTCTTCGCAGCAGCGACCAAATCGGCGACGGATTTGAATGGCGAGGTCGCAGGCACGACGAGGACCAGCGGGGCATCCGCCACCAACACGATGGGCGCAAGATCCTTCAGAGGGTCGTAGGGCAGCTTGCTGTACAGCGTCGCATTGATCGCAAGATCGCTCGTTTGCCCCATCCCAATCGTGTAGCCGTCAGGCGCCGCCTTGGCGACCGCGTCAATGCCGATGTTGCCACCTGCGCCGGGCTTATTCTCGACGACTACGACCCACTTAGAATCCTGCGTGAGCTTGTTAGCAACAGTGCGAGAGAAGATGTCCGTACCGCCTCCCGGCGGAAACGGGACGATCAGGCGAATGGGGTTGTCTGGAAAGTTCTGCGCAAACGCAATCGTGGCGAGAATTGCCCCGAGCGTCGCCGAAACCAGGCGAAATACGCGCACAACCAACTCCTCCGAAACTGACCGGCGGGGCCTTAGGAGCCCGCTTTGCCTTGATCTTCGTTTCGCATTCTGCTGGCCGCAATTCATTACGTCCATTTACATATTGTTTGAAATACATGCACAGTGATCATGATTCAGTCCGGCGTCGGACGACGGCCGAACCCGGTGCCCCCGTCAAAGCGAGACTTCCCGCTCTCATCCCAGCTGCCATGCGACATGATCACCGCGCGCAACCGCCGTGGCCGACGGTCTCGCCGTACGGGGTCTATGACGAGAAACTCGCAGCGCAGGAACGGTACATGTGACCCAGCAGCGCGGCCTCGGTCTCGCCAGGTGCGTCACTGGCATGTGCAGAACGGCACGCCGCTGGTTCTGTTCGTCAATATGTGCAAAAAGGTGGTCACGGCTGAGGTCCTAAGCGGCCTTTCGAAGTTGATCCTTGCGTGCCTCCCAGAGCACGTCCATGTTGATGTAGCGCTTATCCTCGAGCCAACCCTCGTGCGCTTCGACGCATAGCGCTCGGGTCAAGCGAAGACAGCTCGCGGCGTTGGGAAAGATCCGCACCACGCGGGTTCGCCGGCGCAGCTCCTCGTTGAGACGCTCAAGCATGTTGGTCGACTTCAGATGCTTATGGTGTTGCCGCGGCAGCCGATAGAAGGTCAGCGTGCTGCCGATGTTGTCCTCGACCCAATTGGTCAGCTTCGGGTACTTCTTTTGCCAGCGATTGAGCCAAGCCGCGAGATCATGCTGCGCCTCGGCCAGGTTGCGCCGGGCGTACAACCAGCGCAGTTCCTGCAAGCAATCGTCGTCGGCTTTGCGCGGCAGATAATCGAGCGCATTGCGCAGGAAATGCACGTAGCACCGTTGCCACGCCGCCTCGGGCAGGATCTCCTCGATCGCCTTGCGTAAGCCGGCATGATCGTCGGACACGGCGACCTCCACCCCAGTCAGACCGCGCTGCTTCAGGCCGATCAGGAAGTCACGCCAGGTCGATTGGCTCTCCCGGTTGGCGAGCTCGACTCCGAGCACCTGGCGTTGCCCTTCCCAGTTGATGCCAATGGCGATGAGCACCGCCTGACTCTGAATGACGCCGTCCTCGCGCACCTTCTCATAACGAGCATCGAGAATCAGGTACGGATACGCTTCGGTCAGGCGACGATTCGCGAATTTACGAAGGCCCTCATCCAGGGTCTTGTTGACCGCGCTGATGGTCGACGCCGAGAAGCTGTGGCCGCACAGTTCTTCGGTGATCGCTCTCACCTTGCGCGTGGATACACCCTGCACATACATCTCCACCAAAGCCGAAAGCAATGCCTTCTCGCTGCGTTGAAAGCGTTCGAACAACGACGTCGAGAACTCGCCATTGCGATCGCGCGGCACACGCAGCTCGATCTTGCCCACCCGCGTGATCAGCCCGCGTTCGTAATAGCCGGCCCGATAGCCAAGCCGACTCGGACTACGCTGGCCAGGCGCGGCGCCCAGGAAATCGGTCATCTCCGCCTGCAGAATCTGATCAAGTGCTTCCTTGACCAGCGCCTTCAGTAGGTCGCGGTCCTGCGCCACCAACGCTTCTAACCGCGGGCGAACTGCCTTAAGCTTCCTTTCGGTCATGGTGTGGCCCTCCGCAGAAGGGTTCAGGGTCGATCTCGATAATCGCCCTCATACCATGACCACCTCCGCCTTGCTCAAGCGCGGGTTCTGCACATAAATTAGAACATTACTCAAGCGAGGCGAGCGAGCCATAGCTCGCCGGTCAAACCTGGCGGATCTCGCTAAGTAGTCGCGCGGCACCCTGCATCTGCGCGTAGCACCGACGTCGCGCGCAGTATGTGACGTACCGGCGCAGGAACAACGTTGTCAGGAAGCATTCGACCGAGTCGATCGCCGGCGGTCGTTCCAGATGAGGATTGATCTGCGGCGGCCGTTCGAACATGCGCATCGCCTCGGCGTGCGGCGTGACACGAAACGGAGTGAAGTACCGGGCGCGACGATCGACGTCGCGAATCTCCGGTCGTTTGCGCCGATCGCGAAATACGTCCCATCGCCCGTGCGCACGTTCACGGCTCCCACGCTCAGGCGCTCGTCGCGGCGCATGATCAGATCGAAGTCGACGAAGCATTCCAGCGTCGTTCGCAGCGGATCGTCTATCTGCCCTGCCGTCCCTGCATGACTGTCGTCATGCGCCTAACAGCAGCAGCTGGCATACGGTGTGCGTGCGGGACGCGCCGACAGGTGCTTCGTGCTATCGCAGCTCGCCAGCGATCAGCGGTTCCCAGCAATGACGCTCGGAAGCCCGATACGCTGCAGCAGGTTCTGGAAGCGTGGATCGTTGCGTATGGGGTCGAAGCCCGGTCGCATTAGGATCGACGGATTGAATCGCGCCTGGTACGACTTTTCGAGCAATCGTATCGCTTCGCCATCATCGCCCAGCGCCACCTCAATCAGAGCAAGGCTCGCGTCCGCCGAAGAGTCCTGTGTGCGCCGAAGTTGGAGGTCAGCAGCGATCCGCCTGGCATCCGCGCTACGTCCGGACGCGGCGTAGGCGTTGGCAAGGTTTGATTCGAACGTGCTGTTGCCGCCGGAAAGATCGATTGCCCGTCGGAATTCCGCGATCGCCTCGTCGTGCGCATGCATCTGTTCGAGCGCCTGACCCAGTTGATAGTGGGCCACCGCAAAGTGCGGGTCCATCTCGATCGTCCTTCGGCTCTGGCGCACCGATTCCTCGTACATATGCGCGATGCACAACGCGTCGGCGAGATCGGCGCTGATGATCAGCGACAGCGGATCGAGGCTTTCCGCTCTTTTTAGTTCGGCGATGCCGTCGCTATTGCGTCCGGTCACGATCAAGTGCCATGCGTACCAATGATGAGCGGTCGCGTACCCAGGATTCAGCGCCAGCGCGCGCTTGTATTCGCTCTCAGCGGACGACCAGCCCCAGTCGTAGAGATCGAGGATCAATGCGAGCGAGGTATGCGCTTCGCTCAACTTGTCGTCGAGCGCGAGGGCCTTCGTAGCGGCCGCTTTGGCCTTGGGAAAAGCCTCCTGCGGCGACAACACACCGTACTCCCAATCGCCGAGAAGCGCGTAGGAGTCGGCGAGGCCGCTATACGCGCTCGCATATAACGGGTCCCTTTCGATCGCAAGATCGAAATACTCGATCGCTCTCTTCAGGCTCTCTGCTGTGCGTTTGTTCCAGAAGTAGCGGCCCCGCAGATATGCCTCATATGCTTCCCGGTTCACCGGCTTCGCCTTTGCGAGCGCCGCCTCTTCGCGCGGATCCAGCGTCACCTGAATTTGCGAGGCGATTGCACGCGCGACACGATTCTGGAGTGCCAGCGTATCCTGCAAATCGCCTTCGTAGCTTTGCGCCCAGAGGTGTGTCTCGTTCGGCACCTGGATCAGCTGAGCCGTAATCCGCACCCGTTCGCCGGAACGCAACACGGTTCCTTCGACGAGCGCGTCGACGCGGAGTTCGCGCGCGATTTCCGTCAGCGGCTTGTGAACGTGCTTATATGCCATCGCCGAAGTGCGAGAGATCACTCGCAATGCGCCGATCTGCGCAAGGTCTGCGATCAGTGCATCGGTCATGCCGTCCGCGAAGTAGTCCTGCGATGCATCACCTGACAGGTTTTCGAGCGGGAGCACGGCGAGCGAACGTATCGGGGTCGATGGCCGGAATTGCGAATACAGCATCCACGAAAGCAGGGCGGCAATCGCCACCGCAATGCAAATGCCGGCTGCCGAGCGCGACGCAATCCAAGTAGCACGCTTCGGTCTGATGCCCGGCTCGGTCGGTTCGCGATCCGCGGGGGACGACAGCGGCGCAAGCGCGTTTGTCTCAGCAGGCTTCGACGTCGCGACAACGCCGTCCATCGGCGTGACGTCGGCGAGAAACCGATAGCCGCGTCGCGCGACAGTCTCGACGAAGCGCGGATTCTCCGCAGAATCCCCCAGCGCGTCGCGAATCTTGTTGATTGCCTTGTTGAGGCCGTGATCGAAGTCGACGACGGTCCGGCCCCAGAGCTTGTCGCGCAGCTCTTCGCGGGTGACCAGCTCGCCGGGTCTTTCCACCAGCGACGTGAGCACCTGAAAAGGCTGCTGCTGCAGTCTCACGCGCACGCCGCGCTTTGTCAGCTCGCCGGTTCGAAGATCGACCTCGAAAACTCCGAACCGCAAGCGGCGGGATGGCTCATTCGCTTGTCGCATGGCCGACACAACCTCGCTGAAGCCTGGAAGTGGTGGTCACGAAGCGGCCACGCCAGCGTGGTTCGACGCATCATAGTCCAATGTGTGGCGCGCGACCAGCGTGGCGAGTCGGACCCGGCGCGCCGTTGCGCACACCGGGGAGATATCGCAGCAGTGCTTTGATTCGGTTCCGTTTATCGGAGTACCTGCGTTCCATCGACAAAGGATCGTGCGTCCATTGCCGTCGATGCGTAGCGGCGACATCGTCCTGTAGCGCGCTTACCAGGTGCTACGGACGAACGATGAAACATCCGCACGGACCCGACGATTTCGAGCAGGTCATGCTTCCTCACCTCGACGCTGCGCATAACCTTGCACGATGGCTCGTCCACGACGCGTCGCTCGCCGAGGACATGGTGCAGGACGCCTACGAGCGCGCCTGGAGGTACTACGCCTCGTTTCGGGGCGGGTCGGGTCGCGCCTGGCTGCTGCAGATCGTGCGCAACACGGCCTACAGGGCGCTCGACGCTCAGCGACGGCGTATGGAAGTTGCGCTCGGTGGCCCAACCGGCGACAGCGACGAGGTTGACGCCCGGACCGAAATCGCCGATTGCGCTCCCGGTCCGGAAGCGTCGCTCGCGCAGCGCCAAGAGCTGGCGACGCTCGATGACGCGCTTAACGAGTTGCCCGTCACGTGGCGCGAATGTCTGATCCTCCGCGAGGTGGAATCGCTTTCGTATAAGGAGATGGCGAGCGTGATGGACGTCCCGATCGGAACGGTGATGTCGCGCCTGTCGCGCGCGCGCGACGCGCTGCAATCGCGCGGCCGGTGCGAAGCGTCTCGTGCTAAAGGCGAGCGGCCCCCCATCGCGCGGTCGAACGAGGCTTGACGGCCCATGACAGTGTCAACGCTCGCCGACGTTCGAGCGGCGGTAACGCTCTAACCAGCTTTCGAGACGCCAGAGTTGATCAACTCCGACAAATGCCACCGATCGGGAATAAAGCCTCGTTTTCTCGATATACACGGGCGTAGGCAACCGTGCTTTTACGACGGCGCCGCTCAAATGAGGCTTATGTCTGCCGGTGT
>Ga0105248_10005864_pt1 | contig 13495 bp, 12 predicted proteins | sample KBSS34metaG_FD_81524 | JGI IMG/M metagenome (GOLD analysis project Ga0105248, IMG submission 81524) | Switchgrass rhizosphere microbial communities from Kellogg Biological Station, Michigan, USA - KBS S3-4 metaG | ecosystem: Host-associated > Plants > Roots > Rhizosphere > Soil | place... | reverse complement strand
GCGAGCTCGAGCACGTCGCCGACCACGAATCGAACATCGAGGCCCCGCTCGCGCGCCTTCGCCTGCGCCTTCTCGATCGCGAGCGGCGCGCCGTCGATGCCGGTCGTGTCGAACCCGAGCGACGCAGCCAACGATGCGTGCTCACCCGTTCCGCAACCCACGTCGAGCACACGACCGTGCAACGCGCCGGCATCGGCGATCGCGCGGAACGCGCCCTGCGGACGACCGATGTCCCACGGCGGCGTCCCTCGATATGCGTCGTTGAAACCAATCATCGCGTGCACGTTTCCATCCGTGTGATGAGCGTACCGGCGTCGATCGTGCACGAACGTCGCGTCGTCTTGTCACTCTTTCTCATGTCCGACAACGTGCAGGTCAAGGTGTATATGCGCAGGTCAGGCGCGTTTGCAGACCCCCCGTGCGTCGCCTATCGTTCGCGTCGGTCCCAGGCGGCCGAACAGATCGAAGCAGGGAACCGAGCAGGGCTGATGCCGTAAGGCGACTCGGAGTACCTGGGAGTACGGGCGGGAAAGCGAACTGTCTGTGCTCGCGGGGTATCTGGGAATCCCCAAAGCGGAGGTACCGCGAGGAAACCAAGCCGGTCGTGGAGTTGCCTGGGACCACTATCATCTTCTGATCCCGGTCCGCGCCTCACGGAGTGCGATCGGACAGAGATGAAGATCGGGCCGAGGAGCCGAGCGAGGAGACTCACCCGCGAGGGCGAGTTTCGTGAGGTTCCTCGGCCCGTTCTTTGTGCTTGACGACAGCTAGGCGCCGGCCTCGGCCTTCGCCTTGAGCATCGCCAAACCCTTGCGCATACGGCCGTTCACGTAGAGCGCGAAGATCGCCGAGCGCGCGGCCGCCTTGGCGCCGCCCAAGGGCGGCCAGATCACGGTCTTGGTCACGATCGTCCCGGAGCCTGACGGCGCGAGCTCGTACCTGTTCGTCCACTCTTCCTTCGCGTCGTGGGTCGTGACCTCGAAGGTCTTCATCGGGTCGTTGACCTTCACCACCCCGTCCATCGCGTGTTCCGACTCTTGTGGGAGCCAGCCGATCGAGCGGAACGTGCTGCCGACCGCGTTGGGTGCACCCGACTCCCACTCCACGCGGAAGGGCTTGGGCGACCAGTCGCCGTGGCGATCGAGATCCGCCACGAGCGGCCACACCTTCTCAGGTGGCGCGTCGACCGCGACGGTGTAGACGGGCGGGTCTGCCATGGGTCCTCCCTCGAAACGACCTGGCCTCGAAACGGCCTGGCCTCGAACGGCCTGGTCGGACCGTACGCGGGCTTGAGCGGGCTGGTCAATGAGATGTCCTCCAACGCACCTCCGACGGTTTCCACAGGGAACTCCCAGGCGTGACTGCGAGCCTGCGGGGAAGGTCAACCGAATCACTGGTGTTGACAACCTGAGGAGCAGATCGCATGTCCGACCAGACCAACCGGCACCCTGAGATGAGCCCGACAGACATGAACCCGACACCCAGCAACCCCGGCAGCCATTGGCCCGGCGGCACCCACGGGATGCCCGCGCCTCCCGGATGGCACCAACCGGGCCTCGGCACCGGCCAGAACACCGGGACCCAGCCGGCCCCACCCTCCCCGGTCGGCTGGGCTCCCCGGCCCGACCAGCCAGCGCCCAAGAAGCCGTCCAAGTGGGTACCGGTGCTCGTCGCGCTCGCGCTGGTCGGCACCCTGGTCGCCGGCGCGGTCACCGCGATCTCGATGTCGAACGGCTCCTCCGGCGGGCAGCCCGTCACCGCGACCGCGAGCGGCATCGTCGACGTCACGACGTTCGGCAAGGAGATCGGCGCCCCCACGAGTCAGCTGACCCCGATGGGCGCCGGGACCGGGATGGTCCTGACGTCCGACGGAGAGGTGCTCACCAACAACCACGTCGTGAAGGGCGCCTGGAAGATCCAGGTGCGCGTTCCCGGCGGCTCCTCGTACACCGCGTCGGTGGTCGGGGTCGACCCCGCACACGACGTGGCGCTGATCCAGCTGCAGAACGCCTCCGACCTCTCGACCATCAACCCCGGCGACTCCGGCTCGGTCTCGGTGGGCGAGAACGTCGCCGGCATCGGCAACGCCCTCGGTCGCGGCGGCAGCCCCACGGTCGCGAACGGCGCCGTGACGGGCCTCAACCGGACGATCACCGCGAACGACCCTGATGGCACCTCCGAGCGGCTCACCGGCATGATCCAGACGAACGCGCACATCCAGCCCGGTGACTCGGGCGGCGGCCTCATCAACAGCGACGGTCAGGTCGTCGGCATGATCACCGCCGGCAGCGACACCCAGACCACGTCGGTGTCGCAGAACAGCGTCGGGTTCGCGATCCCGATCTCGACGGCGCTCGATGTGGTCGGCCAGATCCACGCGGGCGGCGGCGGAACGGTGCTGATGGGTGAGCGCGGGTACCTGGGCGTGGGCGTCCAGGCACTCGACCAGGATCCAACCGCGGCCGCGCGCCTCGGAGCTCAGTCCGGCGCGCTGGTCATAAGCGTCGAGCCGAACGGCCCTGCGGCCAGCGCGGGGATGACCGCGCCGGCCGTGATCACCGCCGTCGACGGCAAGGCGGTGACGTCACCGAACACGCTCGGCCCGCTGCTGCACGCGCACATCCCCGGCGAGACCGCGCAGATCTCGTGGGTGGACGACAGCGGCCCGCACAGCGCGACCGTGCAGCTGATCTCCGGCCCGGCCGTCTGATCCGGATCCCGGGATGCCCCATCGCACAACCTGCTTCACGGCGTCCCGATACCTCCCTCGAAGGCCCTCCCGCTAGCATCGCCTGACTTCGCCGCCAGACAGGAGGGCGTCACCGTGTCGCAGCCGTCCAGCACCACCCTCAACTTCGGGCCCTGGTACCGCCGCTCGCCATTCTTCGACGCGACCCTTCGCGCCGGGTGCTCCGCCTACGACGTCTATCAGCACATGTACCACCCGAACACATACGGCGATCCCCTCGAGGAGTACTGGTCACTCATCAACGACGTGACGCTCTGGGACGTCAGCGTCGAGCGGATCGTCGAGATCACCGGCCCCGACGCCACCGCGTTCACCAACCTCCTCACCTGCCGTGACCTCACGAAGTGCGCGGTCAAACAGGGCAAGTACATGCTGGTCACGGCCGAGGACGGCGGCATCGTGAACGACCCCGTCCTGCTTCGCGTCGAGGAGAGTCGGTGGTGGCTCGCGCTCGCCGACTCCGATGCGGGCCTGTACGCGATGGGCGTCGCCGTGAACGCCGGCATGGACGTGCACGTCGGCCACCCCGACGTGTATCCCGTCCAGGTGCAGGGCCCCAAGGCCAAGGACGTGATGCGCGACCTGTTCGGGGACTGGGTCCTCGACATGAAGTACTACTGGTGCGACGAGGCCGACCTCGACGGGATCCCGGTCGTGATCAGCCGCACCGGCTGGACCGCGGTCGTCGGCTACGAGATCTATCTGCGCGACCCGAGCCGCGGCGACGACCTCTGGGAGCGGATCCTCGACGCCGGCAAGCCCTACGACATCCGCGTCACGCCCTCGTCCGACCCGCGCAGGATCGAGGCCGGCATCTTCGACTGGGGCTCGGACTTCGGGCTCGAGACGAACCCCTTCGAGGTGACGGGTCTCGAGCGGCTGGTCGAGCCCCAGGACGCCGACTACATCGGCAAGGAGGCCCTGGAACGGATCCGGCGCGAGGGCGTGTCCCGCAAGCTCGTCGGGATCGAGATCGACGGCCCACAGGTCGAACAACCGACCCAGCACTGGCCCGCGTTCTCCGGCGGCGAGCAGATCGGCCACGTCACCGACGCGACCTACTCCCCCCGCCTGGAGAAGAACATCGGGTATGTCTGGGTGCCGATCGGCCTGGCTGAGCCGGGCAACCGCCTCGACATCGAGGCCGACGACGGCTCCCGCTCAGGCACCACCGCGGCGATCCCGTTCATCGACCCGCAGAAGAAAGTTCCGGCCGCCTAGTCAATAGGTGCCTGACTGGACACTTGATTTACGAAGCAACCCCTGGGTAGGGTCGACCTAACGTCGGCTATGGGGAGGGGTTCCGATGCGACGCATCAGCGCCGTGCTCGTTCTGCTGTTGGTGATGGTCTTCGCTGCGGCGCCGGCCGCCAGCGCTTCGCCGGTCGCGCCGTACCAGGCGCATCCGATGGGTCACTCGTACGCGGACTGGACCAGGGCGGTCGGTCAGTTCTTCTTGGGCGATGCATCGAACCCGCTGATCGCGGGCCTCGGCGGCGACTGCGGCGAGCTCCGCAACGGCGTCTTCATGATGGTCGGACCGATCGAGCTGAACGCCGAGTTCGACTGCGACGTGCCGGCCGGCACGTGGATCGTCTTCTCGCCCGCGGGGTTCTTCGCGACCGAGGGTGTCGACGCCGACACCGACGCGGAGATCGAGGCGATCGCACGAGCGGGGTTCAACACCTCCGTCGACCAACTCTCGCTCGATGGGAAGGACATCCCGCTCCAGGTGTTCGACACCGGGGCCTTCGACGTGATCTCGCAGAAGGGCAGTTTCTACGACACCGTCTACGACATCGGGACGGGGCCGATCCGAACGGCGTTGCTCGCCAACGTCGTCGCGATCCACCCGCTCACGCCGGGGGACCACACGATCGAGGCGGCGGCGAGCTTCATCGGCGACGGGGAGTTCAGCGGGACGTATCACGTCCACGTGGGGTAGCGACCGACCGAGCGGCGCCGGCGCTACGGGCCGTCGGGGGCCTTCTGCCGGGAGGGCCGGCCGGCCGGGCCCCCAGGTCAAGACCACCTGGACGCGGGGCGATACCTCCTAGGTCATGGCTCGGCCCCGCCTGCCCCGCCTCGGGTTCGTCGGCACGTTCGCGCTTCTCAGCGCGACCGCGGTCGGCCTGCTCGGCATCGCCCTGGCGCAGGTCGAGACCGCGCACGAGCGCTCAAGCGCAACGTCGGACGCGGCGTCGTCGGCCCAGTTGCTCGTGCAGGTCGGACTCCAGCCCCACATCGACCGATCCGACCTCACGACGGGACTCCCGCCGGAGACGATCGCCGCCCTCGACTCGGCCTTCCAAGCGGGTCTCAACGACGGACAGCTCGTCCGCATCAAGCTCTGGTCTCCTGACGGCGAGGTCCTGTACTCCGACCAGCACGAGCTGATCGGCCAGCGGTTCCCGATCGACGGCGACCTGCAGGAGGGTCTCGACGGCGAACTGACCGCGGAAGTAAGTCACCTCGACAAGGCGGAGAACGTCGACGAGCGTCAGTTCGGCGAGCTGCTCGAGGTCTACGTGCCGGTGCGGTTCGGGACCGAGCATGAGGGCGCGTTCGAGATCTACGTGCCGTGGGCGCCGATCGCCCGGCAGATCACGTCGAACACGCGCCGATTGCTGCTCGTCCTGGCCGGCGGCCTGCTCCTGTTGTGGGCGGTGCTGTTCCGGATCGTGATGGGCGCGTCACGTCGGATCAGACGCGACCGCGACGAGTTGGCTCGCCGCGCCGAGGAGAACCATCGGCTCGCGATGTTCGACCACCTCACCGGCCTGCCGAACCGACTGCTCTTCTTCGACCGCGTCACGCAGGCGATCTCGGCCGCCGGACGCGAGGGGTCCGGCGTCGGCGTGCTGCTCCTGGACCTGCACCGGTTCAAGGAGGTCAACGACACGCTCGGACACGAACGCGGCGATGAGCTCCTCCGCCAGGTTGGGCCCCGGCTGCAGGGCGTGCTCCGTGCGAGCGACTCCGTCGCAAGGCTCGGCGGCGACGAGTTCGGCATCGCGCTCGCCGGATTGAACACCCTGTCGGAGGGCGAGGACGTCGCGCGGAAGCTGACCGACGCGCTCGACACGCCGTTCGTGCTGGACGGGATCGACATCGCGTTGGGAGGCAGCATCGGCATCGCCCGGTATCCCGATCACGGCGACGACCCCGATCAGTTGTTGCGGCGCGCCGAGGTCGCGATGTACGTCGCGAAGACCGCCCGTGCTCCCTACGAGTCATATTCGCTCGAGCAGGACACGTACTCGACCGACCGCCTCGCATTGGTCGCCGAGCTGCGTCGAGCGATCGATGAAGCCGACCTCGCATTGGCGTATCAACCGATGATCGACCTGGAACGAGGCATGATCATCGGGGTCGAGGCGCTGCTTCGGTGGTCACACGCCTCGCAAGGCCCGATCGGCCCGGACGTCTTCATCCCACTCGCCGAACACAGCGGTCTGATCGGTCGGATCACCACCTACGTGCTCGAGGCGGCCGCGACGCAGGCGCAGGCCTGGCGCGAGGCGGGCTTGGACCTGACCGTCTCGGTGAACCTCTCCGTCCGGGACCTGCAGCGGCCGGGCCTGGCGGCGGCGATCGGCGCGACCCTCGAACGGCACGAGCTCCCCGCGGCGAGGCTCCAACTCGAGATCACGGAGGGCTCGGTGATGGATCAGCCCGACCGCGCGCTCGCGACGTTGCAGGAACTCGCCGGCGTCGGCGTAGGGCTCTCGGTGGACGACTTCGGAACGGGGTACTCGTCGCTCGCGTACCTCCAACGGCTCCCCGTGAACGAGCTCAAGATCGACCGTTCCTTCGTGCTGGGATTGGCGGGTAGCTCGTCGGACGGCGAGATCGTCCGGTCGACCGTCGGCCTCGGCCACAACCTCGGTCTGTCGATCGTCGCCGAAGGTGTCGAGGATGAGCGCTCGCTTGCGTTCCTTCGCGACGTCGGATGTGACATCGCGCAGGGCTTCTTCATCGCGAGGCCGATGCCCGCCGACGCGGTGCTCGAGTGGGCGCGATCCTCTGCTTGGCAGGTTCCCGTCGAAGCCTGAGGGCCCACAGGTCGGTCTCGCCCGTCCTCGTACAGAAGAACCATGACCCGCAGGGCGCGGATTGACCGGCGAAGATCCTCGATCTAGGTTCCGCCTCGGCCTGGCCCTCGAAGAGGGATCTGCACGACACCAGCTCGATCAACGGGGAGGGTCGGATGAGGTGTCATCGATCTCCGGCAGCGTCGTGGTTGGCCACCGTCAGCGCGGGCTTGCTCGTCGCCGCGATCTCCGGATCGCCGGCGTCCGCGCAGTCGCCGCCGGAGAGCCGCGCGGCATGCGTTCCGCGGATCATCGACCTCGGCACGCTCGGCGGTGCGAACAGCGAGATCGACGGGGCGAACCGGCTGGGGACCTGGGTCGGCTCCGCTGAGAACGCCCACGGCGTTTCCATCCCTGTCCTCTGGCAGGGCGGCGTCATCCGGACGCTCGGGGAATCGGACGGGTTCGCGGCGGACGTCACCAACGCCGGAGTGGTGGTCGGCAACGCCGACTCCGACAGCCCCACCCCTCACGCGTTCTGGTGGTATCGGGGCACGCCGCATCTGCTGCCGGTTCCGAGTTGGTCGACAGGCAGCTTCGTCCGGCGTATCAATCAGCACGACGACGCGGTCGGCTCCCTGTCCACCGCGGACGGAGGGGGGGTCCCTGCCGAATGGCGCCACCTGCACACGGTGCAGGTGCTCCCGCTGCCGGCCGGCGCATCGAGCGGCGAGGCGCTGGGCATCAACGACGCCGGCGACATCGTCGGGGACGTCTCGACCGCCACCGCGGAGCTCGCGTGGGAGTGGGGGCACGACGGGTCGAGCCACGCATTGCAGCCTCGGTACGCGCATGGTTTCAGCCAGGCGAACCTGATCAACGATCGCGGATGGGCCGCGGGCGGACTCGACTTCGGCGGGCAGTTCGGGCTCTGGGCGGCGGTGTGGCAGCGCGGCCCAGCCCAGAAACTAGGTCAGCTCGGACCCGACCCCAACTTCAGTTTCGCGCTGGGTGAGGATCAGCTCGGCGACTACGTCGGCGGAGCGACGTACACGATCGACGATCCGTTCCTCCATGTGTTCATCACGCGCGCGGGGTCCGGATCGATCCGAACGATGCTGCCACTGTCGGGCGATCTGTCGGATCGGAGTAACGCGCACGCGGTCGTGCCCGCGCACCGGGGGATGCCGGGGGTCGCGGTGGGCGGCGCCAGCGCGACGAGCAACGGCGACTATCACGCGACGGTGTGGACATGCGCCTTCCAGCAGGCGTTCACGTCGAGCGTGGCAGGCTCGGCAACGCATCGGCGGACGGATGCCCCGTCGTGGAGGAGATCGCTGAACGATCTCCACTGATCGCCGAGATCTTTCCACCCGATCGGCCTCGACTTGACGGCGACGTGACGGAGGGTTACTCCGGTGTCTCGCCCACGGAAAGGGAGGGTCAGATGGCAACCGATCTGACGGTCGAGGTCGAGGACAAGCCGGGTTCGCTCGCGAGTATCGGCGAGGCGCTCGGTGGCTCGGGGATCAACATCGAAGGCCTGTTCGGTGCGAGCGTGGACGGACGCGGGCTCATCCACCTGTGCGTGGAGGACGGAGCGGCCGCGCGGAAAGCGCTCGAGGGAGCGGGGATCTCGGTGGCCGACGAGGCAGACGCGATCCTCGGCCCGGGCGTTTCTGGCGCGAGCGACCCCGGTGTGATGGGCGCGATGGCGCGCCAGATCGCGAACGCGGGGATCAACGTGAAGGCCGCGTACATCGCGACGGATAACCGCGTCGTGATGGTCACCGACAACAACGCCAAGCTCATGGAGCTCATGGCCAATATGTAGCGTCGCTCGACGAACACACATCCGACGCGTGAGCGTCCAGCGCGGTCGCGGGGAGGAGCTGATGGCGCCGAAAACCTGGGGGCAGACCAAGCAAGAGGTCCACTACAAGCCGTCGCCGCAGCCACAGGTGGCATGCAAGGAGTGCATGTGGATGTTCCCGCGGCTCGCGCGGGGATCATGCAAGTACGTTCGAGGCGTTATCGAAGCGACCGCGACGTGCGATCTCTTCGAGCCACGGAAGCGCGGCTCGGTCTAGATCCGCGGCCGCTATCCCCCCTGCGGTACCCCGCCGCCCCTCCAGCGACGAAGCGATACTCCCGCACCCGTACGAAGCAGGTCCCGGGACGGCCGAGTCGGTCCGGTCGGGGTTCGTGGCATCGTAAGCGTTCACCGAGACAGGGGGGCGACGATGCGACTCGAGGGCCGTATAGCGTTGATCACCGGCGGAACGTCCGGCATCGGCGAGGCCACCAGCTTGCTGTTCGGCAAAGAGGGCGCGAGCGTCGCGGTCGTCGGACGAAACACCGAGCGAGGGAAGTCGGTCGCCAAGCGCATCTCCGATGCCGGCGGGACCGCCATCTTCGTCCAAGCGGACGTTCGCAAGAGCGATGACTGCCGAACCGCGGTCGAGCGCACGATCGAGACCTTCGGCCGCCTCGACATCCTGTTCAACAACGCGGGCACCTACTCCGTCAACGACGTGGTCGGGTGCACCGAGGAGGAGTGGGACGATCAGGTCGACACAAGCCTCAAAGGCACGTTCCTGATGTCGAAGTACGCGCTCCCCCACATGATCGAGCGCGGCTCAGGCTCGATCGTGAACTGCGCGTCGGGATGGGGATTGGTCGGCGGCCCGAAGGCCGCCGCCTACTGCGCAGCCAAGGGCGGCATGGTCGTGATGACCAAGGCGATGGCGATCGACCACGGCCCGCAGGGCATCCGCGTGAACGCGATCTGCCCCGGCGACACCGATACCCCGATGGAGCGAGAGGACGCTCGCAACCAGGGTCTCTCTTGGGAGGCGTATGTCCATCAGATGACCGGAACGCGACCCATCGCACGCATGGCGACACCCGAGGAGATCGCGCTCGGCGTTCTCTTCCTCGCGAGCGACGACGCGTCGTACATCACGGGTGCCGCGCTGCCGGTCGACGGCGGCGGCGTCGCCGACTGACCTACCAGTACCGAGCGGTCGCCATCAAGGTGACCGTCAGCAGGAGCAGCACGATGTCGACCTGACCGTGCTTCTTCAACGACTCCTGGATCGACTGCATCCGTGCGAGCTTCTCGGGGGGCGGCGGCCCTTCGGCGGCCGCCATCTCGGCGCCGAGATCGACGAGCTCCTCGACGCCTTTGCCGACGTGGAAGTACCCCTCGTAGTAGGCGATCGTCGCCATGATGGCGCCGAGCGTGATCGCGAGGCCGAACCCACCCGAATGGAACACCCAGTCCGACACGTTCCAGTCGTAGTCCTTGAGGTCCTTGAGCCACATGAGCCAGCCGGCGGCCACCGTGGCCGTCGCGAAGATCGTGATCTGCGTCGCCACCTTCCGCTTCTTGACGGCGACCTGCAGCAGCGGGCCCGCGCTCGGACCGACCTCGGCCGCGGACGGCCCGATCACCGCGACGAACAGGAACGCGGAGCCGACCCACAGCGCACCTCCCACGATGTGGAAGAAGCGCAGCACGATCATCACGATGTCCGCCGAAGCGATCACTCGGTCCCCTTTCGCGCATCCCCGCCCGCCGGGGCCGCCCGCACGATACGGCGGCCCGCGGCGGGATGCCAGGAAGGGATCCGTTACGCCACGGGGATGCGCTTGTCCGGGTCAACGAACGGCATCTCGACCACCGTCGCCATACGGCGGCCCCACTCGGTCTCGACCGCGACCGTCGAACCCATCGAGGACTTGCCCTTGGGCAGCCAGCAGTAGCCGATGTTCATCTGGAGGCGAGGCGAGTAGATCGCGCTCGTGACCTTGCCGACGACGGTGTCGCCGTCCAGCGCCGCCCACTTCACGTTGTTGAGCGCGGGGAACGGCTCGCCGTCGATCTCCACGCCGTTGATCTGCCGCTCGACACCCGCGCTCGCGATCCGCTTGAGCGCCGCGATCGAGATGGACTCGTCCTCGGGCAGGTCGTCGACCAGCCGGCCGAGACCCATCTCGTACGGGTTGTTCTCGTAGGTCATGTCCGCGCCCCAGTTGAAGATGCCGCCCTCGATCCGCCGGATGTCCGACGGCCCGGTCGGCCGCACGTTGAACGGCGCGCCGGCGTCCATCACCTTGTCCCAGAGCTCGGTCCCCTTCGACGTGTCCTCGAGGTAGATCTCGTAGCCGACCTCGGACGTCCACCCGGTGCGTGTCACGACGACCGGGATGCCGCCCAGGTCGAAGCGCTTCCAGAAGTAGTACTTGATGTCGAGCACCTCGTCCCCGAGGAGCGCCTGCATCAGGTCCTTCGACTTGGGTCCCTGGATCTGCATCGGGGCGACGTCCGCCTCGCGGATCGTCACGTCCAGATCCGGGTAGGCGTTCCGCAGCCCGCGGGCGAACAACAGCGCATCGCTCGACGCCAGGGCGAACCAGAAGGTGTTCTCGTCCATCCGCGTGAGGACGGGGTCGTTGATGATGCCGCCGTCGCGGTCACACACGAGGACGTACTTGGCTTGCCCCACCGCACACTTCGACAGGTCGCGGCACGTGAGCAGCTGGGCGAACCGGAAGCCATCGGGGCCTGAGATCTCCAGGCACCGTTCGACCGAGACGTCCCAGACCGTCACGTCGTTCAGGAGGGCGTCGAACTCGTTCTCGAACGTGTCGAACCGGATCGGGAAGTACATGTGGTTGTAGACGGTGTAGCCGAGGGGAGCGTGTCGCTGTTCGGCCTCGTAGTACGGCGTTCGTCGGTTCCTCGCTCCCCGCTGGACCAGACCCATGTCGAACTCGGCCATCCATTCCCCCTTCTCGCTCGTGGACGGCAGCATCCGACAGGTCGGCGAACCGCGCAACCGGATGGGCCGACCCGCGGTTACCGCTCCGTTGCCGCCCCGGCGTAGGGTGGACGCTCGCCCGGCCGAGAGAAGGAGCCCAGACCGTGACCAACGAACGTCCGGAGATGCTCGAGCAAAGCGCAACCCTGTATTTCGGTCCCTGGTACCGGCGGTCCCCCTACTTCGACGCAACCCGGCGTGCAGGCTGCACGGCGTATGACATCTACAATCACATGTACCTGCCCGGTTACTACGACGACCCGGACGTCGAGTACGCGCTGTTGAACGAGGGCGTCACGATGTGGGACGTCGGCGTGGAGCGCACCGTCGAGGTCAGTGGGCCCGACGCGGACAAGCTGATCGACATGATCACCTGCCGCGACCTCACGAAGTGCGCGGTCAAGCAGGGGAAGTACATGATCGTGACCGCCCCCGACGGCGGGATCGTGAACGACCCGGTGCTGCTGCACGTCGACGAGAACCGTTGGTGGATGCAGCTCGCAGACTCCGACGCAGGGCTGTACGCGCTCGGCGTGCTCGGCGCGAGCGGCCTCAACGCCAAGGTCACGCTGCCCGACGTGCACCCGATGCAGGTGCAGGGGCCGCTGTCGGCCAAGACCCTCGAGAAGTTGGTGGGCTCGGCCATCTACGACATCAAGTACTACTGGTGCGAGAACTTCTCGATCGACGGCATCCCGGTGCTGATCAGCCGCACCGGCTGGACCGCGATCCCGGGCTTCGAAGTCAACCTCCTTGACTATTCTCGCGGCGACGACCTGTGGGACGCGGTGGCGGGGGCCGGCGAGGAGTTCGGGATCAAGCCGATCGCGCCGTGCGAGGCGCGCCGGATCGAGGGCGGCATCTTCAACTACGGGTCGGACATGACGCTCGACGACACACCGCTGCACGTGATGGGCCTGGAGCGGCTGGTCGAGGATCAGCCGCAGGACTACATGGGCAAGGCCGCCCTCGAAGCGCTGAAGGCGAAGGGCGTCGACCGCAAGCTCGTCGGGCTCGACCTGCCGGGCGACCAGCTCCGCGCCGAGCTCTCGCGGACCTGGGACGTCGTGCGAGACGGAACAACCGTCGGCCGCGTCACGGACGCCGTCTGGTCGCCGGGCCTGGAGCGCAACATCGGGTTCGTGTGGGTTCCGATCGACATGGCGGAGCCCGGGACGAAGCTCGAGATCCACACCGAGCACGGCACGACGATCGAGGGCACGACCGCCTCCATCCCGTTCGTCGACCCGCGCAAGAAGGCCCCGGCGGCCGCACTCGCCTGAGGCACAGGGACGGCAACCCGGCCGAGCCGCCGCGTGGCGCCTCGGCCGGGTGCCGGAACTACTGGGCGTCGTGGCGCGCCTTGATGACCTCGCCGGCGTAGCCGACCAGCCGGTCCAGGGTCTGGTTGCCGCCCTCGATCGCGCCGACCTTCTCGACCTGCCGTTGCAGTTCGTCGGTCGACTGGAAGACCGTGCGCATCGTGAGGATGGTCATCCCCTGGAAGTCGTCGAACGTGATCGACCCGCGGAACGGGGGCATCTCACCGACGTCGTCGCCGTGCACGAACGTGATCAGCTCGGGCGCACGGATCTCCTCGTAATGGATGACGTTCGGGTAGTCGGTGCCGTCGGGGCCGTGCATCGTGAACCGCCACGACCCTCCGGGCCGGATGTCGGCCTCGTGGGTCGTCAGCGTGAACCCGTTCGGGCCCCACCAGTTCGCAAGGTGCTCGGGCGAGGTCCAGAGCTCGAAGACCTCCTCGCGCCGCGCCTCGAGCATCCGGGAGAGCACGATCGAACGGTCGACCGCGCCGGTGACGACGTCGTCGAGCTTCCGCAGGGTCTGCAGCAACCCGACCTCCATGCCGGCGAGCATCGGCCCCG
>Ga0105248_10005863_pt1 | contig 13497 bp, 15 predicted proteins | sample KBSS34metaG_FD_81524 | JGI IMG/M metagenome (GOLD analysis project Ga0105248, IMG submission 81524) | Switchgrass rhizosphere microbial communities from Kellogg Biological Station, Michigan, USA - KBS S3-4 metaG | ecosystem: Host-associated > Plants > Roots > Rhizosphere > Soil | place... | reverse complement strand
CATCACCGAACGCCTCCTCGAAGCCGCCGCCCGCGGCCTCTGGGAGCATCCCGAACCCACCACCCTCGACGCCCTCCAGGAGCTCTACCTGCGCACCGAGGGCGACCTCGAGGACGGCACCGGCCCCGGCACCAGCTGACCCTCCCTCCCCACCGCCCTCGCCCCACCGCCCTCGCCCCACCGCCGTCGCCCCCATCACGTTCGGGAGGCGCCTCGATCGGGCTGGGTCGGCGGTCCCTGGTTCGAGTCGCGGCAACACTCCCGGGTGAGGCCGTCCGGCAGGCGGGGTGGGGTGCCGATCGGCTCCCCGCAGGTCACCGAACGGCGGGTCCCCGCCCGGGTTCACCGCAAGGCAGGACGGTCCGTCCTCAACCGGGCGAGCCCCGGAGGGGACAACCGGCCCCGAAGAGGGAAAATGGGCAAGGTGCGGACCACTCTTCTGCTCGTGGGTGCCGAGACCGGCGTGCGGCGGGAACTCGTTCCCGCGCTGGTCGGCGAGGGCTATGTCGTTGACGTTGCCCGGTCCGGCGGCCAGGCGCTGGCCCTGCTCGCCGAGCGTCCGGCGCAGCTGGTGCTCAGCTGTCTGCCGCTGCCGGCCGACCCGATGATGCCGATCCCGCTGGATGATCTTGATGATCTCGAGTTCCGGGACGATCCGGCCGTGGCCTGGCCCGATCTCGGTTCCGCAGGCGGCGCTGCGATCGGCTCCGCGGCCGATCCGCGCGACCTCGACGCGGCGCGGCTCGACGAGCTGGTGTTCGGCTCGGCCGGCCCGCCGTCGACCGACCGCCTGCCCGGGCTGGAGGGCCCACCCGGCACATACCCAGCGGGCCCCCTGGGCCCGGCCGGCGGGCCCCCCGGGGGCCAGGCGAACCTGTCGGGCGTGGTCCCTGCGGGACCGGCGGCGGTGGGTCCCGCGGGACCGTCAGGCTTCGGTCCCGCGGCACCGCGAGGCGCGGGTCTGCTGGGAGTGGCTCCGGTGGGTGTGAGCCCGGCCGGTCCGATGGGGCTGTCCCCCTCCGGCGCTGCCGGCCGCGGGCGCGGCGCAGGGGCCGACACAGCGGAGATGGACGGGCTGGAGTTCTGCCGGCGGCTGCGGGCCGGTGGGGACGTGCCGCTCGTCGTGGTGGGTGGACGGTCCACGCCGGCGGACGTCGTCGCCGGTCTGGAGGCCGGCGCGGACGATCATGTCACCGCCCCGCCGGTGACGGCGGAGATGTTCGCGCGGCTGCGCGCCCTGCTGCGCCGGGTGTATCCCAGTCACGCTGGGGAAAGCGCGCTGCGGGTCGGTGACCTGCAGATTCGCCCGGCGGAGGGGGTCGTACGCCGCCAGGGCGAGGACCAGCACCTCACCCGGACGGAGTTCCGGCTGCTGTGCGAGCTGGCGGTCGCCGGTGGGCGGGCGGTGTCGCGCAAGCAGCTGCTGGAGCGGGTCTGGGGCTACGACTACTTCGGCGGGGCGCGCATGCTCGACGTCCACGTCCGCCGGCTGCGGCGCAAGCTGGAGATGGATCCGTCCGCGCCGACCCACATCCTCACGGTGCGCGGGATCGGCTACCGCGTCTGCACTGCTCCGACAACGCCGAAGGCTCCGGCCACCACGAAGATCCCGGCAACGACGAAGGTTCCGGCCACGACGACGATCCCGGCCACGACGAAGGTCCCGGCGGCGCCGATGGGCCAGACCGGGCCGAAGGTCCCGGCGGCGCCGGGGCTGCGGACCAGGTCGAGCGGCGCGGCGGCGCCGGGATCCCCTCGTGGTGGGGTGGCTACCGGTTGACAGCCGACATGTCGGGGTAGCGGGCGCCGGCGAACGCGCCGCCGAGGGCGGCGAGCCGGGCGGACTCGTCGTCGGTCAGGGTGATGGCGGCGGCCGCCGCGTTGTCCTCGAGGTAGCGGCGGCGCTTCGTCCCTGGGATCGGCACGATGTCGTCGCCCTGATGGTGCACCCAGGCGAGGGCGAGCTGCGCCGGGGTGATGCCCTTCTCGGTCGCCAGCTTCTCGATCTCGGCCAGCGGCGCGAGGTTCGCCTCCAGGTTCTCGCCCTGCATCCGGGGCATGGCGCGGCGGAAGTCGTCGGCGCCGAGCCCCTCGCTGGAACGGACCGTTCCGGTGAGGAAACCACGGCCGAGCGGGCTGTAGGCGATAAATCCGATGCCGAGTTCGCGCAGGGTCGGCAGGATCTCCGCCTCAGGGTCGCGTGACCAGAGCGAGTACTCCGTCTGCAGGGCGCTGATCGGCGCGACCGCGTGCGCCCGGCGGATCGTCGCCGGGGCCGCCTCGGACAGCCCGAGGTAACGCACCTTGCCGGCGGCGACCAGTTCGGCCATCGCGCCGACGGTCTCCTCGATCGGCACCGTCGGGTCGACCCGGTGCTGGTAGTAGAGGTCGATGTGGTCAAGGCCCAGCCGGCGCAGTGACGCGTCGCAGGCGGAACGGACGTACTCCGGGCTGCCGTTGATGCCGCGTGCGGTGGCATCGGCCGGGTCCCGGACGATGCCGAACTTGGTGGCGAGCACCACCTGGTCGCGGCGGTCGGCGATCGCCCTGCCGACGAGCTCCTCGTTGCGGTGCGGCCCGTACATGTCGGCGGTGTCGAGCAGGGTGACGCCGAGGTCGAGGGCCCGGTGGATCGTCGCGATCGACTCCGCATCGTCCCCCTGCCCGTAGAACTCGGACATCCCCATGCAGCCCAGGCCTTGTTGGGAGACCTGCAGGCCCTGGCTGCCAAGTGCGACCGTGCGCATCAGCACGCGATCCTCTCCTGATAAACGGCGATCTTGTGGTCGATGAGCGCGAGATTGCGCTGGACCTCCGCCAGTTGCTCGAGTACCCGGCGGCGATGCTCGGTGAGCAGCGCGAGCCGCTCGGGCTCGGAGCTCTCCCCGGCGCTCGCCAGCTGGGCGTAACGGGCCATCTCCCGGATCGGCATGCCGGTCAGGCGCAGCCTGGTCAGGAAGGTGACCCACTGGAGGTCGGCCTCGGTGTAGCGCCGGTGCCGGGAGCTCGCCCGCGCGACCGGATCCCGCATGAGCCCCGCGCGTTCGTAGTACCGCAGCGTGTGGACGCTGACCCCGGTCGCGGCCGCGGCCTCGGCGATCGTGAACGAGCCGGGGTCGTCGGTGGCGCCCTCCCCGCCCTCGCGGCAGGGCGGGGCGGGCCGGCGGGTCGGCGCTGTCCGCGTCGCGGACACTTCGAGCGTGGCCATGCCCCAACGCTAGGACCTGGAGCACGCTCGAAGTCAATGCGCCCGCGGCCTCGACCGCTACCGCGCCCTCCGGGCTCAGCCGAGAACGGCGCCGGCCAGCGCGGCCGTGGCCAGCAGGCGGGGCGCGCCCTTCCCGTCGGCCGGCACGGTCCACAGGTCGGTGCCGTAGTCACCGGGCAGGGCATAGGCGACGGTGCGGTCGTCGAGCCACAGGGCCTGGTCGTCGACGTCGCGGCCCTCGGCGAGCGGCGTCTCCCGCATCGTGCGCAGATCGAGGACGTGCAGCCGCCAGGGCGCATCCTTCGGCAGCCCGGGGACCCGTTTCTTGAACGCCAGCCGGGTCCCGTCCGGCGACAGCGACGGGCACTCGACGTTCGTCCGCAGCGTCGTCAGGGTGCGGGCGGCGACCTCACCCCGCACCAGGTACGTCTGACCGCCGGTGGCGAGGGTGGCGTAGAAGTGGTCGTCGTCGGCGAACGTGACCCCCCAGATATTGACGTCGGGGGCGTGGAAGGCCCGGCCGTCGCGGACGATCCGGTAGGTCTCCAGGTTGGCGTCGAGGTGCCCGGTGCGGGTGTCGAGGATGGACGAGCGGGTGGAGAACGTCCCGTCGGCGTAGGAGTCGCCGCTGACGAACACCGTCCAGCCGGCCATCCGCCCGCTCGGGGAGACCCGGGTACGGGTGGGGATGCCGCCGACGGCGATGCGCCGCCGTTCGTGCAGGTCGGCGTCGAGCACCACCGCCTGGTAGCTGTCCCCGACGACGCCCGGCTCCCGCCGCAGGCACAGTCCCGTGCCGGTCGCCGCGTGGAATCGCAGGCAGCGCACGCCCGACGACACCCGCGCCGACCCCGGGTCCTCCCCCACCGGCGCGCCGACCAGCTCGTCGCGGTGCGGGCCCCAGGCCATGCTGCGCACCACCAGCCGCCGCGCCGACGCCCCGCTTGTGGTGCCGGGGCCGGGGCCGGTGCCGCCTGCCAGTCGGATGCGGCCGGGATGGATCGGCGGTCCACCCGCCTGCTGGTCGTCGCGGCGTGCCGCCCGGTCCGAGGCGTGCACGACGGCGGCCGTTCCGACCCCCGCGAGCACCACCAGAACGGCCACCAGTACCGCGAGCCGCGCCCGAACGCTCATGTCGCCGAACCCATCGTCTCGGAGGCGGTCGTCCCGGAGGCCGTCATCGCGGCCGCCGGTGCCGTGGAGGCCGGGCGCAGCGCGACGGCGGCGGCGACGGCGGCCAGGAGCGCGCCCGCCGCGGCGGCGACCGCGGCGCGCTCGCCCCAGGCCGTCCACGCAGCCCCGAACAGCAGCGAGCCGGCGAACCGGGATCCGGCCTGCCCCGACTGGACCAGGGCGAGCCCGCTGGACCGCAGCCGCGCCGGGACCGACCCCGCGGCCGCGGCCATGAGCACCCCGTCGGTGGCCGCGTAGAAGGCGCCGTGCAGCACGAGGACCACGGCGGGCAACGCACCGGCGGGCAGCACCCCGGCGGGACGGGGGACGAGCAGCAGGCCATACGCGACCAGCAGCAGGCCATGCCCGCCGACGAACACCCGCCAGCGTCCGAGCCGATCCGCCAGGTGCCCGAACGGCACGGCCAGCACCAGGAACGACGCGGCGCTGCCCACCGGCAGCACCGGGAACCAGGCGACCGGGAGGTCGACGTCGGCGCGCAGGACCAGGTACAGGAACGAGTCGCTGACGGTGGCCGCCCCCAACACCAGCGCGCACAACGTCAGGCGCCGCAGCTCCGTCTGACCCAGCAGTCCGAGGACGGCCCGCACTCCCACCGGCCGCGCGACCGGCTCGGCGGCGTCCGTGCCCCACTGTGCCGCGCGTCCGGGGACGAACAGGACCAGCACGGCGACCCCGGCCATCGCGACGCAGAAGCTGACGGTGAACACCGCGTCGAACCCGTCCACCGATGCCCGCAGCACGACGAACGCGACGATCGGCCCGAGCAGCGCGCCGGCGGTGTCCATCGCCCGGTGGACGCCGAAGGCCCGGCCCCTCGTCTCCGGTGCCGCGGACAGCGAGATCATCGCGTCCCGTGGGGCGGTGCGCAGCCCCTTGCCGGTCCGGTCCACCGCGAGCACCGCGGCGATCGCCGGCAGGCCGCGCGCGAGGAGCAACGCGGGTTTGCACAGCGCCGACAGGCCGTAGCCGAGGACGGCCGTCGCCTTGTACCGCGAGCCGCGGTCGGCCAGATGCCCGCCGACGAGGCGGACGGCGGCGGACGCCCCGTTGTAGATGCCGTCGAGCAGGCCGAAGCCGAGCGGGGACAGCCCCATCTCGGTAACCAGGTACAGGGGCAGGACGGCGGTGACCATCTCGGCGGAGACGTCGGTGAGAAGGCTGACCGTGCCGAGGACGAGGACGGTCGCCGGCACGGCCCGCCGGGCGAGCCGGGGTGCGACCCCGACCCGCCCGGCGGCGCGGGTGTCCGCGAGATACACGAGCGACTAGCTCCAGATGCCGGTGATGTCGGACGCGCTGGACGCGTTGCCAGCGTGGGTCGTCAGCCCGCTGAGGTCCTCCAGGGTGCGCAGCAGGTTGTAGTGGTTGTAGGTCGTCGCCGAGCTGCTGCCGGCGGTCACGTGCTGGCCGTAGATCACGGTGGGGATGTGGTTGCCGCTCAGCGAGTTGTCCTCGTCGAACGTCACCACCAGCAGGCTGTTGTGGGTTTTCGCCCAGGTGGCGTAGGCGCCGAGCTTGCTGCTCACCCAGCTGTCACCGGTGCTCACCGAGCAGTCGTGCATGTCGTTGCACAGGTTCGGGACGACGAAGGAGACCTTCGGCAGCGCCGTGAAGTCGGTCGGGAAGGCGGTGAAGGTGTGCGCGAGGCTCGTCGGCACGTTACTGAAGGCGAACCAGGGGTTGTGCTTGCGGGCGTACTTCGTCGAGCTGTTCGTGCAGACCGTGGAACCCTCTGACGGCAGGCCCTCGTTGTAGCTGGCGAAGGTCTTCCCCGCCGCGATCAGCTCCGAGCCGAGGTTGGCGGCGGAGCTGAAGCCCGGGGTGTAGCAGCTGTCGCTGGTGACGCCCTGGGTGCCGCCGGAGAACAGCGCGACGTAGTTGGGCTGGCTGGGGTGGGTGAGCCCGTAGGAGGCGGTGAGGTTCGCCCCGCCGGCCTTCAGGGAGTTGATGTAGGGGGCGCTCGACGAGCCGATCACCTGCGAGTACGCGTGGTTCTCCAGCATGACCACGACGATGTGGTCGGGCGTGGGCAGCGATGCCGCCCGCGCGGCGGGCGCGAGAATCCACGCCCAGACCAGGGCGACCGCGCAGGCGGCGGCGCCGAACGAACCCAGGGCCAGCCGCGAACGCCGGGCATGGGTGACTGCGGACACAGATACCTCCGACAAACCTCAGGGGAGACAGCGCGGGCCCTCGCTGAAGATCCCCGCAAGGCTAGGGGCGCAGGTACTGCACAAACAGAGTCCCCAGGACGGCGAGCAGGCGAACAAGCACCCTTGGTGTCGACCACCGCCGGCCACCTGCCGCTCATCTGCCGGGCATCCCGGCGCGGTTCGGGGCTGGCCGCAGGGCCGCAGCTCAGAGCCGGTTGCGGGTCAGGACAGGCTCCAGTGCTCCGGGTCGAGCCGAAGCCAGCGGTCGATCTCCGCCCGCCACCAGATCCGGGTGCCGCCCCAGGTCGCCGTCCGGTTCACGACCGCCGCCGGGGCCGGCGCCGCCGGGTCGACCCGCAGCCGGTGGTCGACGGCCTGACGGGTCAGGCCAAGGGCGCGGGCGATGTCGCCGGAGCCGACGAGCAGGGGTAGCTGATCCACGTCTGCCGACGTTAGCCAATCCAGCCCTTGACGCGCCCCCCGGAGCGCCAACTCCCTTACCCTGCTTGGGTTTCGCGGCTGCCCGGAACTGCCATGCGGCCCGAGTCTGGGCGTTGCCCTCTCCGGTCGCGCCGGCATGTGCTTGGCTGATCACGCCTCGCGGGCCCGCGGCCGACCGGCCGCGCCCGGCCGCGGGTCCCACCCAGACCACGAATGGGAGAACAGTGGGCATCGATCTCGCCAAGGGCGCCAGTGCCGCCCTCGCCGACAGGACCGCCACGCTGACGCACATCACGGTCGGCCTGGGCTGGGACCCCAACCGACCCGGCGGCGAGGAGTTCGACCTGGATGCGAGCGCGATCGCCCTGCAGGACAACGGGCGGGTGCCCGCACGGGACTACTTCGTCTACTACAACAACCTGAGCACCCCGCGCGGCGAGATCGTGCACCTCGGCGACAACCTCACCGGCGAGGGCACCGGCGACGACGAGCAGATCCAGGTCCGGCTCGACCTGCTCTCCAGCGCGATCACCCGGATCGTGTTCCCGGTCAGCATCCACAACGCCGACTACCGGCACCAGAGCTTCGGCGACGTCCGCGGCGCCTACATCCGCGTCATCGACGCCCAGACCGATGTCGAGCTGCTGCGCTACGACCTGTCGGCGACCGCGGCGCGGGACACGTCGATGCTGTTCGGCGAACTGCTGCGGGCACAGGACGGATGGCACTTCCGGGCCGTCGGCGAGGGCGGCGTCGCGGACCTCGCCGGCATCGCCCGCTCCCACGGCGTCGACGTCTGACCACCTCGACCGCGCCCGACCAGACCAGACCAGACCAGACCGGTCAGCGGGGGATGGTGGTGTGCTTGTATTCGTTCAGGTCCGGCCAGCCGGTGAGCTGGTCGACGACCCGCTCGACGGCGCGAACGGACGGCTGCGGATCCGCACCGAGCGGGGCACGGTTCATGAGGCGTACGAAGACGGCCTGGTCACCGGCGATGAAGGTCGGCACCCCCCAGACCGAATGGGAGCCGACGTAGCGCTCGTGCTCGGCGCGGACGCGCGCCAGGCCGTCCTCGTCGACGCGGGCCAGCACCTCCTCGGCGGGCAGACCGGCCCCGGCCAGCGCCTGCCGGACGACGTCGCGGTCCTCCAGGTGCAGGCCCTCGTCGTGGCGGGCGGCGAACAGGGCGCGGTGCGCGGCGGGGAACAGCTCGGCATACTCGTCGCGCACGACGACGCCGGCCTGCAGGGCGAGGATCCCCGAGTCCTGGTCGGGCTTCTCCCAGACGCTGGGCTGGCCCTCCTCGACGTGCGCCTGGCCGAGCGAGAAGGGCAGGAAGGTGACGTCCCAGTCAGCGCCGGCCGCGAGGCCGGTGAGCACGTGTTCGTGCGCGTTGCGGGCGAACGGGCAGCGGTAGTCCCAGGTGATCGCGAACGTGGTCGAGGCCATACCGGCGGCAACACCCCCGCCCGGCCCGGTGTTCCGCACCGGTAACACGTACGTCATGTCCCGGCAACGGAGCCAGCGGGAACCGTCGCCGGGACACCGGCAGGCATTGCTCAGCGAGAACCGCGGCGGCGGGCGGGCAGGCGGGGCGGGGCCTGGCGGGGCAGGCGGGTCAGCCGGGGCGGAACGGGCGGCAGCGGGCCGGAGCGGGTGAGGGCGCCGGTCACCGGGTCGCGGCGGGACTGGACGAGGCGGCGCAGATAGGCGCCCGCGGCGATGAGCACCATCAGGTCGTCGACCAGGCCGATCGGCCCGAGCGGGACCTCCGGGACGGCGTCGACGGGTGAGAACAGGTAGACGAGGCTGCCGACCGCCGCCGCGATCCCGCGCAACGGCAGCTCGTAGCGCCGGATGACCACGAACGCGGTCACCGCCAGCGCGACGCCGACGGCGGCCAGCACGCCCAGGCCGATGAGCAGCCCGGTCCCGAAGTCACCCATCACTCGCTCCGTTCGCCTGCCCCGGGATCTCGGTGATCCCGATGATCTGTACGATCCCCCCCGGCATGCCCGGTCCTGGGGCGAATCGAACATCGACACCGCCCGGTGGTGGCGGACACGGCTGTCGCCAAACGGACGCCGGCAGGACAGCTCCGGTTCTCCCGACGGCCGGACAACCCCCGCGTGCCGCGGGTACCCTTTGATCGTGCCCTCCGCGGATTCGTCGGCGCACAGCGGTCGTCTGATGGCTGTGAGCGATGTTCACGTCGGCTATCCGGACAATCGGCGGATCGTCGAGGCCATCGAGCCGACCTCGCCGGACGACTGGCTCATTCTCGCTGGCGACGTCGCCGAGCTGGCCGCGGACATCACGGCGATCTGGCGGCTGTTCGCCGAGCGGTTCGCCAAGGTCATCTGGGTGCCGGGCAACCACGAGTTGTGGACGGCGAAGCAGGAGACCCTGCGGCTGCGCGGCCAGGAGCGCTACGAGTACCTGGTCGAGACGGCCCGCGGCCTCGGCGTCGTCACCCCGGAGGACCCCTTCCCCGTGTGGACGGGTGACGGCGGGCCCGCCGCGATCGCACCGTTGTTCGTCCCCTACGACTACACGTTCCGCCCGGGCGGGGTCGACTCGAAGGCCGAGGCGCTGGCCATCGCCCGGGAGACCGGCGTCGTGTGCACCGACGAGTGGCTGCTGCACCCCGACCCGTTCCCGACGATCGACGCCTGGTCGCGGGCCCGGGTCACGCTCACCGAGAAGCGTCTGGCGGCGCTCGACCCGGCCGTGCCCACCGTCCTGGTCAATCACTGGCCGCTCGTGCGCCAGCCCACCGACATCCTGCGCTACCCGATCTTCGCGTTGTGGTGCGGCACCACCGCCACCGCCGACTGGCACCGGCGCTTCCGCGCCACCGCCGCCGTCTACGGCCACCTGCACATCCCTCGTACCACCTGGTACGACGACGTCCGCTTCGAGGAGGTCTCGATGGGATACCCGCGGGAACGGGTGGCGTGGGAGGCCTACGGCCGGCCCTTCGCCGGCCCGCGGCAGATCCTGCCGCACGTCCCGGAGCCAGCTCGGTCATCGTCACCGGGCGGCTCCCCAGCGGGCGGGCGCGCCGCGCGTCCGGTGGGGCGGGGCTGACGCCGGTGCTGGCGAGTCTGCTGCCCGCCGCGGCGATCGCGGTCGAGGCCTTCGAGGACGATCCGGCCGCGGTGCTGTTCCCCGAGGAGTCGGCGCTGCTGGCCCGGGCGGTCGACAAGCGCCGGCGCGAGTTCACCACCGCCCGGGTGTGTGCGCACCGGGCGCTGCGCCAGCTCGGCCTGCCGCCGGCGCCGATCCTGCCCGGTGCCCGCGGCGCCCCGGGCTGGCCGCGGGGGGTCGTCGGCAGCATCACGCACTGCGCCGGCTACCGGGCTGCCGCCGTCGCCCGGGCCAGTGAGCTGCGCACGATCGGCATCGATGCCGAACCGAACGAGGCGAATCCGCGCGGCGTCACCCGCGAGGTCACCGTGCCGGCCGAGGAGGGATGGCTCACCACGCTCACCCAGACCAGACCCACCGTCCACTGGGACAGGCTGCTGTTCAGCGCCAAGGAGTCCGTCTACAAGGCGTGGTTCCCGCTGGCGCAGCGCTGGCTCGGCTTCGAGGACGCGGCCCTGACCGTCGACCCCGGTTCGGCACCCACCGGCAGCGGTGCCCAGCCGCCCCCCGGCTCGGCGGCCGCCGGTCCGCCCTCCCGGGCCGAGGGCACGTTCACGGCGAAGCTGCTGGTCAGCGGCCCGACAATCGACGGCTGCGAGCTGACCGGCTTCGACGGCCGCTGGCTAGCCGAGGGCGGCCTGATCATTACCGCGATCACCGTTCCCCACCTCGACGGCACCCCGACGCCGGCCCCGAATCCGGCGGTCGGCTGATGCGCCGCCGCGGACGCCGGATGCGCCCCACCGCCCGGTACCGTCCCGCCGGCCGGACCGGTCCCGGTTCGCACCCCGCTGGGCGCCGTCCCCGAACCCGGGGTGTCGGCGGTCGAAAGCCACGGTAGAGCAAAAGCCGAGGTAGGAAGGGATGTGCCTCAACCCGAGTTCATCCTGACGCTGTCCTGCCCCGACCGTCGCGGCATCGTCGCCGCCGTCTCGGCGTACCTGGCGGACACCGGCGGCAACATCGCCGACGCCGCCCAGTTCGGTGACACCGACACCGGCCGCTTCTTCATGCGCGTCCACGTCATCGCCGAGGACCCCGGGGTCGGGGCAGCCGAGGTGCGTGCCGGCTTCGAGCCGGTGGCGCGCCGCTTCGAGATGGACTGGCAGCTTCACGACCTCGCGATCCGCCCCCGAGTGCTGATCATGGTGAGCCGCTTCGGCCACTGCCTGAACGACCTGCTCTACCGGCACCGCTCCGGCGTACTCGACGTCGACGTTCCGCTGGTCGTGTCGAACCATCCGGACTTCGCCACGCTCACCGCCTCCCACGGCATTCCCTTCCGCCACCTGCCGGTCGACCCCAGCACCCGCGACCAACAGGAACAGGCCCTCCGAGAGATCATCGCGGCGGAGCGGATCGACCTCGTCGTGCTCGCTCGGTACATGCAGATCCTGTCGCCGTCCCTGTGCGAACTGCTGGCCGGGCGGGCGATCAACATCCACCACTCGTTCCTGCCGAGCTTCTCCGGCGCCCGCCCCTACCACCAGGCCCACACCCGCGGCGTCAAGCTGATCGGCGCGACCGCGCACTACGTCACCGCGACACTCGACGACGGCCCGATCATCGAGCAGGACGTCGTCCGCGTCAGCCACGCCGACGGTCCCGACCGGCTCGCCGCCCTCGGCCGTGACGTCGAATGCCGCGCGCTGGCCCGCGCCGTCACCTGGCACGTCGAACACCGCATCCTGATCAACGGCCGCCGCACCGTCGTCTTCGACTAGGGGTGTATGGGGTCGCGATCGTCACGGCCGTGATGGTTCGGTGCTGCGGGCCGGCCGGCGCCGGCCTGCTGCGGGAACGGCTCGCCGCCGTCGCGCTCGGGGCGGCGCTGGGCCTCGCCGCGGCCTGGTTCGTCCCCGTCCGGTCCGGGGACGTGACACGCCGACGCGTCGCCGACGCACTCGCCGCCCTGACCGACCACCTGGTCGTCTGCCAGACCGGCCGCCGCCGCACGCCCTGACCGGGAGAGGAGGCGGACGACCTCCGGATCGTGCTGGCGGAGTCGCTCGTGCGGGTGGAGGTGGAGCTCGCGCGGCTCGCCGAGATCGCGCCGGCGCTGCGAGCGCATCGCGCGCTGGCCCGGCCCTCGCGGTGGCCGATGCCGCGGGCTCGGAGGCAGGCGCGGGCGGCGGCCCAGGCCCGCAGGCACCCGCCGCACCCCTGTGACGCCGTCGAGGCGCTGCTGGCCTGTCGGGCGCCGCTGGCGGCGATGACCAGGGAACTCGCCGACCGTCGCGCCCCACCGCCGCGGGTCGTCGGGCGCCGGATCGCCAGGACCCGAGACGGTGTGGTGCAGGTGCGGCGGGCCATGGGCCGCGCCAGTGCGGCCAGGCAGGCCGCCGCCGCGTCACGCTCGCCGTTCAGGCGGCCTCCGGGAGATCGATGCCCACCTCTCCGCTGAGTGTGAAGCCGTCCGCGAGGAGCAGCGCGTCCCCGCTCCAGAACCGCCCCGGGTCGTACCAGCTCGGCTGGCGCCGGCCGGGCGGGAGCACACCCATGGCCTCGTACGTGATGGCGACGACCTCCGCGCAGTACGCCGTCTCCAGCGCCGCCGAGGCGGACGCGCGCGGCAGGCGTCCGCGCAGCCACCGGGACGCGAGTTGGGCGGTGCTGGGGAAGGGGGTGCCGTCGAGGCGGGCTACGGTGCGCAGCGCCGCGTCCTCCTGCGCCGCCCCCACGCCCGGGTGCAACTGCCGCAGCCATCCGCGCTGCCCGTAGCGGCTGGCCCAGACCTCGACCGCGGCCCGCAGATCGTGCAGCTGGACGCCCCGATGCCGGGTCCCGGACCACAGGTCCGGCAGCGACCGGCCCAGTTCCGCATGCCACAGCAGGGGCGGTAGATCGTCGAGGACGATCGCCATTCCGACATGGTTGACGGGGCTATTCGTCGTCGTCTGGATCATCCGGTCGGCCGCCGAGCGGCCGCGGAACAGCAACAGGTCGCCCGTGCGGACCAGTTCCAGGGCCTCGTCCAGGCCGATCCGCGTCTCGGGCATGCCTTGTAGCATCCTCGGGCGGCACCCTGACCTGCCAGGGGGTCGACTGCGTGGGAAAGTGGATCTGTGCGCCTTCGGACGGGACGAATCGGACACGGAATCCCACCATCCGTGCACAGAGTGTTTCTGCGGCGCATCGCGGACAACGGCCGCCGCGCGCCGTGGGGGAAGGTGCTCGGTGTCGCCGGGCTCGCCGGGGTGGCCGTCACCGGCGTACTGGTGGCGCGTGACCATCGTCAGCGCGGCGCGTACTCCGCCGACGAGATCCGCACCCGCCTGAACGAACGGCACGCCACCGCCACCGCCTCTGCAGCCAGGGCCGACGCGTCACGTACGGCCACTGGCT
>Ga0105248_10005862_pt1 | contig 13500 bp, 9 predicted proteins | sample KBSS34metaG_FD_81524 | JGI IMG/M metagenome (GOLD analysis project Ga0105248, IMG submission 81524) | Switchgrass rhizosphere microbial communities from Kellogg Biological Station, Michigan, USA - KBS S3-4 metaG | ecosystem: Host-associated > Plants > Roots > Rhizosphere > Soil | place... | reverse complement strand
CAACTACGCCAACAGCATCGCTCTGTTCCTAACCTTCCTGTTGACGGGCTTCACGCTGGTCACCATGCACCAGTGCCATCGGAATCTGCAGGGCGCAAAGTTGGTGGTTGCCACGGCCCCGCCAACTTTCGCGCATCGTCCCGGCACGCTCAGTCTGACTTTCGAAAATCCGGGTGCCACGGCCCGCTTTCGCATCGCGGCCGGAGTTGCAGACGAGCCCGTCGCACCCACCGACATCCCCGCGGGCGGACGAGGCACAATCGAATTGCCGGTCGTGGCTCCCAAGCGCGGCCTGGTGCAGATCAACCGGCTGCATCTGATCACCACGCACCCATTCGGTCTGTTTCGAACCTGGACCTGGGTGCATGCGCCGATCGAGATGCTGGTGTACCCCCAGCCGAATGGCTCGCTGCCAATGCCCACTCACTTCGGCAATACGGCTGGCACACGATTTCTTGCCAACACCGGGGCGGACGAGTGGCTCGGTTTACGGCCGTTCCGCGATGGCGATTCGCCCCGGCAGGTCGACTGGAAAGCCTACGCGCGCGAGGCGCCCTTACTGGTGAAGGAATACAGTGCCGCCGGCGCGGACCTGCGGCTATTCGACTTTGGCGCGCTCGGCAACTTGCACCTGGAGGCGAGACTGGAGCAACTCGCCCGTTGGGTGGTGGACGCCGAAGCAGGTGGCGAGCACTATGGCTTGGCGCTACCCAACAGTTACATCGAGCCGGATCGCGGGCCTGAGCATCGGCATCGATGCCTTGCGGCACTGGCAACGTTCGGGCTCCAGGATGCGCGGCGTGGCGAAGAAACAGCCACCTGAAGGGTCACGTCGCGGCCTCTTCTGGGCGATAGGCGCGTTCGGCGCCGGTGTATTGCTCAGCGTCGATCGGGTGCCCTCGTGGGTGCCCGTCGCGGCCCTCCTGTTGGTCGTATGGCGTTTGATGGCGGCTAAGCGGCCGCTGCGCCTGCCGGGCGTCATCGTGAGAAGCCTGATGGCATTGTTGCTGGTTGCCGGTGTCGTGTTGCGTTTCCATACACTCAATGGGCTGAGCGCCGGCACGGCTCTGCTCATATTGATGGGCTCGATAAAACTGATGGAAACCCGCGCCCAGCGGGATCAATTCATCGTGGTCGTGGCGGCGATATTCCTGTTGCTGGCCGCGTGTCTCGACAGACAAGGCCTCGTCCGCGCGCCACTGTACCTGCTGCACGCCTGGCTGTGTTGCGCCGCGTTGGCAGTAGTCGCTTACGCGCCCACCGCTTCCCCGCAAGCAACGGGTGGTTTCGACGATCGCGCCGCCGTGCTGCTCGCAGGCCGAAGCCTGCTGTTCGCCTTGCCGCTGGCGGTCATGCTGTTCGTGTTTTTCCCGCGTCTGCCGGGTGCCTTCTGGGCCATTCCCAGATCCGACCAGGCGCTCACCGGCCTGGGTGACACGATGAGCCCTGGTAGCATCTCCCAATTGACCGAGTCATACGAAGTTGCCTTCAGAGCCCAGTTCGAAGGAGCCCCGCCGCCCGCACAGGAGCGCTACTGGCGCGGCCCGGTGTTGCACGAGTTTGACGGCTACACGTGGCGGCGAACGGCTCACAGCTTCGCCCGGATCCAGCCGCTGCAGTATCTTGGCCCCGAATACCGCTATCGCATCTCCCTGGAGCCCAGTGCGCACCGCTGGTGGTTCTCGCTCGATACCGCCACGGGCTCACCCGATTCCAAGGTGTATTTCACCTACGACTATCAGCTGATCTCCACTGAGCCGGTCGTGGAGGGAACCCACTACTCGCTCGTGTCGCATACGAGCACCCGGGCCCTGCAGCCGCTGCCACAGCTCACACGCCGCTATGAAACCGACCTGCACGGCGATCGAAATCCGAAGTCGCGTGCGTTGGCTGCCAAGCTGCGCGCCAGTCTGGCATCCGACATCGCTTACGTTGCCACGGTGCTCGAGTTCTTTCGCACGGGCGGCTTCCAGTACAGCTTGACTCCGCCGCGGCTCGGTTTCGACTCAGTGGATGACTTCCTGTTCAACACCCGCCTGGGCTTTTGCGGACACTATGCTTCGGCGTTCGTGTTGATGATGCGCGCCGCGGGAGTGCCGGCCCGGGTCGTCACGGGTTACCTGGGTGGCGAATGGAATCCCATTGGCCGTTACTTCATCGTGCGGCAATCCGACGCACACTCCTGGGCGGAGGTGTGGCTCGATGGCCGGGGCTGGACACGGATAGATCCAACTGGCGTCGTCGCACCCGAGCGCCTGCGGTTGGGCATTCTCGACATCCTGCCGAACGCCGTCTCGGCGCCTGCGCGCTTCGTGTGGTCGCAACCCTGGCTGGCGGCTCTCCTGCAGCGTTGGGATGCGCTCAACACGGCGTGGAATGACCGGGTGGTGAAATTCAACTATGGCGATCAGTTGCGCCTGTTACAGCGGCTCGGATTCAAGTCTCCAGGGGCCGAAGAGCTCGGCTGGGCGTTTGGCGCCGGACTCGTCGGTTGGCTACTGTGGATCGCGTGGCACGTCGGACAGGGGCCGCGGCGTTCGCGGCCCGACAAACTTGGACGCGCGTATGGCGCGCTGTGCAGGAAACTCGGCCGCGCGGGTGTTCCGCGGGAATCACACCAGGGGCCACTTGCCTTCGCGAATGAAGTCTCCAAACGCCGGCCCGATCTGGCTACCGACGTGCACCCTCTGCTCCTGCGTTATTCTCAATTGCGATACGGCCGCACTGAGCTCAACTCCTATCTGACCAACGTGCGTGACTTCGAGCGGCGGGTCAGCCGGCTGACGGTAGGCGCACGCGCAGCAGAAATATCGCGCCAATGACAAACAGGATCGTGATCGACAGGATCGCGAGGCGCGAGTCGTGAGTCAGCAGGGCGACGACGCCCGTCAGTGTCGGCCCGAGAATGGCCGCCGCTTTGCCCATGAGGTTGTAGAAACCGAAGAACTCTCCGGCCCTGCCGGACGGCACGAGACGTCCGAACAGCGACCTGGAGAGCGATTGCACGCCGCCCTGCACGAGGCCGATGATGATCGCCATCACCATGAACTGCTGCTCGGTTTTCAGGAAATACGCATAACCGGCAATTCCGGCATACACCGCAATGCCGATGAGAATGCCGGCACGCGGCCCGATCTTCTGTCCCAGCCAGCCGAATCCCAACGCGGCCGGAAAGCCCACGAACTGCACCACCAGCAGAGCCGTGATGAGGCTGTTCTGCTTCAGACCGAGTGACAGGCCGTAATCCACGGCCATCTTGATGATGGTGTTGACGCCATCGATGTAAAACCAATAGGCGAGCAGGAACATCAACAGCGTCTGGTCCCCGCGCAGATGCCGCAACGTGTTGAAAAGCTCCGCCGCCCCGGCACGGATTGCTTCGCCCGCCGGTAACGCCGGCTGTGTGGAGCGCTCACGCACGAACAGGAGCGTGAACAGCGTGAAGCCAGCCCACCAGATACCTACTGTAACGAATGACCAACGCACCGCTTCGCCGGCATCCGCAAGACCGAACAGAGCGGGTTTCAGGACCATTACGACATTGATCGCAAACAACAGACCACCGCCGAGGTAGCCCATGGCATAGCCGTAACCCGAGACGAGGTCGTATTCGTGCTCTGCCGATACGTCGGTCAGCAGCGAGTCGTAGAACTGGTTGCCACCCCAGAATCCGAGCGATGCGATGACGTACAGAATGAACGCAGCCAGCCAATCGCCCTTGCTGACCAGGAACAGTCCTGCTGTGGCGGCGGCACCCAACACCGTAAAGAGCCCCAGGAGGCGCACCCGCGCACTGCCTTTATCGGCGATGGCGCCGATCAGCGGCGCCATCAGTGCCACCAGCAGACTGGCCGTGCCGTTGGCAATGCCCAGGCGGAAGGTACTTTCGGTCGCCGGCACACCGGCATTCCAGAACTGTTTGAAGAAGAGCGGGAAAAAGCCCGCCATGACGGTCGTGGCAAACGATGAGTTCGCCCAGTCATACATCGCCCAACCAAACACGGGGCGGCGGGTTAGAACACGCCGCGAGGGAGCCCTGATCGCAGCAGCATCCCCTGTGCCACTCACGTGGCGTGCTCGCGGGTTTCGTGGAACGTAATGTCGGGCCAGCGCTCCATGGTCAACTGCAGATTGACCCTGGAGGGCGCCAGATACACGAGCGCCCCGCTGTGGTCCACTGCGAGGTTGTCGTACGCCTTGGCGCGGAACTCCTCCAGCTTCTGTTCGTTCGCGGCCGTGACCCAGCGCGCCGTGTGGACGTTGATGGTGTCGAACACACACTGCACGCTGTATTCGTCCTGGAGCCTGAACGCGACGACTTCGAATTGCAGTTGCCCGACCGCGCCGAGGATCTGGTCGTTGTTGCGCAATGGCTTGAAGAGCTGCGTCGCGCCCTCCTCGCACAGCTGCGACAATCCTTTGCCCAGCGCCTTCATCTTCAAGGGGTCCTTCAGCACCGCGCGGCGGAACATCTCCGGCGCGAAGTTGGGAACACCAGTGAACGTAAGCCGCTCTCCAGCGGTGAACGTGTCACCGATGTTGATCGTACCGTGATTGTGCAGACCGATGATGTCCCCCGCGAAAGCTTCCTCGGCCTGCGCGCGGTCTGCGGCCATGAACGTCAACGCGTCCGCCACGCGTACTTCCTTGGCCAACCGCGTGTGGTACAGGCGCATGCCACGGGAGTACTTGCCCGAGCAGAGCCGCATAAAGGCGATGCGGTCGCGATGCATCGGATCCATGTTCGCCTGGATCTTGAAGACGAAACCAGTCAGCTGATCCTCGGATGGCTCGACCTGGCGCTCGCGCGCCACGCGCGGCAGCGGCCCCGGTGCATGCGTGGTGAAGGACGCCAGCAGCTCCTCAACGCCGAAGTTGTTGATCGCCGACCCGAAGAACACAGGGGTCTGCTGGGCCGCACGATACTCCTGCACATCGAAGCTTTCGGTTGCGCCCCTGACGAGCTCAATTTCGTCGTCAAACGCCTGCGCCAGGTCCCCCAGGAACTCGCGCCCCTGCGCACTGTGGAGCCCCTCGATAGTGAGGTTCTCACCAACCCTGCCGCGTTCACCTGCCTCGTAGGCGTAAATGCGGTCTTCCAGCAGGTGATAGATGCCGCGCAGCTCGCGGCCCATGCCTATGGGCCAGGTGATCGGCGCGGTGCGAATTCCAAGCACCTTCTCGATCTCATCGAGCAGCTCGATGGGCTGCCTGCCGTCGCGGTCGAGTTTGTTGATGAAGGTCATGATCGGCGTGTCGCGCAGCCGGCAGACCTCCATGAGCTTGATCGTGCGTTCCTCAACGCCCTTGGCACAGTCGATCACCATGAGCGCCGAATCGACCGCCGTCAGCGTTCGATAGGTGTCCTCGGAAAAGTCCTCGTGGCCAGGGGTGTCGAGCAGGTTAACGATGCAATCGCGATACGGGAACTGCATGACGGATGAGGTCACGGAGATTCCGCGCTGCTGCTCGAGGCGCATCCAGTCTGAGGTCGCATGCCGTGCCGCCTTGCGTCCCTTGACCGTGCCCGCCATCTGGATGGCGCCCCCGAACAGCAGCAGCTTCTCGGTGAGGGTGGTCTTGCCGGCGTCCGGGTGCGAGATGATGGCAAATGTGCGCCTTTTGCTTATTTCTCCGGTAGTTACGTCAGTCAAAATTGCGTCTCATCTGGAATTTGTACATGTCTCGAAGCAAAAAATATCGCGATCGGCGGATCGGGCGGCCCCTAGTTTACGGCCTTTGGGTGATCGACCGCATGCGGTAGGCCGATCCGATCAACAAGGGAACTCTCCCGCTCGATATTAGGGGGGCATTCCGCCCCGTCCCCGGTCCAATACCGGCAATCGACTCGCGCGGGAGGGGCCTTTTCTTCGCCGGGGGACGGGCTCGTTTTCACACGGCAGGGGCACCCAAGCGCGAGCGTCCGCCGACCACGCACGTGGCCACAGCACCGCGCATGTTGTGGGCATGGGACCTGACTGTCAGACCGACGAACTGCTTCGCGGCCCCGGCTCATCCGGTAGGTCGCAGTGTTGGTCCTCAATCAACATGGCCAGAGAGCCCATACCAGCAGAAACAATTGATGTGGCGCACGGGCCCAGACCCGCCCCTCACATCACGGCCCGTCGCACGGGCACATGGCGGATCAGTCGCAAATCACGTTGCGCCTCGACGATAGCGTTCAGTTGAGTCCTGCGTGCGACGATTGCCGCTTGGCCTTCAGCACGCCACTTGAGACATTAGTCTATCTGCACATGGCCATTCACCAACACGGGGCACTCTCCAATCGCCCCCGCAATGCTGAATGGCTGACCTTATTATCGGACCGAACGGATGCGCGACCCGGAAACGTGTTTCGGGAGCGCGCGGGGTGATGCCTGGGTGCGTAGGTCATTGAGTCGCGGGCTGCCTGAGAGAGGCACGGCGCACCATAAAGTCGCGTTCGTATTGGCTGCCACGCTCGGAATCTGCGTCGCGAGGGCGGGCGCGCAACAATGTCCGGTCTCGACTGGAGTCTCCGCCGCTCAGATCAACATTCCGGCGGAGCCGCTGAGCCAGGCGCTGCAGTCCCTCGCAGCTCAGACGGGGCTCGACATTCTATTTGAGCCCTCGACGGCAGGCGGTCTGCGGAGCGTCGGGGTACGCGGCAAGATGACGCCGAGCGATGCGCTGTGCCGCCTGCTGGGCGACGCTGGCCTCACCTACTCCGTCAACGAGGACCGCACAGTCATCATCACCAGGCAAAATCGTGGCGCATCCGAGGTCGAGAACACGCCGCAGGTGATCGTGACCGGTACCCGGCGCAAAGACCAGTTGATGGCCGATTCACCGGTACCGATCGGCGTGATCAGCGGCGAGAGCCTCGCCGCGATGGGCTCGACTGATACTGACAAGGCGTTATCGGTGCTTGTTCCAAGCTTCAACTTCCCACAGCCCTCGCTGACCGACGCTACCGACATCATCCGCCCCGCGACGCTGCGCGGCTTGGGACCCGATCAAATGCTAGTGTTGGTCAACGGGAAACGTCGGCACGTCAGTGCCTTGCTCAATATCAACAGCTCCGTGGGAAGGGGCGCGGCCGCTGTTGACATGAGCACGTTGCCGATCGCCTCGATCGACCGCGTGGAAATTCTTCGCGACGGAGCGGCCGCTCAGTATGGCTCAGACGCGATTGCAGGCGTCATCAACGTGTTGTTGAAGAAGCAGCGTGAAGGAGCGGACGTCAGCGTGACTTACGGGCAGAATTACACCACCATCGGCGGCGTGCCGCGGGCAGGAAGCGTCGAATTGCAACCGAACGGTGAGCCCGTACTCTCGCCTGACGGTGTTTACGTGCTCAGCCACGACGGTGATCGTCAAGCTCATGACGGAGAGAGCGTCACGGTCTCCGGCAATCTCGGCGTTGCCCTGGGCCCCCAGGGCTTTCTCGATATCTCGGCGCAAGCCCGTAATAAGGAGCCCACCAACCGCGCAGGATATGATCCGCGACGCCAATATCCCCTGACCGCAACGGGTCTCGCTGATTCACGCGAGCTTACGTTCGACCGGCTATCCCATCATTTCGGCGAGCCCAGGCTGAAGGACGCAGACGCAGTACTCAACACAGGCGTTCCGATTGCGGGCGGAGCCGCCGACTGGTATGCGTTCGGTACCTACGGCGCGCGGTATGGAACCACCGACGGTCTTTACCGCATGGCGAGGGACCCGGGCACTGTGAGGTCGATTTTTCCAAATGGCTTCCTTGCGCAACTCAAAGTAGACCTGGACGACAAAGCCTTAGCGACGGGGATCCGCGGCGCGTGGAGGCAATGGAACTACGATGTGAGCGTCAACTGCGGGCGCAACGTCATCGACTTCACGACCGACAGATCGGACAACGCATCGCTTGGAGATGCGAGCCCCACTCGATTCGACGCGGGCGGCTTGCGGTATCAACAGTACCTGACCAACCTGGACGTGCAGCGAAACTTCGAGCTGGCCGCTTTCCCGAAATCTCTGTCCGCGGCCTGGGGACTCGAATTCCGCGACGAGCGCTTCGCCATCCGTGCAGGCGAGCCTGCCTCCTACGAAGAGGGCGCCGTGCTCCTGCCGAACGGGCAGCCTGCGCCGGGTGGTGCTCAGGTATTCGGAGGGTTTCGGCCGCAAAATGTCACTGACCGGAGCCGGCACAGCGTAAGTGCCTATCTTGATCTCGAACAGGATCTGACCCAGCGCTGGAATCTGGCACTGGCGGGACGTACAGAGCGGTACTCGGATTTCGGATCGACGATGACCTACAAGGTGGCTACCCGCCTCAGGCTCGCGGAAGGACTCGCCCTGCGCGGCGGAGTAGCCACGGGGTTTCGGGCGCCGTCGCTCCATCAGCAGTTCTTCTCGACGAGCTCGATCAACAACCTGGGGGGACGATTCGTCGAGGTTGGGACGTTCTCCGTTACGGACGGCGTCGCGAGGGCGCTCGGCGCCAGAGACTTGAGGCCCGAAACCTCCCGGAATCTGGCGGCGGGAATCGTATTCGACGGTGTTGACCGACTGAGTGTCACCCTCGATTGGTTCCGTATCCTGATCGACAACCGGATTGTTCTCACCGAGAACCTCGGGGCCAGTGGGACGCCGGAGCAGAACGCTGCAGTTCAGGCTCTGCTTTCCGCGGCGGGTTACGGCTCCATCTCGGGCGCACGCTTCTTCATCAACGGCTTAGACACTCGCACGCAAGGAGTCGACATTGTTGGCAGCTACCATATATCCGGGACGCACGTAGGAGACTGGCAACTTTCGGCTGGATTCAACTACACCCGGACGGACATCACGCGTTTCAGCGACGATCCGGGACCACTGGCGCAGATTCCGGGCCTGGTGCTTTTCGGGCGTCTGGAAAGCGAGCGGATCGAGCGGGGCCAACCACGCTCGAAGCTCAACTTAGCGGTGGAATGGCAAAAAAATGTCTTCGGCGCCACCGTCCGCACCAACAGGTACGGGGAAGTCTTCGCCGCGAGTGCCGATTCCCGCGACAACCTGGCAATACAGCCGGTGTGGGTGACCGACGTGGAGCTGAGGTACTCGCCTGCTCACTGGCAGCTCGCGTTGGGCGCCGACAACGTCTTGGATAAGTATCCAACACACGAGCCGACCGGACCGCGGCCGGCGAGCGTGGGTGGGTACTATGCAGTCAACAATTACTTCCTCCCCTTCTCGGGTTTCTCGCCGTCCGGCTTCAGCGGCCGCTACCTTTACGGACGCGTGAGCTACCGGTATTGAGTCTACGCGCCGATGCTGTCGACGCCGCACGTCGCCGGCACCCCGGAATGAATGGGGTGCGATGCTCTCTCCCGGCATCCCGCCGGTTGCGGAAGCAGCGGCAGCGTCAAAGTGAAGCAGCAGCCGGCTCCAGGGTGACTGTGCAGTTGGATGTTTCCTCGCTGCGACTGCAGCACCGCCCTGGCTATGGAGAGGCCGAGCCCCAGGCCGCGGCGGCCACCCGAGCCACGATAAAAGCGCTCGAACACCTGGGATTGCTGCTCCAAAGGAATACCCGGTCCGTCGTCCTGCACGCGAATCGCACCTTCTTGGTGCGAGCATGTTGATGTCTCGACGGCAATGCACGCACCCGTATGGCAGTGCTCGATCGCGTTGTGAATGACGTTGAGCAACGCCTGCCGCACCATGGTCGGATCCGCGTCAACCCACACCGACTCGCCCACACTCAGGCGGATCCTCTGCCGTTTCTCCTCGGCGAGAATCTGCAAGGATTCGACGCAGCCTTGTGCTAACCCGCTCAGATCAACTGGCGTTACTTTGCGGGGCGGGTCGGGATCCGTCGCCTTAGTGGCAGAGGCGCGCGTGAGCTCGAGAAGACTCTCGATCAGTCGCCTCATGTGCTTGGATTCCTCGAGCATGCTCCCCACTGCTTCTTTGAGCTCAGCGCTCGTCGCCTTTCTCGCGAGCGCGTTCTCGCCAACCAGCGATTGAGCAGTCAGCGGTGTGCGCAGCTCGTGAGCAGCGTCAGCGACGAATCGATGCTGGCGGACGACGTTTTGATTGAAATGGGCCAGCAGCTCGTTGACGGCGAGCGTCAATGATGCGATGTCATCCGTACGGCCGTCGTGTATCAGGTGCGCCGCAGTTCGTCCCTGCCGGATATCCCTGCACTGCTCGATCATCCACGCGATAGGCTGTTGGACGTGCCGCGCGATCCAGCGGCTCTCGATCCGCGCGATCAGCCAGATCGCCGGCAGCGCCAAGACCCAGCAGGTTAGGGCGACATGACATGCAAGCGTCGGGCGCACAGGCGGATCCAGCGCCGCGTCGTTTACTAGAAAGATCGCCAGCACGATACCGTACGCCGCAGCAAGCCAGGCTAGTAGCAGGAAGCACGTCCAGAACGCATGCTCCCGAAGATTCGGGTTTTGCGAAGGCTGCGTCCTCGTCCCCGGCAGTTGAGCCCGCACTTGCTCCCTCCCACGCACGGCACATCACTTCCCCCTTCATAGGAGATGACGCACGCGCCACAACAACACCCCACTCGGCCCGCGAACGTGTCGCGGCCACCCGACAGGTCACGCGCAAAGAGGGACTTCAGTCTTATTCAGCGGCGCGGGACAGCAGGATCGAGTCCGAAGAGGTTGTCATCTTCAGTGAGAGCATTTGCGCTACGGCACGAGCAAATGCGCTGGAATCATCTACTGAAAACGTGCCACTGATGCGCAGCTTGGCAAGACCGGGGGAGCCCAGCACGAGCTTTCGCACGGCGTACCGATTCATCTCGGCTATGGCCGCATCAAGGGGAGTGGAATCGAAGACTACGCGTCCGTTAACCCACGCCTCCTCCCGCTCGAGCCGCACAGAGGAGCGCACAGCAAGCTCGGGCCGTTTGAATTCCAAGCGTTCGCCCGGCTCGAGCGCTACAGCCGATGCCGACGTAATGCTCGGCCGCTCGTCGGCAGGCAGTACTCCCACATGTCCCTCCACAAGGACAACCGACAGCTGCTCGCCGGTCCAGCGCACGTCGAAGGCAGTGCCCACCGCGATGATCTGCTTGCCACCGGCCCGCACTACGAACAGGCGAGCGGGATTGCGAGCAACCTGGAAACGCGCCTGTCCTTTCTGAATAGTCACGAGCCTCATACGGGAGCCGAAACTCACCTTCACTCGCGAATCGGTGTTCAATACCAGGTGTGAGCCATCGGCGAGCAACAGGGATCGGCGCTCTCCGAGCGCCGTGGAGAAAGTCTCCGCCCTGGTGGTCCCACCGGATCGCAGCAAAGAGAATGCACCCAGCGTAATCAGCGCACATACGGTCAAAGCCGCTGCAGCGGCAGCAAGTCCCCGACGGAAGAATCGCCACTCGCTGCCGGGCGCGACGCCCGGACGGCGGCGCAGGTTTGAGGTCACCTCCCAGGTATTGGTCAACCGCTCAAAAGCCTCGCGATGCGCCGCATCGGCTGCCAGCCAGCGCCTGAACCCGCTCTCGGTCGATTCGGTGCGCACGTCCGAGTGCAGCCTCGCCAGCCAGACCGCCGCCTCCGCCCGAATACCTTCGGGGAGCGGAGCTTTACTTTTGCTATCGACGGTCGCTTTCACCATTGACCTTCGCATCGATCAGCAGACAGGCGCGGGCGATATGCTTCTCCACCGCGCTTACGCTGATGCCGCAGCTCCTCGCAATCTGGCTGTAGCTCATTCCGTCCAGGCGGTGCATCAGGAACACCTCCCGGCACCGCGGCGGCAAAAGAGCGATCGCAGCCTCCACCCGTCTTAGACGCTGCCCGGCATCCACCACCTCATCTGCAGATGGCCAGTCGTCCGCAGAAATCGCGATGACCACACAATCCGCGGCAGTCCTGTCGCGAGCCCTCTGTCGCCGTCCGTGGTCCACGGCCAGATTCTTTGCCGCCGCGAACAACAGACGCTCGCGGTCCTCCACCGCATGCTCGGCCGAATACCTCAGCACCCGGAGGTAGGCATCCTGAATGACGTCCTCGGCATCCTGCCGATTCGAGACTCGCGCCCTGACAAATCTGCGCAAACGTTCCGTCAACTCATCCATTGCGCGCTAGGCCCCTGTGCACCGGGCAGAGCCATTATGCCCTCGTTGAGGTCTCATAGATCAGGGCGGGTCGACTTTCAAGTCGACACACCGCGCCGGACGCACCTACCGAGCGTGGTGGGACTCATGCGCAGGTCGCGAGTGGCATCCGTTCCCGGCTCGACCGCCTGCCCATAGCGGGTCACTCTCAGGTCAGCGCCGATCTGCGCCCTTGCCTTGCATCAGAGGAGGCCCTCGCGTCCGAGTCCGATGTCGCGCTGTAGGATCTCGCGCAGCTTACCGAGGGCTTCGGCCTGGATCTGGCGTATTCGCTCTGAGGAGAGATTCAACTGTCGGGCGATAGTCTGCAAAGTATCGGTCGAATCGTCGCGCAGACCGAAGCGCGCCTGCAGTACAAAGCGCTCGGCCGCCTTCAGCCGCAGCATCGCCAGCTCGAGTTGTTTTTGCCGGCCGGCGACGTGGAGATGCCAGTCCGGCTGCTCATGCTCGGGTGCAACAATGTGGGTGATTACGGCGTCGCGCTCGCTGTCCGAATCGTCTGCCGAAGGGCTTGCCTGGTTGCGAATGTCATACAACAGGAATCCGCAGCCCGGTGTAACGGCGCCATCCGCAGAGCCGCTGCCCCCTGAAGTCCGTGAGCGTCGCTTCATTGCACGCGTGACGTACACAGGCACACGCACGATGCCCGTTTGAGTCATCAGCGCCAGCTCCATGGACTGACGGATCCACCACTTCGCGTAGGTGGAAAAACGGCAGCCTCGTTCAGGATCGAATTTCTCGACGGCCATCATCAAGCCGAGATTGCCCTCCTCGATCAGATCCAGGAGCGGCAGTCCTCGATTTCTATGCCGGCGGGCCAGCATCGCGACCAGCCCCAGATGATGCTCGATGAGGCCTCGACGGGCGTTCTGGTCCCCTGCGCGGGCCGCCGTGGCCAGGCGATACTCTTCGCTGCTCGAGAGGCGCCTGCGCCTCGCGATCTCCGCCAGGTACTGGCGAGCGATGTCGCGAAGCTCTGTACCGTTACCGGCTCTGTGGGCCGCTGCGCTGCCACCATTCCTGGGAGCCGTGCTCTGGCAGCGGCGCGCGCCGGCTGACAGATAGTCAAACTGAAGCGCCCAACTCACACACTGGTGGGCGAGCTCGAGCGAGCGCTCGATCGAAAAGCCCGGCGCGGCAGAGGTCGGCATCGGCGCAGTGTAGAGTCAGGGCGCGCCAGAGCGCAGTTCCTGAGCTTCTATTCAGAATTTCTTCAGGCCGCTACCGGTGACGGCCCGGGACACAAAGCTCTAGTGTGTATACCAGGGCATATACGGTCAGACTCCGGGGAGATTTGGCGTGGCCAGTATCGCGGGGCGAGCTCTATCGTTTTTTCTCCTGGCGGCTGTGCCGTTAGCCGCATGCGTTTCTCTGAAGGCCCCAAAGCCTCAACCACATCCGCAGTCTACGGTACTTCT
>Ga0105248_10005860_pt1 | contig 13503 bp, 10 predicted proteins | sample KBSS34metaG_FD_81524 | JGI IMG/M metagenome (GOLD analysis project Ga0105248, IMG submission 81524) | Switchgrass rhizosphere microbial communities from Kellogg Biological Station, Michigan, USA - KBS S3-4 metaG | ecosystem: Host-associated > Plants > Roots > Rhizosphere > Soil | place... | reverse complement strand
CTGCTGATCGGCTGCATCAACATCGCCGGAATCCTGCTCGCGCGCGCGGCCACGCGCCGCCGGGAGATCGCAACCCGCATGGCGCTCGGCGCGGGACGCTGGATCGTCATCCGCCAGTTGATGACCGAAGGCCTGCTGCTGTCGCTCGCGGGAGGATTGCTCGGCCTCGTCGTGGGACACTACACGCTCGCCTTGCTCCAATGGCTGAGCGAAGTCGAACTGTGGCGCACGCCGCAACTGGACGCGCGCGTCATGCTGTTCATGCTCGCCGTCTCGGTATGCACCAGCCTGATCTTCGGATTGTTCCCGGCCTTCGACGCGACCCGGCTCGATATTCGCGGCGCGCTGGCGGAGGGCGGGCGTGGGCTTGCCGGCAGCCGCAGCCTGTGGAAGCGGCAGGTGCTCGTGTTCGTCGAGGTCGCGATGGGCGTCACGCTGGTGATCAGCGCGGGCCTGCTGATCCGGACGCTGGCGTATCTGAACGGCCAGAATCCGGGCTTCGATCCGCAGGGCGTATCGATGGCCAATGTCTCGCTGCAGGACGCGCGCTATCAGACGGTCGCGTCGGTGAATCAATTGTTTCGCGCCACGCTCGAGCGCATCGAGCGCATTCCGGGCGTCGAATCCGCGGCGGTGTCGCTGACCGGTCCGTACGAACGCGCACTGAATTCGAACGTGCGCGCGATTTCCGGACGAACGGATCTTTCCTCGACGCTGACGAACTTCACCTATGTCACGCCCACGATGTTCGAGACATTGCGGATGCCCATTCAGCGCGGCCGCGGCTTCACGCGAGCGGACAACGAAACTTCGCAGCGCGTGGTCGTCGTCAACGAGGCCTTCGTCGCTCGACTGATGCGCGATCAGGAGCCGCTCGGCGCCAGCGTGAACATGGGCGGCACGGACTACACGGTGATCGGCGTCGTGAAGCCGGTCCTGCAGCGCAACGGCTTCGGAGCTGACTTTGGACCTGTGGCGGCGCTTCCGCAAATCTACGCTCCCGCGTCGCAGGTCTCCGATGGATTGCTCAAACTGGTCCACGTCTGGTTCTCGCCGGCATGGCTGATCCGGACGCGCGGTGACGTCGCGGGACTTCAGGAGGCGGTGCGCGCCGCGATCGCGTCGGTCGATCCGCTGCTGCCGCTGTCGAGTTTCCAACGGATCAGCGAAGTGCGCGATAAGAATTTGGGCGCGGAACGATATCGGACGTTCCTGTTCTCCGCGCTGGGCGGTCTGGCGGTGCTGCTATCGGCGTTGGGAGTGTATGGCTTGATCGCGCAGTCGGTGGTCGAAAGGCGGCGCGAGATGGGGATCCGGCTCGCTCTCGGAGCTTCGATGCAGCAGATCCTGCGATCCGCGACCGGGCCGGGCGTAGTGCTCGCGGCGGCCGGCGTGGTGGTCGGAATTGGCGGCGCGTATTTCGCGAGCAGCTTCCTGAAGAGCATGATCTGGGGGATCCAGGCGAACGACGTCGCCACGTACTTTGGCGCTGGCGCGTTCCTTCTGGTGGTGGCTGGAGTTGCCAGTTTGCTGCCGGCTTTGCGGCTGTTTGGGATCGATCCGGTTACGACTCTGCGCGAGGAGTAGGGCCTGGGTTTCGGTCGCTTGCCGACACCGAGGCGTGACCATGAGGTCACACTCACTCATCTCGCCCGGACTCGCCGCGGACAACCCCGTGGCGTCAGCCCGGGGATACAGACCCGTCAGGTCACGCTCACCAAAAGTCTTCCCGTCGAAGGTTGTGAGCGCAACCCGACGAGTTCGTGTGAAAAGCAAAAGTTGTGAGTCCGCTTGCTGACGCGCGCGGTTCGGTGCTGAGTTCGTGAGCGCGACCTGACGGTCGCGGATCGCGGAAGAGTGAATGGTGTCCCCGCCCTTACGGGCGGGGTTATTACAGGCGTGAGGGTTTAGCTACGCGCGACCTGACGGTCGCGGATCGCGGATCGCGGAAGAGTGAATGGTGTCCCCGCCCTTACGGGCGGGGTTATTACAGGCGTGAGGGTTTAGCTACGCGCGACCTTACGGTCGCGCCTCGGACACGCTGATATCAGCGGGGGATCGGCCGCGCCACTCGTTCATTAGCGCCGCTAGCTCTTCGGCCTTTTTCCCGTAGGTGTCCGGCAGCGCTTCGGCGTGGCCGGTCAACGCGGCGTTCAACGGAGCGAGCGGCGACGACGCTCCTTCTTCACTCGTAAAGACGACCATGTCCTGGTCCGATACTTGCGAGACGCTGAATCTCGACACCGATCGCCACGAGACAAAGCGGGGCTTTCGAAACAGACTGCGGAAATGGAATCCGTCTCGGGTTAGGCGCAGCCACGATGCGCCGGGCAACAGGTGGATCACGAAAACGGCAGCGCCGAGGCCGAAGAATCCGAGAATCAGGGAGCCCATCAGCGGTTGCCCTTCGCGGATCGCAAGGACACCCGCGGGCGTGAAGACGAGGCAGATCGTGAGGAACAGCAGGGACTTCCCGCGGGAGGGCCGGAGAATCAAGTCGCCCGCCGCCGGATGGGAATGTGCCGGCGTCCCGGTCGACGCGGGTTTTACTTGACCGGGGAGTACGCGGCGGCGCGCCACAGCGAAATCTCCATCACCTGGGAAATTTGCCCGCTCTTCTCGATCGATTCTTTGCGGACCTTCAGCCATTCTTCGTCGGCTCCGAAGGCGGTCCAGGCCTTTTCGCGTTCGGCGAGGTTTTCGAACGGCGTCAGGTAGGTGAGGTTCGGCATGTTGTCGCCGAAGGCGGTCGTCGAGTAAAGGATCGGGTGGATTCCGACGCGATGGAAGATCTTGATCTCGGGTCCGGCGAACCGGTGGTTCAGCGCACTGAGCTGACGCCACGTCGGCGAATGATACTGCCGCAGTTCGAAGATACGCGGCGTCTTGCGCTCCTTGTCGACGGCGATGTCCGTCATGTACGGAGTCGCCGTCAGCAGCGAGGTCGACCAGCGCTCGATCGTCGAGTCGTTGCCGCTTTCCCACTTATTAAATGCGGCCAGGTGCTTTTCATCGATGCCCAACTTGTCCGCGACCTCCTGCACTTGTGCGAGCGTCGAGTACCCGCGGATCAGCACCACCGATGGCATGTGAGCCGCCACCAGCGCATCCAGCACGATCACCGGACCATCATGGATCTTCGCGGCGGCCGGCAGCAGGCCAGTCGAAAGATATTCGTGCAGGCGCGCCGGCTGGTCGCCGTTCTTCATGAGATAGCGCTCGAGAGTGAAGAACTTCGTCTTCATGGGGGCAGCCTCCGCGCGGAGGCCGCCCAACAGCGCCGCCGCGCCGAGGGTCTGATGGAATTGTCTGCGAGTCGTCTTGGCCATCCGCAAGCGACGAGGATATCAGGATTGCGGCGTGAGCCCACGGTTACTTCGCGCCGTAGCGCTTTTGGAACACGCGCCGGCCCGCGTCACACCCGCGCGGCTCCTTCAGCAGGTTGCAGGTGTAGTACATCGCCTGCACGATCTCCCCGTAGTTGACGCCCTTGAAGCTGCCGTCTTTGTTTCGCTCCTGCGTCAAGCCCGTGCGCGTGTTTCCCTCGACCGAAACTTCGCCGTCCGCGCTGATCTTTCCGAACTCCCATTCGGCGCCGCGCCGCATCGCGGCCATCAACTCAGGCACCGGATAATGCGTCGTGTAGAAGCCAAGGATCAACACCGACACCGCGTGGTAACTCGAATCGCCGCCGCCCTTCTCGACGAACACGCCATCCGCTTTACGGAAGCTGGCCATGCCCATCTCAGTCATGCGGACCGCCTCTTTCCCTGGAGCCTCGTCGCCCAGCAGCTTTCGCGAGAGGCCAAACGCGACCGCCGAAATGAAACACCGGTTGGGAGCGTGGCCGTTCTCCGCTTTCAAAGCGGCCATCTGTTCGGGAGTGGAAAGCCAATCGACCGTGCGGCGCAGCTTCGGTTTCAGCGCCGTGATCTCGCTCGCGTACTTCGGCCCGAATTCGCTTTCCTCGAGCAGCAGCAGAGCGCGCGAAAACCAGCACAGGAAAAACGCGTTCGTCGTCGCCCGCCCCGTCGGGATGTCACCCAGGCTGCCATCCGCGTTCTGATGATCGAAGGTCACCTTCGCGACGCGCAGGCCTTCCTGCACCCAGTCCTCTTTCTTGAGGACCGCGCCCATTGCCAGCGTGTACATCCCGCCGCGCTGATAGCCGGCCTGAAAATTCGGAGCCGTCTTCTGGCCGCCCACGAAGCCGCGCTCGTCGGCTTCTCCGCCGCGCATCCGCTCGACCACTTCGACCGGAAAGCTGCGAAGCAGCTTCAACTCCTGCGCCTGCGCGCCGACTACCGCGCACGCCGAAAAGACGAAGGCACGTCGCCAGGAAGTCCAGGACTCAAGCATCACGAATGATGATAGCCTGCACCGTTTTCGATGGCGCGACTAATCGCTCAACGCGGCGACCAGCGCACCCTTCGCGGTCGTATGGAGCGGATTGGCGGACATCCGGATTTCCGACAGCGGCACCGGGAATTGCGCTTCCGCGAGGATCTTTTCGAAGCGGTCGCGGAAGCCCTGCGGGATCGCCGTTCCGCCGGAAAGAACCAGAGGAATCGGGCGGTTCAGCTTGGGCATGTTGCGCGTTGTCGCGAACGCGTCTTTCAACGCGGCGACCAGCGAGCGGATCATATCGTCGTAGTACACGCTAATCACCTGCTGGGTCTTATCCGCGAAGAAACCGTTGAAGTGGAACGCGTCTTCCTTGGCGATCCGGATGCGATTGGCGCGCTCTCCGGTGACTTGCGCCGCGCTGGTATCGATATAGTCGCCGGCCTTCGCGATGCTGAAGCTGATGACGGGCACGGCGAGGTAGGAGAGGCAGACGTTGCAAAGTCCGCCGCCACAGGAGACTCCGATACCGGTGAAATTGGTGGCTTCCATTTCGCCGTAGACGACGGCAAGGCCTTCGTTGATGCTCTTGGCGGCAAAGCCCATGTCGCCGAAAATCTGCTTCAGAGTGGCCTCGTGATAGGTGGAGTTTTCCTCGTGTCCGATGGGCGCGGCGGGAACCGTGAAGACGAGTTTGCGACCTTTGCCTTCGCCCAGAAGCGACGTCAGGATGGAGCGCATCTGAGTGAGGCTCTCCGGCTCCTTCGCATCGAGGACGCCGCAGGTCATGGTGCGGCGCGTCTCTGCGTTCAGCAGATCGGCGAATTTTTCGCTCTCATTGCCGTGGACCACGATTTCGGCGCCTTGGATGGTGTGGGGAACGCCTTCTTTTGACAGGACGTTCGCCGTCAGCTTCGAGTACGGGATGGTGACGAAGGCGTTCAACTGCGATTCAAATTCGAAATCGCTGCCGTTCTGTTGCGCGCGAACAATACGGCTGGTTCCGACGTCGAGGCCGATGGCATTAGCGGGTGCTGACATTTGATTCTCCTTGGAAAGCGTTCGCCTGCTGACCGGCCGGCGACGGGTTGATGATCTGGTTGGCGATGGTGCGGAATCGCTGTTGCAAAATTGCTTTCCACTTCGCGGCGGGCATGCCGTTGGCGGTGGAGTGCTCGCGAAGACGCGCTTCGGCGGCTCCGATGCCCGGCCACAGCCGATTGCCCATCACGCGAACGAAAACCGAGTCGTATTCGAAGCCGAACTCCGCAAGGCTGGAAACCGGCAGCGCATAGTTGTCGGGCAAACCGAGTTCGCGGAACGGAAAATTGCCGGCCCAGTCGGTGTGGTAGCCGATGCGGAAGGTTTTTTCGTTGATCGAGACTTGGGCGTGCGTCACGCAGTTCGCGCCCGGGATCCGGTAGCGCGAGCGAAGCATTTCCGTCAGGACCTGGGCGGCGTGAATCTGCGCGGGCTGAATCTTGTCGAGGCCGCCTTCCGTCTGCGCTTCGAACGCGACGCCGAGGAAGCTTTCGTTGAGATTCACGTACGCGCCCTGGCCGTCGGCCCAGATGGACCAGCCGGCATGAAACGCGACGTCGCCCTCTTCGACGATGCGGAACACACGGCCAAAGCGATCGATCAGGTAGTGATACGACTGATTTTTCCGCACGGCGTCGATCACGCTCCGCGCCACGCGCTTCAGTTGCGTATTTTCCTCGGCTTCAAAGGGAGCCAGGTGCGATTCGGTGGTATGGAAAACGATGCCCGTGGGCGAGGATCCGAAGCCGGCGGCCTGGCCGGTCACATAGATCGGAAACGGCCGCCGCGCGCGATTTGAAACCCGCAGACCGGTCTCAATCCGGAGACCATTGGAATAGCTTTCGTAGTCGCGAGCCTGCTCGACTGCCCAGACTTTCGGGAAGGCCTCGGTGGTTGCTCCGACGAGGCGCCGTTCATGCGCCGAGATATCGCGCGTGCTCGAAGGAATCGGACTTGGCGTCAGCAGGCACAGCAGCAGTCCGCAGGCGGTTAGGTACTGGCGGGCATTCGCGAGATGGATCTTGCGGGCAGGCCCGCGAGTCGTGGACCGGGGAGAAGTTTGGCGCAGATAGCGCAGCTTCTCCACCGGGTCCGCGATTTGGCGCGCGCGCAAGTCGCGGATTGCGGCGGAGTTCAGCAGCAGGTCCGGCCGACGCCATGCGGCGCTTTTCGAAATGGAGAGGATATACCGCAAAGCCTTAAGAAGAGGAGTGACCGGGAGACGCGAATTCTCTCCGAGATTCCCCTGAAGGCTCAAGATCGGCGGGACTAAGGGGAAACCTTAGAACTATCCCAGGTTTAGTTTGCTTTTTCTAAGGTGCAGGCGTTTACCGAGGACGTTCGGCGCCGGAAAAGCGCATGTAGGGTCCGAAGGATCCGTTTGGAAGACGAGTCGTGGTATCGGTCAGGCACTGGGAAAGCTGCTGTTGGGTGAGATCGCGCGCTCCCAGAAGGTCCGCCCCCCGCAGATCGGCGGAGAGCAGGTTGGCGTTGCCCATCCGAGCGGTCTGGAGCTTTACTTTGTAGAAGATGGCTCCGCACAGCTTCGCATCGCGGAAATCGGCGTCCTCGAGGTGGACACCTTCGAAATCCGCGTGGCTGCAATCCGCGTTTTGGAAACGGGCGCCCGCCAATTCCGCCCTGCCGAAATCGCAGCTAAACAGCCGGGCACCGCTGAAGTTTGCGTTGCGGGCGCTGGCTCCCACGAAGCGGCTCAGTTGAATGCGGGTATGGTAGAAATTCGCGTGCTCGAGGTTGGCTCCGCCGAAATCGCACTCAAATAATTGCGTTTGTTGAAAGGCGGTCTCCGACAGATTGGCGCTGCGGAAGCTGGTGGACGTAATGCGCGCATCGAAGAAACGCGACTGCGCCAGGTTGGCGGCCTGAAACGAGCTGTCGCGAATGATTGTTTCTGACAGGTTGGCGTCGGTGATCCAGCAGCCGGCGCCGCGCACTTCGATGAGTTCGGCTCCCGACAGATCGACGTGGTGAAGGCGCGCGCGATTCAGATCCGCGCCGCGGAAACAAGCGCCACACAATTGCGAGCCCGACAGGTCGGCTTCGAGTAAGGTCGCGTTCGAAAACAGCGCGCGATCCAACTGACTGTCTGTAAACGTGCAGTCGTTTAGCGTCATATCGGTGAAATCGGCGCGTCGCCCGCCCCGATTCGCCAGCCACAACGAGTGCGCCTCCAAAGCCGAGGATAAGACCGAAGGGAGAGCCAGCATAACGTTTGTCTAACTGGGCTTATCGGAGTAATCGGGCAGAGCTTGAACTCCAGGTTTCTCCTTACCCCGCGCGTCGAAAAGCGATAGCTGCTGCGACCCCGCCCAGGCATCCGGCAGGCGGTCGTCCCGTTTGTGGTCGAAGCCGTGACGCTCGCGGATGGCAGCGACGCGCTCCGCAATCAGAGCCGGGTACTCGCCCCGCAGGTACGTAGTGCGGGAGTAGCGTTCGCGGTAGCGGCGGACGAGCGCGGGCATCTGCTGCTCGAGGAACGGCAGAAACACGGCATAGGAACTCGGCGAAAGAAACAGAATGTTCGAGTGGAAGCGCTTGGCTCCGGCGGCTGCGGCGGCCCTGGCTACGGCTTCGATGCCGCGCTCGCTGTCATTGATCAGCGGCATCACCGGCGAACAGCCGACTCCGACCGGAATGCCGGCATCGGTCAGCTTCCGGACGGCTTCGAGACGGAGCGACGGCCGCGGAGCAAAGGGCTCCAGGGCGCGCGCCAGCTTTTCGTCCAGCGTCGTGATGGTCATCATGACACCGACGGTGTTTCGCTTCGCGGCGGCGGTCAGCAGGTCGATGTCGCGCGTCACGAGATCCGATTTGGTGGTGATCCAGACGCGCCAACTGCCTTGACCGCCGAAGATTCGGAGCATCTCCCGAGTGATTCCGAAGCGGCGTTCGGCGGGCTGATAGGGATCGGTGGCGGTGCCGATGGCGACTCCGTCGCCGTAGGGAATTTTCTTTAACTCAGCGCGGAAGGCTTCCGGATTCCATTGCTTGGCGTAGATCTGCTCTTCGAACATCCGGCCGTCGCGCAGCTCCATGAATTCGTGCGTATAGCGCGCATAACAGTATTTGCAGCCGTATTCGCAGCCGCGGTAGGGATTGATGGTCCACTGGAAGGGCAGCTTGTCGTTGGGACATTTGCCGATGAACCGGCGGGTCGGGAGTGAGTGGTATTCGACGCGGCGTTTGGCTTCGAGGAGGTCTCCGGAGGCGGCGAGCTTGGCGATTCCGACCAGATTTTCCTGCTGAGGCTGTCCCACAGGCGTATATTCGCCTTTTGTTCGCCTATTGTCAAGGGTGAGGGCGAGGCGGCGACCGTAAGGTCGCGCGTTGATTGAATTTGGTGAGCGCGGCCTTACGGCCCGCGCCTCGGGGATTTAGAATCCGCTCCCTTGCGGTCGCGGTTCGGTGGTGGTGTCCGCTCCCTTACGGTCGCGGTTCGGTGGGGACAGAGACTGCGGCGCGATTGGAGTTTTAGAGGACGATCCTTGAATCACCGTCGCGGCGGGTGACTCTCTGCTGATCCAGAAACTCGAGCAGCGGGATGGCGTACTTGCGCGAGACACCGGTCCAGTCCTTGAATTCGGGGACGGAGAACCGCTGGCCCTTTCGCGGCTGGAGCACAGTGCGCAGATCCGCGATGGCGCTGGCGTGATAGACCAGGTCGGCTCCGACGCGCAGCAGCTTGCCATTCTTTAGCAGGATCTGGAGCAGGCTTCGCGCGCGAGCGGGATCGACGCCGGATTGCGCCAGGACTTCCGACAAGGCGGGGACGGCCAGCCCGCCGGCGAGGAACAGCTCTTCGATTTTGCGGACGGCGTCGGATTCGTCCTGCTTCAACGCGACCTTGTGGGTGACGAGGCGCAACAGATCTCCGTCACCGACGATGTTCTTGTCGCGCGCGACGATCACGTCGAAGAGCGCGGCGGGGATGGCCTCCCGGCTGCGGATGTCTTCTTTGGCCAGTCCGGGGAGCAGAGGGTTCTGCGCGTGGAACGCTTTCAGCGCCGCGGTGATCCGCTCGAGGAGTTGTTGGACGAACCGCTCCGCGATCACGAAGCCGGCAAGCGACAGCAGGGAACCTGCAATTTCCTTTTTGATTTCGGACTCCCGCAGGCCGGTGCGGGCGATGAGCTGGGGCAGCGTCAGGCCGTGCGCGGACTCCGTGACGTAGAGCGGGATCGCGCCGGCAGTTGTCCTGAGAGATTCGCAACGCGCGACGGTGGTTTTTTTCGGCGGGCGGATGTCGAGGACGTCGCCTCCGCCGATCGTGACCACCGGGGAAAACATACGCGCGATGAAGCGGTCGCCCGGAAGCAGCAGCAGCGGCTCGCGCAGTACGAACCGCACGAACGCCTTCTCGCCCGGCTTCACCCGCGCGGCCACGGAGTTTACGGCGATACCCGCAGGCAGAATGACGCGCGCTTCGGCCTCGACTTCGGCGGTGCCCGCGTGAAAATGAACCGGCGCCCGGTGTTTCAACGGCGGCGCCGTCGGCAGCAATTCGAAAGCGGTATCGATCACCGTAACGGGCTCGAAGAGTCCGGGGCGAACCAGCGAGAGGCCGCGGCGCAGGTGATCCGGTTCGACGCCGGCGAGATTCACCGCGGTTCGCTCGCCCGCCTCCGCGGATTCGACCGCTTTGCCGTGAGTCTGAATGCCTCGAACACGCGCGCGGATTCCGCCGGGCTGCGCTTCGACCTCGTCCTCGACGCGGAGCTTTCCCGAAATGAGCGTGCCGGTCACGACGGTGCCGAAACCGCGCATCGAGAAGCAGCGATCGATGGGCAGACGGAAGTGGCGCGAGGCATCCTTCTCCAGCACCGACGCGGACATCGCGACGATCGCGTCCTTCAATTCGGGGAGCCCGGTTCCGGTAGTCGCGCTAACCGCGAGGATCGGAGCGCCTTCGAGGAACGAGCCGCGAACAAACTCTTCCGCCTCGAGCCGAACTAAGCCGAGGATGTCTTCATCCACGAGGTCCGACTTGGTGAGGACGACGATGCCGCGCGGAATCCGCAGCAGGCGGCAAATGTCGAAATGCTCGCGCGTCTGCGGCTTGATGGATTCGTCGGCGGCGATGATCAGCAGAACCAGGTCCACGCCGCCGGTTCCGGCGAGCATGTTCTTGATGAATCGCTCGTGGCCGGGAACGTCGATGAAGGCGATGCGCGTCGAGCCGAGATCCAGGTGCGCGAAACCTAAATCGATGGAGATACCGCGGCGCTTCTCTTCTTCCAATCGATCGGTGTCGACGCCGGTCAGCGCTCGAACGAGCGATGTCTTGCCGTGATCGATGTGGCCTGCTGTGCCAACGATGATGTGCCGCATGGGACGCGAAGCGTTGTCTTATCGTAGCGTGCGGCGGTTTTGGGGGCGTTCGCGCGCCGCACGCTACCATGGAGCAGAATGAATTCGATCGATCCGGCGCTGAGCCTGATTCAATACATGGTGTTCCTGTTCTCGACCGTTTGCCACGAAGCGGCTCACGCGCTGGCGGCGAAATGGGGTGGAGATCCGACGGCGTTTCTCGGAGGGCAAGTCACGCTCAGCCCGTGGCCGCACATTCGCAGAGAGCCTTTCGGCATGGTGATCATGCCGCTGCTCGGGCTTTTTACGGGGTCGGGATTAATCGGCTGGGCCAGCGCTCCTTTCGATCCGTACTGGTCGCAGAGGTATCCGAAGCGCGCCGCGTGGATGTCGCTCGCCGGGCCGATGGCGAACTTCACGCTGGTACTGATCGCCGCGATCTGCATGCGCGTGGGCATTGCCGTTGGCGTTTTCCGATTTCCCGATCACCTGTCGCTGACGCACCTGGTGCAGGCGCGCGGCGGCGGCGACTTCCTCGATGGCACGGTGGTGTTTCTGAGCATCCTGTTTTCGCTGAACATCCTGCTCGGCACATTCAACCTGATTCCGCTGCCTCCGTTGGATGGGTTCAGCGTGCTGGGTTTATTCCTGCCGGAGAGTTCGGCGCGAAAACTGGCGGAGTTGCGCCTGACCATCGGGGCGTACTCCTTCATCGGTCTGTTGATCGCGTGGCGAATTTTCGGGGATGTGTACTGGTCGGTGCTGGGGCAGGCTCTGCGGGTTTTGTATTTGTGAGGTTAGTATCCCCGTGCTGACGCCGGGGGTTATCAGAGGCGCGGTGAGTGAGCGCATGTTAGTGAGCGCGACCTGACGGTCGCGCCTCGGGTCGCTGGTGGTTTGAAAGGCCGCTCCCTGCGGTCGCGGTTCGAGGGCCGTCGCGGTTCGGTTGAAAAATTACGCGCGGCGGAGGACGATGGCGGAGTTCTTGCTTCCGAAAGCGATGCAGTTGCCTACCGTATATTCGACTTGCGCTTCGCGGGCTGCGTTGGGGATGTAGTCGAGGTCGCAGGCGGGATCGGCCTGATCGATGTTGGCGGTCGGAGGAAGAATTCCGTCGCGCATCGCCATCAGGGACGCGGCAATTCCGGCGGCGCCGCAGGCTCCTTGCGGATGTCCGATGAGGCTCTTGAGCGACGAGCCGGGCAGATCTCGCACGTGATCGCCGAAGGCCAGTTTCACGGCGCGGGTCTCGATGCGGTCATTCAGTTCCGTCGAAGTCCCGTGGTAATTCAAGTAGCCGATCGCTTCCGGCGCGACTCCGGCGTCGGCGAGCGCGAGGCCGATGGCGCGGGCAGGCTCTTCCCCGCATTCTTCCAGGCGGACCCGGTGGAAGGCTTCGCACGTCGATCCGTAGCCGGCGATTTCGCCATAGATGGTCGCGCCACGCGCGAGCGCGCGCTCTCTTTCTTCGAGAACGAAAAACCAGGCGCCTTCCGCGATGACGAAGCCATCGCGCTCTTTTGGGAAAGGCCGCGAGGCGCGCGCCGGTTCCGCGTTCCAATTCGTGGACAGGATCCGCATCGCGAGAAACCCGCGGAGGATGAGCGGCGCGATCGGCGCGTCGACGCCTCCGGCGATCATGGTGTCCATTTCGCCGTGACGAATCAGTCGCGCGGCGTAGCCGATGGCGTCGGTTGAAGAGGTACAGCCGGTCGAGACCACGTGGCTCAAGCCGCGAAAGCCGAAACGCATGGAGACTTCGCTCGCGAGCGTACCGATGGTCGAGGTCGGCACCACGTACACGCTGCACTGGCGCCACTGGCCGGTGTGATACAGACGGTATTGCTCTTCGGTGAATTCGACGCTGCCTCCGCCGGATCCAAGCGCGACGCCGATGCCGCGGAGTTCCTCGCGGCTCATCTTTGAGGGATCGAGATGCGCCCGCCGGCAGGCTTCTTCGACGGCGGCCACGGCGAGCGGCGTCGCGCGCGAGACGTGCTGGCGGTCTTTGGGCTGGACGTATTTGGTTTCATCGAAGCCTTTGACCTCGCCGGCGACGTGCGCGCCGATGTCGGAGGTGTCGAAGCGCGTGATGGGTCCGAGGCCGGAGACTCCATTGCGAGTCGCGGTCCAAAAAGCGTCGAGCCCGATTCCGTTTGGGCTGACGGCTCCGATTCCGGTGACAACGACTCGGCGGCGCATATTGTATGGATGAGGTCGAGAGAGATTTTATTCTCCCTGATTTGAGTTCCCGTCTCTGGAAGCAGCTGTCCTAATTGTGATGCGCCCCGCGAACCACCGGTGTCACGAAGAATGGCGGCGCTGTCGGTTGGATCCGAATTTGTGCCCGCGTGGAACGGCGGCGGCTGGTGTTTCCAAAATGCGGGGCAAATGGAAGGTCGCGTGATAGCATGAGGTTTTTCGCTCGGAAAGACTGACGATTGACCTTTGAGACGGAGTATCGGGCGGCCGGCGAGATACCCTCGGTTCGCGAAACACTCATGGGCGGGATCGGCGCAGGTGTGCTGGCCGGCTCACTGATGTTGCTGGTCCTGGTGGCGAATTCGGTGTCGCACCGGCATGTCTGGTGGATGGTGCCAAACGTCCTGGGGAGCACGTTTTACGGTGCCCGGGCGCTCCGGGCCGGCGGCGGCTTTGTTTCGCTCGCGGGCGTGGCACTGCATTTGCTTATTTCCGGTCTGATCGGTGGCGTGTTTGCGGGCGTCAGCCTGCGAATTCTGAAGACGCGCCGCCTGTTGTGGTTTTCGCTGTTCGTGACGATGCTATGGT
>Ga0105248_10005859_pt1 | contig 13504 bp, 12 predicted proteins | sample KBSS34metaG_FD_81524 | JGI IMG/M metagenome (GOLD analysis project Ga0105248, IMG submission 81524) | Switchgrass rhizosphere microbial communities from Kellogg Biological Station, Michigan, USA - KBS S3-4 metaG | ecosystem: Host-associated > Plants > Roots > Rhizosphere > Soil | place... | reverse complement strand
GTCTTTTCCTTGCGGGCGAAGAGGTTGTTCAGCGCGTTCACATAGGCCTTGGCGGACGCCGTCAGGGTGTCGGTGTCGGCGGCCTGGCCGGTGGCGAGGCGGCCGTCTTCCTCCAGCCGCACCGAGACCTGGGCCTGGGCGTCCGTGCCCTCGGTCACCGCATGCACTTGGAAGAGGCGCAGCACCGCGGCGTGCGGCACGGCCAGCTGGATGGCGTTGAACACCGCGTCGACCGGGCCGTCGCCGGTGGCGTTGGCCGAGCGGTCCTCGCCGTCGACAGTCAGGGTCAGGAAGGCTTCCTGCGGCCCGCCGGTGCCGGCGATCACCCGCAGGCGGCTGACCTGGATGCGGTCGGCGCCCGAGGCCAGGGCGTCGTCGACCAGGGCGACGATGTCGTCGTCGAAGACCTGTTTCTTCTTGTCGGCCAGGTCCTTGAAGCGCTGGAAGGCCTCGTCCAGCGCGTTCTTGCCCAGTTCGTAGCCCAGGGCCTTCAGCTTCTCGCGGAAGGCGTGGCGGCCGGAGTGCTTGCCCATCACCAGGTTGGTGGCGCCCTGGCCTACGTCCTCGGGCTTCATGATTTCGTAGGTCTCGGCGTTCTTCAGCATCCCGTCCTGGTGGATGCCGCTCTCGTGGGCGAAGGCGTTCTTGCCGACGATGGCCTTGTTGAACTGTACCGGAAAGCCGGTGATCGCCGAGACGTAGCGGGAGGCGCGGGTGATCTGCTGCGGCTCGACGCCGGTGTCGTAGGCCAGCCGGTCGCCGCGCACCCGCAGCGCCATGACGATCTCCTCCAGCGCCGCATTGCCGGCGCGCTCGCCGATGCCGTTGATCGCGCACTCGATCTGCCGCGCCCCACCGTTCAGCCCGCCCAGGCTGTTGGCCACCGCCAGGCCCAGGTCATTGTGGCAGTGGGTGGAGAAGATCACCGTGTCGGCGCCCGGCACGGTCTCGATCAGGTCGCGGAACAGGGCGGCGTATTCGTCCGGATAGGTGTAGCCGACGGTGTCGGGGATGTTGATGGTGGTGGCCCCGGCCTTGATCGCGGCCTCGACGCAGCGGCGCAGGAAGTCGCGTTCGGTGCGGGTGGCGTCCTCCGCCGACCATTCGACGTCGCCGATCAGGTTGCGGGCGTGGGTCACCGAGCGGGTGACCATCTCCAGCACCGCTTCCGGCTCCATCTGCAGCTTCCACTTCATGTGCACCGGGCTGGTGGAGATGAAGGTGTGGATGCGGCCGCGCCTGGCCGGCTTCAGCGCCTCGGCGCAGCGGTCGATGTCGGCGGTGGCGGCCCGGGCCAGGCCGCAGATGGTGCTCTCGGTGACGATCTCGGCGATGCCGCGGACCGCCTCGAAGTCGCCGTTGGAGGCGATCGGAAAGCCCGCCTCGATCACGTCGACGCGCATTTCCTCGAGGATCTTGGCCAGCTCCAGCTTTTCGGGGAGCGACATCGAGGCGCCGGGCGACTGCTCGCCGTCGCGCATGGTGGTGTCGAAGATGACGACGCGCTCGTGGGCGGCGTCGCTGGGATTGGCGGATCGGGTCATGGAAGCGGCTCTTCGCAGAAGGGGGACAGGCGGCGGCGGAGAAAATCCCCTGTGCGCCCGGCCGCGAAACTGCGCAGCCTGCTAAGGCGCCCAGGGGCGGCTAAGCCCCAGCGAAAGAAGAAGCAGGCTGTCGTGCCCGGTGCGCATGGGCAGGATTTACCCGTTTTGCGCTTTGAGCACAATGTCTGGGTCGGCGCCCGCAGGTTATGGACTGTGTCGCACACGATTTTGCCCAAAACGAAAAGGGCGAACCGTGTCCTGCAACACGATCCGCCCGATTGCGTTTTCGATCGGGCGCCGGCGAAGCCCGCCGCCCAAACCCCTCCTAGGCGAACGGCTTCACCGTCAGGCGCAGCCAAAACTCCCGGCCGCGGTCCATGAAGCAGCCGACCTCGTCATGGCCGTAGACCGCCGGCGTATTGGTGCCGGTCCCCCCCGGCAGCTCGCCCGCCACGAAGGGGCCGCCGATCGAAGCGTTGAAGTTGTTGCAGGTGCCCGCCGTGCGCTCGTCAGAGATGTTCTTGCCGATGATCGAGAACTCCCAGCGGTCACGCGGCCCCTGGATCGTGGCGCTCAGATCCGTCTTCAGGAAGGACTTCTGGTAATAGAGGAAGCCCAGGTTGGTGTTGTATTTCGATGAGAACTGACTGTTGGCGCTGAGCACCAGCTTCATGTCGTTGCCGATGCCGGTCTCGTAGTCGGCGCCGGCGTTGACCTGCCATTTCGGGGCGCGGATCATCGGCTTGCCCGACCAATCCTGCGCCAGGAAGACCCCCAGCGCCGGGCTGAAGACCTCGTTACAGCCCTCGGAGATCAGCTGGCCGCCATAGCAGGGGGCGGCGTTCTGGAAGGCCTGGAAGTGCGCCTCGTTCCAGTTGACCGCGCCGCGCAGGGTCAGACCGTCGACCATCGCCGGACGGTAGGTGACGTCATAGTCGATCCCGTAGACCAGGGCCGAACCGGCGTTCACCGTGATGATCGTCGGGATGCCGGCCAGCGGACTGATCCCGCCGATCTGCAGGTCGCTGTAGTGGTAGTCGTAGAAGGCCAGATTGGTGACCAGGCGACGATCGAGCAGGCGCGCCTTGGCGCCGACCTCGAAGCCCTGGACCTTCTCGTCGCGGAACGAGTTCTCCATGTTCGCCGTGGCCGCGGTGGCGATATCGTACGAGCCGGACTTATAGCCCTTCTTGACCGAGCCGAAGACCGTCCAGTCGTCAGTCGGCTTGTAGGTCACCGTCAGTTCCGGCGCGGCCTTGTCGGACTTGATCTTCGGGGTCGGGATCAGCGTCGGGGTCCGGTTGTTCGCCGCATCGTAGGCGAACGGGTCGTCGCTGCGGCGCTCGGAGGTCCAGCGGGCGCCGGCGGCCACCTCGACCTTGGGGATGACCTTCCAGCGGACCTGGCCGAAGACCGAATTGGTCTTCTCGTCGAGTTCGTTGGTGCCCTTGATCAGGAACGCCGGAAAGCTCAGGAAGGTGTTGCCGCCGAGAGTGACCAGATCCCCCACCCCGGTCCGTTGGATGAGGCCGCCGAGGGTGAAGTTCACCGGCCCGACGTAGTCGCTGTTCAGCCGGAGTTCCTCACTCCAGTCGTGGCGCTTGAAGTGGTTCGTCACCGAGGCGAACGGCGCGGCGAAGGTCGTCTGGGTGGTGTTCACCAGGCTCTGCGAGTGGATCGTGTAGTAGCCAGTGACCGACGTCAGGGTGAGCTCCGGCTGGATACGGTAGTTCATCTCCAGAGTGCCGTAGGTCTGGGTGTTCTCCAGGAACGGCGTGCCGCCGTTAGGGACCCCCGGGAAAGCGGCGGGATTGTAGTCGACGAGGTTTACGGTCCTGTCGCGCTTGCAGTTCTCGTTTCCGCCGAGGAAGGGGATGCCGATCGGCGAGGTCACCCCATCCGGACACAGAACATATTGCTCGGTCCCGGCGTAGGTATCGTGGTCGTAGACCTGGTTGATCTTCAGACGGGCGTCGAACTCCTTCGTCGGCGTCCAGAGCGCCGTGCCGCGGAGCTGGTAGTGCTTGTCGGGCCCGATCCGGCTGTGCGCCGGGTTCAGCGCGCCGGTCGCCGCCAGGCCGGTGGCCGCGTTCTTGTAGTAGCCGTCCTGATGCCCAAAGGTGGTTGCGAAGCGCAGCTTCAGGGTGTCGGTCACCGGGCCGGACACGATGATGTCGCCCTGCCACTCGTTGGCTTCGAACTCGTGGCCAACGCGTCCGATCAGCTCGAACCGGTCGGTCGGATCGGCGGTGCGGACCGAAATCACGCCGCCCGGGCTGGACTTGCCGTAGAACAGCGACTGCGGGCCCTTAAGGACTTCGACCTGGCCCATGTCGAACATGCCGCTCGTATAGGCGAGGCCCTGGCTGAACTGCATACCGTCGATGTTGAGCGAAACCGCCTGGTCGACACCTGGATCGTAGGCAGAGGTCCCCACGCCGCGGATCGAAATCGTCGTGCCGATGGACAGCAGGTTGTCGCCGATCGCCAGGCCTGGAACCAGCGTGGCGATGCCCTTCAGGTCCTTGGTCTGCATCCGCTCCAGCTGCTGTTGCGGCAGGGCCGTCTCGACGATCGGAACGTTGAGGATCGATTCCTGCCGTTTGCGCGCCGTGACGATGATTTCGGTGAGCTGGTTGGGCTGAGCCGCCGCCGCGCCGGGCTGGGCGGCCGCCGGCGAGGCGGCGAGGCCCACGCCGGCCAGGGCCAGCAAGGAACAGGTTGACGCCAGAAGTCGCAGTCTAGTCATCGCGTTTCCCCTCTTGAGCGCCCGTCGTTGATCGCGGGCGTTCTAAGACCCTAATGGGCGAGCCGCGCCTGACGGACTTCGGTTCGCATCGTTGACGGGGATGCGGGAAGGCGGTGACGCGAGGGGCGCGGAATTAAGCTCTCGCGAGCCGACGATCCTGGTCTCCCCTATTCTTGGTTGCAGCGATGAGGACCGACCCCGCGCTCATCGTCAAGGCGGCAAGTTCGATTTGCTTCGAGGTGTGAACAACTGGCCACAACCCCCGGTACGCCCAGGCGGCCTTGCCGCCGCCGCAAAACCGGCCGCTTTGCGGCCAGTCAGCTAGCCCGCGGACTTCTCGCGCGTGCGCAGCCACAGCCGCGCCGCCCAGCCGATGCCGATCCAGACCGCCAGCAGCAACACCAGCCACAGGGCGTCGCGTCCGAGGTCGCCGCGCATGGCCCGGGCGATGGAGTTGCCGGCGAAGGCGGTCAGCGCGATCTTCGGCACGATGCCGAGCGCGGTGCCGGCGGTGAAGTCGAGCGCGCGCATCGGCGTCACGCCGGCGGCCATGTTGACGACGATGAAAGGCGCGGAGGGCACCAGGCGGACGATCAGGCTGGCCAGAAAGCCGTTGCTGCCGATGTGGTCCATGAACCGCTTCACGCCCGGGCCGGAGAAGCGCTCCAGCGTCTTCGCCCCGGCGGCGCGGCCCAGATAGAAGCCGACCAGCGAGGAGACCATGGTGCCGATCCAGCTGTAGGTGAAGCCGGCCCAACCGCCGAAGGCGACCACCGCTGCGGCGATCAGCATGAACTGCGGCACGCCGACGAAGGCCAAGCCGGCGAAGGCGGCCACCGCCACCGGCAGCGCCAGCGGGCCGCTGGCTGCGCCCATCCAGCGCTCGACCGTCGCCTCGCCGTTGAAGCCGAGGACCTGGGCGCCGAACAGGAACACCAGGCCGACGCCGCCGAACAGCAGGAAGGAGGCGATCAGGGTCCGCCAGGCCTTGGCGTCCAAGTTGGACAGGAACTGCAGGAGCCGGCGCATCTGGGCGCCTCTCGCCGATTGCGCCAGCGAGGTCAACATCAAGGAAGGGAAGATGATCAAGGGGACGGGTTTGCCGCGGCGGACAACTGGGCTAAACCCCGCGCGATTTCCCCTATTCAATTCTAGCCGGGAGCACAGCCCGCCATGTCTCTGCAGTCCGCCGCCCTTTCCCGCGTGAAGCCCTCAGCCACGCTCGCGGCCGACCAGAAAGCGCGCGACCTTCGCGCCCAGGGCCGGGACATTATCGGCCTGGCCGCCGGCGAGCCCGACTTCGACACGCCCGACAACATCAAGGAAGCCGCCATCAAGGCGATCCGCGAGGGCAAGACCAAGTACACCAACGTCGACGGCATCCCGGAGCTGAAGGAAGCCATCTGCACCAAGTTCGCGCGCGAGAACGGCCTGACCTACAAGCCCAGCCAGATCAACGTCTCGCCGGGCGGCAAGCCGGTGATCTACAACGCCATGGTCGCCACCCTGAACCCGGGCGACGAGGTGATCATCCCCACCCCCTACTGGGTGAGCTATCCGGACATGGTGCTGCTGGCCGGCGGCGAGCCGCGCTTCGTGCAGACCAGCGCGGCGAGCGGCTTCAAGGTGCAGCCCGCCGACCTGGAAGCGGCGATCACCCCGAAGACCCGCTGGGTGTTCCTGAACTCGCCGTCCAACCCCTCGGGCGCGGCCTACACCAAGGCCGAGCTGCGCGCCGTCGCCGACGTGCTGCTGCGCCATCCGCACGTCTGGATCCTGACCGACGACATGTACGAGCACCTGATGTTCGACGACTTCGAGTTCTGGACCATCGCCCAGGTCGAGCCGGCGCTCTACGACCGCACCCTGACCATGAACGGGGTCTCCAAGGCCTACGCCATGACCGGCTGGCGGATCGGCTATGCGGGCGGGCCCGAGCCGCTGATCAACCTGATGCGCAAGGTGATGAGCCAGACCACCTCGAACCCCGCCTCCATCTCCCAGTATGCGGCGGTCGAGGCGCTGAACGGCACGCAAGACTTCATCAAGCCGAACCAGACGCTGTTCCAGGGTCGCCGCGACCTGGTGGTCTCGATGCTCAACCAGGCCACGGGGCTGCACTGCCCGACGCCGGAAGGCGCCTTCTACGTCTATCCGTCCTGCGAAGGGCTGATCGGCAAGACCGCGCCCAGCGGCCGCACCATCGGCTCGGACGAGGACTTCGCCAACGAGCTGCTGGAGACCGAGGGCGTGGCGGTGGTGCACGGCACGGCCTTTGGCCTGTCGCCCTTCTTCCGCATCAGCTACGCGACCGCCAACTCGGTGCTGGAAGACGCGTGCAGCCGCATCCAGCGCTTCTGCGCCTCGGTGAAGTAAGCGGCCAGCCCCTCTCCCCGCTCAGCGGAGAGGGGCTGCTCCGGTTCAGTGCTTGCGCCACTCGGCCTTGGCGGCCGCCTTGGTGCGGTTGAGATGAACCGCGTGCATGTCGACGGACTCCACCCAGGTCAGCGGGATCATGTGGTGCTTAAGGCCCGATAGGAGGTCGAGCTTGGTCAGCTCGATCTCCTGGCCCACCACATGATCGACCCGCCCGACGCGCTTGCCGTCCGAGCTGACCACCTTCATGTGGTCGTGAATCTGCGACGCTTGGACCATGATCAGTCTCCTCGTTCGCGCTAAGGCGCTTAACGGGACGAGGCCCCGGAGGTTTCCGCATGACCGAGCCGATCAATCTCAACAAGGCCCGCAAGGCGCGCGCGCAGGCCGCCGACAAGGCGCAGGCGGCCGAGAACCGCGTCCGCTTCGGCCGCAGCAAGGCGGAGAAGACCGTCTCCAAGCTCGACGCCGAACGCGCCCGCCGGGCGCATGACCAAGCGAAGCGGGAGGATTAGAGACCACGGAATACACGGACGAGTTCGGCTCGCGCCGGCTCCTTCGGCGTTTTCCGTGTCTTCCCTGGTTCAAACCTGCCCGATCAAGCCGCTTGATCCGGCGCAGGTTTCAGCCAGAAACCTCGGCCATGCCCACCTTGCGCAAACGCTCGCTGCAGCTCGCCGGCCACCGCACCTCGATCGCGCTGGAGCCGGAATTCTGGGTCGTGCTGGAAGCGATGGCCGCGGCCCGGGACGCCAGCCTGGCGGGCCTGGTGCTGCGCATCGACGCCGAGCGCGGCGAGCGCCCGCTGGCCTCGGCCTGCCGGGTGGCCGCCCTGGCCTTCGCCGCGGCGCGCTGATCGCCGTTACGGGGCGACTGGGTGCAGCACGCCCAGCACCAGGACGAACAGCGCCACCACCAGCAGCCCGAGAATGCCCCAGACGATCGGCGGCATCGGACTGCGTTTCGGCCGAGGGTGTTCATCGGACATCGGATCACTCTGCATCGGCGCGGAGCGCGCCCCCAGCCTCGCCTTTCAGACACGGTGTATGTGGCGAAGTTCCGGCGCGTGGCCGCCATCAGGTCTTAAGCCAGAAGCGCGGCGTGCTACATATGTTCCCCATGCCTCCTCCCGAATCCCCCTTCGACCCCGAGCTGCCGGCGCCGCGCATCAGCGAGCTGGCGCGGCCGCGCGGGCCTGCGCCCGACTATTTCGAGGGACTGAACCCCGAACAGCGCGACGCCGTCGAGACCACCGACGGCCCGGTGCTGGTGCTGGCCGGCGCCGGCACCGGCAAGACCCGGGTGCTGACCACCCGACTGGCCCACCTGCTGGCGACCGACAAGGCGCGGCCGTGGGAGCTGCTGGCGGTCACCTTCACCAACAAGGCCGCGCGCGAGATGCGCGAGCGGATCACCGCCATCATCGGCCCGCAGGCCGAGGGCTTGCGCTGGCTGGGCACCTTCCACGCCATCTCCGCCCAGATCCTGCGCCGGCACGCCGAGCTGGTGGGGTTGAAGTCGAATTACACCATCCTCGACACCGACGATCAGGAGCGGCTGCTCAAACAGCTGCTGGAGGCCGAGAATATCGACGCCAAGCGCTGGACGCCCAGGGCGCTGGCCGGACTGATCGACCACTGGAAGAACCGCGGCTGGACGCCCGACAAGCTGCCGCCCTCCGAGGCCGGGCTGTTCGCCCCAACACCTCAAGGGGGCGGCAAGGGCCAGGCGCTCTACCGCCAGTACCAGGAGCGGCTGCGGGTGCTGAACGCCTGCGACTTCGGCGACCTGCTGCTGCACAACCTGACGATCTTCATGGCCAACCCCGACGTGCTGGCCGAGTACCACGACCGGTTCCGCTACATGCTGGTCGACGAGTACCAGGACACCAACGTCGCCCAGTACCTGTGGCTGCGGCTCTTGGGCCAGAAGCGGCAGAACGTCTGCTGCGTCGGCGACGACGATCAGTCGATCTATGGCTGGCGCGGCGCAGAGGTGGACAACATCCTGCGGTTCGAGCGGGATTTTCCGGGCGCTAAGGTCATCCGGCTGGAGCGCAACTATCGCTCGACCAGCCACATCCTGGCCGCCGCCTCCGGCCTGATCGCCGCCAACAAGAGCCGACTCGGCAAGACGCTGTGGACCGAGGCGCAGGGCGGCGAGAAGGTCGTCGTCCGCGGGGTCTGGGACGGCGAGGCCGAGAGTCGGCTGGTCGCCGACGACATCGAAAAGGGCAAGCGCGCCGGCCGCCGCTACCGGGACATGGCGATCCTGGTGCGCGCCTCCTTCCAGATGCGCGCCTTCGAAGAGCGGTTCGTGATGCTGCAGATCCCCTACACGGTGGTCGGCGGCCCGCGGTTCTTCGAACGGGCCGAAATCCGCGACGCCCACGCCTATCTGCGGCTGATCCAGAGCCCCGATGACGACCTCGCCTTCGAGCGGATCGTCAATGTGCCCAAGCGCGGCATCGGCGAGACCACCGTCCAGAAGCTCTTGCAGGTCGCCCGGCTGAACGGCGTTTCCGCCAGCGCCGCCGCGCGCGAACTGGTGCGCACCGACGAACTGGCGGCGCGCACCCGCACGGCGCTGGCCAACTTCCTGCGCGACCTCGACCGCTGGCGCGCCGAGGCCGAACACGTGGCGCACGCCCGCCTGATGGAGGCGGTGCTGGAAGAGAGCGGCTACACCGACGCACTTCGGCTGGACAAGGGGCCGACGAGCCAGACCCGGCTGGAGAACCTCAAGGAGCTGGTCCAGTCGATGGCCAACTTCGAGACGCTGAGCGGCTATCTCGAGCACGTCTCGCTGGTGATGGATCTCGACCGCGGGCCACAGGCCGACGCGGTGCAGATCATGACCCTGCACTCGGCCAAGGGGCTGGAGTTTCCGCTGGTCTTCCTGCCGGGCTGGGAGGAAGGTGTCTTCCCCTCCCAGCGCAGCCTCGACGAAAAGGGCGAGAAGGCGCTGGAGGAGGAGCGGCGGCTGGCCTACGTCGGCATCACCCGCGCCCGCGAGGAGGCGCGCATCTCCTTCGCCGCCAACCGCCAGGTCTACGGCCGCTGGACCAGCCAGTTGCCCAGCCGCTTCGTCGACGAACTGCCGGTCGCCAATGTCGAGGCCTCGTCCGAGACCGGCTACTACGGCGGCGGCCCCGGCATGCAGCAGCACGGCAGCCGCTGGGACGAAAGCCCCTCGTTCGGCGCCGGCTATTCCTCCCCCGGCTGGAAACGCGCCCAAGCCAGCGGCTACCGCGGCAGCCATCCGGGCCGGCAGGGCGTGATCGAGGGTGAGGGCCGGCTGGTGGCGGTCTCCGAAAGCTCGGCGGCCAGCGCCTACACGCGCGGCGACCGGGTGTTCCACGTCAAGTTCGGCTACGGCAAGGTCGCCGCGGTCGAGGGCAACAAGCTGACGGTCAACTTCGAAAAGGCCGGCGAGAAGAAGGTCATCGACAGCTTCGTCGAAAAGGCCGGGTGAGCGGGGCGGCGATGGAGCTGATCCACTCCACGACCGCCGTCTACATGATGTCGAAATGTCGAACCGCAAGAACGGGACGCTCTACACCGGCGTCAGCGGACGCTTCCTGCATCGCATCGTCCAACACCGCGACGGCCTCGTCGAAGGCGTCATCCGGGGCGGGCGGTGTGCATGGGTGGCCGGGACAAGCCCGGCCATGACGGAGGAAAGGAAGAAAAGGAAGTGAGGGTGCGCGGCACCCCCCTACCGCCGCCGCGTCACCGCCCGCACCAGCATGGCGCCCAGCCCGATCACCGCGGCGACGCCGGCGGCGGCGATCGCGGTGGCGCGGACGGTCTGGGTGGCCTGCATCCGCGCCGAGGCGTTTTCGGCGGCCTCGCGCATCACCGGCGGCTGCACCTCGCTCGGCGCCGCCGCGTTCTTGCGGAACACCACCTGCTCGCCGGCGTGATCGACCTCGTCGACGCGCCAGCCGAGCAGGCTCCAGGCGCGACTGTGGCTCTTCCCCGGCGCGTCGGTCCACCAGGCGCGGCCGGTCCGGGCGGCCTTGGGCAGGGGAAATCCCAGGAGGCTTTCCAGCTCGGAGAAGCTGGCGCGCCATTCCAGGGCCGGATGCCCCGCCAGCCGGACGGACAATGGATCATATTTGCTCATGCGGAGATCTCCCGCCGCGCAGAACGCATGCCGCGGAAGATGGCGCCGGCCGGGCGTTGAACCAAGCCGCTCGCCGTGCGCTGTTATTCGGTAAGCGCAACAAGGACTGGACCGGTGAAGACGCTTTGCGCGGGGGCCGCGCTGGCCTTGATGGCCGGGCTTTCGGTGGGCGGGGCGATGAAGCCGCAGCTGATCACCGATACGGCGCTGGCCGGTCCGCGCACCCTCATCACCCGCGCCGGCGTCCGCGCCGTTCACCCCGATGACGGGGCCGTCGACGCCGGGCTGAGCTACGCCAACTATGCAGGCGAGATCCCCACCTATGTGACCGGCACGGACGCCCAGGCGCCGGCCGCGATCGCCGTGGAACCCGCCCCGCCGGCGGCGGACGAGGCCGCCGCGAACTATTACGTCTCGCCGCTGCGCGACGAGGCGCCGGCGCCGCGCGCGGCCACCGGCGAATTGACGCCGGCGGCCTACGGCAGGCCGGAGACCGAGCGCCTCGCCTATCCCTCGCTCGACGGCGGAGCGGACTATGACGCCGCCCGCCAGGCGCAGGCGACGCCGGTGGTCGAGACCGCGGGCGAGCCTGGCGCCGCACGCTGATCGCCTCGCCTTTCCGCCGACGGCGACGGCGATCGGCAGGCGCGGCGACGCGAAACCGGCTTCCACTTTCGGCTGGCGCGCTCTAGCAGGGGCGCCCATGACCGAAGACGCCGTCCAGATCACCGCCCGCGGGCCTCGCGCCGTCGCCGAAGCCGCCGCCGTCGCCGTGGACGAGGCCCCCGCCACCGAGACCCTCACCTATTCCATCCTGGAAGAGGACGAGGACCACGACGTTTGGCGGATCGACGCCTTCCCGACCACCGCGGCCGAGCGCGCGGCCCTGACCGAGCTGCTGGCCGGCTATGCCGAGCTGCGGGTCACCACCGAGAAGCTGGCCGACGCCGACTGGCTGGCGATGGCGTTGTCCGGCCTGCCGCCCGTGCGGGCCGGCCGCTTCTTCGTCTATGGCGCCCACGACCGCGGCCTGGCCCCGGCCTCCACCGTCAACCTGCGGATCGAAGCCGGCGCGGCCTTCGGCACCGGCCATCACGGCACCACCGTCGGCTGCCTGCTGGCCTTCGACCAGCTGCTGAAGGCGCAGCGGTTCGCGCGGGTGCTGGACGTCGGCTGCGGCACCGGGGTGCTGGCGATCGCCGCCGCGCGCACCGGCTCGCGCACCGCCGTGGGCACCGACATCGACCGGGTCTCGGTGCGGATCGCCAACGAGAACGCCGCGCTGAACCGGGCGAACGCCCGCTTCGTCCACGCCTTCGGCCTGAACGACGCCAAGGTGCGCGCCGACGCCCCCTACGACCTGGTGTTCGCCAACATCCTCGCCCCGCCGCTGGTGGCGCTGGCCCAGGACATCAAGGGCGCGCTGCGGCCCGGCGGACTCGCCATCCTCTCGGGGCTGTTGCGCACCCAGGAGCGGCGCGTTGCGGCGGCCTATCTCTCGCGCGGCTTCCGCATCGTGCGCCGGCTGCATCGCGACGCCTGGGCGACCCTGGTTCTGCAACGCCCTTGAGGCTCCGGAACCGCGCCTGACGCCCGACGTTTCCCGGTCCCAGGCAAAGCTCTCGCCACGAAGGAAACGCCGATGTCGAATGACAGAGAATATGTGGAGCGCACCACGACGGTCCGCTCCAGCCCCGCCGGCTGGTGGATCGCCGCGATCGTCGCCATCGTCGCCGTGATCGGCCTGGTCTTCCTGTTCACCTCGCAGACCAATCAGCACGACCTGCAGGCGGCGCGCGACCAGGGCGCGGCCCAGGCCACCGTCCAGGCCGCCAACGCCGACGCCCAACGCGCGGCCAGCCAGGCCGGCCAGGCCGCCCAGTCGGCGGTCGACTCCACCGCCCGCGCTAGCCAGCGCGCGGCGGAAACCGCCCAGGCCGCGGCTGACCGCACCGCCAAGACGGCGCAGAACGCCGGCGAGGCCGCCCGCGACGCCTCGGCCACCGAACCCGAGGCCGCGCCCGCCCCGGCGCCGCAACAGTAGAGGGAGAGGCCGTAGCGCCCCGTCGGCCAGCTTCCCCGTTTCACGCTGGAGCATCTGAGGCGCAGATCCTCCACCGCGCAGCGGGGGAGGTGGCGGCGAAGCCGACGGAGGGGGCCAGCGGAGCTTCTTTCAATCCCCGCCCCCGCCCTTCACCCGCTGGCGCGAACCCATTACATCGGGTGACATGCGCCAGACCTTCGACGAGACCACCGACCCCTCCTTCGGCCCCGCCCACCTGCCGTTGATCCGCCGGGCGATGGCCGAACAGGGCCTCGACGCCCTGCTCGTGCCGCACGAGGACGAGCATCAGAACGAATACCTGCCGGCGGCGAACGACCGGCTCGGCTGGGCCACCGGCTTCACCGGCTCGGCCGGGGCGGCGGTGATCTTCCAGGACAAGGCCGCGGTCTTCGTCGACGGCCGCTACACCCTGCAGGTCCGCGACCAGGTGGACCTGGCGACCTTCGAGGTCCGCGACCTGATGGACGGCGGGGTGAGCGCCTATCTGGAAAGCGCCGCCAAGCCCGGCCAGGCGATCGGCTACGACCCGCGCCTGCACAGCCCCGACGCTCTGGCGCGGCTGAAGACCGCCGCCGCCAAGGCCGGCGCCGAGCTGAAGCCGGTTCCGCTCAACCCGCTCGACGCCGCCTGGGGCGAGGCCCG
>Ga0105248_10005858_pt1 | contig 13505 bp, 11 predicted proteins | sample KBSS34metaG_FD_81524 | JGI IMG/M metagenome (GOLD analysis project Ga0105248, IMG submission 81524) | Switchgrass rhizosphere microbial communities from Kellogg Biological Station, Michigan, USA - KBS S3-4 metaG | ecosystem: Host-associated > Plants > Roots > Rhizosphere > Soil | place... | reverse complement strand
TCGGCGCCAGCGAAACCATCAACACCGTCACGCTCGACGACCCCGAGCTGTTCCGATATCCGGTCGCCTACATCATCGAGGTGAGCTGGTGGCAGATGACCGACACGCAGGCTGCGGCCTTGCGCGCCTACATGCAGAAGGGAGGCTTCGTCATCGTCGACGACTTCAAGGCCGAAGGCGATTTCGGCAGCGCCGGTTGGGGGCCGTTCGAAGCGAATATGCGCCGCGTGCTGCCCGGTGTCCGATTCGTGCCGATGAGCCCGACGCATCCGATCTTCCATGCGTTCTTCGAGATCGACAACCTGGACATCATCCCGCAGGCCTACAACTCGGGGAAGCCGTATTTCTTCGGCGTCTACGAGGACAACGACCCGTCGAAGCGACTGCAGATGATCGTCAACTACAACACCGACATCTCGCAGTACTGGGAATGGTCCGGCACCGGTCTGCGCCCGATCGACGACACCAACGAGGCGTACAAGCTCGGCGTGAACTATCTGCTGTACGGTTTGACCCACTAAAGCAGTCTCGATCTGGCTGTAGTGGCGAAGCCCTTGATTCGTTTATCCTAGCCACATGGCCATTGCGCTGACGGTCAACGGCCGTGCGCATACGCTCGACGTCGACCCGGCGACGCCGTTGCTCTACGTGCTGAGCGACGATCTCGCCCTCAACGGTCCCAAGTTCGGGTGCGGCCTCGGGCAGTGCGGCGCCTGCACCGTCATCGCGCGCGGCCGTGCTGTCCGCTCCTGCGTGACGCCGGTCGGGACGATGGACGGCGCCGAGGTGACCACGCTCGAAGGTCTCGGCAGCATCGAGCGGCCGCACCCGATTCAGCAGGCCTTCATCGAGGAGCAGGCCGCGCAATGCGGCTTCTGCCTGAACGGCGTGATTCTCACCGCCAAAGCCTTCCTCGATCAGAACCCGTCGCCTAGCGACGCGCAGATCCAACAGGCGCTGTCGACGGTGCTGTGTCGCTGTTTCACCCACACCCGCATGCTGCGGGCGATCAAACGCTACGCGAGCGTGCCGCGCCGGAGCGTCGCTGACGCGAACGCGGGCGCGAAGGCGGGAGAAGACGCATGAGCGCCTCCCGCCGGGAATTTTTGAAGGGCGGCGGCGCGCTGATCGTCAGCTTCAGCAGCGTTGCCACGCTCGCCGAGCAGCTCGCCTTCGCGCAGGGCCCCTTCGCCACGCAGGATCGACGCGTTGCGCAGCAGGTCGACTCGTGGCTCGCGATCGGCGCCGACGGCCGCGTGACCGCCTACACCGGCAAGTGCGAGCTGGGACAGGGCATCTTCACGGTGCAGATGCAGCTGGTCGCGGAAGAGCTCTCCGTGCCGCTCGCGCGAGTGACGCTGATCCAGTGCGACACCTCCGTCGCGCCCGATCAGGGCACGACGTCGGGCAGCCAGTCGACGCCGACCAACTTCAACGAGGCGAACCTGGCGCAGGCGTGCGCGACGGCACGCGAGGCGCTGCTCCGGCTGGGGTCCGAACGGCTTGGCGTGCCGGTCGATCAGCTGACCGTTGTCGACGGCGTTGTCGGCGTCCAGGGAGACGCGTCGCGCTGGATCGGCTACGGCGATCTTGTCGGCGGCAGGAAATTCAACCTGACCCTGAGCCGCACGGCGAAGCGGCGAACGCCCGACAGTTGGACCGTGCTCGGAAAGCCCACCGGCCGCGTCGACATGGCGGCGATGGCAACCGGTGTCTTCGAGTTCGTGCACAACGTCCGGCTGCCCGGCATGCTGCATGGCCGCGTCGTCCGTCCGCCGACCGTGGGCGCCACCCTGGCCAGCGTGGACGAGGGATCCATCCGTGACCTGCCAGGCGTGGTGAAGGTCGTCGTCAGAAAAAACTTCGTCGGCGTCGTCTGCGCGAAGCCATGGCAGGCGATTCTGGCGGCGGAGAAGTTGAAGGCGACGTGGACGCCTGGGGCGGCGCTACCGGGCCACGACGGGTTCTACGCGCATCTGCGCAGCCAGAAGCCGTCGCGCGACACGCGGCTCGTGGATTCGAAGGATGTCGACGACCGGCTGGCGCAGTCAGCGACGGTGCTGAAGGCCACATACCTCCATCCGTACCAGATGCACGCGTCGATGGGCACGTCGTGCGCCGTTGCCGACGTGCGCGACGGTCAGGCGACGATCTGGTCGCCGACACAATCCGCCTATCCGACGCGGAGCGGATCGGCGCTGCTGCTCGGGCTGCCGGTCGAGAACGTCCGCGTGATCTTCACGCGCGGATCCGGGTGCTACGGGATCAACGGCGCCGACACCGTGTCGTACGATGCGGCGCTCTTGTCGCAGGCAGTCGGCAAGCCCGTGCGCGTGCAGCTTTCGCGTCGGGACGAGATGGCGTGGGAGAACTACGGTCTGGCGTTCGTGATCGATCAGCGAGTGGGCGTCGACGCGTCAGGAACGATCCTCGCCTGGGACTACGAGGGATGGTCGCCGACCCTTGGCGGACGACCCGGCTACGATCGTCCGGGCAATGTCATCACCGGACAGCTCGCCGGCTTCGATCCCGCGCCGTTCACGCCGCGGAGCCCGGCGCCAGACCCCGGCGGCTCGTTCAACAACAACAGCAACGCCGCGCCGTCGTACGTGACGGGATGCGTGGGCGGGCGCTGCGGCGGCGCCGGGGTGGTGAAGAGCGAGCGCGTGCTCTCTCATACGGTGCGGTCGCCGTTCTTCACCGGCCCGCTGCGCTCGCCGGCGCGGCTGCAGAACACCTTCGCGCACGAGTCGTTCATGGACGAGATTGCCGCGCACGTGAAGGCGGATCCCGTCGCGTACCGGCTGAAGCACCTCAGCGACGAACGGCTCAAACACGTGGTGCAGGAAGCGGCGACGGCGGCGAAATGGGACGCGCGACCGTCGCCACGGCCGTCGACGTCGGGGACCGGCGTCGTCAGCGGCCGCGGCATCTCGTGCGTGGCGTACGAAGGCGATAACGGCTACGTCGCGATGGTCGCTGAAGTTGACGTCGATCGGGCGACCGGTCGAGTGACGGCGCGACGCTTTGTCGTCGCCCAGGATTGCGGGCCGATCTCCAACCCCGACGGGATGCGCAACCAGATCGAAGGCGGCGCGCTGCAGGGCATGAGCCGCTGTCTCGGCGAAGAAGTGACGTGGGACGCCGAGAAGGTGACGTCGATCGACTGGCGGACGTTTCACAGTCTGCCGCTCGGTTTCGAACTGCCGGCGATCGAGAGCGTGCTCGTCAACCGGACCGACGTCGAAGCGACCGGTGCCGGCGAGACCGCGATCACCATCGTCGCCGCCGCCATCGGCAACGCGATCTTCGACGCGACCGGCGCGCGCGTCCGGGAGGTTCCGTTTACGCCCGAGCGGGTGAAAGCGGCACTGTTTTCGCAGCGCTAAAGCGCTGCGCCACTTAAAACCGGAGCCCCGACAAGTTTTCCCCGTCCCAGGGCGTCGATCGACTCGATCAGACGGCGGCGATCGACCGGCTTGGTCAGGTGCAGATGGAACCCCGCCTGGAGCGCGCGCTGGCGGTCTTCCGCGCGCGCAAATGACGTGAGCGCGACCGCCGGGATGGATGAGGGCACACCCGAGGCGGTGCCCGCGCGAACCCGCCGAATCAGGCTGTAGCCGTCTTCCTCCGGCATGGCAATGTCGGCCAGCAGCACGTCGACATGCTTCGTGCGCAGCACATCGCACGCCTGGCGCGCCGAGGAAGCCGTCAGCACGACCGCCTGTTGCCCTTGCAGGTACTCGGCGACGATCGTCCGGCTTTCGTCGTCGTCGTCGACGACGAGGACGGACAGGCCGTCCAGCGAGGCGATCGGCTGCTCGCGCTCGTCGTCGCTGGATCGTGAGGACGAGATCGCGGCCGGCCACGATGTCGCGCGCACAGCGCCGATCGGCAGCTGGACGACGAACGTCGCGCCGCGTCCCACGCCGATGCTCTCGGCCCTGATCGTACCGCCGTGGGCCTCGACCAGGTGCTTGACGATCGAGAGGCCGAGCCCCAGACCGCCCTGGCGGCGTGTCGTCGACCCATCCGCCTGGCGGAACGACTCGAAGACGAACGGCAGGAAATCGGCGGCGATGCCCTGGCCGCGATCGGCGACGACCAGCTCGATCATCGTCTGCGATCGGCGGAGGCGCAGGTTGACCCCGCTGCCGTTGGGCGAGAACTTGATGGCGTTGACGAGCAGGTTCCACACGACCTGCTGCAGGCGCGCGCTGTCGGCAGCGATGACGCCGATCGCGTCTCCGAAGTCGGTGGTGATATCGATGCCCTTGGCGTCGGCGGACGGTTGGACCATTTCAACGGCTTTCGCGACGACGTCCGCCACGTCGACTTCCGGCGACAGCTCGAGCTCCAGTTTTCCCGACATGATGCGCGAGACGTCGAGCAGCTCGTCGATGAGCTGCGCCTGGCGCGTGGCGCTGTCGTAGATCGCCCGGAACGCCCGGTCGTGCCGGTGCGGATCGACCGCGCCTCGCCGCAACATGTCGGCCCAGCCCAGGATCGCGTTGAGCGGCGTGCGCAGCTCGTGCGAGACGACCGCCAGGAACTGATCCTTGATCCTGTTCGCCTGCTCGGCGCTCGCTCGGGCGGCGCGCTCGCGCTCGAGCAGATCGAGGCGTCCGACGAACAACTGATAGGTCCGGTATGTCGTGTAGACCGGCGCCAGCATCAGCATCGCCTTCCAGGCATCGCCGCGGTCGACGACGACGGCCGCGAAGGCGCCGGCGCTCGCCGCGACCATGAAGCTCGACGCGCTCCAGAGAAAGTCGTCACGCCATACGATCCAGATCGCGCGATGCGTCGACAAGCCAATCGCTCCGGCGACGAGCCCCGTGTTGACACAGAAGTACGCGGCGATGGCACCGACCAGCGGCTTGGCGATGGCGAAGAAGGCCAGCGCACCCGTGGTTCCACCCAGCCATCGGTAGGCCGCCGATGTGACGGCGATGGTGATCGCTTCACCCGTCGCACTGAAGACCGTGCGGTAGAACGGGTACGGCTGTTTCAGATTGACGGTGCACTGCGTCACGACTCCGGCCACCGCGATGACCATCGCCTGCCGGGGTCCGAGCAGCAGAAGCGCCATCAGGTCGGCCGCGTACGACACCGACAGCGTCGAGCCGCTCGAGAGGGCGATCGGCAGGGTGACCTTCCAGGTCGACGTGATGCACGAGATGCCGAAGAGGGCGGCAAACAACAAGGGTTGGGGCAGATCGTGCGGCAGCAGCGCGACGAACAACACACTCCCGACGGCGATGACGGCCGCAACGTAGATCTGTGCCGCCCGGGGGAGATGGCGCCACGCGAGGCCGCCGGCACTCGCGGTCATGGTGTGTTGCCGATCACAGGCCTGCCATTCGGATCATCGCAGCTCGCCCCGCACACGACCGTGTGGCCGAAAGGGCAGGTGGACGCGATGACGGCGTTCACGGACGATCCCACACCACCGCGTTGCAGCTCGGATCGCCGCAGCTGGTGCCCCAGACAACCGTATCGCCATCGCCCGTCCCCCAGACGACCGTGTCGCCGTCGCCTGTACCCCAGACGACGGTATCGCCATCGCTGGTGCCGACGACCACGCCGCCGCCGGTGAACACGCTGTCCGCCAATGAGACGATCGCACTGCTCCAGTCGGGCAGCGCCGGGTAGTCCGTGGACGGTGCTCCGACGAGCGACTGGGCGATTTCGACGGCGGCCCGCGCATCGAGGAACCCGGCGCCTTGCGTCAGGATGTCGTAGGCGGCGTACGGCTGCGCCGTGTATTGGAGGATCGCTTTCACCTGCTCCGGCGTCAGGTCAGGGTTCGCCTGCAGCATCAGCGCAATCGTTCCGCTGACGACCGGCGCGGCCATGCTCGTGCCGCTCAGGCTCAGGTACGGCAGGGCCGGTGTCGCCACCGTGCCGCTTAGCAAGGCCGATGCCCGTGTCGCATAGAAAGCACTCTCAGGATTGCTGAGCGACTCGAGGCCGACACCGGGCGCCACGAGATCCGGCTTCGCGGCGGCATCGATCAGGGTCGGACCGCGCGAGCTGAACGCGGCGACCGTGTCGTCGCCGCGGTCGATCGTGCCCATGTGGCTGGACGCGCCGACCGTCAGCACCCACGGCGCATTGCCCGGCGCGGTGATGGCGCCATACACACGGTGGCCATCCACGTCTCGGCCGCTGTTCCCGGCAGCAGCGACGACGACGATGCCGGCGTTCACGGCCTTGCGGGCGGCCACCGTCAACGGATCGGTCTCGTACGATTCGTAAACGGCCGACGCGATCGACATGTTGATCACGCGGATATTGAGCGCGTTCCGATGGTGGACCGCGTAGTCCAGCGCGGCGATGACGTCGCTGACCCGCCCGCGGCCGTCGGCGTCGAGCGTCTTGAGCGAGACGATGTGCGCGGCCGGTGCGATGCCGGTGCGGGCGCCGCCCGAGTCGAAGCCGTTGCCCGCCACGATCCCGGCCACGTGCGTGCCGTGGCCGTAGTCGTCGTACAGATCCTGGCGGCCGTTGACGAAGTCGACGAAGGCATCGACGCGCGTCTCGCCGGTAGCCGGGTCGAGCAGGTCGTCGTGGGATGCCGTTCCTGAGTCGATGACCGCGACGCCGATGCCTGTCCCGTCGTAGCCGAGTTCCTGACGCACGGCGGTTGCGCCGATGGTCGCGCCCGTTCGTTCCATCACGCCGGCGACTGGCCGATCCAGGGAGATGCGTGATACGAGCACGTGACCGGCGAGCGCCGCCAGCGCGCCGTTCGGCAGGTCGACCACGATGCTGTCGATGATGGGCAGCGAACGGCCGACCGCGCCGCCGAACATGTGCACGACGGAGGGGAGAAGGTCAACAGCGCCGGACGTCGATGCCCGAACGATGACGCGCGAATGTCCCGCCACCGCTGCTCGCCGTTGCGACGGTGAATCGAGCTTGGGGGGCGCGTTCAGCAGTCCGAGCTGGGCCGAGACCGGTCCTCCGGCCGTCGCGACAAGGTACGCCGTGATGGCGAGGGTGGAGAGCAAAGACGACTTTCGCATGGGCATCAGGCGGGCAACGGACATGCCCTTCGAGTCATGTGAGGAAGTGGCCGAAAAGTCGGCTTGCGCTCACTCAAGTCACACGCCCGTTTCACCATTGCGCTGACGTTCTCGTAAGAAAAATCACAATCCTGTGATTGAATGGCCCCCATGAAAACATCGATCGCGGCCGCGTTTTTCGCAGCAATGCTATCGGCAGGTGGCGCTCCGCACGCCAGTCCTCAGCTGGCCGCGCCGGGTGTTTCCGGCGTCGCCATGGGCCATCTGCATCTGACCGTGAAGGATCTCGACGCGCAGCGGAAATTCTGGAGCGCGCTCGGTGGCACCCCGGTGCAGAACGGTGCGCTCGCCCTGATCCAGTTTCCAGGCACCTTCGTCATGCTGCGGCAGGCCGAACCGACGGGCGGCACGGCAGGCTCGACGATCAACCACGTCGGCTTTCTCGTGAAGGACATCGCACCGTGGATCGCGAAGTGGCAGGCGGCTGGATTGAAGATGGAGCCGCAGGCGCGGCCGACCCAGGTATACCTGATCGGCCCGGACGATGTGCGCGTGGAGATTCTCGAGGACAAGACCATTGACGTGCCGTTGAAGATGCATCACCTGCACTTTTATGTCGCATCGCCGCTCGAGACGCAGGCGTGGTATGCCAAGACGTTTGGTGCGGCGCCGGGGAAGCGTGGCCAGTTCGACGCGGCCGACCTGCCGGGGGTGAACCTGACGTTCGCCAAGGCCGACACGCCGACGGTCGCGACCAAAGGCCGCTCGCTCGATCACATCGGCTTCGAGGTGAAGAACCTCGAGGCCTTCTGCAGGAAGCTGGAAGCGGACGGCATCAAGCTGGATCGGCCGTTCACGCGCCTTCCCAATTCGACGACGGCGATCGCATTTCTCACGGATCCGTGGGGGACCTACGTCGAACTGACCGAGAACCTGGCGCCGGCCAGATGATCCGTGGCGTCTCGCACTTCAAGGAGTCCCGAAGTGGCGCAGGGCTTCAGCCCCGCGAGCCACGTTTTCGCAGCGCCAAAGCGCTGCGCCACTGGAGTGCGCTGCTGGCGGTCCTCGCGCTGGTGTCGACTCAGCGCGTGCAGTCGTGGGGCGGGCAGGGGCACCGCCTCGTCGCCCTGCTGGCGGTGGAACGTCTGACGCCGCTCGCGCGGCGGAACATCATCTGGCTGCTGGGGCCGGAAACGCTGGCGGACGTGTCGTCGTGGGCGGATCAGTATCTCGTCGGGAATTACCAGACGTTCTCCTGGCACTTCATCAACATCCCGCCCGAGGCCACCAGTTACGATCGCGATCGCGACTGCCCGCGCCAGCCGGGGGTCGGCGCCGATACGCGTGGCGACAGGTGGCGCGACTGCGCGGTGGACCGGATTCTGTACAACAAGGAACGGCTCGCGGACGCGACGCTCGATCGCGCGGACCGGGCGATCGCGCTGAAGTTCCTCGTCCACTTCGTCGGCGATCTCCACCAGCCGTTCCACGCCCTGGGCGTCGGCCACGGCGGCAATGACATTCCGGTATCGGTGTTCGGCTCGGACACCTGCGGCAACTTTCCCTGCAACCTCCACGGAGCCTGGGACAGCGGCCTGATCGCGCATCGCGCCCTGGACGACGCGCACTATCTGCCCGTGCTGCGGGATCTGATTGCGAAGAACCGGTGGCAGGCCAGGCCGGCGGGCACGCCGGCCGAGTGGGCGATGCAGTCGCACGATCTCGGCAAGGCCGCGCTCCTGCCGCCGCACGGCGGCGTCGACGAGAAGTACTACCGCGCGCAGATGCCCATCGTGGAACAGCGACTGGCGCTGGCCGGCGTACGGCTGGCGGCGCTGCTCAACGAGGTATTGACCGCGCCTCCACCCCAGTGATGTGAGGTCACATGGCGATCGAGCTCAATGGCAGCGCGCCGCTGTTCGAGGTCTTCGACATGCCGGCGTCGTTCGCGTTCTACTGCGGCGTGCTCGGCTTCGAGGTTCTCCACACGAACAAGCAGCCCGACACGGACCCGGCGCACGTGGACTGGGCGTGGCTGCGGCGCAACGACGTGGATCTGATGCTGAACACCGCCGACGACCCGGATGATCGGCCGACGGTTCGACCGCATCGTGTCTTCGGCACGGGCGTGTGCTTGTATATCGGGTGTCCGGATGTCGACGCGATGTACCAGCACCTGCGCGCGAGCGGTGTCGACGCGCCAGCGCCGAAGGTCGCGCCCTACGGGATGAAACAGCTCTACGTCCGCGACCCGGACGGCTACAACCTCTGCTTTCAATGGCCGGTCTGATCGCACGACGCGGCCCCGCCCCGGGAATATTGCGTGGTGCAATCGGGTTTCAGATGGAGCAGCAGACATATGCGAAGCGTCACTCGCCGTCAGCTGATGCAGGGCCTCGGCGCCGTCGCCGCATCAGCCACCTTCCCGCGTGCGAGCGCAGCGCAGGCCGCGGCAAACGCGATCGGCCCGTACAGCGCTGACGTCCTGCCCCGCGGCATCCGCTCCCGTTTCGTCGACAACGTCAACGGCCTGCGCATGCACGTCCTGGAGGCGGGCTACGAGCCGAAGGGACGGCCGGGCGTGTTGCTGCTGCACGGATTTCCCGAGCTCGCGTACAGCTGGCGCAAGGTGATGGGACCGATCGCCGCCGCCGGTTATCACGTCATGGCGCCAGACGTGCGCGGGTACGGCAGGACGTCGGGCACCGATGTCCGCTACGACGACGACCTGGCGCCGTTCCGCTCGCTGAACCAGGTGCGCGACATGCTGGGGCTCGTGTCGGCGTTCGGGCATCGCTCGGTGGACGCGGTGATCGGACACGATCAGGGGTCGCCGCTTGCCGCGTGGTGCGCGCTCGTCCGGCCGGATGTCTTCCGGTCGGTGACGATGATGAGCGCGCCGTTCGGAGGACCGCCGGCGCTGCCGTTCGACACGGCGGATGCGCCCGCGACCACGGCCGCCGCGCCGGCCGACGCGATCTACGACGAGCTCGCGGCGCTCAATCCGCCGCGCAAGCACTACCAGCGCTACTACACGACGCGCGAGGCCAACGAGAACATGTGGCACGCGTCGCAGGGGATCCACGCCTTCCTGCGTGCGTACTACCACATGAAGAGCGCCGACTGGACGCAGAACCGCCCGGCGCCGCTCGCGGCGAGGACCGCCGCCGAGTGGGCGAAGCTGCCGCGCTACTACGTCATGGATCTCGACAAAGGGATGGCGGAGACCGTCGCTCCCGAGATGCCGTCCGCCGCCGCGATCGCCGCGAACCGGTGGCTGCCCGATGCCGAGCTGAAGGTCTACAGCGGCGAATACGGCCGGACCGGTTTCCAGGGCGGCCTCCAGGGCTACCGCACGGGATCGAGCGGACGCTTTACCGCGGAGCAGCAACTGTTTGCCGGACGCACGATCGACGTGCCGTCGATGTTCATCGGCGGCAAGAGCGACTGGGGCGTGTATCAGAACCCCGGTGCGCTCGAGCGCATGCAGAAGGTGGCTTGCACGAAGATGGTGGCAACGCATCTGATCGACGGCGCCGGCCACTGGGTGCAGCAGGAGCAGCCGGAAGCGGTCAGCCGTCTCCTCGTGGCATTCCTGAAAGGCCGGCCATGACGACAACGACGATCAACGCGGAACTCGCAGAGTGCGCAGACATAGCCGATGTTTCTGCGTGTTCAGCGGGTTCTGCGTTGCACGTCGTTCAGTCGAGACAGCGCGCACGCCGATGAGCGAGCCGTCTTTCCAGGTCTGGTTCGCGGTGCGCTACCTGCACGTGGCATCTGCCGCGCTGCTCGCGGGCGGCGCGACGATCGTCGCCTCGTGCTGCCTGGTCCCGCGCGTGAGCCGCAGCTCTGACGCGGCGCTTCTCGCCGCGCCGCTGTACGAGTGGATCTTCTGGTCGTTGATTGCCGCGATCGTGGCGACCGGCGTGAGCAATCTGGGCTTGAAGGGCGACGGCCTCATGGGCTCCGCCACGTCATGGGGAAAGGCGCTGACGGCGAAGCTGGGCGCCGTGCTCGCGCTCCTGGCGCTGTCCCTCGTGCGCAGCGACTTCGTGATCCGTTGCGCCGGCGCAGCGGCGGCGTGCACGACCGCGCGCGCGCGAACGATCCTCGGCGCGCTCTACGGTGTGACCGTGGTGTTGCTGCTTGGCGCGTTGTGGATGGGGCTGGGCCTCGCCCATGGGCGATATTGAGGAGAGGCTGTCTCCGCTGGATAATGCTGGAACACAAAGCGCGCAAAGATCGCAAAGCCTCAGATCCTGGAGTCTCGCGGCCTTTCACACCGTCAGCTTCGTGGCCCTGGCCGTGGTTGCGACCCACCTCAACGGATCGCTGAAGGACGCGCTGGGCCGTCTCGATACCGGCACCGGCATGGCCGCGTTCCTCGCGTTCTGGACGCTGACGTTCTTTTCCACGCGCGCCGGCCTGCGCAAGATGATGCCGATCGAAACCGCGCCGACCTCGTCCATCGTGTTTCAGACGACGATTGCCGGCGGGTGGAACGGGGCAGGAATCTTTGCTTCGCTGGTCGTGGTCAGCCTCGTATCGGGGTTCGTGAGCCGCGGGCTCGCGGCGATGAGCTTTCTTCCCGTGCAGTTCCTCGTCGCGGTGATCGGTACGTTGTTGGCCTTCACCATCGGGTCGGTCGTCGGGCTGGCGTACGGCTTGATCGACGCGCTGTTACTCGGCTGCGGAGAGATGCTCCATCGCTGGGCGCGCACCTGTCCTTAAAAAGCAACCACGGAGACACAGAGACACAGAGCGGAACTCGTCGCACGCCGCCTTCGGCGGCAGCGCGTCACGAATCGCGGCGGGAACACAAGCGTGGCCGTCCGTGGTGCTTGCGTTCCCGACGCGATTCGAGACGCGCGTGTCGGCCGGCGATGCCGGCCGACGTGCGACGCGTTGGTGTCGGTGCGTGCGCTCCGGATCTCGTACCTGAGTCCGTGATCTTGAAAAAGCTTGTCTCTGCGGGCTTTGCGGTCTCCGCGGTTAAACGTGATCTCGATCGCAGCGTGATCCGCCAAGGCGAGCGACGCAGCATCAGCCAATGAAAGGCCTGAGGAGCTCGTCGACCTTGCCGTAACCGGACGGAAACGCGACGCCGCGCACCGACGCCCCGGCGTCCAGCAGCGCCTTCACCGACTCGGGCGACCGGCGGCGGGTCCAGTACGAATCGACGCACGCGCGCACGGCGAGCATCAACGGGGTCCGGCCTTGGCCGTCAGGGGTGTCGACTGGTGATCCGCGATCGATCAGCAGGCGCACCGTCGTATGGCTGGCTCGCCAGGCGGCGACGTGGATCGCGAGGCTGTTCTTCGCGACGTCGAAATACCCCTCGCCCTCGACGAACGGCGCATCGACCGCGACTCCGAGATCCAGCAGCAGCCGCACGCCGTCGGTGTTTCCATTGCCGGCGAACCACGCGAGGTATCGGCCGCCATCCGCCCGCAACTCGCCGGCCATCCGCGGTTCGCTCCCGGCGATCGACTGCGCGGCCGCAGCGTCGTGGCGCGCGCACGCCGCCAGGAGCCGCTCGAGACTCTCCAGCTCGATCGAGAAGCCGCGGCGCGCGAAGGCGTTCAGAACGTCGCCGCGCCCGCGGCGGGCCGCCATCTGCACCGCCGTCTGACGCCCGGATCGCGGCGACCCGCGCTCCGGACGAGTGGCGATCGCCAGCGGATTGGCGCCGTGATCGAGCAGGAGCTCGATGATGGCGATGTCGTTGTCGCTGAGGACGGCGTTGTGCAGCGCCGTCTTGCCCCAGTGGGTCGAGTGGTCCGGCTCGACGCCGCGCTCGAGCAGCCACTTGATGGCGTCGTAGTCGTGCCAGTCCGTCTTGCGCAGCAGCATCGTCGACAGGCTGGCGCTGGTCAGCTTGCCGCTTTCGACCAGGATCTTGAGCGCCGCGTTGTCGTAGGTTTCGGGCGCGTGATATGGCGTCTCGCCGTCGTTCGGGTCGGCGCCGCGCTCGAGCAGCAGGCGCGTCAGTTCGGCGTGGTGCGCCACTCCCGCCGCTCCATAGATGGCGGACTCGAACTCCGGACACTCGCCGGTCGACTGGAACCCGCCGTTCGGATCGGCGCCCGCGTCGAGCAGCGCCGTCGCGGCACGGATGAACGCAGGTGTTCGCGTGGGATCGAGACGCAGGTAGTTCGAGAAACAGAGACAGACGAGGGCGCTTGCACCGAGCGGCTGCACAGTGGCCGTCGCCGCGCCGGAATCCTGCGCGAGCAAACGCCGAACCGTGTCGTCGTCGCCGAGGATCGCCGCCGTGAAGATGCTGCGGCGTGCCAGCGCGGGATCCGCGGCGAGCAGCGCGTTGGCCCGGTCGAGCCCGCCGTGCCAGAGTGCCGCGTCGATGAAGGGCTCGATGCTCACGTGCGCCTCCGGATTTTATGGCACAATTCGGCGCATGAAAAAACTCGTGCTCGTCGTCGTGCTGGCCTGTGCCTCGACCGTGCCGCGGGC
>Ga0105248_10005857_pt1 | contig 13507 bp, 11 predicted proteins | sample KBSS34metaG_FD_81524 | JGI IMG/M metagenome (GOLD analysis project Ga0105248, IMG submission 81524) | Switchgrass rhizosphere microbial communities from Kellogg Biological Station, Michigan, USA - KBS S3-4 metaG | ecosystem: Host-associated > Plants > Roots > Rhizosphere > Soil | place... | reverse complement strand
GCGCTCCTCCCACCACGGGCGGGATAATCCCGAAACGCCGAGTGCCTGTGCCCCCATTGTAGCAGGCTAGCGGCGCGCGGCAGATTGTCCATGAGCGGCGCGCCCGAATTACAAGCTGTTAACCATCTTTGCCTTAGGGCTTTGGACGAGATGGACGCTGTTTCTTCCATAAGGGCACCGAGGGTCGGCATCCGCGTCGATTGGCGGATCACACCGCTACGCCTCGCCGCATCCCTGATCTCACTCGCGATTGCGCTTCGCCTGATCAATCTTGGCTCGCGGCCGCTTTGGCTCGACGAGGCGTTCAGCGCCTGGTTCTCGGACCAAAGCTTCCATTATCTCTGGACCGTGCTTCCCACCTACGAAGCGCACCCGCCGTTTTATTATTCGTTGCTCAAGTGCTGGCGTTCGATGGTGGGCGAAAGCCACGCCGCAATGCGCGGCCTGTCGGTCCTGTTCGGCACGCTTACGGTGCCCGTGATCATGGCAATCGCGCTCGAGCAGGAGCGGCAATCTTCGACCGGACGCCCATTGCTTCGCGCCGGACTTGCGGGGTTCCTCGCCGCCTGTTCGCCGATGTTCATGGTCATCGGCCAGGAGGCGCGGCCATATCCGCTGCTGACCTTTGCCTATGCGCTGGCGATCCTCGCCTTGCTGCGGCTCGTCCGCCAGTTCAACGAGGGCGGACCGGGAGGTTGGGCTTCCTGGGCATTGCTGGGCGCGAGCACGGCATTGACCTGCTGGGCCCATGCGCTCGGCCTGCTTTACGGATTGTGCGTAGCGCTCGCCGTGCTCCCGGTGTGGCTGACCGCGCCGGCAAACCGGACGAGAATTTCGCGTGGAATCGCAACCGCAATCCCGGTTGCGCTGATCTATCTGCCCTGTCTGTTCCTGTTGGCGAGCCGAACGCACGACTGGGGCACCAACTGGCTTAGCTGGCAGCCCAGCATGCTCCTCCAGCTGCTCGTACTTTACACCGTGCCGGTCGAAGTGATGACCGTCGGTTCGGCGGTGGCCGCGCTGGCAATGGCGCTCCTGATCAAGCGCGCAATAGCCTCGACCTGGGCTTCCAAGGGTTGGAATAGCGAGCGGCTGATGCTGCTCCTGTGGCTTGGACCGCCGATGCTCGCAGCGGTCATTTCGGCGACAATTGTCCCAGTTTTCCTCGCTCGAACGCTGACTGGAACCCTGATCCCGGCCTATCTCATGATCGCCGGCGCGATTGCGCGCACCCCGGACGTTCGCGAGCGGCGGATGATCACGGCAGCAATCTGCATCACGCTCTTACCCGCGGCAGCGATCGTCCCGCTTCGACCGGTCGATGAACGGTGGGACCTGCTCTCGGCCTATCTTTCGCGAAACGTGTCCGATCGGGACCAGGTCTGGCTATATCCGGCGGATAGCGCACTTCCGCTGGACGCGATCGGTCGCCGGCTGCCGGGCAGCATCCGGCCAATTCCTGAAGCGTTCCCGACGCTCGGCTTCAAGGGTCCGATCCGAGCGGGCTGGCCCGCCACCGTATCCGTCACTCCGGAGCAGGCTGCGGCCTTCGCAAGCGATCCTGCGGCGAGGGACGTGCCAGTCATCTGGCTCGTTACCCGCCAGAGCGGAATCTTCGATCCGGCCGGCGACATGCCTGCAGCGCTCGCTCGCGTGCGCCGGCCGGGGCCGGTCAACGAATGGGGCTATATCAACGTCCGGCCCTATTACCGGCGCTGAACCGTTTCACGTCCGTTCAATTTGCAGCAAGCTTGGATGATTTAGCCAGTCCTCAATATTTGTGAGGAGGCAAGGATCGTGAAAAGGCTTTTGATCGGCAGCGCCGCCGTCGCGCTCGCCGTTGGCATCTTCCCGGCATTCGCGCAGTCCGCGCCCCCGCCCGGAGTGGCACAGGGCACCGTTCCGGTCGCTCCGGCACCGCAGGTCCGTACACAGACACGTGTCATGGTCATGGGAGACCGGACGATGACGCGCGACGAGGTCGTCGCGCACATCCGTGACATGTTCGCCCGTTTCGACACCAACAAGGACGGTTACCTGACTCGAGAAGAGTTGGATGCCAGAATGATGGGCATGCATGCCGACGTCGAAAAGAAGCTCGCCGATCGCGGCGTGCTCATGGGCGATCGTGGAGCGATGTTCGACCGGCTCGATACCAATCATGACGGGAACATCAGCCGGCAGGAATTCGTGGCGGGCCATGAGGCTCGGCAAGAGCGCGTGATGATCATGCGCGATGGTGCTGCCCCTGGCGCGCCGGGCGAACCTGGAATGAAAATGCACATGCACGGGATGGGCATGGGCTTTGGCGGGCGGCTGTTCGACATGGCCGATACCAACAGGGACGGTCGCGTATCGCTTGCCGAGGCCCAGGCCACGGCGCTCGCGCATTTCGACAAAGCCGACCTCAACCATGACGGCAAGCTTACGCCCGAGGAGCGCCAGCAAGCTCACCAATCGCGCCGCGAGCAACGTCGTCCGAGCTGAGTCTCCTCAGAATTCGGAGTTCAAACGCCGATAATCAGGCGTTCTCCAGGGCCTTCCTGGGTCCGGCGCTGCGCGGTTTTTTCGCTGCCGGCGCCGGCTTCGCTCCGAGTTCGCGATATCGCCGTTCGGTCTCGAGCATGTAATCGCGCGTGATCGGCAAGGCGCGGCGGTTCCGGACATACTGGACCTGATAGTTGCAGGCGGCCCCGCTCTCGAACATCACGATACCTCCAGCGAGATAGAATTCCCACATCCGGAAGAAACGCTCGTCGTACATCTTCTCGATCTTGGCGCGCGCCTTGGTCGCCCGCTCCAGCCAGTGGCGCAGCGTATAGGCATAATGGAGCCGAAGCGTCTCGACGTCGCCGACAATCATCTTCACCCTCTCGCTGCTGGAACACATCTGCGACAGGCTCGGGAGGTGGTAACCGGGGAAGATCCATTTGTCGGTGAACGGGTCCGGCGTGCCGGCGCCGCCGAGCTTCCCGATCGTGTGAAGCAGCATCACGCCATCTTCGGCCAGCAGCTCGCGGCACTTGGCGTAGAACTCATCGTAATGCGCAGCGCCCACGTGCTCGAACATTCCGACCGAGACGATCCGGTCGAAGGGGCCTTCGAGATGCCGGTAATCGATCAGCTCGAACTTCACATGGTCCGACACGCCGGCCGCAGCCGCTCGCTCGCGAGCAATCTTCAGCTGCTCCTGAGACAAGGTGACGCCGAGGACGTCGACGCCGGCCACCTTGTGCAGGTAGAGCGCCATTCCGCCCCACCCGCAGCCAATGTCGAGGACACGATGTCCCGGCTTCAGGTCCAGCTTGGCCGCGATATGCGCCTTCTTGTCGGCCTGCGCCTGCTCGAGGCCGTTCTTCGGGTCCGTGAAATAGGCGCAGCTATATTGAAGGTCGTCGTCCAGGAAGAGCGCATAAAGCTCGTTCCCGACGTCATAATGGTGCGCGACGTTGCTGCGCGCCTTTCGGACGGGATTGCGGCGGAACAGCGACGCCAGCTTGCCCATCTTGCCCTTGCCTAGCGCCTTGCGCCGCCCTTCCTCCCAGGGCTTGGCGCCGACGATCAGCTCGAGGAGGTCGAGGATCGTTCCATCCTCGATCGTCATCCGCCCGTCCATGTACAATTCGCCGAGGCGGAGCCGCGGGTTACGGAAGAGGTCCATTCCGACGCGCCGGTCATGGAACCTGACCGTGACATGCCTGCCGCCACCCGGCCCATGCTTTTCCTTGGAGCCATCCGGCAGGATCAATGTGATGCTTCCAACGGGGAGGATCTGGTCGATGAACCGGCCAATCAGCGACATTCGTGAACTCCCCTTGACTGTTGTGCTCCGATTGCCACGGCAAAGGCCGCCCGGCAAATTAATGCGCGCGGCGGTAGTTTTCGCCCGCGAAGGCCCAACGCAAAGTCCGGGCGAACCCAAAGGTTGCTCCGCGTATTACCGGCGGAAGCATTGGCCGGTTGAGCCCGTGCATTTCGCGCGCAAAGGAGGGCATGAGGTCAACCGCAGCATTCATCAGCAGAACCTGCACCGGCGCTTCGGCAACGGACCGAACGGGGGCTTTCAGCACAAAGTCGCGATAGGCGCTGGTTCGCTCGTCCGAACGAAGCTCGGCCCTGAACTCGGCGATCAGCCGCTCCGCCTCGGCGCGGGTTCGCGGGACTGGATCGGCATCAAGCAGGCGCGCGAGTTCGCCGCTCTCCGCGAAATAGCGGTCCTGGTCGGCCCGGCTCATCCGTGGCTCGGCATAACGGCGCCAGCCGTCGAGGAAGTTCACCGCGCCCGCCACGTGAACCCAGGCGAGCAGCCACGAGTCGGTCGCGCGATATTCCGTACCGTCCGGAAGCTCGCCATGGACCTGGTCATGGATCGCCCTCACGCGAGCGATTGCGGCATTGGCAGAATCGCGATGGCCGAAGGTCGTGACCGCAATGAAGCGCGCAGTGCGCCGAAGACGGCCGAGCTGGTCTTCGGCGACATCGCTATGATCCCACACGCCCGCCAGGGCTTTGGGATGAAGCATTTGCGTGAGCAGCGCCGCGATTCCGCCGACCATCATGGAGGTGACGTCGCCGTGAACCCGACGGATCACCGAGCCGCGCGGGAACAAGGCCTCATCGGATGCGGGCGTAGGCTTTTCGCCTTTGGACTGATCATTGAAGGTCGCGCGGACTTGCCGGACCAATGCTCGGCGAAACGGCGACAGCATGTCAGGCGGCTTCGCGACTTCGACGCTTCTTTTCCGCAGCGGTCTTCAGCTGGCCACAGGCCGCATCGATGTCGCGCCCGCGGGGCGTTCGCACGGGGGCCGAAATGCCGGCTTCGAAAATGATGTTGCTGAACGACCTTATCCGTTCGTCGGTCGAGCATTCGTACGGCGCGCCGGGCCAGGGATTGAAGGGAATGAGGTTCACCTTCGCCGGAAGCCGGTAGTGCCGGATAAGCCGAACGAGCTCGCGCGCATGATCGTCGCTGTCGTTCTTGTCCTTGAGCATCACATATTCGAACGTGATCCGCCGGGCATTGTTGGCGCCAGGATAGGCAGCGCATGCCTCCAGCAACTGCTCGATCCCGTACTTGCGGTTCAGAGGCACGATCTCGTCGCGGATTTCCTTCGTCACCGCGTGCAGCGACACCGCGAGATTGACTCCGATCTCATCGCCGGCGCGCTCCATCATCGGAACGACGCCGCTCGTTGAAAGGGTGATCCGGCGGCGCGACAGGCCCAGCCCATCGCCGTCCATCACGATCTTCAGGGCATCCTTCACATTGTCGAAATTGTAGAGTGGCTCGCCCATTCCCATCATGACGATGTTGGTGAGCATCCGGCCCTCGGGTTGGGACGGCCATTCGCCAAGGGCATCGCGCGCCAACATGACCTGTCCGACGATTTCCCCAGAGTCCAGGTTACGCACCAGCTGCATCGTTCCGGTATGGCAGAAGCGGCAATTGAGCGTGCAGCCGACCTGGCTCGACACGCACAAGGTTCCGCGATCCGCGTCCGGGATGAACACCATCTCGAAATCGTGACCGTCGTGCGTTTTCAGAAGCCATTTGCGCGTACCGTCCGACGAAACCTGCGCCTCGACGACTTCGGGCCGTGAAATGATGAATTTGTCGGCAAACCAGCCGCGCTGCGCCTTGGCGATGTCGCTCATGGCGGCGAAGTCGGTGACACCTCGATTGTAGATCCAGTGCCAGACCTGCTTCGCGCGAAGCTTGGCCTGCCTCGGTTCCAGTCCCGCAGCTTCGAGTTCCCGCCGTATCAGGTCTTTCGAAAGGCCGACAAGCTCGATCCGTCCATCGGCGCGAGCGGTCACGGCGCGCGGAACGGGCACAGGGTCGATGGGGCCCGGAATGGGCATCAGGCTTGTATCGGCACTCATGGCGAGGCGCCTATCTAGGTGTTCTTACTGGATTTTGCCAGCGCCGCGAAGCGCGCAACGGGCTGCGGCTGCATCGATCGCGGTCTGCGCGCCATCGAGGAGATAGGGATCGGTGAATCGGCGGCCCGTGCCGTCGCGGCTTTCGATCCGCATCGCGGAGGCACCGCGCGAGGCGGCGATGATCGCCTGCGCCTGGAGCGGCCCGCGGCTCCAGGCCCAGCCACCGCGGGTTACCAGCATGAATGGCTGGTCGCCGACTGTCAGCATGACGCTGGCATCTCCCCTCGGAAGCTCGCTGAGGCGTGCATGGAATTCGCCCCAGCGACGATGATCGGCGGTGAAGGTGAAGCCGGCGAGAGGCTGGACCTTGTCTCTCGGCATCACCTTTTGCGAGCGCGACAGCGCCTCGCACGCTTGGCCTCGGTCGATTGCCGCCCAGGCGCCGCCGGCATAAACGACGGTGCCGCGTGCGCTCGCCCCGGCGGCCATCGCGGCAACCGCGACAATGAAAGTCGGCACAATCTTCACGGGATCCAACGCTAATCTGGACGAAGCAGCCAGGCTAGCGCTTATATATTAGTCCGAAACGAACTATCTTGCTGCTTGACGCTCCTTGTGCCATCGCTCGCCGCGCTCGGTTTGTTGATTCGCCTGCTGGGAGGGCATCATGGGACGAGCGGACAATCCTCACTTCATGATTCGATCCTAGGTTCGTCGGCCGAACGGTCGGTTCGATGGAAATTGCGCTCATCCTCGGTCGCATTGTGGCGGAGCTCGCTTTGTTTGCGGGCGTCGGATTCCTGTTCTTCGCCGCCAACGACCTGCTTGTCGACCTGATCTATTTCGGGCGGCGAATCTGGCGGTCGATGCGGGTGTACCGGCGCCATCGCCGGGCCTTCGCGAGCTATTACCTGTTCAATCGGAACCCGGGCTTCTTTGCGATCTTCGTCCCCGCGTGGGATGAATCCGCGGTAATTGCGTCGATGCTGAAGGCCACGCTCCAGCGCCTCGATTATGACCGCTATCGCATCTTCGTCGGTCATTATCGGAACGATCCCGCGACCGCTGCTGCAATCCGGAGCGTTGGCGACGCGCGGGTCCAGGCAGTCGAGGTCCCTGCCGAAGGGCCGACGACGAAGGCCGACTGCCTCAATCATCTGTACGAAGCGCTGGCCGAATATGAGCGCGCCAACGACAGCAAGGTCAAAGCCGTCGTCTTGCACGATGCTGAAGATGTCGTGCACCCGCTCGAGCTTCGGACGTTCGACGGTTTGATCGATCGGGCCGCGGTCATCCAGCTGCCAGTTCTGCCGCTTCCCGATCCGGACTCGCGCTGGATTGCCGGCCATTATTGCGACGAGTTCGCCGAAGCGCACATCAAGGAGTTGGTCGTTCGCGAAGCGGTGGGAGCTGCGATCCCCCTTGCAGGCGTTGGCTGCGCGATTGCCCGGAAGCCGCTTGCAAGGCTGGCCGCCATGCAGGACGGCAAGCCGTTCGCGCTGGGCAGCATGACTGAAGATTATGAGCTCGGACTGAAATTGGGTGCGCTCGGATTCAAGACCATATTCGTCAGGATCCGAGTGCAGCCGGGCCATCCCGGAATCGTCGCGAGCCGGGGCCACTTTCCAGCAACCGCTGGGGCAGCCGTACGCCAAAAGGCGCGCTGGCTCGGCGGAATCGCTCTTTCCGGGTGGGACCGGCTGGGCTGGAGCGGCGGCATCGGCGAGCGGTGGATGCGGTTGCGCGACCGACGCGGGCCGCTGGCTGCGTTGTTGCTGGTTGCCGCTTATGCGTCGGCAATTCTGTGGTCGCAGATCCGGGTGGCGGAGGCGCTTGGTGCGCCGATCAGTGCCGAACTCGATCCAGCATTGGTGATCCTGCTCAAGATCAATGGTTTGCTTCTCGCCTGGCGCGCGCTGATGCGCGCCTTCTTCACGACATCCGCTTATGGTTGGCGCCAGGGCCTGTTGTCGGTTCCGAGGCTGTTCGTCGGCAATGTCATTGCGATGCTTGCCGCCGCACGAGCCGTTTCGTTTCACCTCGGCGGCGGTGCGACGCGCTGGGACAAGACCCGCCACATGTTTCCCGCGAGCCTACCTCAGTGAAGCCGTCTCTACGCTTTCTGGCTCTCGTCCTGATTGTTTGGGCGGCAATCCGCGCAGGGGCCTCTGGAGCCCTGCCGGGTGCCGAACTTTTTCAAATTGGGCGCAGCGAAGCCAAACCCCCTCCAATCGTCGCCACGCAATTCCCGCCGATCGACCCGCCGGTGCAATCGCCTCCTGAGCCGGTTCCGAACTATGCCGTCCTGCCGGTCCAATCGCTGCGCATACCGATTATCTATTCCGCGCAAGTCTCGCCGCCCGTGGCACTCGAACGGTCGGACACGCCGCGAGCATCGAAATTGCTCTTCACCGCATCGGACTGGGCGTTGGACGACGGACCATTCTCGCGTCCAGTCGTCGCCACACCGCGCTCGATCAATGTGATGGAGCAGCCCAAGCCAGCGCAACCCGTTCCGCCGCTGGAGCCGGCCTTGGACCGCTTGCAGCTTGCAAGCTGGGCCATGCTGCGCAGTCAACGATCGGGCATCGGCGGATCGCGCTCGCTGGCAAGCGGCGGGCAGCTCGGCGCCAGCCAGACCGGCATTCGGCTGATCTACAATCTCGATCGCCGGGTCGCTCTCACGGCTCGGACAAGTTCCGAAGTCGGCCGCAGAGGCGGCGAGGTGGCCGCTGGTCTTCGCTTCCAACCCCTTGGCAGCCTTCCGCTGTGGATTACTGCAGAGCGGCGACAGGCGATCGGCAGCACCGGCGGCGGACGCAATGCGTTCGCCTTCTTCGCGGAAGGCGGGATCTATGGCCGTCAATTGCCCTTCAGCCTGTCCCTCGACGCCTATGGCCAAGGCGGCTTCGTCGGAATCCACAGTCGAGACCTGTTTGTCGATGGCGGGCTAAGCGTCACGCGCCCCTTCTTCCGTCGGCTCTCTGCCGGATTCGGCATCTGGGCGGCTGCTCAGCCGAAGCTCTACCGCGTCGATGCCGGGCCTCGCCTCACCGTGAAAGTCCGGTCCAATCTTCGAGTCCATGCCGACTGGCGACAGCGGCTTGCCGGCAATGCCCGCCCGGGTTCCGGTCCAGCGCTCACGCTTGCGGGAGATTTCTAGCAGTCGTTAACTTGGCCGCGACGCCGGTTTGCGGTTAGTCCTTGCGCCCAAGCATGGATATTTACCTCCCGATCGCAGGCCAATCGGTCAACGCACTGTTCATTATCGTGCTCGGGTTTCTTGTCGGGCTCCTGTCCGGCATGTTCGGGGTAGGCGGTGGATTCCTCACGACCCCGCTTCTCATCTTCTACGGAATTCCGCCGACCGTCGCAGTTGCATCGGCGGCCACGCAGATCACCGGCGCCAGCGTGTCGGGCGCGATGGTTCACATGCGCCGTGGCGGTGTCGACATCAAAATGGGCGGAGTCATGATCGCCGGCGGCCTGCTCGGTTCTTTCGTGGGCGCAGGCCTGTTCCGGCTGCTCCAGTCAACGGGCCAGATCGATGTCGTAATCGGTTTTCTCTACGTCCTGATCCTCGGCTGGATCGGCGGCCTCATGCTTCTCGACAGCCTGAAGTCGCTTGGCCTGATCGAGGTCAGCACCGACCAGAAGCCGCGGCCTCGGCACAATCGATGGGTCGCCTCGCTGCCCTATCGATGGCGCTTTCACGGATCGGGGCTGTATATTTCGCCGGTTGCGCCGCTTGCGCTTGGCTTCCTGGCCGGGACACTGACCGTATTCCTCGGCATCGGTGGCGGCTTCATCCTTGTGCCAGCCATGATCTACTTGCTCGGAATGCCGGCGCGCGTGGTGATCGGCACCAGCCTGATCATGATCCTCTCGGTGAGCGCAGCCACGACCATGGTGCACGCAATTACCACTCGCGCCGTTGATGTCGTGCTCGCTGGCCTGCTTCTCGTCGGCGGCGTGGTCGGCGCGCAATATGGCGCGCTGCTGGCGCTGAGGATCAAGCCCGACATGCTTCGGCTAGCGCTCGCGATCATCATCCTGCTGGTCGCCCTTCGAATGGCGCTGGGCCTGGCGTGGCGCCCGGACGAGATCTTCTCGATCGAATATCTGTGACCGTCCGCATCCCTTCGATCCTGCTGGCGCTCGTGGCGCCCCTGCTGATCGCCGCCGACAAGCCGGTGCTCGTTCCTGACATCAGCGCCCGGCAGGTGCAGATTCGTTACAGCTTCACCGGCGCGCAGCTGCTGCTGTTCGGCGCGGTCGTATACCCCGGCGGCCGGCCTCCCGACCGGCAGGTCGATATTGCGGTGGTCCTGCGCGGCCCGGTCCAGCCGATCCTCGTTCGCGAAAAGGAACAGATCGCGGGGATCTGGATGAACGCCGATTCCAACCGGTTCAGGTCAGCGCCATCCTTTTACGCAGTCGCTTCGTCGCGGCCGATCAAGGATCTCATCGATGAGCGGACTGCAGCGATCTACGAGCTCGGATTGCACGATTTGCAGCTGTCGCCCGGCGGCGGTGCTCTTCCCGAAAAGGAGCGGAGGTTCGAGGCAGGGCTTCTCGACCTAAGGAGTCGCCAGGGCCTCTACTCCGAAAATCCCCATGGCGTAGAGATCAACGGACGCGTGCTTTATCGCGCGGTCATCACCATCCCGAGCCAGGTTCCGGTTGGAACCTATACGGCGGAGACCTTCCTCATCGACCGCCACAAGGTCATTGCAGCGGCCACTCGCGACATCGAGATCAACAAGTCCGGGTTCGAGCGCTATGTCGCGCTTGCCGCCCGCCGCCACCGCTTACTCTACGGCCTTACTTGCGTGTTTTTGTCGCTGGGGCTCGGTTGGGCGGCGGCCGCGGCGTTCCGCCGGCGCTTCTAAATATTCCAAACGTCCTCAAGTTAATCTTAACCGCTCAGGCGTAGTGCCGAACCCAGCTTATCTCTGGGAGTAACAGGGCACATGGACGATCAGCCGAATCTGCGCGAATTCATCAATGAAGTCAGCAGCTTCACTGACGAGGAGGCTTCGGCCGCTCCAGCGAAGGCGCCGGCACCGGCGCTCGGCGCAATCGGCAAGGTGGTCGAGATCGCGGGTTCAGGCTCTCAAATCCGGCTCGACGCCGCTGCTGTCACGGCCCTGCAATCGCACAAGGACCCCTCGGTCGCGATGTCCGGCCAGGTCGGCAGCCAGATCAAGACCGTCGTTGGAAACAGCTGGCTGATTGCCAACGTGCGCACCCTGCGCGCGGGGGAAACCGGCGAATTGGTCGCCTATGTCGACTTCCTCGGCGAAGGAAGCCGCGATTCGGCCGGGCGGATGGGCAACTTCCGCCGCGGCGTGACCCGCTATCCGATCCCGGGCGCGGACGTTCTCCCAGTGACGACGGACGACCTGCGATCGATCTTCGCTGCGAGCGACGAGCCGCATATCGAGATCGGAACGGTCTATCCGACCGACGACATCCGCGGGGCGCTCTATGTCGACCCGATGCTCGGCAAGCATTTTGCGGTTCTGGGATCGACCGGCACCGGTAAGTCGACGAGCGTTTCGCTCATCCTGCACCGAATTTCCGAGCTCAGCCCCGAGGGGCACATCGTGATGATCGACCCGCACGGCGAATATTCCGCCGCGTTCAAGGGATGCGGCGAGCTGTTCAACGTCGACAACCTCCAGCTGCCCTATTGGCTGATGAATTTCGAGGAGCATTGCGAAGTGCTCCTGACGACGTCGGATGCGGAGCGTCAGCGCGACGCCGACATTCTTGCCAAGTGCCTGCTTGCCGCACGCACCAAGGGCAAGGACATGAGCCAGTTCGGAAAGGTCACGGTCGACAGCCCGATTCCCTACCTGCTCACCGACCTCAACGCGATCATCGTCAATGAGATGGGCAAGCTCGATCGCGCCGGCGACACCCTTCCGTTCCAGCGGCTGAAGATCAAGCTCGACGAGCTTCGCGCCGACCCTCGTTACACCTTCATGTTCTCCGGAATGCTCGTTTCGGATTCGATGGGCAGCTTCATCTCGAAGCTGTTCCGTCTTCCGAGCCAGGGCCGCCCGATCTCGATCGTCGACGTCTCCGGCGTTCCCTCGGAAGTGACCTCGGTCGTGGTTTCGGTGCTTGCGCGCATGGTCTTCGATTATGCGATCTGGTCGCGGACCGAAGCGCAGCGTCCGCTGCTGCTCGTCTGCGAAGAGGCCCACCGCTACGTCCCCAAGGACGAAACGACCGGCGGACAGGCCGTGCGCAAGATCCTCGAGCGTATCGCCAAGGAAGGCCGTAAGTACGGCGTATCTCTGGGCCTCATCACGCAGCGCCCGTCTGACCTTGCCGAAGGCGTGCTCTCGCAGTGCGGTACGATCATTTCGATGCGTCTGAACAACGACCGGGACCAGGCTTGCGTTCGTGCGGCCATGCCGGAAGGCGCCCGCGGCTTCCTCGACGCCATCCCGGCGCTCCGCAACCGTGAATGCATCGTGTGCGGTGAAGGTGTCGCGATCCCGATCCGCGTCCGCTTCGACGACCTAGAGCCCGAGAAGCGGCCGGCGTCGTCCGACCCGAGCTTCGCCCGCCTGTGGCGCGAGACCGGCGACGAGCCGGGGATCATCCAGCGCACGATCAAGCGCTGGCGCGGCCACGGCCGCTGAGGCACGGACCAAGCACGTCACGCGGCTGGCCGGCAGAGAACCCCAAGCTCAGCTTTTGCGAATTCCAATGCTGAGCAGGGCCTTGAGCCGTGCCTTCACCGCATCCGCCAGATGATTGTCGACGACCGGTGCGCTGACGAAGCGCACGCCGAGCGGATTCACCGGGGTGCCGTCCTTCATCACCTCATAGTGAAGATGCGGGCCGGTAGAGAGGCCGGAGGAACCGACATAGCCGATCAGCTGGCCGCGGTGGACGAAGCTGCCGGGCGAAGCGACGATCTCGCTCATGTGACTGTAGGTCGTGACGAGACCTGCCCCATGCCAAATCCGGACCTGCCGGCCATAGCCCCCTGCCCAGCCCGCGCCCGCGACCTGTCCATCGGCCGCGGCAACGATCGGACTTCCCCATCCAGCACCGATGTCGACACCCGCGTGGAAGCGGGTGAAGTGCAAGATCGGGTGATAGCGGTAGCCGAAATAGGAAGTGATCGGCCCCATCGCCGGCATTGCCATTCCGCTTTCGACCGGCGCCGGACGAGCGGCGTTGGCGGCGTCGATCCATTCGCTGCGGCCGTTTGCATTCCAACGCACTAGCTGCAGGTCGGAATTGGCGGCGCGATCGAGGCCGGCATAAAGCAAATCGCGATTGGCGGAGAGCACCAGGTCAAAGCCATCTCCAGGCCCAACATCGCCCACGTCGATCTCGGTCGCAAGCGCCGCCAGATATTGTGCGGCAACCTGCGGGCTCGCTCCTGCCGCGCGAAGCGACCAGTAAAAACCGTCGCCGACGCGCCCGCGGATCCTGAGCGGTCCGCTCGCGACTGGCGCAGGACTAGCTGCAACGGGCGCTTCAATCTGCACGGCGCGCCGGGGCACGAAATCCACCGTCTCGACAGCCTCGGTCGGAGCCATTGGCATGCCGCTGACGCCGCCGCCGGAGAGGGGCGCGACGCCCAGCGCAT
>Ga0105248_10005855_pt1 | contig 13511 bp, 11 predicted proteins | sample KBSS34metaG_FD_81524 | JGI IMG/M metagenome (GOLD analysis project Ga0105248, IMG submission 81524) | Switchgrass rhizosphere microbial communities from Kellogg Biological Station, Michigan, USA - KBS S3-4 metaG | ecosystem: Host-associated > Plants > Roots > Rhizosphere > Soil | place... | reverse complement strand
CCCGGTCGCTATCTGCATCAGTTACGGTCAGTACTCGGTCATCGTCGCGGCGTGTCTCGCGAGCGCCGAGCGCCTGCTGTCCAAACCGGCGCCCGGCCGGCAAGTTGTGGCGGGCCTGCTGGTGGGCCTCGCCTGCGTGAAGCCGCAATTGGCCGCCCTCTTCGTCCTGGTGCTCGTCGTCGATCGTCATTGGATCTCCTTGATCTCCTGGGCCGGCTATCTGGCGGCCGCCAGTGGCGTGACCTGGTGGCTGGCCGGATCCGATCCGCTGACGATGTTCCTGACCAGCTCGCGTGAGGCCGCGGCATTTTTGTTTCTTTCCCACAACATCCTCACGCACTGGGCGCTCGCCGTGCTTCCCTTTCAAACGGCGACCCTGATACTGGCCCTGGCAGGCGCCACGGTCGCCTTCGCGCTTGTGTCGATGACGCGGGCGCGATCCAGGGCCTTGCGATGGAGCGTTTGTGCGGTGGTCGCGATGTTCTGGGCCTATCGCAAGCACTACGATGTCCCGTTGCTAATCTTTCCAACGACGGCCATGCTGATGGCGGTCGTGGCCGTGCCCTCGTTCAAGAGGTGGGCGGGGTTTTTCCTGTTTGGGGCGACGCTCTGGTTGCCCCTCCGTGACGCCCAGTGGGACCTTCCAGCGGTACAGATCGCCGATTTCGTGATCTGGGTCACGAGCCTCGCCTTGCTCGTCCGATGGATGCAGAGTCCCCCCGAATCCGCCGATATCCTGACCTGTTGAGCCCGTCTCTCGTGTCTCCTTCCGTGTCGTTTATCATCCCGGTCCGCAACGACGCTCGCCGGCTTCGCCGCTGTCTGCAGACGGTGCGCGCCACGGCCGCGGACGTGTCGTCCGAGATCATCGTGGCCGACAACGGATCGACCGACGACTCGGCCCGAGTCGCGGCGGAGGCCGGCGCGGTTGTCATCTCCCTGCCGGACCGCCCCGTCGCCGATGTCCGGAACCAGGCAGCCGCGCGCGCGCGCGGCGAATATCTGGCCTTTGTGGACGCCGACCATGAGCTCGATCGCGGCTGGTCGTCGGCGGCGATGCCCGCCCTGAGCGATCGGTCGGTCGACGCTGTGGGCGCCCAGTATCACGGGCCGCCTGACGGCACGTGGGTGCAGCGCGCATACGATCGACTGCGCAGGCATCGACCGGGGGATCACGCCGTCGGCTGGCTGCCGAGCGGAAACCTCATCATCCGCCGCGCGACCTTTGAGCGCCTTGGTGGATTCGATGCGACGCTCGAGACCTGCGAAGACGTGGACCTGTGTCAGCGCCTGACGTCCGGCGGGGGCCGGATCATGGCCCTGGATGGGATGCGTAGTGTGCATCTGGGAGACCCGGCGACACTGGGGGCGCTGTTTGGCGGCGAACTCTGGCGCGGACGCGACAATCTTCGCGTGAGCTTGCGCGTGCCCCTGACCCTGAGGTCGGCGCCGAGCGTGGCCCTGCCCATCCTGACCCTCCTCGCGATGATGGCGGTAGTGGCTGGTATCGTGACCGGGCCGTTCGGCGGCTGGCCGCTCGCCGTGGCCGGCGCCGCCTGGATCATCCTGCTCGCGCTCGCCCGAGCGATCGCGCTGACATGGCTCGGCACGCCACCGAACCACGCCATCACCGCGCTGCTCGAAACATGGATCGTCGCCCTGGTGTATGACATCGCCCGGGCGCTCGCGCTGATCTCGAGGAGCGGCCATTCCGTCCGGCGACGATGACCGTGAGCAAGCGGATCAAAGTACTGGAATTGCGAAGCGTCCGCGGTACCGGTGGCGGACCGGAGAAAACCATCATGGTCGGCGCGGCGCAGGCCGATCGCAGCCGCTTCGACATCACCGTCTGCTACATTCGCGATGCCCGCGACGACGTGTACAAGCTGGACGCCACCGCGACGAGGCTGGCGATTGACTATGTGGAAGTGCGCGAACGTCATTCCTTCGATCCGAAGATCTGGCCGCAGTTGCGCCGCATCATCCAGGATCGTGGCATCGACATCGTGCACGCGCACGAGTACAAGACAGACGCCATCGCATGGTTGCTTGCGCGGCGCACGGGCATCGTGCCGCTGGCGACCGCGCACGCCTGGACCGGCAACACCGCGCGGGAACGGTACGTGTACTATCCGATCGACAAGCGCCTGCTGGCGAGGTTTCCGCACGTCATCGCGGTCTCCAGTCAGATCAAAGACGAGCTGGTCCACCACGGCGCAGTCGCCGATCGCGTGACCGTGATGCTCAACGGGATCGATCCGGCCGCATTCACACGCGTTCCCGGCGAGCGCGATCGCGTTCGGCAGGAACTTGGCATGACGCCGGAAGACATCGTCATCGGCGCCGTCGGCCGGCTTGAAGTGCAGAAACGATTCGACCTGTTGCTGGACGCCGTTGAGCCGCTCGTTCAGCGATGGCCTCGACTCCGCGTCGCGATCGTGGGAGATGGGAGCCGGCGGAGCGAGTTGGAAAGTCAGATTCGCCGGCTGAAGCTCGACGCCCACTGCAGGCTGCTGGGGCACCGGACCGACATCGCCAGGGTCCACCATGCGTTCGATCTGTTCGCGCAGTCGTCGGATTACGAAGGCACACCGAACGCGGTGCTGGAGGCGATGGCCATGGAGACGCCCGTGATCGCGACAGACGTGGGGGGCACGAGCGAACTGGCCCAGGACGGCGTTCACGCGACGATCGTCCCCAAAGGCGACGTACCCGCGCTTCGCTCGGCGATGGAAGCCGCGCTGGCCGACCCGGCGGCCGCGCGCGCCCGGGCCGACGCGGCCCGCCGCCGCGTGGAGTCCGACTTGTCATTCGAAGCCAGGACGCGGAAACTCGAGCGCGTGTATGACGATCTGATGCGCGGGCGGGCTCCTCATGCGTGAGACCGCCAAGGCGATCGCGTTCGGACTGGCCACCGTGGCCGCGCTGCCATTTCTCCTGTCCTTCGTCATTCGACGGGCCGTCCTCGGCGGCGATCGGGCGCTCGAGGGATCCAGCCAGGCGCTGGCGCTCATCCCCGGCTTGATTGGCGAGTACATCCGGCGCGCCTTTCTCGCGCGCGTGATCGCCCGGTGCGATCGATCGGCCACGATCCAGTTCGGCACGCTCTTCAGTCAGGTTGGCGCACGGCTCGACGCCAATGTCTACGTGGGCCCGCACTGTCACCTGGGTCTGGTCCATCTCGAGCGTGACGTGCTCCTCGCCGCGGGCGTGCACATTCCGAGCGGAGGCGAGACGCACGGCACGGCGGACGTGGACCGGCCCATTCGCGATCAGGGCGGCACGCGCACGCTCGTCCGCGTCGGCGAGGGCACCTGGGTCGGCAGCGCCGCCATCATCATGGCTGACGTGGGCCGGCACTCGGTGATCGCCGCCGGCGCCGTGGTGACCAAACCCGTGCCGGACTTCGTGATTGCCGCCGGCGTGCCGGCGAAAGTCATCCGCAGTCGCCTGCCCGCTCAGCCCGGCGCATGAACGTCGTTTTCCTGACGCATCGGTTGCCCTACGCCCCCAATCGCGGTGATCGCAATCGCGCGTATCACCTGATGAAGGCGATGTCGCAGTTCGCGAACGTGTCGCTCTTTTCGCTCGTGACGGACGACGAGGAGGCGTCGCACAAAGATCGCGTGCCCTTTGCGCACGATGTGACTATTGCGCAGGTGTCGAAGATCCGAAATCTGGTGCGAGGAGCGGCGTCGCTCGCCGGAAGCCGTCCTCTGACGCACAGTTTGTTGAACGCCCCAGGAATTCCCGCAATGCTCGATCACATCGTCAAGGAACAACGGCCGGACGTCGTGGTCGCGTTCTGTTCCGGCATGACGCAATTCGCGATGAAAGCGCCGCTCGCGGGCCTGCCGCTCGTGATCGACATGGTGGACGTCGATTCGGCGAAATGGCAGCTCCTGGCGACGAAGACGCGTGGCCCGTTGCGCTGGATCTACCGGCGCGAGGCCAGGACCCTGCAGGTGTTCGAAGCGGAAGCGTCGCGCGTGGCGTCTGCCACCCTCGTGGTCAACGAGCGCGAGCGTGGCACGCTGGCGCGCCTGGCGCCGGGCGCGAACGTCAGGGTCCTGCAAAACGGCATCGACGTGGACGCATTTCGCCCGGCGACGCCTCCGGCCGCTGATCCGGTCGTGATTTTCTGCGGGGTCATGAATTATTACCCGAACGAAGAAGGCGTCCTGTGGTTCAGCAGCCAGGTGTGGCCACTGGTTCGCGCGGCCCGGCCAGATGCCAGGTTTCTCGTGGTCGGATCGTCCCCCACGAGAGCCATCCGGCAGTTGGCGCGCACCGATCCATCCATTCAGGTCGAGGGCTCCGTGCCATCGGTCCAGCCCTATCTGCACAGCGCGGCGGTTTCCGTGGCGCCACTCAGGCTCGCCCGCGGCGTACAGACAAAAGTGATCGAAGCGCTGGCCGCGGGTCTTCCCGTCGTCGTGACGCCCATCGTGAGCGACGGCCTGCCTGCCGAGGCGCTGCCGGGGTGCGTCAGGTCACCAGAGGACCCCGGTGACTTCGCTCGAGCGGTTCTGAGCCTTCTGGAGTTGTCTCCCGAGGCCCGGCGCCAGCGGGCGGCGACCGCCCGCCTGGACAGCCTCGCCTGGCCCGAACACACTGGTATGTTGAAAAACATCCTCGATACCGCAATTGAGGCCGGGCGCTAGAACGTGACTGTCGGCCCCGAATACAAGGTTGTAAGGAGGCAACCAACCCCGAAAATCTCAGGAAAACTGGCGCAATTTGGCCAAAGTAACGCAGACGGCTCCCAGGCAGAGTGCGGAATGCTTCTTGCTCTGTGACGGGTGGCCGTTCCAAGGAGTGAATGAGTGATGTTTCGCAGCTTCCGTCCTGGTTCCGCGAGTGTCGCCCTCGTCATGGGCTTTGCCGTCGCGGTTGGTTTCCAGCTCTTCACCGGACGAGACGGCTCGTTGTGGCGCGTCTCCGCCACCGCCGCCCCTCAACAGAGTGCTCCGGTCCTGCTTCAATCTCAGAATCTCGTGTATCAAGGCGCGTTCCGCATCCCACAAGGATCGCCTGTCGACGACCCGCACAGCGCGAACTGGGGCGGCGGATGCATGACGTACAACCCCGGCGGCAACGGCGGCCAGGGGTCACTGCTCGTTTGCGGCATGGAGACGACGTGGCTCGTCGGCGAGATCAGCATTCCGACGCCCGTGAACTCGTCCAACTTCGGTGCGTTGCCAACAGCCTCGCTCGTCAATAACTTCGTCAACGTACTGGGTGGCCATGCCACGGACATCTATCCCGAGGGCGGCACGTCCGTCGCACTGGGCGGACTCCTGCTCTATAACGGGAAACTGATTGTCACGGCCTACGGGACGTTCGACACGTTCGCGTGGAACCACCCCACGTCTCATTTCATCGCCAGCGCCGATCTCACGCATCCGGCGTACATCGGCGGGCCGTATCAACTCGGCACCACGGCGAACCCTGGATTTGTCGCGGGCTTCATGACGCCAATTCCGCCAGACTACCAGGCCGCCCTCGGCGGACCGTACCTGGCCGGACAGTGCTGCTTGAACATCATCGGCCGGACGAGCTCGGGTCCGTCGGCCACGGTTTTCAATCCGGATGACATTGGCCGCACCAATCCGGCTCCGGCGAAGCGGGTGCTCGCGTATCCGACCACGCATCCCACTCTCGGTGACTGGTACGGCAATCCATCGCCGGTGGGCATCACGTTGTATAACGGCGCGTCGCGCATGGCGGACGGCGTGTTTCCTGAAGGCTCGAAGAGCGTGTTGTACTTCGGCAGGGTCGGTGTCGGGAAGTTCTGCTACGGACAGGCGACATCGGATCCGAGCTTGATCGGAACAAACTACGAAGCCGGCGTGCCCTACTGCTACGATCCGACGTCAGGCTCCAAGGGGTCGACGGCGTACCCGTACAAGTTCATGGTGGCGGCCTATAACGCCGATGACCTCGTGGCCGTGAAGAATGGGACCAAGCAGGAATGGGAAATCGTGCCGTATAGCACGTGGGAATTGACCTTCCCGATCATGTTTCCGGCCGGCGCGTCCGCGCACGTCAACATCGGCAGCGTCGCCTACGATCCGGGCAACCAGCGGATCTTCGTGTCGCAGAAATACACGGACGGCGGCGGCGGGACCCTGATCAACGTGTTCAAGGTCCTAGGCACGGCGCCGTCTGCCGGCCTCTGCCGCTAGAGCGTTTGGCCACTACATGAGTGAATGGGTGAGTTCACCCGTTCACTCACTCACACATATTTCCGCTTATTTCCGCCCCTCGGCCAGCGCCTGCCCATCGAAGACGGCGGCGAGACAGAGTTCCTCGCCTGACAGATCGAGCATGCGATCGGACCGGCGATCCCATCCGGCCACGGCGGCCAGGTCGTACGGGCGCTCGTACTGGGCGGAGCACATCAGCTTGGGCCCCCGTGTGAGCGCCCGACCGTAGAACTCGCCGTCCAGATACAGCGGGTGCACCGAATTCCAGTAGCGGTGATACTCCGACGGATTGGCCTGGAGGAACGCTTCAGAACCGTTCGGCGTGAACGCCACGAACAAACCGCCTTTTGCGAGCAACCGGCTGGCGGCGTCGAACGCCACCGCCGGCGTCGGCAGGTGTTCGATCACGTGGCTGGAAAAAAAGACATCGAAGGGACCCTGGATCGTCTCGAGGTTATCTCTCACGTCCACGCCGAGGTTCGTCCTCCCGTAACCTGCCCGCAATCGGCTCACTTCGTAACCCACGACGTCGTAGCCGGCTTCGCGCAATTGCCACGGTCCGTAGCCCCACGAGCTGCCGAACTCGAGCAGGCGCGCGCCGTGCGGGACACCGAGCGCTCCGAGCACCTGGATGAATCGGGAGATCTCCATCGATGATCCGCGGAACTTGTCGGCCACGAGTTTTTCGAGTCTCGCCGGATCGGGCACGTCGGTGGCGTGCAGGTACTGATAGTCGGTCTGGTAGAAGTCCTTGTTGAACTCGGGCGTTTCGAGCGGAAACCGGAAGCGCAAGTGGCACCGCTCGCAGCGCGCGAGCGCGGTCAGCAGCTTCCTCCGCTTGATGATGCGGTACTGCCGCGATCCACAGTAGGGACAGGCTTTGCCGGGCGCCATCGTGCCGGCGAGACACCGCTTCAGATATTTCCAGCTGTCGAGATTCACGTCGCTATAAGTTACTTGATCCACAATCCGGCGCAAACCTGAAGCCCCGCGCCAAAACGACGATAATAAGCCCGAATGACCGCTCGACGCGCCATTATCCAAGCGGCCACCACTGAATACCTTCGCCACGATTCCAGGCTCATCCGGACGCCCGTCGCCCTGAGCGCCTATTCGGCCGCCTCGGCGATGACGCACTCGAAGTCGCTGCAGCGCCGCGCACGCGGCTTCGACCTGCTGATGCGACTGCATGCCGCGGCGATCTCGCCGTCGGTCGACGGAAAGATCCTGCGCCGCCTGCGCGAGGCGACCGCGGCGGAGTGGAAGGGAAAGCCGACGGGCCTCTGGGAAAGCTACGACGCGGCGATCCGGCGGGCGACCGCCCCCGACGCCGCCTTCCAGGCGAGCAAGCCCGGCAAGTACGTCGGCACGCGAATCCTCGTCGTCAAAGCCGCCCGCGCCGGCGAACGAGGCGTGCTCATCGTGGACTACTCGAACGTCTTTCCGATTCTGGCCGGCAAGTTCGATCTGCACGCAATCGCCGAGCGCTACACCATCGTTCTCGAGCCGAGCTGGACCGGTCTGTCACAGCCGGACGTCATGCTGTTCACGCGCCTGAAACAGCGTGTGTTCGTGCAGACGATGGAACCGCGGGATCGGGAGTTCATCGAAGCGCTGGGCGCCAACCTCACCGTGGTGCCGATTGCCGCCAACTGGTGGGTCGATCCCAGAACCTTGCCGGATCCGCCACCCACCCGCGACATCGACGTCATCATGGTCGCGTCGTGGGCCGACTGGAAACGCCACTGGCGATTCTTCCGCGCCCTGGCGGCGCTGCGCAAGCGCGGCCACACCTTCAAGGTGGCGCTGGTTGGATACAACTACGGCTGGACCCGGCAGGACATCGAAGCGCAGGCCGAGCACTACGGCATCCGCGACCAGGTGGAGATCTTCGAGCGCATTTCCACCGAGGAAGTCTGGAAGCTGCTCCTCCGTTCCAAGATCCATGTCCTGTGGTCGCGGCGGGAAGGCTCGAACCGCGCGATCATCGAGGCCATGACGGCGGACGTACCCGTCATCGTCCGCGAGGGACTGTCGTTCGGCTTCAAGTATCCCTATATCAACGAGAAGACCGGGCGATTCGTCAGGGACGGCGAGCTGGCCGACGCGATGCTCGACATGATTACGTCTCGCCAGCGTTATGCCCCGCGCGAGTGGATCGTTCAGAACATGACGTGCCATACCGCCACCGACGTACTGGAGCGGCAACTGCAGGCAGCCGCCCGGGCGGCCAATGACCCGTGGTCCGGCGGGATCGTGCGAAAGACCAGCGGCCTGGACGGCCAGCACTATGTCAACCCGGCAGACCGCGAGTTGTTCGCGGACGACTACCGGTTCCTGGAATCGACCATCCTGAAAAACGGCTAGCTACTCAATCCAGCCCTTGTGCCGGTAGTACACGAGCGCGGCGTGCTCGTACATCGCGTCGCGGCTGGTTCGCAGGGCGACATAAGACGGGACAAACTGCCACAGGCCATTCGTGGGCGGCTCGCGGTCGATCGGCGATCCCACCAGCGCAGCCGCCAGCCCCTTGGCGCGCGCCAGGGCGGCCACCCGCGGCAACTGCAGGCGCGAGGCCACCACCACGGTGGACTCACCAGGCTGCGGCTGAACGCGCCGGGCTATCCACTCAATCTGGCCGCCCGTCGTGCCCGGTCCCTGCACGCTGGTCAGGCGGTCCGGCGGAATACCGGCATCCCCGAGTTCGCCGCGGATCCAGTCCTCGCCCAGCACAATCACCGTGCGCACCGTCGCGGTCCGGTAGATGTCCAGGGCCGTCGCCACCCGGCCCACGCGGTTGTCACCATCCAGCACAACAAGCGTCCCGACCATGAGACCCGGCGTAATGCCGGCCGGTGGCACGGCTGGCAGCCGTCCGGCGATGGCATTGGCGACCAGCGGCAACGCCAGCACGACGTAAGCGCCCGTGACCGTGGCGATCCACACGCGCGCGATTGCGCGGCGGCGCGGCCAGGCGAACCGGAGAAATGCCCATAACACCACGCACAGCCCGAAGAACGGGATGGAACCAGGTGTCAGGGCGAACTTGACGATGCCCGGCAGATTCATCGGGCAATCGGGCGCCACAGGACGATGCCGGCGCCGCCTGCGTGCGTCGTCCCCAGCGCCGACAGATGCAAATCCCCGCCTGGCGCGTCCAGAAACCAGGTCCTGTTCGCGCCGGTCACGTTGTTTTCCATGACCGCCAGCCCACCGTCGCGAAACTGCGTGGGACGGCTGGTGAGGTTGTTCGTCACGCGCGCCACGGAAGAAGAGAACCGCACGCTGATGGACCACGGCAGCGATCCTTCGACCAGCACCGTGTTGTGATCGATCCGCACATCACGGTTCGCGTTGGCCTCGATGCCTTCGTCTGCCCAGCCGTTGAGATTGATAATGCCGTTGTCGCGGATCACGCCACCCGAATGATCGAGGTCCGGCCCGACGTTCCGTGTGGCGGTCGCGACGCCAAACGCGAGTCCAAGCGCGATCCCACGGAAAGAATCGACGATGGTATTGCGCAGAACCGCGGTGTCAGCGGAACCGCCCCACGCGAGAATCGTCGGCCCGGCCTTCCAGCCGTCGGACGCCGGCCCGCGAATCCGGCTGAACCGATTGTCCCGGATGACCCAGCCCTTCGCGCCGATCAGATCGACGCCGTTCGTGTAGTTGCTGGGCGCGCTGTTCGTGTAGCTGAAGTCGCTGCACGCCACCAGTCCGTTGTCGGCATACACGGGATTGGATGACAGGCTGCCTTTCAGCAGCTGCTGGCCGGTATCGAGCAGCCGCGCATTGTGCAGCGTGAACCCCGACGCTCCCGCCTCTCCGCGCACCTGAATCGCGTGATAGGCGACATCGCGAATGGTCAGATCCGCGACGGTCACGCCAGGAGCGCTGACGGAGATCGCCACGCCGACGCTGTCTCCCGTCATCCCCTGTCCATGGAGCACGACCTTGGCTGGATCCGCGCTCCGTCCGCGCACCGTCACGTTCGGCGAATGAATATCGAGCATGCGCCGCACGGCATAGTCGCCGTCCGCCAGCACGATCCCGTCGCCTGCGCGCGCGCCGTCGATCGCGCGTTCCAGTTCGCCGATGTTGCGGACCGCGACGGTTCGCGTGGCGACTGGTGGCCTCCAGCCGCAACGCGGGCAAGCCGGGAGGACCGGGGCGGATTGCGCCGGCACGATGGCCGCCGCGGCCAGGACCATGCCCGCGGCGACGATCGCGCGGAGCACGGTCATGCGGCGGCTGTCACGCCGTTCTCGCGCTGCCATAGTTCAAGAATCAGGAGCACCTGCAGCAGATAGCTGCGGTTGGCCTTTCCTTCGCGCGTCTCGCGGATCAGGTTCTCGAGCGCGCGCGTGTCGACGAAGGCCTGGACGCGAGCCTCCGGCGACAGCAACTCGGCCTGCACGGTTTCAAGCAGCGTCCGGCGCATCCAATCGTCGAAGTTGTGATAGTGCCGGTAGCCATAGACATTGAGTCGCTTGAGGATGGTGTTCAGCTTGTCGAACACGAATTCCTCACGCGATCCGGCGTCGGCCCTCGCGCCGGTATTCGAATTCCGCACTTTGACGAGCGCCGGGTTGCCGGCGCGTGTCAGGCGCGTGTGAATCTCCGTTGAATCGCGCCATGCCGCAGGCGCTGCCAGGAGCACACGGAGAAATCTCGGGTCGACGTAAGTCAGCCGCACGTCCACCTTCGTCCGGAACGACTGGAGCGAGGGTATGGTGAAGCGGCGATGTAGCTCCCGCATGTAGAGGTAGCTGCAGCTTTCGGCCGGCGACAGGCCCTTGCCGGCCAGCAGAGTCGCGAAAGACTCGCTCGTACCCTTCCCGGCTCTCTGGGCCGCCTCGGGCGTAAAGAAGCTCGCGAGCGGCAAGTCCGGCGTCACATAGTTCGCGCGGCGGCTCAGGTACGGCACCAGCTCATCGACCGTCGTCATGCCGTGGACCGTGGGATCGGTGTGCAGCGGCCAGGCGAGGTGCGCCTTGGCCAGTTCCCCGCCGTGGCCGCGCAGCAGCACGCGAATCCCGGTCTTGTCGAGGAACTGGATCGCCAGCATTTCCGTGAGCCCGTGGCTCAGGTACATCCCGTCGGTGATCGAGACCATCTGCGCCATGTTGGGCAGGAAGTCACGGAGGTAGGTGTTATCCAGGCGGAAGTAGTGATGATCCGTACCGACGATCTTCGACAGTTGCTGTGCGATGACCTGGTCGGCGCAGCCCTCGACGCCCAGCGTGTAGGTGCGCAGCCGCACGGAGGACGGCACGGCACTCAGGATGGCGCGGCTGTCCAATCCTCCCGACAACGACAAGCCGAGTCCCGACGGCGCGGTGGCCGATCGATGCACGGCGTCTGTGAACGCGCGGCCAACCGTGTCGAAGTACGCCGCCTTGTCGGTCGCCTTGGGACCGAAGAACGATTCGATCTGCGCATACGACGTCATCGCGACGCGATTGGCGGCGACGTCATACGTGAGGACCGAACCGGGATCGAGCAGCTTGACGCCTTCCGCCAGCGTGCGATCGCCCAGGATCGCGCCAAGGGTCAGGTAATCCGCGACGGCGCGCAGGTCGATGCGGGTGCTGGTCGATCGGGCCTTGAGCAGCGCCGAGAGATCGGACGCGGCGACAAGGCCGTGCGGATCGAGATCGAGGTAGATCGGATAGCTGCCGACCGTGTCGGTCGCGATCAGGACCGTGCCCCGCTGCGAGTCCGCCACGATCAGACAGAACTCGCCCTCAAGCCGGGAGACGAACGACGCGCCTTGTTCGGCGTACAGGGCGGCGATGAGGCTTTCGGTCGAGCTCAACGGCTGTTTGTCGCGGAGCGCCCGCCGGAGGTCCGCTTCGTTGTGGAGCACGCCATGGAACACGGCCGTGATCGGGCCGCTCTGTGCCGAATCGTCCAGGCGGTCAAGCGAGACGTGGCCGAACTGGCCGCGTCCGTCGAAGGCCGATGCCGTGCGCGCGTGCAGCCTTCCGTGCCGAAGCATGCGATCGCGCACCGACGCAAACCGCCGCTCCGCCTCCGCCCGCCCGCGCGTATCGACGACGCCAATGAGGCCGGGCATCAGCGTCCGCCTCCAAGCGTCCACAACGGCTGAATGTTCGAGGCCTCCACGTTGAACAGGCGGTAGAGAGAGGGAATGGACGTGAACATCAGCAGGACAAACACGATCGTCGTCAAGACCATATAGGCGAAGAATCCTCGCTGGCGGTAGAGCTTCTCGGGATTTTGGACCGGGCTGTCCGGCCGCATCCCGATGTGCAGGTAATACGCGAACACGCCGCCCATGAACGGCGCGAACAGAATCAGCTCCAGGTGGTAGCGCACCATGAAGATGCCGGCAAACAGCGCGCACGTGGTGGCATAGAAGAACAGGCTGACCAGGAGCCGGTCCTCCGTGTAGTAGGCGAACGATCGCCGATACGCGGCCGCCACCTTGGGATCGCCGATGTGCCTGAACTCGGCGAAGCGCTTCATGGCCATGAAGAATGCGCCGACCATCCAGTAAGAAATGGACAACGACAACGGCGGCACGTGATCGACGACGAGCGCGAACCACCCGAGGAACAGCCGGATCGGGTTATTGATCGACTCGCTCAGCACGTCGATGTAGGGCCACTCCTTGGTCCGCAGCGGACGGACGTTGTAGGCGATGCCCATCACCCAGAGGGACAGCGCCGACAGAAAGAAGTAGGGATTCAGCGACCACGCGAACGCGAAACCGGCGATGGCCAACCCGATCCATTCGGCGTAGGCAATGGCGGGCCGCACCTGACCCGACGGCACCGGCCGGTGCTTCTTCTGGGGATGAAGGCGATCGGTCGGCCCGTCGAGCAATTCATTGAGCACGTAGTTGCTCGACGCGACGAGGCAGGTGGCGAGCGCGGCGACCGCCAGCTTGAGGCCGCTGGACCAGGACAGCACACCCGGCTCGTAGAACACCGCGAGAATCACGCCGAGCAGCATGAAGGCGTTCTTGAACCAGTGATCCACGCGCGCGATCTGCACGTAAGGCCAGATGGCCGAGCGTGGCGACGGATCAGCGGGCTTGGGTGAGGACACCACGCAACCTTTCAAGGGACGGCAGGAAGAGCGGGTTGGCACCTCGCGACCCCGCGGTCCGGTCGCGCCCGATGATGACACACGGCATGCCCGCGGCCGCAGCGCCGGCCGCATCGACCTCCGGCCGGTCGCCGACAAACAGCACCTGCCGCGGCTCGAGCTGCCAGATCTGGCAGGCCCGGAGGTAGCCGCGAGGACTGGGCTTGAACGCTCCAATCTCAGGGT
>Ga0105248_10005851_pt1 | contig 13514 bp, 12 predicted proteins | sample KBSS34metaG_FD_81524 | JGI IMG/M metagenome (GOLD analysis project Ga0105248, IMG submission 81524) | Switchgrass rhizosphere microbial communities from Kellogg Biological Station, Michigan, USA - KBS S3-4 metaG | ecosystem: Host-associated > Plants > Roots > Rhizosphere > Soil | place... | reverse complement strand
CGAGCACACGCTCGTGTCGCGCGCGACCGACATGAACGGCGTAGTGCAGCCGACGGCCGCCGACCTCGAAACCAAGAAGTCGTTTCTCGAGGACAACTCGCAGTTCCCGCGCAAGCTGACGATCGCGTAGCGCCGCGGTCGCCCGCGACCGCCAGTGCGGGTCGTCAGGCGCGCAGCGCCAGACGCGCGATATCGAACGGCAGGGTGCCAGACGGCACGTGAAGGTCTGGCACCGGCTGCCCCGCCACTTCCCGCAGCGGCACAACCCCCGCCCACACCGGCAGCGTCAAATCCTCTTCGTCATCAAGCGGCGGACCAGTACGCATTTTCGCGGACGCTTCCTCGAGCGGCAGCGCGAGGACGGCCGTCGCTTTCAGCTCCTGCGCGGTCGGCGGGCGCGTCTCCTCCCAGCGGCCCGGCACGATGTGGTTGGTGATCGCCCGCAGCGCGCGCAGTTTTTCATCCGGGTCGGTCACCGGCCGCGCCTTTCCCAGCACCACGACCGAGCGGTAGTTGACCGAGTGGTGCATCACGGAGCGCGCGAGCACCAAGCCGTCGATCAACGTGACGGTCACGCACGCCTCGATCCCGGCGCCGAGGGCGTGCAGCATGCGGCTGGCGGCAGACCCGTGCAGGTACAGCGTTTCACCCTGCCGCGCGTAGCCGGTCGGGATGACGAACGGCTGTCCATCGGCGACGAATCCGACGTGACAGATAAACGCCTGGTCGAGGATGGCGTGGACCGCCGGCGCATCATGTGCGCCGCGAGCCGGCTTGCGCCGAAGCTGTGTGCGCGGGGTGGGCCCGTATGTGTGACTCATGACCCTGACGGTATCCCTGAAGTGGACCTCGTAAAATAGCCACTTTCTGACTATTCTATAAGTCCACTTGACACCTTCCCCGCCGGCCGTCGATCGCCGTTCGCACACGCCGTTGCACCAGCAGATTTATGAGCACTGGCGCGACGGCGTCCTCTCAGGCCGCTTCCGCCCGGGCGAACGGGTGCGGTCGACGCGTGAGCTCGCCGAGATTCTGAGCCTGTCGCGGATCACCGTGACCGCGGCGTACGACCAGCTCATAGCGGAAGGCTACCTGGAATCGAAACGCGGCTCCGGCACGTTCGTCTGCCGCGAGTTGCCGGATCAACGGCCGCGATCCATCCGGCCGTCCGCCTTGCCGGGTTACGTCGCCTCGCCCGTTCGCCTTTCGCACTACGGGCGGCGGCTGCCGCCGCAGGTTCCATCGCCGCCGATACCGCCTGGTTTCATCAACCTCTCGCGGGTCGGTCCGGACTTCGATGCCTTCCCCTTCCGCGTCTGGCGGCGGCTGATGACGCGGCACATGCGCCGCCAGGCACCGGGATTCTTCGATCGGTCGCCGCGCGCCGCCGGATTTGCCCCGCTGCGCGAGGAGATCGCCCGGTACGTGGCGCGGGCCCGGGCTGTCGATTGCACCGCCGAGCAGGTGCTCGTGGTCAACGGATCGCAGCAGGCCATCGATCTCGCCGCGCGCGTGCTGCTCGACGCCGGCGACCATGTGGCCATCGAGGAGCCCGGCTACCCGGGTGCGCGAACGCTGTTCGCCGCTCACGGTGCGCACGTCCACCCGGTTCGCGTCAGCGCCGACGGCCTCGCGGCGTCCTCGCTGCCCGACGGCGTGCGGCTGGTCTACGTCACACCGTCACATCAGTTCCCGAGCGGCGTGTCGATGTCGCTGGCGCGGCGGCTGGAACTCATCGAGTGGGCGCGCCGCACCGGCGCCGTGCTGATCGAAGACGACTACGACAGCGAGTACCGCTACAGCGGCCCGCCGCTGCCGGCGATGCAGAGCCTGGCGCACGACGTGCCGGTGGTGTACATCGGCACGTTTTCAAACGTGATGTTTCCGGATCTGCGGATTGGCTATGTCGTGCTGCCGCGCGCGCTGCTGACGACGTTTGCGCGCGCGAAGTGGCTGTCCGATCGCAATACGCCGCTCCTGGAACAGGCGGCGCTCGCCGACTTTCTGCGCGAAGGACATTTCGAGCGCCACGTCCGCCGCACGCGGCGCCTCTACAAACGGCGCCGCGACGCGCTGGTCGAGTCACTGGGCGGCGCGTTTGGATCGTCGGCCGCCATCCTGGGCGATGCCGCGGGTATCCATCTCCTCGTCCGCTTCGCGTCGGAGTCGATCGGCGCGCGGGCACAGCGGAACCGCGTCCATCTGGCGAGCGCCGAGCGCTATTACGCGTCGGGTCGCGCGCCGCGCGAGTTCATCATGGGGTTCTCCGCCATCAGCGAGCGGGCCATCCGCGAAGGGATCAAGCGGTTGACGTCGTGAGACGCGGCCTGCCTCACACGTGGCGGAAGTACTTCAGGAACAGGTTCTGCTGGAGGAATCGCCGCTGGACCAGGGGAATGGCCAGCCGGTAACGCATGCGGTCGTCCGCGGTGCTCTCCTCGAGAATGCGCGTCCGCGTCAACTGGTCGAGGATGGCCGTCGTCTTCGCCTCAGGGACGCGGTAACGCGCGAAGTCCTCGAAGATCTGGCTGCCGAACACCCAGCCGTCCGGCGGCTGACCGTATTTCGCGATCAGCGCCAGCAGGCCTTTCCCGAGCTGCGCCTCTTCGGCGTGCGTCACTTCATCGATGCTGTAGTCGGAAATCAACACCTCGAATTGCGCGTCGAACTCCGGGCCGTCGGACACCATGCGCTCTTCGACCGCCTTCACGTCGTCCAGCGACAGCGTCACGCGGCCCGCGTGCTTCATCTTGTCCACGATCAGGCTGAGGATGAACTGCAGCAGATACGGATGGCCGGCCGTGAGTTTCACGAGATAGTCGACCGCGGCGTCTTCGAGCGACAGGCAGGGGCGCAGCGGCTCGGTGATGAGTTCGCGGGCCGCGGACTCATCGAGGTGCCGCAGCGTAATCGGTTTCATCAGCTTCAGCAGCTGCAGGTCTTCGCGCGCGTCGTACTCCGCCAGAAACGGCCGCACCAGGACGATCACCGTGAACTGGCTCTTGACGTCCGCGTCCCGGAGCAGCGAGCTCAGATGGTGGATGAACGGCACGTCGATGAACATGTCGTGCGGAAGCAGATTGGAGACGCGATAGGGATTTCGTCGCAGTGCGTTGTTGTTACGCTCGATGACGTTGCGAATCTCCGAGAACTCGTCGATGAACAGCACGATCCGCCGGCGGGAGGTCGTCGCCAGCCCGCGAATGAGCCGCGCGAAGACGGCGAAGAATTCCGTCCGATCGCCGCGCTGGTATTGGCTGGCGTCGAATAGCTCCCGGGTGTGCGCCCGGAGGTTGTGCACTTCACGGCCGAGGCCGAGCGCCGCCAGCTGGGTGATCACCGATTCGAAGATCGCGCCGGCAAAATCGCGGTAGGTCACTTCGGCGCCGCCGAGCCGCTGCATGTCGATGGTCGCGAGCAATATCTTGTTGCGGACGTCGGGATGGCGCTGCAGTTCGGTGTCGAGACCCTGTTCGATCAACGACGTCTTGCCCATTCGCTGCAGACCAAAGATCGCGGTGTGCGTGCCGGCGCCCACCGACTGCATCAGTTCTTCCGCTTCGCGCGTGCGGCCCTTGAATGTCCCCCGCCTGGCCGTCCCGATGAAGTCGTAAGGGTTGTCGAACTCCGACAACGGAATGCGCCGCTGCGCCGGCTGCTGAATGTCCTCGGCCATCGCTCGATACAGCGTGGTCGGGCCGAATCCCTTGAGCTCGGCGGGTGGTTGCTCCGCGAAGGTGACGCTGCGCACGTTCACCAGCGAGTGGGTCTGGCTGGAGACGAATACCTCGCCCGGCCCGGCGGCCGCCTGGACTCGCTGCGCCTTGTCTACGGTGGTGGACGCGTAATCGGTCGCGCCTCGACTGGCGTCGGGCGCGTTCACCGGACCGGTGTGAATGCCGATGCGGACCGCCAGCTGTCCGAGCGGCGTCACGATCGGCTCGGCATGCAGCGCACGTTGAATCGCCAGCGCGCAGAGCACGGCTTCGTCGGCGTCCTCGAACGTGAAAAAGAATCCATCGCCGGTAGAGGCCACCCTGACGCCGCCGGCCTGCTCCACCAGGCCGAGAACCCGCCGGTCGTGCGGTTCTTTGACCGTCGTCCGGTAGCTCGCGTCGCGGCGCCGCGACGTATCGCCGGGCATGAGCCCTTTCAACGTGGTCGAGTTCACGATATCCGTGAAGACGACCGTGAGGTTGCCGCCCGGCAGCGGGCTGTGCGAGGGCTGTCCAGTCGATCGTGTCATGCGATCTTTCCCGCGGGACGTTCGCCGCACATCATCTCAAGAACCTGCGCCCCGCCGCGTCAAAAAGACGAACAACGCACCGGCAGCGGGCCAGGGAAAGTCACCCGGCGGTTGCCGGGGTCGAACAGATCGCTGGCGCGCCACTCATGCGGAGACGCGCGGAGCCGCGCGGCGATCTCGTCGCGCATCAGCGTATCGCGCAGGTGGATGCGGTCGTCGCCGATCGGCATGACCGGCGCGAGAAATCCATCGCCTCCGGTCAAAATGAATTCGTCCGCCGCGATCGTCAACATCTCGTCGTCGCCGATCGCCCGCCCGGACGACTCCCGGCGCAGCGCGACGACCAGGTTCGGCCCCTGGCAGCTGGCGGTCGCGCGAACTCCGGACAACAAGAGAAAGCTGTCGTGCGTCTGCAGGTTGGCGCGGACCATCGCGCTGAGCTGCGCGCCGGTCAACTGCATCATTCCCGCGCGGTTGTCGAAAGGGGTGACCGCATACAGCCGGCCAAAGGTGAGGACGCCTGCGGGCAGTGCGGCGCGGACGCCGCCGCTGTTGGCAATGCCGGCGTCGGCATCGGGCACCGTCGAACGCATCCAATCCGCCAGCAGGTTGCCGAGCGCCGACTCCCCGTCCGACACCTCGGGCAGCGGATCGAGTACTTCGGCCGGAAACGCCACGGACTTGACGACATTCGCCCGCGCGATGGCAGGCGCGAGGATGTCGTCGATCCGGCGGCTGGCGATCACCGCGCGACCCTCGTACACCGCGGGCTCGGCCGAGACATCGGACTGCGCGGCGCACGCGCCGTCCGGCCTCTCGAAAGCGCAGATGTCGTGCGGCCGGAAAACCGTTTTGCCCAGGACCTGATGAGTCGCCCCGTCGATGGTCAGGTCGACCCGACCGAACGTACGTCCGCCTGAACGCGATTCGATGATCGCGATTCCGGCCACTTCGTGGGCAATCTCGTAGTGGCGGTGCCCGGCCACGATCACGTCCACCGCACCCGCGGGGATCGCTCGCGCCACGTTGAAAATCTCCTCGTTGGCGGCGCACGACGACAGGTCGTGCGGATCGTCGAATACCCTGCAGACGCCGCCGGCATGCGCGACCGCGACGACGACCGACGCGCCGGCCGCCCGGAGCCTCTGCGCTTCGGCAGCCAGCGCCGGCGCCAGCGGCGCGATGGCCAGCCCTCGCGTGTTGGCGGCCATCGTCGCGCTCAGCGTCACATTGGTGGCGAGTCCGACGATCCCGACGCGAACGCCCGCCGCCGTCACGATCATGGACGGGCGGACGTTCGGCCAGGCGACGGGCTGACCGGTGGACTCATCGATGATATTGGCGGTGAGAAACGGAAAATGCGCTTCACGCGCACGCGCCTTCAGGGCGCCGCGCGGGTCGTCGCCCGGCGCGCGCGGCGTCTGCGACTCGCCGGCCGGGCCGAAATCGAATTCGTGATTGCCAATCGCCGACGCCGCATATCCGAGCGCGTTGTATGACGCGATGACGACGGCGCCTTCATTGAGATTGGATTCGAGCGTCCCCTGAAACAGATCGCCGCCGTCGAGCAGCAGGACTGCCCCCTGGTCGGCGGCGCGCGCCGCTCTCAGGTTGGCCACGTAGCCGGCGAGCAGCGCGAGCCCGCCTTGCCCGTTCGACGCCAGAACCCCGCCGTGCAGGTCGTTGGTGCCGACGATCGAGAGCGTGATCGTTCTGCCGGCGCCCGCTCCGCGAGCGGCGGGCGCGCACGCCGACACGGCAACCGCGCAGGCGACGACCGCAACGCGAAGCGCCCGGATCATGCGAAGCGCCGCGCCGATCGTTCCTGGGCCTTGCGGCGCTCTTCGTCGCGGTTGCGCGGTGCCGCGGTCGTCGTCAGCGACCGCACGAGCCTGGTCGCGGCATCGGTCACCTCTTCCACCGCTCGATTGAAAATCTCATCGTTGGCTCGTGACGGACGAGCGGTCCCACTGAGCTTGCGAACGAATTGCAGCGCCGACAGGCGAATCTCGGCGTCGGTCGCGGGCGGATCGAAATTCGCCAGCGTCCTGATGTTCCGGCACATGATCAGGCTCCTCCCGACAACTCTAACGCAGCGAGGGCCAGGACCTTGGTGGCGTTGATGAGGTCGGCGATCGAACAGGACTCGTCAGGCTGATGCGCGAGCTCGAGCTCGCCGGGTCCATAGGCCACGCAATCAGGAATGCCGGCGATTCGCGTGACGTGCTTCTGATCGAACGTGCCGGGGCTCGCGACCAGCCGCGCCGATGTCCCCAGGATCCGGGCAATCGCGCGATCGAGCGCGCCGATGACTGGAGAACCGTCCGGCGTCTTCACCGGCTCGACGATCATGAGATCGCGCAGCTCGTAGCGAACGTCCGGCATCGTCGCCAGAGCATTCGCGACCACCGCTGCGATCTCCTCTTTGACGGCCGGGAGCCGCTCTTCAATCAGGAAGCGGCGATCGAAGACCGCGCGGCAGCGATCCGCGACACAGGGCGTCTGAATACCGTCCACCACTTGCCCGCCTTCGAGCGCATTGACGTTGATGGTGGCGCGGCGGGCGCTCTCTGGAACCACCGGCATGGCGGTCATTCGAACGCCGAGCGCGGGCTCGAGCTCGCGGCGAATCGCCGACAGCACCTCGCTCATCCCGTCAATCGCGCTGACCCCGAGAAACGGCATGCTGCCGTGGGCGATGCGGCCCCTCGTCGTCAGCTCGAACCAGTACACGCCGCGGTGTCCGACGCAGATTCTGTCGACGTTCAGCGGCTCCGGAATCACGACATATCGCGTTCGCGATTTGTCGAGGCGTCCGATGGTCGCCAGATGCGCGACGCCGGCGAACCCGCCGCTCTCCTCGTCAACCGTGCCGCTGATTTCAAACAGTCCCGGCAGATCGACACCCGCCTGCGCGATCGCGCGCGCCGCAAATACCGCCGCGGCGAGGCCCGCCTTCATGTCGCAGACGCCGCGGCCGAAAATGCGCCCGTCGCGAACAATCCCGGCGAAAGGATCGAGCGTCCATCCGTCGCCGGCGGGCACGACGTCGATATGACCGTTGAAATGAACGCCTGGCCCGGGCCGTGACCCGCGCCGGGTCCCGATGACGTTCACCCGCGGAAAGCGAGTGGTGTGTTCCGGGCGGCTTTCCGCGACGATGTACTCGACCGCGAACTGCTCGCGTGCCAGGCGCTCGCCGATGAACCGCGCACAGGCGTCGTAGGCCTCGCCTGGCGGGTTGACGGTGGGAATGCGGACCAGGTCGGCCGTGAACTCGACGATGTCCGCCGCGTCGGCATCGACGGCCGCAACGATGCGATCGATGACGTGCATGGGCTTGCGGCCTACAATACTTCAATGCGTGTCACGTCCATGCTCGCGCTGGTCCTGTCGCTCGCGGCCTTTACGGTTGTGCGCTCGCAGCAGCCGCCGGCCGCGGGAACTGGCGGCGCCAACCGGACCCTGACAGCCGTACCCGGGATCAAAGTCGGCCACTTCACGCTCGCCGAACGGCCGACCGGCTGCACCGCCGTGATTGTCGATGGCGACGCCGTCGGCGGCGTGTCGCAGCGCGGCGGAGCCCCCGGCACGCGCGAAACCGACCTCCTCGATCCGCTCAACATGGTGGACAAGGTCAACGCGGTCGTTCTCGCCGGTGGCAGCGCGTTCGGCCTCGAGTCGGCAACCGGCGTGGTCCGCTGGCTGGAGGAACACAACATCGGCTGGCCCGCGGGCCCGGCGCGCGTGCCGATCGTGCCGGCCGCGATCCTGTTCGACCTCGGCGTCGGCAACAATCCGAAAATTCGACCGACGGCGGACTGCGGATACCGGGCCGCCGCAGCGGCGACGACCAACCCTGTGCAGGAAGGGTCCATCGGCGCAGGCGCGGGCGCCACGGTCGGCAAATTCGCGGGCGCAAACCGTTCCACGAAAGCCGGCCTGGGCAGCGCCGCCATCACGTTGCCGAACGGACTGATTGTCGCGGCCATGGTCGCGGTCAATGCATCCGGCGACATCATCGATCCGGCGAACGGCTCGGTCATCGCCGGCGTCCGCAATCCGGACGGCACGTTTGCCGATGCGCGCCGGATCCTGCGCGCCGGCGGCACGGGGCAACCGCCGCGCGCCGCCGAGAACACCACGATCGGCGTCGTCGCGACGAATGCCCGGCTCGACAAGGCGCAGGCATCCCGCATGGCGATGATGGCCGACGACGGCTACGCGCGCGCGATCAGCCCCTCGCACACGATGGCCGACGGCGACACGATCTTCTCGCTCGCGACCGGGCGATGGAACGGCGAGGTCAACCTGACCATCGTCGCCGCGCTCGCGGCGGAAGCCTTGGCGGACGCCGTCGTGCGGGCGGGAACCCAGGCGACCGGCGTCGCCGGTATTCCGGCCGCGAGGGACTTGAAGAAATAGCCGCCCGCCTTGAGCCTGCATCTCGTCATCCTCATCTGCTACTCGGTCGGCATGATCGCGCTCGGCCTGGTGCTTGGCCGGCGCGTCCGCGGCTCGAGCGACTTCTTCGTCGCAGGACGCCGGCTTGGCCCGGGCCTTATTTTCTCGACGATGCTCGCGGCGAATATCGGCGCGGGATCGACCGTCGGCGCCACTGCGCTCGGGTACTCGGGAGGCATTGCGGCGTGGTGGTGGGTCGGGTCGGCGGCGATCGGCCAGGTGATCATGGCCATCTGGATCGGACCCGCGATGCGCCGGATCGCCGCGGCCCACGATCTGCGGACAGTCGGCGACTATCTCGAATTCCGCTACAGCGCCGGCACGCGCGGCCTCGTCGCCGTGATGCTGTGGGTCGGCACGCTGTTCATCCTCGCCGGACAACTGGTGGCGATTGGCTCGATCCTCGATGCGGTGGCCCACGTGCCGCCGGCCCTCGGCTGCACGATTGGCGGCGTGGTCGTCATGGCCTATTTCACTGCCGGCGGACTGATGGCGACGGCGCGCGTCAATGCCGTGCAGTTGACCGTCAAGCTTGGCGGCTTTCTGCTGGCGCTGCCGATGGCCATCGCGGCGGTCGGCGGGTGGAGCTCGGTGGCGGCGATCGGCGCGAGCGTTCCATCGTACTGGTCGTTCTGGCGTCCCGGACCACCGGGGATCATGTATCTGGCGCTCCTCACGCCGTCGTTCATCATTTCGCCGGGGCTGCTGCAGAAAGTCTTCGGCGCGCGCGATGACCATGCCGTTCGGGTCGGCGTCGGCCTGAACGCCGCGGGGCTCTTTCTCTTCGCCGCCTTCCCGGCACTGCTCGGCATCGTCGCACGCGGCCGATTTCCGGATCTGCAGTCGCCGACGTCTGCCCTGCCGATGCTGCTCGTGGGCGTGCTTCCTCCGCTCGTCGGCGCGATCGGCCTTGCCGCGGTTTTCTCCGCTGAAGTCAGCGCGTCTGACGCCGCCCTGTTCATGCTGACGACGTCGCTGTCACAGGATCTCTACAAGCGCTTCATCAACCCGGCCGCAAGCGACAGCCGGCTGCTGTACGTGGCGCGCGTGACCACAGCCGCCGCCGCATTTTTCGGCACGGTGCTGGCGATCATTCTTGGCGACGTCGTGAATGCGCTGACGATCTTCTACACATTGCTTGGCGTCAGCCTGTTCGTACCGATTCTCGCCGGCCTGTACGTGGAGAAAGCGACGACGGTCGAGGCAATCGCGGCGATTGTCTGTGGCGTGGCCGCGGTGGTGGTGGTCCAACTCGCGACAAAGGGCGCCGGCATCGCGGGACTGACGCCGGCGCTCCTCGGACTGATTGCGGCGTTTGCGGGTTTTGGCGTGGTCTACATGTTCAGGATGGCGTCATATGAGCGAGCGCGGACCGTTTGATCTGACCGGGAAGACCGCTGCCATCGTCGGCGGCGCGTCAGGCATTGGCGAGGCGGTGGTACGCGGCTTCGCGGACGCGGGCGCGACCGTCGCCATTCTCGACGCCAACGAAGCAGGCGCCCGGGCGCTGGCTGGAAAACTGGGATCGGCCGTCACAGCGGTCACGGTGGACATCCGCGATCGCGCGGGCGTCGAGCAGGCATTCGCGGGAGTGGTCGCCGCGCACGGCGCGCTCGACATCGTCGTCTGCACGCCGTCGATCAATGTCCGCAAGCCGATCCTTCAGTACAACGACGACGAGTTCGATCGGGTGGTGGCGATCAACCTGAAAGGCAGCTTCAATGTCCTGCAAGCGGCGGGACGAATCATGACCTCTCAGCGCCGCGGCAGCATCGTCGTGTTCTCGTCCATTCGATCGCAGGTGGTCGAGCCGGGCCAGTCGGTTTATGCCATGACGAAGGCCGGCATCGTCCAGCTCGTTCGCACCGCCGCCGCCGAATTCGGGACATCCGGTGTCCGAGTCAACGCCATCGCGCCTGGCGTCGTCGAGACGCCGCTGACCGCGCCGATCAAGTCGAACGCCGACTGGTACAACGCGTACGCCGCTAAAAGCGCGCTCAAGCGCTGGGCGCGCGCCGAGGAAATGGTGGGACCGACACTCTTCCTCGCGTCCGATGCGTCCAGCTATGTGACCGGAACCGTGCTGTTCGCAGACGGCGGCTGGACGGCGATAGACGGTCGTTTCACGCCGCCGGGGATGTAATTGTGAAACTTGTCGGTGCGGAGGTGCGTGGGTGCGGAGGTGCGTAGGTGCGGTGCGAGGTGCGGTGTGCGACGTGCTCGGTGCCCTGAAGCCTGGAGCCTGAAGCCGTCTATGAATCCGAGAGAGGTGGATTCCACCTCTCTCGGATTCGTTGTCTACGACTTTCCAAACCCGTCTACGTGCACTTCCAGCAGGTGATTGACGCGAATTCCGTAGATGCCGTCGGTCTTCGCGGTCATGCCGGTCTTGGGCGTCGAGTGGACGACGGTTCCGTTCACGACGTAGTCAATCTTGCTCGCCTGAACGCGGACTTCGAGGACGTTGGTGGACTTCCCTGACGCATCGGGCTTCTTCACCGCGTCGCTGGTTGCAGCTGGAGCGACTTCGTGAGTCGTGGCATCGTTCGCGCGGTGCTTCAGCAGCCACGTGCCGTCCTGCGAGACCATGAAATAGAGATAGTTCTGGTTCGGTCCTTCGAGTTCGCTGCCGCCGAAGACGATCCCGTAGTAGTTCGTGTGGCCACTCGGCTTCTGCAGCACGAAGGTGCCCTTGATGGTGTAAGCCCCCGTCGCCGTATTGGCCGGATTCCAGTAGACCGCCGCCTGCGGATTGGTCGCGTGAAACCCGGTACCCATCGTGACGAACTTGATGTTGCCGGCGGCATCCGGATCGGACGCGTTGGTGCTGCGGTCCACGCGGACCTTCCAGCCCTGCGGCGACTGCGCGACGAGAGAGACCGAAGCCGCCAGCGCGCACATCGCGATCGGCAAGAAAAGACGTTTCATAGAAAGCTCTCCTCCGGTGGGAATCAAATCAACAGTCAAATAGTACAGGGTCGCTGACGCATAAGGAAGATATTAACGAACGGGCATTTCACCAATGAAACATCCAGCCTTCGCGCTCGAGCTCGGCGCGTTTGGCGGCGGCTTCCTGGAGCGCCTCTGCACGCGTGGCGTGACGGCGCGCATACGACAGCGCGCCATTGAACAGGAACCGGATCTCAACGGCGTCAGCCGTGTCGGAAAGCTCGGCATCGACCGATTGATGCAGTTTCCGGAGCCGCCAGATCCGCTGATCCGCCACCGCGTAATTTTACCGTTGGTTTCCTTCAGGCAGCAGCAGCGCCGGCCGGCAGCCGGATCGTGAACACGGTCGCCACGCCAGGTTCGCTCGTCGCGGAAACGGTCCCGCCATGCCGTTCGACGATGGCCTTGACGATGGAGAGGCCGAGGCCGCTGCGGACGGCGGGGTTCCCGGTGCGCGAGGGATCGACCTTGTAGAACCGGTCGAAGACGAACGGGAGATGCTCGGGCGGAATTCCCCCGCCGGTATCGCGAACCGACAAGGTGACCGCATCCCCGGTCAACTCCGCGCGCACCTCGATTTCTCCGCCGGGCGGCGTGTGCCGCAGGGCGTTGGTGGCGAGATTCTGCAGCGCCTGCTCGAGGCGGAGCGCGTCGCCGTAGAGGATTTCCGCGCCGGCGCCCACGGCCGTCGTCACCGAGACGCCTTTCAATTTCGCTTCGGGTTCGTGGCGGGCAGCCACCCGGCCGACGAGATTTTCCACCGAGACATCGCGCGTGACCAGCGATTCGCCGCCGGCTTCGAGACGCGCCAGATCGAGCAGGTCGCCGACGAGCTGCTCGAGACGCTCGGTTTCATCGGCGATGACGCCGAGGCTGTGGCTGTTCTCGGGATCCGCGGCCAGGTCGCTCATCGACAGCACTTCGCGGTACGCCCGGATCGCGGTCAGCGGCGTCATCAGCTCGTGCGATACGTCGGCGAGCAGCAGGCGGCGGATGCGGTCCGCGGCCTTGAGCTGCGCGTCCCGGGCCGCCAGGTCGGCGGCCATGCGATTGAAAGTCGCCGCGAGCGCGGCCAGTTCATCGGCGCCGCGTTCATCGGCGCGCGCGTCGAAGTCGCCGACGCCGTAGCGCTCGGCCGCCTCCTCGAGACCGGCCAGCCGGCTCCCGACCGGACCGAAGACGAAACGGCCGGCGACGGTCGTGGCCAGGAGCAGCAGGATGGCGGACAGTACCCAGATCTTCCAGCCGACGAACTCCAGCCATGAATACGCCTGCACCGCCGAGACGTTGCCGACGATTTCGCCATTCACGAGGATCGGCGCCGCCAGAAATGTGCTGCTCGTCCAGCTGTCGGGCAGCGTAGCCGGGACCGGCTTCTCGCGGTAGAAATCGCGCGCGATCTTGAGCGACGGCTCCGACGGCACGAGCGGCCCCCGCGTGATCACCTGCGCTCCGGCATCACGCGCCATGATGATCCAGAGCGTCGTCAGGGGGCGCGGATAGTGCTCGTCGATGTAGCGCTGGACGTCGAGTTGCGGATCGGCTGCGACGACCGGGCCCAGCTCGTCGGCGACGGCGTGGGTGAAGGCCTGCACCTGCGCCGTGTCCGGCGCGCTCTTCCACCAGATCTGAACGGCGACCGCCTGCACGAGCAGCGCCACGGCGATGCAGGCGCTGAAGCTGACGACGCTTCGCCAGTAGAGACTGTGTGACCAGGCGGCCTTATGCGTCCGCGAACTTGTAGCCATAGCCCCACACGGTCAGGACCAGCTGCGGCATCGCCGGGTCTTCTTCGATCTTGCAGCGCAGATGGCGAACGAGCGTGTCGATGCTGCGCTCGGTGACGAATGCCTGG
>Ga0105248_10005850_pt1 | contig 13516 bp, 11 predicted proteins | sample KBSS34metaG_FD_81524 | JGI IMG/M metagenome (GOLD analysis project Ga0105248, IMG submission 81524) | Switchgrass rhizosphere microbial communities from Kellogg Biological Station, Michigan, USA - KBS S3-4 metaG | ecosystem: Host-associated > Plants > Roots > Rhizosphere > Soil | place... | reverse complement strand
TACTTAGTTGCTGCATCTTGCTCTAAAGTAACGTCGTCTGCGGGAGGATCCAAAAGTTGTTGTGGTCCAGGTGGCCGGGTCAGCTTAATCACGATTGAGACACCTCCTGCCATAGCTGCAACAGGGTCTCGCGTGTTTCTCTCTCCAACTCCTCGATTTTGGGTGTCTGCTTTTCCTTTTGCGCCAGGAACTTATCGATCGTTTCATACATCATGCGTTCTCGTGGAGTGTCGCCCATCAGGCGCAGTGCTTCGAGGTTGTATTTTAAGTCCTTCAGTCGCGCTTCCTGCTTTTCGGAGCGTTTCCTCATTGCGAGTAGCGAGTAGTATTCGTTGAACTCCATCTCCAATTCGGGCGAAAGGGTGCAGCTCAGTCCGAAGTACTCGGAGGTGAGAAGTTGATCCACGCGCAGTGCTTTCGGATTTGGTAGGTCATTAGTGATCGTTATCACTCGACCGCCTTTCTCGCGCGTCATCACTGCAACTTCATGTTGGTTTAACCCCCGGAGCGTTAGCGGTTCGTGGCTTGTCACCAGGAACTGGACGCGAGGAAATGTCTCACGCAGGCGTTCTACAATCTGCATCTTCCAGCGAGGATGAAGGTGTGCATCAATCTCATCAATGAGTACGATTCCCTCCGCCACTTGCACACCGTCCCAAACGTTAAGCAGAACACTCATGATGTCAGTCGAAAGTGCAACCACTGACTGATAACCCGCGCTCAGATCTTCAAGGTAAACTATGGCGCCCCCGAAAGCCTTTACCTGAATTCGGCGCCTGGTGACCTTCAGGAAACGATCACGAGGCTTCAGAAGCATCAGGCGCTTTAACGAGGCCACAACCTCATCGAAGGATTGCCTTCGCAATGTGTGAAGCCAATCGGATGATTCCGTCAACGCCAGAGAGGGATTGAACAAGTTATCTGTTTTGGAGAATTCCGAGCCCTTCGTTAAAAGGGCTCCTTCGTGTGGTAGCAATCGGGTTGCGCTATAGCCAAGGAGTAATACTTTTGGGTCGGGAGTATTGGTTATGATCTTTCTCGAGTTGCTCCGGAATTCGAGCTTGATTGCCTCACCACCTCCCGTTAATTGGACCTTGATAAACCCTTTTACGACCTGACCCTTTTTTCTCGGATAGGTGGTCAGGTGACGTCCGTCGTTTAGCCCCAAGCGCTTGCGTTCTTTATCGCCCATCAGTGCTATTGCCACAGCGTTTAGGACCGAACTCTTACCTGTCCCGTTTTCGCCAAGTATCAACAGCCACGAACCCGCGTCGAGGGTTTCAGTAAAGCTAAGCTCCAGATGTTTGATAACTTTGAAGTTTCTGATTTCGATGCTCTGTATGTATTGTGTCTTGGCGAAAAACTTTTCTCGTTCAGATGTTTTGGAGAGCGAATAGCTGGCCTGTGCTGCTTCGTGTGCTTCAAACGCTTTTACTGATTTTGAGATTTGCCGCTTGACCATTGTTGATTTCGTTTTTCTGGAAGCGGGTGGCTTGAGCAACGGTTGTAAGCTCTTTCGTCTGGCTTCGAGGTCCGCTTCCGGCATGAAACCTGTGCGCAGTGTTATGAGGGAATCGAACATTGAAATAAACTTTGGATAAAGCTTGCAATATTCGATTGCCCATTGCTGCAAACAGGATCTAGCCATTGCAATAAACTCACGGTGAGGTGCGCGGAAATCCTCCAATATTTTCATCTCAGTCTTAAGAGTGGCAGCGCTGTCGATACTTTTTTTCTTGAGGAGATACGTAACGCGTTGCCATTGAACCAGTAACTGCTCTCCATGCGTGCGCCTTCTTGTCACCAGGGCAGGACGGTTAAGGTTATAAGTATCGATGGTCTTTCGACCACGCAATGAATTGCTCGCAATGCTCCCCATAGCATCGAAGATAAAATCGTATTCCGGATAGTCCACACACGGATCCAAGAGTAAGGCATTTTCCTTGCGAATCTCTTCTTCGGTTGCGAGTAGTGGAGCTCGTGGACCATCAACAGGAAATCTTGAACCTTTCGATCGATTACATTCGGGACACGCGGGATATAGGTTGAACCACTCAGAAGCAAGCCACCAGTAGTGGAAGGGACTTAATTTTCCATCTACTCCGATGGCGCCGCCCTTGGGACGGAAATTCTCAATATCCATCGGCGAAACCGCCGAATAGTTCGTCTCGCAAAATGCGCATTTGCCGTGAAACAGATCTTCGAGCGCCTGGCGAACCTCTGGAAACCTGTGAAATCTGAATGTGTAATGATGTTGCAGTCGATCAGCGGTAGCCTGTTTAGAAAAAAAATCCGTGGCGCGCTTCTGTTCGTTATGCCATTCGGCGCTTTGAAAAATGGGTGGCGCGGGCGGGCGTTTGATATGAATCATAAGTTTCTCAAAAGTTGCTGATTTTTACCGCAGAAGTGCGTATCGATTCTATTTTAGTCTCCAGAAACCAATGCGTCCTGGTGGATCTGCTCCTCCACAGACACTCCTCTGAATGCCAGATTGATACTGAACACATGGGTAAGACGAATAAAGGCAAGGAAGATTCATGGCTGTGGGAGGCTACGAAGAACTTGTGAGAACTCGACCCTTGGAAAACCGGCGGCACCTTATTCCCAGTCGAAATTAAAGTCAATATTATTTTGTAGAAATTTACCACAGCGGCACATTGTCAGATTTGGAGTATGATGTGCCAAACCTAAGGAAGGAGGACTTAATATGTTCAGCCCGACAGTGCGGTACGTCGAAGATGGGTTCGATTTCAATGAAACCTCGCCGGAGTGGAAAGAGGCTTGTCGGAACTTGCCATGCTTTTCTGCGATCTGGTGGCCTGATTATTCCACTGAGGTCATTGAAGAGACAATCAATGGCGAACCTATCGTGATTCAACTCTGGATAGGTTGGTGTCAAAAGTTTCTGGGCAGGGATGACTTCCCAGGCGGGATCGGCGCCGAAGTTGGCATTTACCACAGAATCCCTGGCAAGCCGCCTCCGTCCACGATTCCATTCATGCCTCAAAAAATGGCCGATTGGATGCTAGCCCGCGTTGCTGACCTGGGTGATGAGCACCTTTGGTGGCCTTACCCTGAGCTGCAAACGGAACTTGAGTTCGAGATGGTCAACCCGAAGAGCGGCGAAACGTTCTTTCACGCAGGGCCACAGAAAACATACTGGCTGACCAAATGGATGACTACGGACAGCTATGACAAGTATAAGGACAACCATGGCGACACGCCGTGGTTTTCAGTGAATTACAATCTCAGGTACAAGATCAACGGGAAGACTTACGAGTGGAAATAATCCAGCTAGCACAAAATGAGGCCGCCTAAGATGGCGGCCCCAGTTTCCAATCACTAACAGAGCGTCCGTCACCTGCAAACGCAACAAGTCCTAACTTCCTCACCACACGTGGCGAAGCATTGGTTGGTCCAAGATGTGCTGTACAGTGGAGTCCGTCCTGTCTAATGACGATCGGGCGTGCTGTTTGACACTCGGGCGATTTCATTTCGTTCTGATTTTCGAAATAAGTCGTCGCACAACATGGCCTTTCCACATCCACAATCCCGTAAGGCCAATCATAGGGATCGCGACAAACCGAACAACGGGCGCGTAGTTTGGAAGTTCTTTAAACGGACTATAAATATAACCAACTATCGGAATGGCAAACACGATGTGAATCCAACGAAAAATCGAACGTTTGGTTGCTTCCTTCATTTCCTCACATACTCCTTCACCGTTCAACCTTCAGACACTGGACGGCTCAATTTTGTTGATGCTAAGGGACATGACGAAGGTGAAGAGCGGCGCGAATCATATTTTGATTGATCTCTTGAGTCAATGGCGAGCGATCCAATGCCGCTGTGGACCATTTAATTAGTAGTCATGGTGGTTTTCGCAGCTAGTTCTCGCGTTCTTAGTGGGAAGGCTACGAATTCAATTGCTTGAACACTAGAGGAGAATATTTATGACTACTACATCAACTGAAAAATTCGTCGTGTACTGGCTTGGATACCATTCAAATCCTCCAGCCATTCAGTCGCTTCCCAAGGGAATCGACGTCGTTAACCTCTTTCTGCTCAACCTTACCACCTCACCGAACGGCACCACTCTGGATTACAACTACATCACTTCGAACGGAACGAGCTGGAACACGATCCTTACGCAATCGAAGGCAGCCCAGGCCAACGGAGTGAAAGTGTGTGTCTCCATCATTCCTCCCAATAACTCACTCATCTGGAACACCATCCCCGATCCGGACACGTTCGCGCAGAATGTTTATAACCTGGTGAAGGGTTGGGGACTCGACGGGATCGACATCGATCCGGAACAAGGCCCCAATGGTTCGACTCCCCCAAACCAAAATTTCGTCACGGTCGTGCAGGCCTTGAGCAAGTACTTTGGCCCCGCCGCAAATACAGGGCTCACCATGAGCTATGTGGGTTACCAACTTGGCGGTGATCAGACGGTGCTAAAGCCCTGCGCGAAGTTGTTCAACTACGTGATGATGATGGGATACTTCTGGGACGAGCCCACGATGATCGATCAATTCAAACAGTACGCCGCGATCGTCGGCAGCCAGAATCTCATGTTCGGCGTTGGTGGCGATCCGTTTCAAACGCCGTTATCGGAAAGCGAGGCACTGGCATCGTGGGAACCGGCCACTGGAAACAAAGGCGGCATGATGGAGTTCAACATCAACGACGATCCGAACTACCAGACAGCTAACGCGATTATCAAAATCCTGTCCTCTCAAGCGGCCGCGAGCGCCAGTTAAACCTCAAGTCTCTCGGCGTTCTCTGCGTTCCTCTGCGTGCTTTGCGTGAAAATGCTTTTCACACAGAGCGCAGAGGGCCGCAGAGATCATTTCAATTAGCCGGGAAACGCCTTAGCCCCGTCACGAGTGATCTCAGCAGTTCCAGTCTTCTCACCGATCAAACGCGTCAACTGATCCGGCTTGACGACTTCAAACCCGATCTTGTGCAACGCTTTGAGACCAAAGGCAACCGCCGGCCACCACATCGGTAACGGAACAGCGCGATAACGCTTGCCGATACGGAACGCCAGCTCCATTCCACTCAGATCCTCAGGGCCGCACACGGTTTCGATTCTGACGCCGCTGTCGTGTTGTTGAATCAGTTCGGCCGCAAGCTTGCTGAAGTCGTCAACGTGCATCGGAGCGAACGACAAATTCGAGTGGCCGAACAACGCCGGAACTATTCGCGATCTACGCGCAACATCTAACATCCGATCGATCCCCTCGTTGCTTCCACCTCCATAGATTTCGGCCGGACGAATGATCAGTAAACTCTCCCACTCCAATTTCTGAAGTTCCTGCTCAGCCGCGAGTTTCGACTCGCCATACGCCCCACTCCCATGCGTCGCACAACGCGTACTGATGTAGACGAAACGGCCACAACCATTCGCGCGCACAGCCTCAGCGAGTCGAACTGTTCCTTCGAGATTGACTTTCCAGTACTGCTTTTCATCGGAGGCGTGAGTCACTCCGGCAAAGTGAATGACCATATCAAACTGCGCGCGTGATAGAGCTTCGCTCACGTCAGACTCGAGATCCAAATCGATCACGTGCACTCTCGGATCCGCAAGCGGAATGTCTTTTCGGTGACGGCCGCACCAAAATTCCAGGTCGTGATTCAAAAGCAGTTGACGCAGCACGCCAACTGCGAGAGGCGACGAAGCACCGGTAACAAGGATTCGCATGATTTGCAGTCAGATTGGAATACGTAATAACATCGCCGCGTGAGCGATCCCCATTTTTCACTCGTAGTACTTTGTTACCGCAGCGGTCAAAACATTATTCCATTCGTTGAACGTTTGCAGCGAACGTTGTCGCGCTGCAATTTTTCCTGGGAACTCGTGCTCGTCGGAAATTATATCGAGGGAAGCGACGACGAAACGCCCGAAGTAGTTACAAAACTCGCCGAAAGTTCCGAGAACATCCGCACCGTAATTCGTCCCAAACAGGGAATGATGGGATGGGACATGCGCATGGGTCTGGACGCCGCTCGCGGTACGTACATCGGAGTCATCGATGGCGACGGGCAGTTTCCCCCGGAGTCGATAATCGCATGTCTGCTGAAATGTGAACTGGAGGACCTGGATTTAACAAAAACATACCGCGTGATACGTGACGACGGTCTGTATCGACGCTTCATCTCCGCGGTGTACAACTCAATCTTCAGCTTGCTTTTCGGATTCAAAGTCCGCGACATCAACTCCAAACCTAAAATAATTCGGCGCGATAAGTACGAACTGCTGCACCTCGAATCGGACGATTGGTTTGCCGATGCGGAAATCGTGATCCGGGCCCGTGAACTCGGGCTCAAGGTTGGTGAAACTCCGGTCCACTTCAAGAGCAACGACAACAGGGGTTCGTTCGTAAAGCCGAGAGCGATCCTCGAGTTTACCTCTAATCTCCTGCGGTACAGATTCTCATCCAGGCAGAAAGCGAAAGCCGCTTCGCTTCCCAGCTCCGCCGTGGAGTAAATAGTTTCACGCAAAGGCGCAAAGCGGATTTTCTTGGCGTCTTTGCGTCTTCCTTAGCGCCTTTGCGTGAAACTCCTAAACGTGGGTCAAAGCTACACGCGGCGCGCGATACAAACTGCTGAGACACCAAACGGGAGTCGCCCGCCGTTGAGAATGTAACGCTCAGCCGCGAACAAGCGACTAAATGGTCCATTCATCAGCGATATGTTTATCCCGTACTCCGTATCGGCACGCAAACCGAGCCAGCGCATCACGGAACGGACGACCAGTACGGGAAGAAAAAAGCTCATGTTCGCGTAGCTGGACCACTCCACCGCAAACCCCGCCGCTTCGACCGCCCGCAACAAACTCGGCAACGTGTAGCGGCGACGATGATTACTCACATCATCCTGAACACCCCAAAGAAACATAAACGCCGGCACAAACAACACGAGACGTCCGTCGGGACGTAAGACTCTTCTCATCTCTCGCAGTCCGGCAACGTCGTCGTCAAGATGTTCGATGACGTCGAGTGCAGTGACGAGATCAAAAGAATCGTTTTCGTATGGCAGGTCTTCCGCGGCTCCGAGCTTGACCGACTCCAAACCACGCTCGCGGCAGAAGTCCACGGCTTGTTGAGAAATGTCAACGCCTTCTGCTCTCCCGAAGTCAGCCAGCATCTTGAGATTCGCGCCCGTGCCACACCCGACATCGAGAATTCTCGGATTCGCATTGTTCAGCGTCGTGCAAATCTTCTGGACCAGGCTCTGAATGATTCGCCGTCGACCTACATACCACCAGTGCCTCTCCTCCACCTGATAGAGGATCGGATAATGATGCGACTGCATCTCTTTTGGCAGATTCAACACCTGGGGTGTGACTCTATAACGCGACCAGAAAAAGTCAAGCGGCGCATCCCGTACCCCATTGGTAACAAAGCGGCGCGAGTGGGAGGATCCGGGCATTTGGGAGGATCCGGGCATGCTCGGCCGCTTTGTTCCAATGGGGGGCGTGGGGCGAGGATTGTTTTGAGCTTAAACGCGTAATCCGCTGGCAGATTCCCTCAAATATTTTCAAATGTTAGAATCAGCGCCAAACGGGCGCCTTGCAATCGCCCACTCACACTCTCGCGTGGTTTCGCCAAGCAGAAAGAGATATAGGAATGCCGATCACAGGACTGCTCGAAAGATGGGGCAATGGTGATGAAGACGCCCGCGACGAGTTGATGCCGCTTGTCTACGATGAACTGCATCGCCTCGCCGTCAGCTATCTTCGGCGCGAACGACGCGAGCACACCTTACAACCCACGGCTCTCGTAAATGAGCTGTTTCTTAAGTTTTCTGAGCAACACAGCATGAATTGGAAGAACCGGGGGCAGTTTTTCGGAGTCGCGGCGGGAATGATGCGACGTATTCTCATCGATTATGCGCGCGCCCATTCCGCCTCCAAACGTGGCGGCGAGCGTCACTGTGTGTCACTCAAAAACATCGCTGCTTTTGGCGCGCAACCTGACCTTGATCTGCTGGCGCTTCACGAGGCCTTGGAATGTCTCGAGCAGATTGACGCGGACCAGGCTCGGATTGTCGAATTGCGTTTTTTTGGCGGCCTGACAATTGAAGAAACTGAGGAGGTAATGGGAACGTCGCATGCGACGATCGAACGCGAATGGAAATGCGCGAGAGCCTTCCTGAAGCTACAGCTAACCAGAACGAACGGTCCTTCTTGAGGGACTTGGGCGACAGATCTCGCGTTATAGGGCAAATATGCAACTACAACCAGAATCGCCATGATCACCCATGACAAATGGCAACTAATAAAAGAGATTTTTTACTCCGCCCAGGATCGCCCACCTGCCGAGCGCTCAGATTATCTCAATGACGTTTGCGGAGACGACGCGTCGATGCGGGAAGAGGTTGAAGCCCTGCTCACCGCCGACGCCGACAACGAAAATTTTCTGACGTCTCCAGCATATGAATTTGTCGCCGGCATGCTCTCAAGGGCGAGCGAGTTTGTCGGGGGTCAAACCGTCGGGCGCTACGAAATCGTTCGTTCATTGGGCGCGGGCGGCATGGGCCAGATCTATCTCGCACGCGACGCGCAGTTAGGACGCAACATCGCGCTCAAATTCATTTCACAGGAATTCGCCACCGATTCTCGTCGTGTACTTCGTTTTGAACAGGAAGCCCGCGCCGCCTCGGCTCTCAATCATCCCAACGTCTGCGTGATTCACGAGATCGGAATCACTGACACGGGCCGCCACTTCATCGCGATGGAACACATCCAGGGTGTGACGCTTCGCGATCATCTTGCGCGTGGTCCACTCAAACTTCTGGACGCCTTACAAATTGCCATTCAAGTCGGTGCGGCGCTCGCCAGCGCACACGCAGTGGGCATCGTTCATCGCGACATCAAACCCGAGAACATCATGCTGCGTCCCGACGGCTACGTGAAGGTTGTGGACTTCGGCCTCGCGAAGCTTACGGAAATACTGCCGAAGCAAGAGCCTGGTGATGACGTGCAAACCGTAGCGCTGACCGAGCCTCGAACACTGATGGGCACCGTCAAGTACATGTCTCCTGAACAACTGCGCGAAAGAACTGTAGATGAGCGAACGGACATCTGGAGTCTGGGCGTTGTGCTTTACGAGATGCTGAACGGCTCGACGCCTTTCGACGCCAAGGCACCTAACGATTCGGTCGCTATGATTCTCAGGACAGAGCCCGCACAACTCACATTCCCTGAAGAAGTACCGATCGAGTATCGCAAGATCGTGAAGAAGGCACTCGAAAAGGACTGCGATCAAAGGTATCAAACGATCACTAAGCTTAGGTCTGACTTGAGTAGTCTTAGACGAGAGTTGGAGCGCAATGGTGACGGTGACTTACCTCGGCTTTTGGGCCTGCCGGTCGGCGATCAACCAGACGAACCAAAGGTTCGTGTTGGCTCAACAATACTCACCCGACTCAAGTCGCAGGCGATCTTAACTGCTGATTCTCTGTTCAGTGAGATTCGAACACATAAGAGGGCGACGCTTTTCGCCAGCGCCATTGGCGTTCTCGGTTTGCTTGTTTTACTTACGACTACACCGCGCCGGAGTGACTGGTGGTCCATGAAGCCGCTGACAACCTCCGGGAAGTCGGTCTGCTCGGCAATTTCTCCTGATGGAAAATGGTTGGCCTATGCTGAAGAGCAAAAAGGAAAGCAACAACTGGTTGTAACCAATCTTGTGACCTCCGGCTCGGATGTCGCTGTTCTTCCGGAAGATGTGCAATATCTCGGAATCACCTTCTCGCGCGACGGCAGCTATCTCTACTTCACACGAAAAGAGAAGAGTGGCCCCGGTATTCTCTACCAGCTCGCCTGGCCCAGCAAAAACCTGGTACCACTGAAAACGCATGTGGATAGTCCTATCAGCTTCTCTCCACAAGGGGATCGCTTTGCTTTCGTCCGCCATGACGAAACAACGTCTGAATTCCTGTTGATGCTGTCGAATGTCGATGGGACAAACGAGCAGGTTCTTGCAACCCGCAAAAACGGCGATAGGTTTTCGATTTATGGTCCAGCCTGGTCGCCTAATGGCAACATGGTTGTTTGTCCTGCAAGTCATTGGGACAACGGCTTTCACACGAATCTGGTCGGTTTCGATCCGAATGACCGGCGTGAGCAACGGATCGGGAGCCAATCGTGGTTCCTGATAGCCGAACTGGCTTGGCAGGAAGACATGAGCAGCCTAATCGTTAGCGCTCGAGAACGAAAAACTTCACCGCGGCGGCTATGGCGGATCAGTGTTCCTGATGGCGCCGCCGAAATGATAACTCCCGATCTCAATGATTATGCAGGAGTCAGCTTATCCGGCAACAAGATCGTGACAGTGGGAACGAAGCTCTCGTGGAATATATGGGTAGATACTATTAGCGAGTCTCAAAAAGCCACCCCGGTCTCGATTGCACCCGGAGTCGGTACAAACTATGGCCTGTGTTGGACCAGCACCGGAAAGATCGTGTTCTCATCCGTGGCTGGGGATCGACTAAATATCTCGCGGATGGATCCTGATGGTTCTAATCGAGTCTCACTGACGAACAGCGGAGACAACTATCTGCCCGCCTGCTCAGCCGATGGCCGTTTTATCGTCTTTGCGTCTAATCGCAATGGTCCTTTCAACATCTGGCGCATGAACGCCGATGATGGCAGCGATCTGAAACAACTAACGTTCAGCGACGGCAACTTCTATCCTTCCGTTTCGCCGGACAATGAGTGGGTTGCTTACGATCATGTCGCCAGCTCGGGAGCAAGCGTTTGGAAAGTTTCGATGAACGGCGGCGAACCGATAAAAGTGGCTGAAAAATATCGTATGCCGGCATTCTCATCCGACAGTCAGTCCATCGCGTGTCGTTATAACCTCGAATCAGGGACTCGTGATGTTGCCATCTTTTCTGCTTGGGATGGCCAGTCTTTGAGTCACTTTAAGATTCCTAATCAGGACTGGCAACGCGTGCAATGGATAAACACCCGCGAACTGAGCTATATCGACAACGTGAATGGCGTATCAAACATCTGGAGTTACAATCTCGACACGGGAACGTCAAAACAGCTCACTTATTTCAACAGCGATCTGATCTACGCATACGCCTGGTCACCCGACTACAAGCAAATAGCTTGTCAACGTGGAACTAACATCAGTGACGTGACGATGATTAGCGAACGTTGATGCTGATTCCCTGCTGCCGCCGCAGGTTTGCGTAGATCGATCGCTATTAGTTCAAACTACTCTTCACTCTTACCTGGATTTCCGCAGCCTGGGGGAAATTCACCCGCGACTTTTTTAGTAGCGGCGGAAACTTCTTCAATTGCATGGTCCACTGGCCGCAGGTCGACTTTGTCGCCGGCCAATTTCGCGATCACATAACTTAACTCCTTGAGTGCGGCTACGATTTTTTCGTCGACCGCTGTAACCAAGTAATTAATTTGTTGTTGTCCGCGATTTATTCGCTTCTGACTGAAATCTTCGAGTTCGTACGGGCTGTGAGTGTAAGTTGTTTTCATTTTTGCTTCCTGGTCAGGTTGATGTTCATGTTGGCTATTCCCTGAATCGGAAGTGTTTTGAGGTCCAGTTGGTTGCTCAGACATACAATCCTCCTGCCGGTTCGGGTCGGCACTTTAAATGGTGGGTTGTTCAGATCTGCGCCTAAGGAATGCCGCTGAGTTTAAGCGTCAGAACTGAACCTGGAATAAAGGTCCCGGACTCGCTTCGCTCCTTGTAACAGAAGCAGGTCGCTGTTTACTGGAGGCCCAACAATTCACAAAGCCTGGTCCAGAAACCTCTGGGGCAATTGTCCCTGCTTGAGGTATTAACGCGAAAATCAGTCTTAGATTCCCTCAATCGCGCGCCAGAATGCGTTTTTTATGGACGCCGGGCATTGGTCGTAATTGTTGGAGTGATGAGGACCTGCGTTTCAGACAAAATTTTTCGTAAGCCCACAGGTCTGCCTGTTGAATAACGTTGTACTGTAAAACCTTTCCCGGCGTAAACGTAACTGAGGGCCCGTTCGTGTTATCCAAGTATCAACGCGAGAAACTCCCGGCGAAAACCACCATGTCAAATTCAATTTCGATTTTGACGAAAGTCAGAGACATTGAACTGCCATAGACCTTCTATTCCCCGAGCTGCAAGTATTAGCACTAGTGGCATCATCGGTAAGCTGTAGCGACTTTCAATCCACAGAGGCAAATGTATCAGGCAAAGGAATATTGGAAAGAGAATGATATGACTCAGTAAGACAAATCGGCTCCTTTCGAGAATGATGCCGTAGATCGCTAACAAGAAAATTGTGATATTGCCAAGTATGAAACTTACCTTGATTATGATCACCAAAGCGTTACGTTCGTGTAAGGCCTCCCCGATGGTGATGTTGCTGCTGCCAAGGAGATAATCGCCACTGTTTAGAAACAAACGGGGATATTGCTTCAGGCGGGTTCTTAAATATTGTGCCGGATTACTCTCAATCCGCTCCACTGCTCGCCGCATAGATGCACGATCTGCGCTGGTCTCGTCTTGAGTATCTTCTTTGGCAGAATCTAACTCCTTGAGAACTTTAGTCCAAACATCATCGCCGTACATTTGGGTTTCTATGGTCCCCGCAAAGAGACTGGTCCCATAACCCGATGCCTGGACGATAGTGAGTTTTCTGAACACTATAGCGTTACGCACAGTCCATATCGACGCGATGCCCATCGCGCTTACGAAAATAATCAGATACAGGCGCCGCTTGTTTCGCCAGGGTGGCAGGAGTGTCAGTAATGCCAGGCAGCCTACAAATGGAATGACAATAGTGCGGGTCAAAGCAGCAAGTCCAAATACAAGTCCGGCTGCCGGACCGCGATTACGTCCCCAAAAGAAAACTCCGAGAACGAGCAGAAACGTAAACACTGTTTCCGATAATATTACTGCCGTATAGTGCACAGTCATCGGAGCAAAGATGGCGCCTAATGCAGCTATTAAAGCCACCCGGTGAGAGAAGTGATCTTTCGCGATCAGGTATACGAGAACTACGGTAGCGGCGCTGCAGACGACCTGCACAAGTATCACCGCAGTTATTGGCGCCTTATCCCCCCACCAGAAAACAGCAATCAGGAAAGAATAAAGCGGCGGACGCAATGCTGTTGGGATACCTGCTGTCAGTTCGAATGAATGACGAAAAGCGATATTTTTGGCTACGTCCACATACCAGGATGAATCGCCGGACCACCACAATCTCGAACCGGCATACAAAGCACGGACTACAAATGCGAGGAAAAAGACCACAGGCACGGTCTTGCTTTCGACCCTGCTTAGGGAGATCTTCGCATCTGGCCAACTGCTCGATGAGGATTGTGGCCGAATCATAGCGGCATCTCTGCTCTGTTTAGTGAGTCTCGGGTTCAAGAATTCTATTCAAGCACCTCACGGGTGTCCGTAGTGAAACAGACACGATTGTTATTTGACGTTATGCGGAAAGTTTCCTGCTCCGCAGCACGCCCCGTGCCGGTGAAGACGTCGATGTGTTG
>Ga0105248_10005846_pt1 | contig 13525 bp, 9 predicted proteins | sample KBSS34metaG_FD_81524 | JGI IMG/M metagenome (GOLD analysis project Ga0105248, IMG submission 81524) | Switchgrass rhizosphere microbial communities from Kellogg Biological Station, Michigan, USA - KBS S3-4 metaG | ecosystem: Host-associated > Plants > Roots > Rhizosphere > Soil | place... | reverse complement strand
TCGCCGCGCGGTCTCTATCGCGGCAATGCCGGTGTTTTTACGTTCCCGGCCCTATGACAAGAAGACGCCCGGGGATCGCCTCCCGCTTCAGGCGCGCATATTGCTTTTCCCAAACCGCCTTTCTAGGGAGTCGACTTATGCGCGTTTCGCGATTCATCTTCCGGACGGTCTTTGCGCTCACTGCTTGCGCATCCATCCACGCTCACGCTCAAACGACGGCGGGAGCGGGAACCGTTGTTGTTATCCCTCAGGCCGCGAATATCCCCGGTGCGTTCACTACAACGATCTTCGTTCGGAATCCAAACGCCAACGCCATCACTGTCAACGTTCGCTACTACCAATCCGACAATGCACTCCCGCCCGGCGACGGCACATCGTACACATGCACTCCTCAGCTTAACGTGCCTGCCAACGCTACCGTGATGTTCGATCTCGCCACTCAGTGCTCGTCGCCCGGCGCGCCTGACTTCGGCATGATCGTCCTCGAGGACGTGACGAACCAGTTCACCACTCAGTTCAAGACCAACCCATTTCTTGCGTATTCGCGGACCGAATCACCCACCGCGATTGGCTTCAGCATCGAGGGATTTCCGGCAGGAAACTTCTCTGCCGCTCCGGCGAGTTCACCAGCCGAGGCCGTGGGATTGAGAAAGAGCTCGGGAGCTCCTCACTTCAGATCGAACTGCTTCATCGGCGCGTTGAACGAGACGGTCAACTATACGGTCGAGCTCCGGCAAGGCGAGACTGGCGCGCTGATCGGCGGCCAGATAGTCGGCTCGCTTGCGCCGTACCACACGACGCGAATCTTCGATGTCTTCGCTCAAGCAGGGGCTCCCTTGTCGAATTACGCGAACGTTCGCGCGAAGTTCACGACGACGTCTGCTTCGGCAATGATTGGTTTTTGTACCGTTGAGAGCAGCGACAATCTGAGCGCCGACTTCCGGATCGCAAAATCGGTCGAAGCACGGGACAATCGGCAGAGCCGGCTCGCGTGCTATGGAATGGACAGCTGCGGATCTACCGTCTCCAGCGTAGCTGACCCGGCAACGATCACGGATACGTCCAAGCGCAACATCCACTACCTGATCATCGACCAGCCCGATTTCGTGAAATGCGACCTCGTCAGTGAAGCCGGCGGCGCTTCGAGGCTGAACGATCTCCAGATGGTTATTCGCGGGCCAACCGATACGCCGACGGGAACGACGAAGTTCGTCAATCCAGTTGCGCCCTATGACGCCGCCCCTTATACGAGCGGCGGTCTGGCGCAGACAGGCTTCTATATCTACACCGGCGAAAAGAGCATCAACGGCGGCGTCGCCTCCCGCTGGTACATCGACGTCTCGTTACGCATCGGCGGCAACGCTACCACACCCATCAAGTACGGCATCAAGTGCTCGTCGGGGAACGGTGTGACGGTGCCCTGGCTGGGAGCGAGCGCATCCTGATCATCGATGCACAGCGTCGAGCGTCATAGCCGAAGCATCCGACGTCATGGTCCTCCGCAGGTGTCTCCGCAAGTTGAGCACCGGACGCTCGACGCTTCGGTACAGCACGGCCGCCATCGCGACGGACGTCCCGATGTAGACGAGAATCGCTACAGGCGACGTGACCACGCCGCGGAACAGCATCCACTGCACGGCGAAATGGTTCAGGAAGACACCATAGCTCAAATTGCCGAGCGCCTCGTCCACGGGATGACGCGCGCGCCGGCCGAGCGCATTCAACGCCACGACTCCGATCGCTAAACCGAGCAGCGTTTCCCGGTTGTAGGGCAAACCCAACGTTCCGGCGTTCGCCAAAAGAATCGCCACGCCCCCAGCGAATGCGAGCATCCCCCCGACGAATACGCGGCGCCGGCGCAGGGATGTCGAATGGTGCGCGTCGTATAGAAGCGAGCCTGCGAGAAACATGAAGAGCACGCCCGGAAGCAGCCGATATCCGAACCATTCGGAATTGACGACCCCGAAGGCTGCAAACAGATAGAGCACGAGGCTAAGCGCCAGCGCCAGCATGCGAACAGTGCCACCTGTGAAAAGAAGGAGGAAAGGCAGCACGACGTAGAACTGCACCTCCGCCCCAAGCGACCAGGATGGCGGAATCAGCGCGAACTCGTTCGCGCGGTTGAACATGTAGTAATTCATCGGAACGATCACCACGTTGCGGACCGCATCGAGGATTGTCGGTTCGCGTCGCAGGTATTCCGTCTGCTGCCCCGTCGCCACGAACCACACGAAGGTAACGAACAACACGAATAGATAGTGAGGGAGCAAACGCAGCGCGCGATCGACGTAAAACGCGCCGATCCTGCTCGGCTCACGATAATGCGACCGCAGCAAACCGGTCATCACGTAACCGGAGACGAGATAAAACCCGACCACGGCGATCACGCCCGGGTTCAACCCGATGACCTGCACCCCGACATGGCTGAGCGCAACGCAAACGGCAAGACAAAGCCGATACGAACCAAGCATGTGCTCACCTTGGAAAAAGCGGCAGCGACCGCATTATCCCCGACGTTGTGCGGGCGGTTCGAAAAGCCTGCGAGACGTCGCCTCGCTTTGGAAGTCGCCGCGCTCCCTGGATGCAGCGCAAGCGGGGAAACAGCGTGCGGACGCAGCCACCGCTGCGAATGCAAACATTGCGTATCGCCGTTTGCTGACTATGTACCGCCGGCGACGTGCAACGGCTGTATCACGGTGCAGCCATGTTCATCTATCCGGCGCTCGATGGAGGATTTCGCCTTGCCGTGGCTTGACTCACTCGGGCGTGGGTCTTTGACGCGCTGCGCTGCCCCCAGCTGACTTTGATCGCGTCCAACCTCTCGCAGCAGCGACAAAGCTCGGGAGTGCGAGAAACCAGGCGCTCAAGCGTCTCTCCTCGAGAAGTGCTGCCCGGCGCGAATGCAGTAGTACACAAAGTCGATGTAGCCAACGGCATTCGTCGTTGTAAATTGTTCAATACAAACGGTTTAATTGGTTGAACACTGTCGAAGTACTTTACGAGTGAAGAATTGAACGTCTTACAGAGAAGAAGCGATTCAAGAGGTTAACTGCGTGGAACGCCTCTTGCCTTTGAGAGTTGGGCGCCTCGCAGAGGGGCTTCACCGGTTCTTGTACATATCATGAACAAATCGCACGCATTGTTAACGGCTGCCACCTGGCTTTCGCTCGTTGCGGGTCCCGCCGCTGCAACATTGGTCAGCTACACATTCGTTGCTGATGGCGTAACCGAAAGCGTCGCACAACAGGGAACGGCGGTATTCACATTCGACACTGCCGACCTGAGCCGCTTCACCATCACGCTCACGGACAACGTCAATCCGACCACTCTCATTCAGTCCGAGCTGACGGGGCTTTCGTTTTCTTTCCTGGGGCCTACGGGAAGCATGAGCCTGCTCTCGGTCGATGTCGCAGCCGTCATCGATTGCACGAACAGTTCGAGTCCATGTCCTCCCGGTGCAGGGTCCGACCCATACGGGTGGGGCATAACCCAGAGTAACGGCTCGACCTCGCTCGGCGCGGGTTTTGACGGAACGTCGTTCGCATATCAACCCTACGGCATTGTGAACCAGAATTATGTTTCGACCGGTGGCGCGGGTGGTTTGGCAACGCCGGCGAACAACCCGCTGCTGATAGGGCCGGTAACATTCCATTTCGCAGTCGACAACCTAGCGTATGTCCCGGAGGTCGGATCAGTAACATTCGCGTTCGGAGATCCCGACCTGCAGCCTTCGCTGCTTGTCGTACCAGAACCCGCATCGCTCGCGCTGCTGGCAATCGGACTTCTGGCGGCAAGCTGGGTTGCGCGGCGCCGCAGCACGCAGCGGAACGACTGACGCAAGCGAGCAAACGACGGGTAAGAGGTTAAGCGTTCTTGCCGGGATATTGCGTCATGCGGGGCCACGTTAACGTTGGTGCTCTTCAGCGCTCGTAGCGCTTGTCGCAAGACGCGGAATTGATCTCGTCCACACGAGACCCGTCCAAGCACCGCCTCTCGATGGTGGCAACCACGTTACTTACCTGGCGGGATGGCGTCCTGTTCCGAAGCGGAACCCGAACCGGGACCTCGATTAGCGCGACCCCTTGGATCAATCCGCCTCTGCATCGTTCGGCGCTTCGCCGGACTCTTCTTGCTGATTCACCAGGGGCCGCGATGCGATGATCGCGTAGTCCGCGTAGTAAGCGCGCGGATCGGGGCCGGCGAATTGATCGCCCGGAATCCGCGCCTGGAATAGCGTTCGCGTGTTTTCAAAGCCGGCTGCCTCGATCGCATACCTCGTTCGTTCGGGGGGGAGCGGCGCTAAGTGGGTCGGATCGGTGTGAAAGTGTGCCAGCGCGAAAGGTGACAGCGGGTTCGGCGTCTCCAGGATGAACAAGCCGCCCGGCGCAAGCCGAGCAAATACCAGCTCGAGCGTTCGTTCGATCTGATCGGGCGTCAAATGTTCGGCCACTTGCAATAACGATGCGCCGGAATATGTCCGCTGATCGTTCATCAGGAAGTCCAGCAGGTCCCGCTCGACGACCTCGAATCCGTCAGCGCGCAGGCCGTCCAAGGCCGCGGGATTGATGTCGACACCAATAGCGTTGATACCCTCGCCGCGTAGGATCCGCAGCAACTCACCGCGCCCACAACCTAGATCGAGAAACGGCAATCGGCGGAAGATCGAATCGCCGAGGTAAGAAACGTATATCCGCTGCTTCGCCGCCACCGCGGCTGACTCGTAAAAGACAGCTTCGAACATCGCGTATCGAACAGCGGGTGACAGCGAGGCGATCGGTCTCCCCGGGGCGACGCCAGACCGCTCGCGCGCCTTGGGCAACAGCGGAGCGCCGGGGACTTCGAGCATGTCGTTCAGCGAAGGAGGGAAGAGAGCATCGACACGCTTCTGCACCTCTGACAGCGAATGGGCAAGCGCCAAGGCGTCGCTTCGCAGGCGATCGAATTCTTCGCGAAGGCCCTGCGCTTGCTCGTCGAATTGCCTGGATCGCTCATCGCCGTGCGCGACCGCGGCCCGCAGACGGTCGACTTCCGCGACCAATGGGGCAATCTGCAGGTCGAGTCGGTCGATGCGGTCATTGAACTGCTCGTCACGTCTCGCGGCGTCGGCTGCGAATGTTCGAAGTGCGGAGATCTCGACCTGCATTCCTTCGCCGCGCTGGGTCAACTCATGGACGAGTGCCACGTCGCGCGCGAGAGTCTTCGATCCGGATTCAACAGCGACGATCCTTCCGACCACATCGTCTCGCATCCGCTCACGCAAATCAGCGTCGAGTTGCTGATTTGCGCGAATCGCCCGCAGCGACAACGGCAGTTTGATCACCGCGCTTATCCATTCCAGCACAGGGCCTATGCCTGGAGTCCGGAACAATTGTTGGGCTAGGTATCGGACACGCAGTCCTGGAACCGTGACCGAGCGTCGCCGTCCCTCGGGACCGAAGCGCAATGTCCCGAGGAGCCACGTCCGGGTGTCACCGCGCAGCAGCGAGGTGAGCATCTGGTCGCGCTCCTGCGCCGTCGGCGGCCTTCCGAGAATTGTGTGATACGCCGCGTCGACGAACTCGCGGGGACCGAGTGCGGACAGATCAAAAACAGGCCCGGTCGCCGTGCTCATTACGCGTTCGCGACACCGAATTCGGCCGCCAGCCCCGCGCGCAGGCCCACGATCCGCTTGTCTTCACGCGGGTACCGTGATTGGGATGCAAGCGCGTGATGCAGGTACTCGCGAACGTTTCTATGTTCGTTCGCGCCCCATTCCAGGCACCGCGCGATCATGTCCTCGTCAGACCAGACTGCGATTTTCACGCGTTTCTGCCAGGACGGAGGCAATGCCAGGACGTCCAGCCACGCCTCCGGCTGGAGTTGCATCGGGTCGCAATACGTCAGGCGCCCCGTCTCCATTCGGCACGTGATATATCCCGCCGCCTCTAGACGACTCCGCATGACCTCGATCGTGTAACCGAATAACTCGAACGTCATGCCATTCGACTCGTATATCAGCATCGGCGCCTTCGGCCCGCTTAACAGCGAACCCATGCTTTCAAGCGCTGAAAGCTCGGATCCCTCGATGTCCATCTTGACCATGTCGATGGATTCCCACCCCATGGACCGGACGAGCGCGTCGACGCGACGAGTGGGCACGCGCAGCGCCCTCTCATTTTGCGGCGTCCTGGCAATCATCCCCCAGAGACCGTTCTCGTCGAATTCGACCTCGCCTTCGGCTCGGTCCACCGCGCACCATTCAACCCGCAAACCGTTCAGCCGATTCCGTTGCGCGGACTGGCGCACCGATTCGACATGCATCGGCGACGCGTCGACGGCCAGCACTTCCCTGCCGAGCGCGGCCGCCGGGACCGCGAGAGTACCCACATGGCAGCCCAGATCCACGAGTCGCGCGCCGCGGTCGGTGAACTGCAACAGCCAGTCGATCAGATATTGGTTTAGGCTGCTGCCGTTCAGGTACGCCTGGACCACGGGGTCCGACGACCCAGCCGGCAAGGCGAGCTCAACCATCTCCCCGCCGGGCAGGGCAATCGCGCTAAAGGAAAAGCGATGATTCTCTGGCATGTCGCAACACCAGGAGATAAGGTTTCAGCCGTTGTCGGAAAGTCAGCGGTCTGCCGTCAAGGCCCGAGCGCGACCAGATCGATGCTTTCCACGGTCATCTCGGTCTCACTCGAAACATGCACGCGTACTTCAAGGTCGGTCACTGCCTCGTGCGCCGCGAAATCGAGACGCGCCAGCACGCACCCTGTCATTGGAATCGTGGCGGAAGCGGCGATCTCGCAAGACCGCAGCACACGGTTCCCAGCCTCGGACACGACTTCCAGGGTCGCAGCGGCACGCTTGTTCTTGGCGTCGCAGGAGCCATAAAGTCGCAGCCTGTAACGGCCCGATGCCACGGCAAGGTAGGGACCGTAGAGCAAGACGCCTGCGTGTCCCGTAGTCTCGAGCACCGCGCCCGCCTTTCTGCCACAACTCGTCATCAGCCGATGGTCCGTGGCGAGCAGCGTCACCGTGTGTCCAGGCTCGAGCAGCCGCCCCCGATAGTCCGGTACACCCCACGGCGTGGGCGACATCGCCGAGAGCGCGCGCGCTATCGAGGCGGCGCGCTCGTCTCCCAGTCGCGACGGCTCAGATTGGATGGCGCGGGCCTCCACGTGCTCTAGCCATTCCTGGCGGATCGGCTGCGAAATCATTTCAGCGAACGCAGAAATCTTCTCCCTCAGCAGCGCACGCCTGCGTACACTGACGGGGTCGTTAAAGCTAAAAACAGCCGAGCTGACTGCGCGCGCCGCGCTTTGCGGATCACAAGCCTCGCGTATCCAGTCACTACCTCTTCGCCCCAGCGCTGCCCGCTTGGTTTCACTTGCGGAAAGCTCGTCTAACACGCTGGCAACCTCGACCGTATCGATGGGCTCGTCCAAGTGAATGCACGCAGAGTCGGGAATCTCCGACAGGCTGCCGTGCCTGCTCGTCACGAGCGGCACACCGTGGGCCATGGCATACAACGCCGCGCCGGAGGCCTCGCCACGAGAACCCTTGCGTAGTTGCACGATCACGTCCGACGCCTTCACATACTGAAGAAATTCTTCATCGGACACGTAGCCGGCGATACGGATATCGGCGGACCCGGAAACGGCTTGAATCCTGCGCCGCAACGTCTCGCCGTAGGGCCCGTCCACCTTGCCAACGAAAACCAGGCGCGACGGCCGAGACATGTCGCGACGGCACCACGCGTCGACAAGTTCCATCGAGAGCTTGCGGTCATCCGTGGCTCCGAGGCTACACACGAGCAGCATCGACGGAGGCACTCCCAGCGCGTCCCGCGCTTGCGCTTTCTCTTCGGGCGACACCTGCTGCGCAGATCGTTGGTGCTGCACCACCCGGCACCGGGCACCATCGATTTGGCCAGCTCGCGCGAGCAGCGCCCTCGCATGGTTGGAAGTGACGATCACGCCGGTCGCGTGATCGGTGACCCAGCGACACATCGGATACCGTTCAATCGCGGCTTCGACTCCGTTCTTCTGGTAATCCGCGACGGCAGCTTCCGAGGCGGAATACGCCAACATGCTCGCGAATATGCCCCCAATTCGTGGAGGCCCGAACTCAAGATAACCGATCAGTCCGCTCAAATAGGCATCGTGCAGGAATACCGTACCAGGGCATGATCGCAGTAGCGCGAGCATGTGGGCGTGGAACTCCGAATTGCCGAACTGGTAGAGCACACCCGCGTCGTAGTCGAGCCACATGTCGGGTAGCGCCTGCCACGAATGGACGTCGAACCCCATTGCGCGGTAACGATCATGATCAGCGCCCTCGGATGCGAACAAGTCGATGCGGAAGTGCTTCGCGAGGTGCGGCATGAGCTCCGTGATGAAGTCCGCGATTCCGGATCGCTGCGGAAGCAACGGCGTGACAATCGCGAGCCGTGGTTTGAAGGCAGCAACGCAAACGGCAACTCGACGATTTTTTCGGGCAATCGCCTCTGACCACGCTTCACGCGCTCGATCGGCAACTCGTTGCCACGAAAAATGCTTGGCTCGCTCGGTTGCGTGCGATCTGAGCCTGCCTCTGAAATCGGCATCGCTCAGCGCTCGCGCAAGCGCCGCGGCGATCTGTGCGTCGCGATGGATCGGAAAGAGCGCATCGCGCCACCCCACAATTTCCGGAAGACTCGATGCGTCCGCGGCGATCGTCGGTGCTCCACACGACATCGCCTCGAGCACTGGCAGACCGAAGCCTTCGTACTTCGACGGAAAGATGAACAGCTCGCAGCAGCGGTACAGATCAACAAGATCATCTTCAGTGACGAAGCCCGTCAGCACGACTCCATCCCGGGGCAGTCCCAAGGACTTGGTCAATCCCTCCAACCTCAATCTGTCGGTTTCGCTTACGCTGCACACGATTGCCATTTGATAGGCGTCGCGAATTTCCGGCGGGAGCTGTGCGAAGGCCCGGATCGTCGCCTCGACGTTCTTGCGGTGATCGATTCCGCCCGTGTACATGACGTAAGGCTTCGACAGACCGAGCGCGCCAAGAAATCGCTGCCTGCGCTCGCTCGACACTTCGGCCGGCTGAAAGCGGGCGTCCGCGGCTCCCTGTATCGTCGCGATCCGATCGGCCGGAATGTCGAGGCGCTCAATCAAATCACGACGCGTAGCTTCGGATATGGCAAGGAGGACGTCGCATCTGCGCAGCCGGTCGATCCGGCTTCGGTACCAGTCGCGGGTTGCGCGCTCCTCCAGATATATGTCGGCGAAGAGCATGGGAATAAGGTCGTACGCCGTGGCGCTCACGACTGTCGCTCGCGGCATGCCCAGAAGATCGGGAACCACCGCTTCCCCGTCCATTCCTTCGAAAACGCTGCTGATGTGAACGAGATCCGGCTTCTGGCCGACCCAGGCGTGCTGCGCGATCCATTCCCCCGCGACCCGACCGGCGTCAATGGCGGTCGCGCTCCACGACGTGGGTGGGCGAGACGCGTCGTAGCGAACGATGCGACCCATAGCGATCAACGGCTCGAATTCGCGCGTCAACTCATCCGCGGAGTCGGCGAACGCTGAGTTCACGCAGGGGATTAAATCGTATCGGCCAGGCGAATTGAGCAGGGCGTGGGCAAAGCTGCGGGAATACCTCCCAATGCCCCGTCCTCGTGAGCCTCTCGTCTGGCATGCTTGAAGATCGAGCACGACGCGGTAGCTGTCGCCTTCACGATGCGACATACCGTCGCCGATTGTCCCCGCGGCCGAGGATTGCTCCGGACCCGGCACGGCGGTGGTCAGCTCTCTTGCCGGGTGAACGGAGGCGGAATCAACGGACACTTGAGGGCCGGACGATGCTACGTTTTCGAGGCGAGAGCGCGCAGTCGATCGATTTCGCGGTGCAGGCTCTCGACCTCGCTCCGATGGCGCGCGGCCTGTGCATCGAGTTGGTTTTCCAATTCGACCATGTAGGCCATGCGCCGCTCGATCGCGAGCCGTTCGGCGACCGCCGTTGAACTCGCCGCGATTCCTGCGTTCCGTGCGCGACCGGATGCCTTCGGCATGTCCAAGTCGGTAGACATGGCGACTTGGGTCGGATCGAACCTCCGTCGCGCGAACTCGCGCAACCGAACGCCCACTCGGCCTGAGTGGGCGAGAATGCGCCGGACCTGCTCTTTGCGTCGAGGATGCTTGCGCAAATGATCGAGCGCAGCCAGCAAAAGGCTGCGCACGATCCGACGAGGGACGCCTGGCAGAGTCTGCGCGGCTCCTTGCAATCCCGAGACAGAGTCCGGAGACGCACGCCCGGTATCTCGTGTTGCTGTCGGCTTCGGTTCGCCTTGTCTTTCAGTCACCGCTATCCGTCGACGGCTCCAGCGCATGCGGACTTATGCGGCAGAATTCTAGCAGCCCATTTTTTGGACGGGCACAAATACAACATCTCGCGGTAGCGCCAGCGCGCTTAGTCGGACGCGCGACGCATCTATCGCGCGATGAACCAACGAACCGACTCGCGCACCTTCTCGTCCAGGTCCTTCGCGAGATCTTGAAGTGCTGTCTGGATCCCGATGTCAGAGAGTGTGGATGCGTCTGCAAACTGAAGCATTCTTCCCGCATGTGCCCGAACGTTTGCATTCGAGTGACGGCAAGTAGCGATGGCCATCTCAATCTGACCGCGCTCAGATCGGCGAGCATCAAACCGCCATCCGTCGATCTTATGTGATGAGCCCTTGAGCGCCAGATAGTCGACGACGCATTCGAACTGAAGGTCCGTTGAAGCGACTGGCACCAGCCGATGATCACGGACTTCCCAAGTTGCATAGCCGGCCTGCTCCAGGTAGCGAAGCAGCGTGTTCGGGCTTTGATCGTAGAAATGGAGTGTGTGACCATTCGACTCGAATACGATCGGAACTTGAGTGTCGGAAACCAGGCGCCGCATCCCGCGAAGGGCGGCTACCTCGGACCCTTCGATGTCCATCTTGACGAAATCCGCGTCGGGCCAACCAAAATCCGCTAGGAGTGCGTCGACCGTTGTGGCGGCAACGGGAACCGTGGGCCAATTGAGAAGTGGGTTGGCGACGACCCCGTATGGACCGAGCTCGGTGAACTCGACTTGGCCCGGCGAGTCAGTTATCGCTGCGTGAATGACATTGACACGATCGAAGCCATTGAACTTGCAACAATCTCTCAAAATTGCCGCGTTGCGTTCCGACGCGTCGACGGCGATGACCTCATGCCCCAAAGCCGCTGCATATAGGGCAAATGTTCCAAGATGAGTTCCGAGGTCTACAACTCGGCCGGGGCGTCGCAAGAGGGACTCAAGGAGTCGGTAGTGCGGTGGGATCGTGTATTTGCCTTGAGCAATCGATTCCGCGACATCGTCGGAACCGTCGTTGGGCAGGAAAATCTCAACACGTGAGCCATTGGGCAAAGGAAGCAAGTGTCTTATGGCTTGCATGCGTCATCCGTCCTGATCCATTCCAACGTCAAAGTTCACCAGCCTGCCTTGTAGCGAAGCTCATCGGTGCAACCGTCACGTGATCGGTCGTGTGAAAGACTGCCACAGCAATCAGAGTTGGACGGCAGCTCCCTGGGGCAGCATCAGCAGATCCTCGATTCGACCCGGATCGCCCCAGTCGCGCAGGAACACATCGATGTCAGGGACTATCTCCAGCCGACCGTCACCCCTGGGGATCACGTGGATCGTGTATCCGTAGCGCAAAAAGAATTGCAGAAAGTCGCGCGGTGAACATTGCGATATGCGCCCGATCATTTCGCAGCTGAACTCGCTCGTGATGATCGGCCGTGCAGCGCTAATCAGCTTCTGTGCGCCCCGGAGGACGCGATACTCCGCCCCTTCCACGTCCATTTTCAGGAAATCGAGCGGTGGCGTGAGCAGCGAATCGAGGCGGGCGACCGGAACAATGCTTCCATGGCCGCTCGCCAGTGCAGCGGCCTCCTGCATGAAACCGCCGTTAGAGCCCAGATGGCTCGAGAAATGTGCGTAACCTTCAGCCTCCGCGAGCGCAAGCGGGAAGATCCGGACGTTTCCGAAACTGTTCTCGGAAACGCTGAGCAAGAGCAGCCGGCAATTTTCCGAGTTCGGCTCGAACGCGAATACCAGTCCGTTCTCTTGGACGAGTTTCGCCGCGAGCATCGTGTAGTACCCGACGTTCGCGCCGATGTCAGCGACGCGCATTCCCGGGGCCACGTAACGATGAAAGACGCGGCTGAGATGTGGTTCCCAAGCGTTCTGCGCGAGCATCGGGCCGGACACGGCGACATCAGCGGTGTCCACAACGAGCCTGAATCCCGCGATGTCGATGCGGCGCAAGTCCGCCTCGCCAAAGCGGACGATCGCGCGCGTCGGCGTCGACTGGCGGTCGCGGCTCATGATGACCATGCGCAGTTGCGACAGATTGCGCACGCCGTCGTTTCCGATCAATTTGCGCATCTGGACACGCTCCTCTTCCGAGGGAGGAGCGCCGTAAAGCAGCTTGAATGCCGCGTCTAGCGGGATCCCTTGAGCTTCGGCATCGGTTTCGGACTCGTACATTCGCGCGCGGAAGATCCGCGAACCGGCGTCAAGCGTCATTCGCGAGAGACGCCGAAGGTCAGCGGTAATAAAACTCGGCTTGATAGAAACTTAAAAATGGCAGGGCGATTCTGGGGCGCGCAGCCGTGTAACGCCAAGCAACGCATCGATCTATGTCTCGAGAGTTCACCGGAAATTCGCGGGTCAATTTCGAAACCGCCGAATATCTGCGCAGCGACTTGCGACCGATTTGCAGGTGATTCTCAGTCAATTATATCGAAGCGGTACAGACGTACGGTCGGAGCAAAGCACTACACTGCGAGGCCCGCGAACTGCACCACATAGCGCAAAGCACAAGGCCCGGTCGCTTGGACCGGGCCTTGTGCTGATGGGTGCCTGACAATGACCTACTTTCGCACGGGGAATCCGTACTATCATCGGCGCGCCGCCGTTTCACGGTCCTGTTCGGGATGGGAAGGGGTGGGTCCAGCGGGCTATGGTCGTCAGGCGTTGACCAGAAGTCAGAAGTCAGAAATCGGAAGTCAGCAAAGGCGCCCGCGCGCTGCGGGCGTTGTCGCTTTGGGTGCGCCGCAGGCCTCGTGTGCCTTGACGTGCCCTGAGCGCCTGACTTCCGATCACTGACGACCGACAGAGAAGGTAAGGATGGGGTTGAGCCGTATTGGCGCGAGCGTCGCGAGTCATGGTTTTGACTTCTGTCCTCTGACTTCTGACGCCTGACACCCACGATTATGGAGTCAAGCCGCACGGGCCATTAGTACCGGTTAGCTCAACGCATTACTGCGCTTCCACACCCGGCCTATCAACGTGGTGGTCTGCCACGACCCTTTTGGGAGGTCAAGCCTCCGGGAGATCTCATCTTCAGGCGCGTTTCCCGCTTAGATGCTTTCAGCGGTTATCGCTTCCGTACATAGCTACCCGGCAATGCGACTGGCGTCACAACCGGTACACCAGCGGTACGTCCACTCCGGTCCTCTCGTACTAGGAGCAG
>Ga0105248_10005845_pt1 | contig 13525 bp, 9 predicted proteins | sample KBSS34metaG_FD_81524 | JGI IMG/M metagenome (GOLD analysis project Ga0105248, IMG submission 81524) | Switchgrass rhizosphere microbial communities from Kellogg Biological Station, Michigan, USA - KBS S3-4 metaG | ecosystem: Host-associated > Plants > Roots > Rhizosphere > Soil | place... | reverse complement strand
TGCCGCGCACATTGTTGATGCCGGTGAACGCAATGTCCGCGATGTGTTGGTTGCTGTCCCCCGACACGACCTCCGCGGACGCGACGCCCGATCCGATGTCGATGCTGGTCCTGAGTTGGCCCAATCCGGCGACCGGCGCAGGGGTGTCGAAGATCAGGATATTTCCGCTTCCGATCTCGTGAACGACCAAATGACGATAGCTGAGACCGGACGACCCCCAGACGTAGATATAGTCACCGCCACCGCCTCCTTCGATGGTGACGTCGCCCGCCTCACCGACCAGAGTGTCACGCCCCGCCGTCCCAAAAATGGTGGCCATGGTCCTCCCCGAAAGCCCGAGTGCGCGAAAGCGGATCGAAACCCGAGTACGCGAAAGCGGATTCGACGCGGTTTGTTCCGCCAAGCCGATGGTCGCGGTCGCGGGGGCCGATGCAGGCTAAACCTCACTTTCCGAGCCGCTCTACAGGCGACGGCCTCTAAGTGTTCTTCATCGATTCAAAACGCGCCAGCCTGCGCAACCCGCGATTCCGCAGCGCCGCGATGTCACAGAACATAACACGTATATTGTTAGGTGTTGCCTTACACGTTACACTATGATATAGTGGCGCTATCATGACGAAATCCGCCCCCACCCATCCCGGCCAGCACGTTCGCGACGCCGCCCTAACGCCCAAAAGCATGTCCGTAACGGACGCCGCCAAGCTGCTTGGGATCAGCCGACCGGGCGTCTCCAACTTCCTGAATGGAAAGGTGTCCACGACACCCGACATGGCGGCGCGGGTCGAGCGCGCCTTCGGCATTCCGGCGCAGAAGCTTCTCGACATGCAGGCCGCCTATGATGCGGCGCTCGCGAAGCGCAAAGGTGCCGGGGCGACGAGCAAGGCGTTTGTGCCGCCCTTCCTGTCGTTCAAGGCGAACGACATTGAAGCGTGGGCGACGCCGAACGTCAGCGCTCGCGTCCGCCTCAGCGTCTTCCTCCGCACATTGGTCCACTCGACCGGCATGGGTCTACGGAAGGTCGATTTCCCCGGCAACGACGACGCCATGCGTCCCGGCTGGGACGGCCAGGTGGAAGCCGACGAAGGGACGCCGTGGATTCCCGAAGGTAGCTCGGGGTGGGAGTTCGGCGTCGACAAGAACATCAAGGGCAAGGCGGACGGCGATTTCGCGAAAAGCGTCACCGCCACCACGAAGGCCGACCGCGACCAGTTGACGTTCGTGTTCGTCACGCCGCGCCGGTGGGCCGGTAAAGCGGAATGGGTGGCGGACAAGAAGGCTGCGGGCCAGTGGAAGGATGTACGGGCCTACGACGCCAGCGACCTTGAGCAGTGGCTGGAGCAATCCCACCCCGGCCAGGCATGGTTCGCCAACGAGACGCAGGCACCATCGGAGGGGGTGCGCTCGCTCGACCAGTGTTGGGCCGACTTTGCGGATGTCGCCCAGCCGAAGCTCTCCGGCGCTCTCTTCAAATCTGCAATCGACGCCGCAAAACGTACGATGACCTCCCGGCTGAAAGGCGCGCCGGAATCGCCCACGATCATCGCTGCGGACTCTGCCGAAGAAGGGCTCGCGTTCTTGGCGCAGCTATTCAGCGATGAAGGAGGCGATGAGCTCGCGGGCTACCGCGACCGAGTTCTTGTCTTCGACAAGCCGGGTGTTCTTCACCGCCTCGCGCAGGGCAAGCCGGGCTTCATCGCCGTCACAACCAACCGCGACGTTGAGCGCGAGATGGGGCCGTTGGCTACCACGCTCCAAACTATAGTCGTCTACCCGCGCAATGTTGCCAATGCCACACCGCACGTTGTTCTTGAGCCGCTGAGTCAGGAAGCTTTTCGAGCTGGCCTTGAGGCAATGAGCCTCGAGCGTGATGACGTCTCGAAATACGAGGATGAGTCAGGACGGTCCGTGACGGTGCTGCGCCGAAGGCTGTCCACCGTTCCTGCTGTAAGGACGCCGGCGTGGGCGTCGGACGCGAAGGCGTCCGTTAGCTTGATGCCGTTCCTGTTCGTCGGTGTTTGGGATTCGCGACGGGACGCGGATCAACTCGCGCTTTCGCTGCTCGCAAACGACACGCCATACGAGGCGCTCGAAAAGGAGTGTCAACGCCTCGCTGCGCTGAATGATCCGCCCATCTGGTCGATCGGCACTTACCGAGGGCTCATCTCGAAGATCGACGCCCTCTACGCCGGTGCTGGCGCCGTCACCCGCGAAGACCTGCAGCGCTTTTTCTCTATGGCGCGGATGGTGCTGGGCGAAGACGATCCGGCATTGGATTTGCCCGAAGATGAGCGATGGGCGGCGGCCATGCGCGGCAAGACGCGCGAGTTTTCGCCCGCCTTGCGCGAAGGGATTTCTGAGACGCTGGTTCTGCTCGCCGTCCACGGCAACCACCTCTTCAAGGCGCGCCTTGGGATTGACTGCGAGGCCGAAGCGGCGCGACTTGTCCGCGATCTGCTGACGCCGTTGACGACGCGAACGCTGGAAGCCAACGACCGCGACTTGCCGACCTACGCCGAAGTCGCGCCGGACGAGTTCCTGTCCATTCTCGAAAGCGACCTCAAGACCGCCAACCCCGCCATGATCGGCTTGATGCGTCCTGCGGATACGGGCGCATTCGGGAGTTGCCCGCGAAGTGGATTGTTGTGGGCGTTGGAGGGCCTGGCGTGGAATCCGGCAACGCTGCCGCGCGCCGCGCGTGTGCTGGCGAGGCTGGCGGAGGTGGAGATCAAGGACAATTGGGGCAACACCCCGATCAGCTCATTGCTGTCGATCTTCCGGGCCTGGATGCCACAAACGGCGGCGAGCCATGAGGACCGGCTTGCGGTAATGAAGCTCCTTGCCAAGTCACATGCAAGCGTCGCCTGGAAAGTCTGCATCGCGCAAATCGACAGCGGCCACCGGGTCGGTCACTACAGCCACAAGCCGAGATGGCGCCCCGATGGCTACGGGTTCGGCGAGCCCTTTCCGACATGGAAGCCGGTTGTCGATTTCATGCGCGAGATGGCTGATATGGCGCTCGGGTGGAAGTCGCACACGGGCCGGATGCTCAGCGATCTCGTCGAGCACCTACGCGACCTCCCCGATGACTACCAAGCCAAAGTCTGGAAGCTAGTCGCGGATTGGGCGGCGACGGCGAGCGATGCTGACAAGGCGGTTGTCCGCGAGCGCATTCGGGTGACGACCATGTCACGCCGCGCCGCGCGGCGGGCAAAGAAGGCGCGGGAAGCTGGCGTAGCGGTGCTGTCCGCCGAAGCGACCCAGCCTATGCGATGCTTGAGCCGATCGACCTGCTGCACAAGCACGAGTGGCTGTTTCGCGATGCGTGGGTGGATGAGTCTGCCGACGACATCTACGGCGACGACGAGATGGATTTTCGCAAGCGGGAGGAGCGCACTTCGGCCAAACGCGCCGCGGCATTGCGTGAAGTGCTCGACGCGCAGGGCGTCGATGGCGTGATCCAGCTCGCAGAGATGGGAAAAGCGGCCGCGCAGGTCGGCTGGTTGATGGCGAGGGAGATTTTGGATGAAGCGGCGCTCGCGGATTTCATCCTCCGGGCGTTGCCGCAACCGGGCGATAACGACCCGTGGCCGCGAAGGAATCTTGTTCTTGGCGCTTTGCGGTCGCTCCCCGACGACGCGAAGCGCGAGCGCATCTTGCGGCAGTTGAAGAAGAAGCTTCCGCAAGCCGCGTTCGCTGACCTCCTCTTGCTGGCCCCGTTCCGCCGCAGCACGTGGCTCATGGTCGACAAGCTCGATAAAGCCAGCCGCCAAGCCTATTGGGAGGGCGTTGCTCCAGACTGGATTCACGAGTCGGACGATGAGAGCAGCGAGGCCGTAGAGCGCCTATTGGCGGCGGAGCGTCCCCGCGCGGCCTTCGCCAGCATCCGCCACAAGACGGATGTGCTCCCTGCAACCTTGCTCCACAAGCTGCTTACCAAGATGGCGGAAGGCGGCAAGGACAAGGAAGGCACCTACCAACTGGAGCACTATCATGTCGAACAGGCGTTTTCGCGCCTCGACAAGTCGAATGAAGTGACTCTCGAAGAGAAGGCGCGGCTCGAATTCGCCTATATCGACGCTCTCTCTCATCCGGGCGGACGCCGTGAAGGCTACGGCATCCCCAACCTTGAGAAATACACAGAGGCAAATCCCTCGCTCTTCACGCAGGCCATTGTGTGGATGTATCGGCGCAAGGATGGTGGCGAAGACCCGCCGGAATGGAAGACGCCCGCGGAGAACGTCCAACACCTCGCGGAGCGCGGCTACAAGCTCCTTGAAGCGATTGACCGCATTCCCGGTCACGATGATCTCGGCGAGTTGCAGGCCGAGCGCCTCCTTAAGTGGGTGACGTCAGTTCGCGAGACGTGCGCGGAACTTGGCAGGGGCGACATCGCTGACGTGTGCCTCGGCAAGCTGTTCGCTGGAGCGCCAGAGGGAACGGACGGTATCTGGCCGTGCGAGCCTGTGCGGGAGGTCATGGAGGAAATCCAGACCGAAGCCTTGGGCAGCGGCGCTCACACCGGCCTCTACAACTCTCGAGGCGTCCATTGGCGCGGCGAAGGCGGCGGGCAGGAACGCGACCTTGCCGAGAAATACCGCAAGGGCGCACGGGCGCTGCAATACTCCCATCCGTTCGTCGCTTCGGTGCATACGAGCATGGCCAAAACCTACGAGCACGAAGCCACGCACCACGACACGGAAGCAGGAATCAGAAGGCGGATGCGATAGCCGTTCCCATCGCTGCCAGTTGCGGCGGTGAAGGCGTAATACCGTACTATGCTGCGAGGCCGAAATTTGCGGTGTCGACTCACCTTACGGAGTGACGCCCGGTGCCCATTAGCAGACCTTCCCAAGGTCAGCGATGAGTCAGAAGCTGACATCTGCTGCCGGCGAGGTGGCAAAGTTCCTGAGCTGACTCATCAGAGCCCTTGCGAAGGTCCGCATTACGCGCGGCAGGCGACTCCCTGCGGAGCCGAACCCGATCGGCCGCAGCTGATCCGTGCGCGACCTTCGGAATGTCTGCTCGATAGCGGCCTGTGAGCAGAGGAGCTGAAGAAATTTAGCCTCAGAAACCGCCCTAAGGATCTTAGGCAGCAAGGATCTGCCGAATGATCGCAGCCATCCCTGGCGGCTTAAATCCCGCATCGCCCATCCTCGCCATCGTGAAGCTGCGGAGGAGCTCGTAGGAAAGCCTGCAGTTCGTCTTGGCAAACTCCTTGAGAATGTCGCGTCCCCGGAAGGTAGCGCGCCACGCGTCTGTCGCCAGGTCGGCTTGAAGCTTCTGATTCAGCTCTGCCTCCTTCGCACGCAGATGTTCCACCGTCAGTTCGCGCTGAGCCACCGTCTCTATCCTTTGCAGCGAGCGCTGCATGGCCTCATTGACCGCATCGGCTACATCCGACCGCATGGGATCGAAGCCGAAGTCCATCGACCTTCGGATCGTAGAATTGACCAAATCAGTGATCTCGTGTTGTACAAGTGACTTCAAGCAAGCGCTCGCCGCCATTCGCAGCTTGTCATAAATCGCAGACGATGAAACGGAATCACTGATATCCCCCGACTCTAGAAGCACCGTTCTTATGAAGTCCGCCTCAATTAAATAATTCTCGATGTGATAGACATCCCACTTGTACCTAGGAGGAGAGACGTTATTCGTCTCTCCGTCCTTATCGGTTATAGAGTATACCTTGAAGGGTATTGTGCCTAGGCGGTTGGCCGCGTCGAGGATATCATGCAGTTCCCGCACGCGCAGCTTGTTGCCGCCGGAAATTGCGTTCGCTTGGGCGGTCAACTCGGGGAAGAGCCGGGTGGCAAACTGAGCGTCAAACTCAGAATCTCCGCCGCCCTCGAAGATCACAACCTTCTTTCCCGGCCGGTATGCAGCGATGTCGCCGACAAGGCTTATCAGAGCGCGTTCGGCTGCCTCCCCCATCGTGATTGGAACGATCTGGGGCGCGCTGACGTCTTGCGATGCGCCAACCATATGGAACACCGAATATTCGGGCCGCCCCACTACTTCCCGAAGAAGGGTATCGGAGTGGGTAACCAGCCAAATCTGATTATCAAGCGCCACGCCAAGGTGGTGATGGTAAAATTGCGGCAGGCCTTGAATTAGGCGTGGGTTGAGGTGGAGCTCCGGCTCATCAATCAGAATGATCGAGAACCGCGGCGCGGAGTTGCGGATCCTGAGGTACCCGTAAAGAACTTCCTTCTCGCCCGCGCTGAGTTCATTGAGATCGTGTATCGCGCCTGTAGAGGTGCGAACGGGAAACGCTAGCCCGCCTTCCGGGGTGGCTGACAGACCCAGGAATTCTTTGTCCGGAAAGAATGTGGAGAACAACTCCTTTAGCGTATTTGTCAGAGTGTTTTGCGAATCGGCAGGCACTCCCGCTTGGCGAGAGAGCAATTCTTTTATAAACGAACTGGCCATTTCGGTCTTAACCTGGCCATATTTATTCGAATAATTGTATAGTGCGTGCTGACGATTCTGCTGTTCTGTCGCAGTCAGATCAAGATTAACATTCACCACCTGCTCTCGCGTGTACATACGCTGGGGCCCGTGGTAATCGATTAGGCCGATCTGACCTGGCAAGAAGTTGCTAAATATAATCTCCAGCGCTTTTGACGGGGCAAAGTGAATGTTCCCGTCGGGCTCTGACCACAGGTGGCCGGTGATTGTATCCTGACTAAGCTCTTGCATCAGAGCTGCGTGCTGAGTCTTGGTCAAATCGGCGACCTCAGGCTCACGATCCCGATACTGGGCGGCCATCGGCGCTGCGTTATACGAAGACCATCCGTACATCTCCGGAGCTATTAGTCGCCAGACCGACGTGCGGACTAACTCCTCGCCGTGCTCGTGGAGATATTTGCGTTCATCGGGGTGGAGTCGAAAGACGCATTTTATCGAAAGCCGCTTTCCGGGATCCTGGAAAAACGTCCGGAACGCTTCTGCGTTGTTTGCGAAGTTGACTTGGAACTCCGCCATCCAGTGGTGCCATTCGTTCTGCTGATATCCGCCGTAAGCGGATTTAAGAAGCCGGATGGCATCGAACACGCATGACTTTCCGGAGCCATTCGCGCCAGCGATGACGATCGTGTTCTGAAGGTCTGACAGCGAAAGTTCGCGTATTCCGCGAAAATTCGTCACGTGCACCTGATCAATCCGCACGAAGCAGTCCCCGTTTCCGCTACGGCAAGCGCGAATTTCGCCGCGGCGCTACCTTTGGTGGATCGCATCCCCGTAGCATCCGCCCTGCGGCAAGACCATCCCGGGAGAGACCGTTGGCTCACGGCAGCAAGTGAGGGCCTCTAGCCGCGCAGGCGAACGTCCGCTTTCTGCCGCTGGGCGAAGGTCCGCTGGGGGCGCGACCAAGGCCAAGCCGGCACTGAGATAAGTAAGGAAGGGCTTGGGGGCGCCTGGAGTCGAGCCATGGGTCAACCTGACCTCTTCCGCATCCCGCCGCGGCCGTGGAACACGGGCCGAATGATCGGTCCCAAGCCGCCGCTAAAGCCGAAGCATATTTGGGCGATCCGCCATCACCTGAAAACCGCCGGCCGTGTGCGCGACCTCGCGCTGTTCAACTGCGCCATCGACGCCAAGCTTCGCGGGTGCGACCTCGTCAAGCTGAAGGTCAGCGACATCGCGCCTGGCGGGGCGCTTCGTGACCGCGCCACCGTCATCCAGCAGAAGACGGGACGGCCGGTCCCGTTCGAGATCACCGAGCCGACCCGGGAAGCGCTCGCGGCCTGGCTCAAGCGGCGCGGGCACCGTCCTGATGACTGGCTGTTCCCAAGTCGGAGCCGCGCCAGCGATCACATCACCACCCGCCAGTATGGGCGTCTGGTGGACCAATGGGTCGACGCCGTCGGGCTGGAGCCGCGCGCTTACGGCACGCATAGCCTGCGCCGCACAAAGGTCGCGCTGATTTACAAACGGAAGGGCAACCTGCGAGCGTGCCAGCTTCTGCTCGGGCATCGCAAAATCGAAAGCACGGTCCGATACCTCGGGATCGAGGTCGACGACGCGCTCGCTCTCTCCGAGCAGGTCGAGCTGTAAACCGTCCCCCCGGATCGCGGCAGGCCCGGCGCTGCGATCCGGACCTTGGGAAGGACCGTTCGGGGTGGTTAGGCGACGTTGACGGTAGAGACGGCGCAGCTACCATCTCCGGATGTGGAACGCGCGCTCGATCGCGCTTGGGGCGCTCAGCGTCATAGTCGCCTCAGGATCATGCGTGGCGGCTACGACCGGTCCTGTCGAATGGTCTAACGAACAAGGGGCGGCGACCTCCGCGCGCCTGATTGATCAGTGCTTGTCGTCAACAGAAGCGCGCGCCGTAGAGCCGGAGGCCAGGTTGGCGTGTGTCGGTACTGCCTTCGATGCCTGCACTAGCGAGAACGGTGGTACGATGAGCGAGTATGACCTTAATGTATGCCGTCGCTTCTCTCTGGAGGCTTGGCGCGCCCGGTATAATAAGCTGCTCGCGCAATTTGACGACATCTTCCGGCGCTGGGGCAAAGAACCTGCGGATGGCTGGAGGCGGGCCACCGCCGACCGCTTCCGCAAACAAGAGCAGCAGTGGAAGCGCTGGGTGGTCGCAGATTGCGAGATGCGGGAGCTAGGGAGCGTCGGCGGCTCCATCCACAGCTATGCAGTCGCGACCTGCGAAGAACGCCACATCGCGTATCGAACAATCGATCTGACGCCATTGGTAGAGTGGTGGGGCGGGCGCTGACCAGCGCGGCTGGAACGTCCGTCTAGGGTCGCGAGCGGTTATCCGCTCGGAGGCGGGTTTCGGACTTTCGACCTCGCGCCCCCGAAGCGTGTATTCCGAACGTCGGCTAGGGGTGGGTCTAGGACTTTAAAGCGCGCACCGCTGTCACCCGCGTCGCCAGGCGAATAAGTGCGACGGGCGTAGGCACCGTGATCAACATCACGATTGCTGTCGCAAGCACCCTCGCGGCGATGGTCGTCGCGCTCCAAGCGGGTGCATCGGCAGACCAGAGCAGCCAAACGTCGACGATGATCAAGCCGACGCATAGAAATCCGACAGCTCGCCAGAGTAGGGCCCAGCGGGGGACCTTCGTCGTCCACGCGTAACCGAACACACCCACAAGACTGACAGCGGCAACGCCGGCATCCAACCAATCAAGCGTTGTGGTGGGCCGATAAAAGAGAATGGTGGCGAATAAAACTGCCGAAATGATGCTATAGGCTTTCCACATTCAGCGTCCCCTCCAGTCCCCCGCCGAGGACCCAGAGCACGAAGCTTGATGTAGTTCGCCGGCTTTTCATCACCAAGAGAGGTGATATTCGAGCGGTGCCTCACTTGCAAAACGGGCCGCCAAGGGTCGGAAGCGCCAGTCGGGTCGCCGCCGGGAAGCGGACCTTGAGTGGGTTTGCGTCGACCGGACCTTCCGGAGGTCGGCAAGGGGTGGAAGGCGCACCTTCATCACAGGTGGCGCATGTAAGTCCTGGGGTAGCGGCGCGATGCGCCCACATTTCAGAGTTGTCCTAAGCGGGCCACTGTAGCAGCGTAAGGCTCTGGGCGACGGGGCGCGGTTGATGAACTACCTGAAAGGACGGATCAACCGGGCAACCTTCTGGCTCAGTGTCGGGATGTTGGTGTTGCTGATAGTGCTGATCAGGGTGTTTGCACCTTCAAGCGCGCACATCAGTGAAGTGGTCCTCATGTTCCTGGCCATCCCGCGCCTTCACGATATTGGCCGCACAGGCTGGTGGGTCTTAGCGGCATTTGGGATTGAGATCGCCGCGATCATCGTCGGATTTGTTGTGGTGCCACAGCATGCCCTCGCGGTTGCGGGAGGCGTTACGCTTCTGATCTTTGGTCTGATGACCTGGCTTGGCGCCGTCCCCGGAAACACGGGACCGAACCGCTATGGAGACCAACCACCTCCGGGCCTTCAGTGGGGCCGAACGACGAATGTCTGAAACGGGTCGTGAGCGGTCCCACGCCTGCCTCCGGGGAGCTGACCTTCGGATCGGCGGCTCGGGGTGGGACTCGGCCATTGACCGAACCGGCATCACAGCACAGCTTTTGCGGATGAAAGCGGCTTTGTCATTCGCGACGAAAGCCACCGCCATCGTGGTGCTTGCGATCGGAGCTATGCTGACGGTTGGAACCGAGAGAAGCCTCTTCGTGCGCGCGTGCGGCCTAGGCCTGTTCCTTCTCGTTCTATCGGTGCAGGCAAGAGGACGAAAGCTATCCGGGTTGCCAGCACCCTCAGGACGATTGTGGACATGCGGAATAGTCTCCGCGTTCGCAGCGCTGGCTGCTTATCACTTCCTCTATCATGACGCTCTAAGCGGGTATCGGCAGGTCTGGCCCGTCTACACTTTTTCTGCAGCAGCACTGGGCGCAATCGGAATTTGGGCTGCGATAGCCAGCCGCCTGATCTGATGGGTAGGGTGCGCTAAGGGTCGCGCGCGCTGGTTAGATCGCGGTCACCGCGGGCCTAAGCTCCGCGTGACCGATCCGCCGACGTGAAGCTTTGTCGCGATTGAGCATTTCGCCAAGGTCGCAAAGGGGTCGTTCAGCCCCGTTGGCGCCCGCGCCAGGAAGCGGACGTCGCGAAGGTCCGGTCGCCGGCCGACATCCAAGGCGCGAGAACGACCCATCGCGGACGTTCAGCCGACGACCAGCCAGCCGCTCGGCAGAGACGCGGAGTCGATGCCCTGGAGCGTGAGTTGCTCGCCCGTGCTCAAGGTCACGACCGAGTCGGACCCGGTCCAGGTCACGGTGTAGGCGCTGCCGTGATCGAGCAGCACGCGGTCGCCTTCAGCGGCGCTAAAGTCGGTCACATAGTCGTGGCTGCTGTTCACGCCGAGGTGGAAGGTGTCGGCGCCCGCACCGCCGGTGAGCGTATCGGATCCGAGATCGCCGGAGAGGTAGTCGTCGCCGGCGTCGCCGTAGATCTGATCGTCCCCCTGACCGCCGTAGACGCTGTCGGCGCCATCGCCGCCGTGGACGGTGTCGTTCCCGATGTTTCCGTTCACATGCAGGTCGTCGCCGGCGTCGCCGTAGACCTGGTCATCCCCCTGGCCGCCGCGCGTGAAATCGATTCCGTCGCCGCCGTGGACGATGTCGTCGCCACGGTTCCCGTTCACGTCGTCGGCTCCGGCGCCGCCATCGATGGAATCGTTCCCCTCGAGGCCGCGAATGAAGTCCGCGCCCGCTCCGCTCATGATCGTGTCATCGCCCGCGTCGCCATCGAGATTATTGTTCCCGCTGGCGTCCGTGATGACATCTCCGCCTGCGCCGCCCGATATGGAGTCGTCGTGAAACCCCCCCGTAATCGTCTCGGCGCCGTCGCCCCCAAGGAGAGTATTGCCGCCGTTGTTGCTGCCCGTGATAGGCCCCTGCGCCAAGCCGAGGCGGCCGTCATAGACACTGCCCGCACCAATCAAACGGATGGCCCCGGTGATCACGCCATTGTTCACCAACGTCTCGGGCCCGCCGCCGCTGAGCCACACGTCGCCGACCATGCGGCCATTATTTGTGATGAGGTTTTCGTCCGCCGTTCCGTAAGTGATGTAGACGTCCAGAGCCCGGTCGGCCTCGATCGTCCCGTCGTTCACGAAACTGCCACCGGTCTGGGGCCCATTCCCCCAGAAGACGCCGACGCTGTTTAAGGCGGTGTTGTCATCATGCGCAACGATGGTTCCCGTATTGTGGAACACCTCGGCCCCTCCGGAGGGGCCCATGTCGACGCCGATGACTTGGCCGTGTCCTGATACGGTGATGTAGCCGCTGTTCTGCACAGTCATGCCATAGTTCTGGACCTTCAGTCCTGTCGCGTCGGACGTGTTGGACGTGACCGTGATGAGGCCGCTGTTGATCAGCAGGTCGTTATTGCCCCCATTGCCCACGCCGAGTGCATGGCCGTCCGCGCTGACGAAGATCGTGCCAGCGTTGTCGAACGTCGATGGAGCGTCGCTGCCCCCGGCGAAGTAGCCGATCGCGCCGCCGCCAACGACGCTCATCTTCAGTGTCGCGCCCGGATCCAAGGTGACGTAGGGGGTGCTGTCGAACGTATTGCTGATGACAATGCCGTACCAGTCGAAGCTGCCGGCGGTCGACGTCGAGTTTATGACGACATCGACTTCTCCCGATATCCATAGATGCGGCGACGGGTTCGCCCAATGACCCGATATGGTCGGCTGACTCAGCTGGAACGCGGGCTGGTTTGTGAAGATGAGCTGGTCGAACGCCAGAACGTGGTAGTCCGCTGTGGTTGTGACGGTCTGCATTTCAGTCGACATTGCAAGCTCCGGAAAGGCCCACGACGCGCAACCTAGAGAATATTCTAAAAACGTGCACACGCTATGATAGCGTCAAGCCGACAAGCGTCACGGGGAGCCGACAGGCTAAGTGGTGCTGACAAGTCAGCGCCGGACCCAAGTTGGCCCTGCCCTTCCTGATTTTCCCCGGAAAACCGGCCGAACAATGTCAGGCTGTAAGGCCGCTATCCACCCATGGCAGACGTTAAGCCGTAGCCTTACAAGAGCCTTATGAAGTCTCTCGCGCTCGCAGCAGTCGCACTGGTCGCCACCGCCAACGGAAGCTCGCGAGCCGCCGACCAACCGCACCGGCCGCAAGCGGGCAAGCGGGCAAGCGGGCAAGCGGGCAAGCGGGCAAGCGAGAATGCGATGTCGCACTCTCGACCGTGAAAGCTTTCACCGCGAGACGGATAAATAAGATCCCGTGGGTGGTGGCGGACTCTCCAATACCACGCGAAGAGGGCTCCGCCTCAGACGGCGGTGAAATTGTCATCGACCAATGGGGCGGTGAGCGGCCGGCGAACGGGCTTGTTCGCGCATTTTTAGCGGAGAAGCCTCGTAGCGCATTGAATTCGTGTCCGGAGATTGGCGCATATCTGGATCGGAGGGGAATTAAGCACGGCGACGAGCCAGCCGAACGGAGTGGGGTAGGAGAGGGAAATCAACCTTTAGCGTTCTATCGTGCCACGATATTTGCATTATCGTTGCCTATAGTTTCTTCCAATGGCGACGATGCCCTTGTCGAAATAAGCATCTCTGGAGGGCCGACCGCAGGCGCTGGAAGCATCCACCATCTACACAGGGCGGCAGACGAGCGCTGGCAGGATGTGGGCTCAGTCTTCACTGGAATAGGGTGACAGCCTCGTAGCCGCCTATCCGAGAACCACCCATGTCCGACTCAATGCACGCTCACCCTTTGGGCGGGCGGCTGCAGTGCATCGTGGTTCGACTGTGGCCCCCTTTAGGTGGTGGTGGCAGATGCTCGACCACCCAAGCCGCTTGGTCTCCTTGCCGGAGATCAGCTTCATAAGTGAGTACTTCTGGAGCCTTTTCGCCCGACACGGTCACCACCCCACCGTCTCGGACCAACGTGACCTGCATCTGTAAGAGCCCGCGTGCCTGCGACAATCCACGTCGCGGATGTGAAGATCAGGTGTCGGCCGGTTCTCTGCACCGGCGTTGTACCAGAGCGCGGCGAGCCAGTTGCCGTTGCCGATCGTGGCGTTGA
>Ga0105248_10005843_pt1 | contig 13527 bp, 10 predicted proteins | sample KBSS34metaG_FD_81524 | JGI IMG/M metagenome (GOLD analysis project Ga0105248, IMG submission 81524) | Switchgrass rhizosphere microbial communities from Kellogg Biological Station, Michigan, USA - KBS S3-4 metaG | ecosystem: Host-associated > Plants > Roots > Rhizosphere > Soil | place... | reverse complement strand
GACTCAATCCCACCTCCATGCCTTGTCACATCGCGGATATTTCAATTACGATGAACGCGTGGAGATCACCGATCTCTTGCGACGCGCGCACGCTGGGGATAGTGACGCGCTCAACTCCGTCATACCTCTCGTCTACAACGAGTTGCGGCGGCTTGCGGCTAATTACCTGCATCGGGAGCAGGGTCCGCTTACCATCCAGGCAACGGCGCTGGTTCATGAAGCCTATCTCCGGATCGCCGCCTCTCCGCTTCCTGCTTACGAGAATCGCGCGCACTTCTACGGAATCGCGGCTCGCGTGATGCGGCAGGTGTTGGTCGACATGGCACGCGCCCGAGCTGCGGAGAAGCGTGGTCCTGGTTTGGAAGTCACCGTGGCGGATCTGGATGTCCTCGGCGCTCCGGCGGGTAACGATTTTCTGGCGCTCAACGACGCGCTGGACCGCCTGTCGTCCGTCAACGCGCGCAAGGCACAGCTGATCGAGTTACGATTCTTCGGAGGGATGACGGCCGAAGAGTCCGCGGAGGTTCTCGAGATTCCAGTCCACACGGTTCGGCGCGAACTGCGCGTCGCACAGGCGTGGCTGCGGCGCGAACTGGCGTCATGACGAGGAACTTGTGAGTCCTGACGTCGAACGGGTATTCAACGACGTCGCCGATCTCGACGACGGCGGACGTGTCCTCTATTACAAGGAACATTCCGTCCACGCCACGGTGCGGGAGGAAGTGGAGTCACTGCTTGCGCACGATACGGATTCGAGCATTCGCCTGCTGACGCCCATCGCGGAGTTAGCCGATGTCTTGCGTGTCCCGGTTCCGACCCAGCGCTGCGGGCCTTACGAACTCAAAGAACTGGTGGGCCGCGGCGGTATGGGAGCGGTCTACCGCGCCGAGCGCGTGGATGGCGAGCTGCACCTGCAGGTGGCCGTTAAACTGATGCATTCCGGGTCCGGCGATCCGGTGCAGCGGCAGCGCTTTCTGCAGGAGCGTCAGATTTTGGCCGGCTTGTCGCATCCCAATATCGCCGGATTGCTCGACGCGGGACACACCGAGGATGGCCAGCCGTATTTCGTCCTGGAGTTGATCGAAGGCAAACGAATCGACGATTTCTGCGAGCACTTATCCCTGCGCCAGACCATTCGGCTGTTCCTGAAAGTCTGCGACGCGGTCGCCTTCGCGCACAGCCGGCTGGTGGTGCACCGGGATCTGAAGCCGAGCAACATTCTGGTCACACCTCAAGGCGAACCGAAGCTCCTGGATTTCGGCATCGCGAAGATGTTGGATCTCGAGGCCAACGAGACCATGACCATCGAGCGCGCGATCACGCCCGCGTACGGCAGCCCGGAGCAGGTTTCCGGAGAGCCGGTGACGACCGCGACGGATACCTATTCGCTCGGAGCCGTGCTCTACAAGATCCTGACCGGCCGTCCGCCCCACGACATGGAAGGGTCGACTCCGGCCGCGATGCTATCGGCGTTACTGACCAAGGACGTGCCCCGCGCCAGCCAGTTTCGGCCCGCGTTAGCCGGCGACCTGGACGCCATTTTGATGAAGGCGCTGCGCAAGGAGCCGGAACATCGCTACCCGACGGTGGATCAACTGGCGGACGACCTGCGCCGGTACCTCGAATCGCGTCCAATCCGCGCGCGCGAAGGCGAAACGATCTATCGGGTCGCGAAATTCGTCCGCCGCTACTGGATTCCAGTGACGGCGTCGCTCGCCGCAGTGGTCGCGCTGGCGATCGGCCTGATTGTGATCGCGCGCGAGCGTCAGATCGCCGATCGACGGTTCCGGCTGGTGCGCGAACTGGCCGGGAACCTGTTTGTCATCGACGATCGGATTACGCCGCTACCGGGATCCACCGAGGCGCGCCGCTACATCGCTGATACGGCGCTGCGCTATCTCTACAACGTCGGCAGTGAGGCGACCGAGCCGGATCTGATGCTGGAGGTTGCGGACGCGTATCGCCGCACGGCGGACGTCCTGAGCCGGCGCGGCCGGCCGAACCTGGGACTGCCGAAGGAGGCGTTTCAGGCACTGGAAAACGGCTATCGTTTGCTCGAGCGCGCGCTCGCTGCGCAACCGAAGGACCAGGCAATTCTCCGCGCCATCGTAGTGAACCGGACTCGCGCGATGGGCGTCCTCAGTCATGCGGACGACGCCCGCCAGGCGATGGACATCGCCGGCGTCCTAACCAAAAGGCTGGAGCAGTTCGTCTCCGGGAAGCTGAAGGTGGAGGATCTTCTGGTAGCGCAATCGGCGTATTCGACGCTGGGTGTGGCGTATCTCAACGGCGGCCGGGTGGAGGCTTCCCGCCGGTATTCGGAAACCGCGGTCGAATTCGCGCGTCTGCACGCGGAGGGCGCGAATACTCCCGATGCGCGTCTCAAGTACGCGGCCGCGCTGCGCGTCTATGGCACATTCCTGCGCTACGACGGGCAATTGGAAAAGGCTCTCGCGGCGCTCGAGAAAGCCCTTGCTATTTCGGCGGCGCTGCCGGAAATGCCGGGCAAAGCCACCGAGCTCAGCAGCGACTATTATTTCGCGGGCATTATCAACGGCGAGGTCGAGTCGCTGAGCCTGGGCCGCACCGAAGCCGCCATCGCGGCGTTGACCCGCTGCCTCGATATCGGCCGCGAGCGAGTCGCGGCGGACGCGAAGGACCAGGATGCGAAAGTGGATTTCGCGCAGGGGGCCCTGAAGCTCGGCCGAATCCTCGAGTGGTCCGATCCGTCCCGGGCGCTCGCCGTCTATGACGAAGGCTTCCGCTTGATGGAAACTGCACCGCCGGGAGCGGTTTACCGCGAAAACTACCTGATCAAGATCGGCGCCGAATCGACCTTCGCCCTGCGGCGCCTCGGTAGAGAAAAGGAGGTCCGAAAGCGGCTGGCTGGTCTGCTGGCTTTCGTTCCTGAAGACCCCCGGAAGCCTCATTTCGGACCCACGGGCTCGATGGAATCGTACTTTCGGGCGGATGCCGAGGCGGATGTAGCCGCCGGCAATCGGAAGCGTGCGATCGAAACGTACCTCTGGATGCTCAAGAAATTCGACGAGGACAATTATTCCCCGCGCGAAGACCTCGCCAACGGCCTGGGGCTTTCGCTGAAGCAGAAACGGCTGGCGGAACTACTGCACAAAGACGGCCGGCACGAAGAGGCCCGGCGCTACGAGACCGAGCGCCGTGAACTTTGGTCCCACTGGAACCAGAAGCTTCCCAACAATAGCTTCGTGGCGCGCCAGATTGCGGATTCGAAGTAGTAGCAACTACTGTTTCTTTTAGACGCCGGCAGATGCGACTTCGAGGACCATCTGCCAAAGCAGCTCAATCCCCGTATCCATTGCCTTTAAAGAAATGCGCTCGTCGTTACCATGCGCGCGGCTCTCGTTGTTTTCATACACAAAGAGAGGAACGCCGTAGACCGCGGTGCCGCGGGCGCGGAGGAAGGACCCGTCGGTTGCCCCGCGAGTCATGTACGGAACCGTCAGGTCTCCGCTGTTCACCTTGGCAATGGCGCGTTCAACCGCTTTGTACAGCACGGAATTCAGCGGGCTCGGATCGGTCGAGGGCATTTGCTGGCCCGGCGCCGGCTCAATCGTAATCGACGGATCGTTGATGATCTTCTGGAAGCGCGCGAGCAAATCTTCTTTCGACTCACCGGGCATGCGCCGGACATCGACCTGCCCTTCGGCCTGATTTGGAATCACGTTGATGCGCATGCCGGCACGCAACATCGTCGGAGTGACAGTGGTCCGGATCATCGCGTCGACTTCCGGATCATGGGTTCGAATCTGATTTGCCGCCGCCATGGCGGTAGCCGGATTGTCGAGCTTGGGCAGCAACGGCACCAGCCAGTGATACTCGTCGAGCTTCGACATTTCTTTGAGGTATCGGCGCGTCGTCGCATTGACCCGCACCGGTTGTTCCGCCTCGCACAACTTCACGATGGCCATCGCGAGCCGAAGCACGGGATTGTCCGGCCGCGGGAGTGACGCGTGCCCCGCAGTCCCTTTAGCCGTCAGCGTAATCCGCGTCGGAACTTTTTCCGCTGTCTGCACCTGGAACACATGCTGCCCGTCGCGCAGGGTAATGACGTGGCCGCCCTCGTTGATCGCGAATTCGGCGTCGATTTTTGCGGGAGCATTCTGCAGGAGCCACTGCATGCCCGTCGAGCCGGATTCCTCGTCGGATTCCGACAGAAGGATGATGTCCCGGCTGAGTTTAATGTTGCGCTTCTTGATTTCAACCAGCACGGCCACCTCGGCGGCCAGCAGGCTTTTGGTATCCTGCGCGCCCCGGCCGTAGAGAAATCCGTCCTTGATTTCACCGGCGAATGGGTCAATGTTCCATTGGCGGCGATCGGCGGGCACGACGTCGGAGTGCGCCATCAGGAGCAACGGCTTTTGCCGCCCGTTGCCTTTGAGGCGCGCAACGAAGTTCAGTCGCTTTGGGTCGCCCCCCAAAAGCTCGCACGGAATCCCGTTTGCGTCCGCGATCTGCTTCAAGTATTCGGCGACGCGCGTTTCGTTCCCGGGTGGATTTGAGGTGTTGATCTTGATCAGGTCGATCAAGTACTGCCTCGCGCGTTCCCCGAGTGTGCGGTTATCGTCGGCGCCGAAAGCCAGCGTTGCGATGAACAGCAACGCCACCCGACTCTTCATGCGAGTGATAGTAACAGACTTTCGGTGCATCAGCGGTAATCCGCGAACCGCGCTTCGCTGAAATGTACTCAATCGACGCGAGGAAGAACCCGTGCGCCGGCGTCCCAGGTCCACCGTCTTCTGGAGTTCCAGCCCAGCAGGGCGAGCGGAATCAGCAGAAGGGACAGCGTGGATGGCTCCGGCACGTCGGAGGTTGCGTCGCTCGTGAGCGACTGCGCTTGCGGGACGACGGGATTCAGCAGAAAGGCATGCTGAATTCCGTTGCGCGTTCCGGTTCCGACAATCTGGCCGGATGCGTTGATGGCGTAGGCTTCGGTCAAAATCCAGTCCTGCGTCGCGATCAGGTCGTTGAGGTCGCGCATCACGCCGTCCTCGAACAGAAACGCGTGCATGGCCGTATTCGATAGGGTCCACGAATAGCCAACCACGTCGCCTGCGGCGTTGATGCCGTATCCGTAACTCGCCCCTCCGCCGAGTGTGCCGAGATCCCGCGGCTGGCCATGGATGGTTTCGTAGGCGTGCATGTATCCGCTGCGGACTTGCGCGCTACCCGCAACTTGTCCCGCGTCGTTGATGGCCATGGCGTAGCTGTTCATTCCGCCGAGTCCCGCGATGGCCGACATGCCGATGGCCTGCGACCAGACGAACGCTTGAAACGTGCCGTTACTCCGCATCGCGTAACCGGCGACTTGTCCGTTGTTGTTGACCGCATAGCCGGCCGACCAGCTCCCTCCACTTAGCGTTCCGAGGCTGGTGACGGTGCCGTTGGTATAGAGGAAAGCCCGCCCGTTGACGGAACCGGTTACTTGGCCCGCATCGTTGATCGCCATCGCGTAGGAATCACCGCCGCCGATGGAAATCGCGGCGCCGTTCTGCCACAGCGTTGCCTGCGCTCCTCTGGCGCCGTAGACCGTACCGGCGATGGTTCCATCGTTGTTGATTCCGGCAGCAGTGGACTCTGCCCCACTGGAGGGCAACTGCAGCATTCCCATACCAAAATTTGAAAAAGCGGAACGGACTCCGAAACTGTTACTCGACACGCCCACCGCCACGCCGGCGGCATTAATTCCGTAAGCTGTGGCGGTGGTTCCTCCGAGCGTGCCGAGATCCTGGACGGTGTAATACGGGGCCGCTTGCACTGCCGGCCACGCGAACAACATCCAGATCCAGACTCGATTTCCGCTCCGCTTCATGCGTCAAATCTGCCAGTGGAACCCGAATCGAAAAAGGGTCGCTAGTCCCAAATCGATCGCGTACGGTGTGGCTATCCCTACAAGGACGGAATAGGAATACTCCTCAGGAGCAAACCGCTGAATCGCCCGTCTGCGTGCGCGCCGAATCGCCAGATGCTGTTCTGGTAGAGTGAGGGGCTTGCCGGAAACGACTTCATCCCTGCCCGGCGCAAGTCCCGGCAAACAGGCGGATCCAGCCCCGCTCGATCAGGTGCGTATGTGGCGCGGCCTCGCACTCCTGGTGCTGGTCTACCTGTTCGTCGTTTACGTCATTCCGAAGCCGGACGCCGTGAAGATCGAGGGCTGGCGAATGGCCGGGATCTTCGCGGCCACGATTGTAGGCTCCATTACGCAGCCGATCCCCGGCGGCGCGCTCGTCCTCCTCGCCATCACTCTGACCGCCGCGACCGGCACGCTCAAAATCGGAGAAGCGCTCGCCGGCTACGCGGATCCATCCGTCTGGCTGGTCATCGCGGCCTTCATCATTTCACGCGCCTTGATCGACACCGGACTCGCGCGAAGGATCGCGCTGCAGTTCGTCCGGATGTTCGGAAAGAGCTCGCTCGGCGTCTCCTACTCGCTGGCCATGTCGGACATGGTGCTGGCGGGCATGATTCCGTCGAACGGCGCGCGTTCCGGCGGCGTCATCATGCCGATTGCCAAGTCCATCGCCGAACTGTACGGTTCGAGACCTGGCGCGACGTCCGGATTGCTCGGCTGCTTTCTGATGACGGCGGCGTATCAAAGCGTGTGCGTCACAGCAGCCATGTTTTATACCGGGCAAGCCAGTAACCCGCTCGCCGCGAGAATGGCGGCCGACGTCGGAGTCCAGGTGACGTGGACCAGTTGGTTCTTCGCAGGACTTGCCCCGGGCTTGTGTTCCCTCGCGTTGGTGCCTTGGGTCGTGATGAAGATGAACCCGCCGGCCATCCGCCACACGCCGGAAGCCGCGGCGTTCGCGTCCCGGTTGCTCGACGAGCTGGGTCCGATGCGCAAGAAGGAAAAAATCCTGACCGCCGTGTTCGCGGGCGTCGCCATTCTGTGGATGACCTCCGCCACGCGCTACGGCATGGACATCACCGTGACCGCGTTATTGGGCTGCGTGGTCCTGATCGCCACCGGCGTCCTGTCCTGGGAGGACGTCAAAACCGAACGCTCCGGCTGGGACATCTTCGTCTGGTACGGCGGATTCCTGCGGATGGCGAAGGCACTGAACGATTTCGGCGTGACCAAGGCGTTCGCTGAGCAGGTCGGACACACTTTCAGCAACTTGGGCTGGGTGGGCCTGTTCGCTGTCGCGCTGATCATCTATTTCTACGCGCACTACGGCTTCGCGAGCATCACCGCGCATTTACTTTCCATGTATCCGCCATTCCTGGCCGTCCTTTTGATTAAAGGAGCCCCCGCCGGATTGATGGTCTACGCTTTCGCCTGTTTCGCCAACCTCTCCTCCGGACTCACCAATTACGGCACCACTCCCTCGCCGATTTACTTTGCGCAAGGCTACGTCTCGCTCGGCCAGTGGTGGAAGGTCGGCTTCGTCGTTTCGATCGTGAACATCGCCATCTGGTCCACCGTAGGATTTGCCTGGTGGCATTTGCTCGGCATCTGGTAAGGTGCGAACGCGCTAGCGAAATCGCGGACTCTCGTGAGACTCTGGTAGCTAGTGATTGCCTCGCAACCCCAAATTCTGAAGCTGGATAGAAAACAGTGCGACAAGGGAATTGGCAAGGTCATTCTGGCTCCTGATTCCCGGGACCTGATCGCCGGAGTCCAAATCGAGCCCATGAAACTGTGGCCCGACGACCGGGGCTACTTTTTGGAACTGGCGCGTATCGGCCAGGGACTGGTCAGCCAATTTCCGACCGGGTCCACCCAGCTATCCGCGGCGCTGAGTTATCCCGGAACGATCAAAGCCTTCCACTTCCACCAGCAGCAAACCGATTTGTGGGGTGTCGTCGCCGGAATGTTCCAAGTGGCGCTCGTCGATCTGCGGCCGGAATCACCGACATACGGCGCGCGCAATACGATGTACATCGGAACGCTGCGCCCCTGGCAGATCCTGATTCCTCCGGGCGTGGGCCATGGTTATAAGGTGATCGGCGACAAGGCCGCCATGCTGGTCTACGTGACCGACCGCTTTTATAACCCCGAAGACGAAGGGCGCATTCCCTATGATGACGCCCGCATTAATTACGACTGGGAGCTGCAGCACAAGTGACCTATTTAGTGACCGGCGGTGCCGGATTCATCGGCTCCGCATTCGTTCGCCTGGTTCTTCGAACCGATCCCTCCGCGCGTGTCGTCAATTTGGACAAACTGACGTACGCCGGAAATCTCGAGAATCTGGAAGCCGTCGCCGCGAATCCGAACTATCGCTTCGTGCATGCCGACATCTGCGACGCCGAAGCGGTGAATCGCGTTTTCGAAGAAGAGAAGCCCGACGCCGTCGTGCATTTCGCCGCGGAGTCGCACGTCGACCGCAGTATCCTCTCTCCGGCTCCGGTATTCGAAACCAATCTGCGTGGAAGCTTCACGCTGCTCGAGGCCGCGCGCCAGTTCAAGACGCCGCGGTTTCAGCATGTCTCGACGGACGAAGTGTATGGCAGCATCGACGCTCCGCACGAGGCCGACGAGTCGTATCCGCTGGTGACTTCGAGTCCCTATTCGGCTTCGAAGGCGGGTTCGGATTTGCTGGCGCTTTCCTATTTTAAGACCTACAAGATGCCGGTGACGGTCACTCGCGCATCGAACAACTACGGACCCTTTCAGTTTCCCGAAAAACTGATTCCGTTGATGATCTCGAACGCGATTGCCGACAAGCCGCTTCCGATTTACGGCGACGGCCAGCAGATTCGCGATTGGCTATTTGTCGATGACCACTGCCGCGCGATTCTTGCCGTCCTTGGCAAGGGACGGGACGGCGAGATCTACAATATCGGCGGCAGCCGTTCGCTCGCGAATCTGGACGTGGTGAAGCGGATCCTCGCGACCCTGAACAAACCCGAAAGTCTGATGAAGACCGTCACTGATCGCCCCGGCCACGATCGCAGGTACGCTCTTTCTTCCGAAAAGCTGATGCGCGAAACCGGCTGGAACGCGGAAACGGATTTCGAAACCGGGCTCCGCGAAACGATCGCGTGGTATCAGGCGAATGCCGCTTGGGTCGCGCGCGTCCAGAGCGGCGAGTACCGGAAGTATTACGAACAGAACTACGGCAGCCGGTAACTCCGCCAAGCGGCTTTCCTACCGGATCGCGTAGTTGTGCGCCGCAAACCCGGCGGTAACGATTCCGGTGGCCCAGTTGAACTTCGCAAATGCACTCGCCGCGCGCGGATGCTTGCGGATCACCAGGTATTCAACCCCAATCAAAGCGGCGGTGGCTCCAAACTTAATGGCAGTCGATTTCACGCCGAACCGGCCGTCCGCAGTGGAGAGCGCGGGGTTCAGTTCGCGCATCCCATATGAGCTCGCTGCGTCAAACGCCTGGCTCGCCAGCAGTGGAGCGAGACTTACCTTCCAGGCGCGTGAGAAGGGTGTTTCGGGCGCCACATCTCGATATTTGAGAGCAGCGAGGTTGGAGCTGGGCGCGGCGAGGGAAGAAGGCGTCGCAGGCGCGCCATCCTCACCTCGGGAAACTCCGTAGAAAACGATCACAAGGGTGATCAAAAGCGCGGTGCGGAACATAGGGAAGAATCTCCTCTCGCAAGAGCAGGGACCGATTGTCCGGAAAAGCGTATTCCGGCTCAGGGTCGTAACTTAGTGCTTCTTAGCTTTACCGATGCTAGTTGTTAACACGCATTTCTCTCGACCAGAAATCGCTTAGAGCCCTTAGTACTTCCGGAGCTTTATAGAATTCTTCCGCAATGTGGCGCAGGCCCATCTGTTTGCCGTCTTCAACTACAAAGCTCACACCTAAGGGATAGAGACTAGGGCAGCGAGAAAGTACCAATCCAGCTGATTGGTGCCCCCCACAGTACGTTCTGCCGATGAGTGGGTTGAGCGTGAGAACATCCCCGCGAACTGCCACCTTATTGGGTAGAACACTCCATGCACGTCTTGGGAAATGTCCGCCGGAGAGATGTCTGGAACGCTTCGAAGGAGTACGTTTTGTGAACAAAGTATTCGCTTTTCTGGGCAACATCGAAAAGATGATCGTTGCAGTATTGGTGCTCGGTCTCAGCCTGGGGATCGCCGCGTCCCCCGTCATCGGAACGGCACAGTCTGCTGGCCGTTTCCAGATCGATAACTCGCCGGTCTCCGGTAGTGCGACGGTGTTCGAGGGTTCGCGAATTGAATCCAGGTCGGGCGCGCCGCGCATTGATCTGCGCGGCGGTCCGAGCTTTGAGTTCACTTCGGATACACGCGCAACGCTGTACGGGGACCATGCCGTCCTGGAGCAAGGCGGCGGTGTGATGGCATCGAATTCACAAGCCGCGCCGTTCCGCGTGTTGGCCCGCAGTTTGTCGGTTCAGTCCGCCGAACCCGGCGGCTCCGCGCGCGTGCAGTTGTCGGGTACAACGCGTGTACAGGTATCCGCGCTGCGTGGCGGTGTTCGCGTGAAGAACGCGCAAGGCATGCTGGTCGCAACTGTGGCACCAGGATCGGCGATGGAGTTCGATCCGCAGGTCGGGGCTACGAACAAAACCCGTGTTTCCGGCTGCTTACAAAAGAGGGCGAATGGCTTTCTTCTGACCGATGAAACCACCAGCGTAACCGTCGAGTTGCGCGGCGCTGGCCTCGATCGGGAGGTCGGCAACAACGTGGTGGTCAACGGCACCATGGAGGCGGTGGCTGATTCGCAAGCAGTCAACGTCTCGAGCATCGAGCGGGTCGGAAAAGGGTGTTCTGGCCGGCTCACGAAGGCTGCAGGCGGCGGCAAGGATGGAGCTGCCGCGAGCGCCGGCGCCGGTGGAACTGTGTCGAGCGGTTGGGCGCTGTCTGGCACAACGATCGCCATTATCGGCGGCGTCGCAGCGGCCGGTACGATCGGCGGGCTGGCTGCGTTAGACAAATTGCCCGGCCAAGGAAACACCATCAGCAAATAAAATCACTCGTCTCAAAAACAGATCCCAACCTTGCTCAGTCGTAGTTGACGGATGCGGGGTTGGGATTTCTCGCGTCCTGGCGATTGGAGCCGGTGTCCCACGGTCGCCGAGTCGATTGGCTTCGTTTCTGCTTTGCGCCGGCATGCTCTTTTCTGGCTTACTCCTCAGATTGCTCCGGACCGTCTGCTTTTTCCGCGACCTTTCGACGATGGATGGCTTGAGCGGCACTCTGGACCGGATGTTCGTAAATGGCATCCAACGGCTCCACGAACCGGATTCTTGCCTTCGTCTCTGTGATCGCTCCTTTCAGAAGTTAGAGAAGAGGTACGGTTGCGCGCAATGTTCACCCTGGTCTTAGATCGACCGCAAGAGGGGCGCGAAAGTCGTTTTCTGGCGAGCGTAGGACTGCATGGCCTGGTGCTCCTGTTGGCCGTTTGGGTCGGAACTAACGTCGCGCCGCGTATCGCTTCAAGAATCTCCAATAGCACCCTGCTCGTCGCCCCCGTGTCGCCTTCTTCCAGGCCGGCCCGCCTGCGCCGGCCCGAGGGACTAGCTACGAAGACCCTCATCCCGACCGTGACGCCGCGGCTGTTCGTGCCCCCGATGCTGCCGACAGCTCCCAGTCCCAAGGAGCATTTCGACGCGCCGGTGATTCTGGCCGAAGCTCGCCCTGCGCCTCCGATTGCGCAACCCACGATGCCCTTGGTCTCGGTACCGGCTCCGGTTCGCACCGGCAACTTGGAAGCAGTCACTGTTCCTCAGGTCGCCGCGAAGCAGAGTTCGGCGCCGTTGGTTGGAGGATTTGGAGCGCCGGAGACCGGCCGTTCGGTGATCCAATCAGCCCCGCCGCAGGTGGGTGTGTTCGGATTGCCGGGACCGGCTTCGCAGAAACCCTCGACTCGCTCGGTGATCGTCGCCGGACTGGACAACCAGGCGCCGGTCAAGCCGGTCGCTTCCGCTCGCACCCTGCGTTCGGCTTCGTTTGGTGCTTCGGATGTCGCGCCGGCCCAGGTTGCGCGTCGCCAGCTGTCGGCGGTTCGGAATCGGCGGGTCGAGATTCTCTACAAACCCAAGCCTCAATACACGGATGAAGCGCGGGCCCGCCAGATAGAAGGCGAAGTGGTCCTGGATGTCCTTTTTTCGCGTGCCGGCGACGTCCGGGTGCTGCGCGTCGTCCGCGGGCTTGGCCTCGGCTTGGATCAATCGGCGGCGCGCGCAGCGCAAGGCATCCGCTTTCGGCCGGCAGAAGAAGATGGTGTTCCCGTGGATGCGGCCGCGATGATTCGCATTCAGTTCTTACTGGCATTTTGACGGGTGGAGAGATCGAAATGATTTGGTTTGCTTGGTTGGCGCTCGCTGCGATGGGGACCGCCTCGGCGGAACAGGATCCGGTCGACCGTATGCTCGATCGGGTGGTGACGCAGGAAAGCGATCTGCTCGCGCTGCTCGCGAAACATAGTCCGATTGTCGAGACCTACATTCAGATCCAGGGGCCGGGCGATTCCCCTGCGACCGGCACGGCTCTCTCCATCGAGAAGGATGTTTATTTCCTCGGCCGGATGAATCTGACGGGCGAAGTCAGTTACGAAGCATTGCTCGAGCAGGAGGTGGCGAAGAAGCCAGGCCGTTTCTTTTTCGGTAAAGGAAGCAAGCCGAAGGAATTCGCGTTTCTCCCCCGTGGGTTCGCGCAGATGTCCATCATCGATTCGCAATCGTTTAACCGGACCACCTATCGGTTCGATTATGTGAGGCGTGAGTTCCTCGGAGAAGTACGCTGTTTCGTGTTCGACGTCGCACCGCTCGACAATAGCGTCAGGGGAAAGTTTGTGGGACGTATCTGGGTCGAGGACGTCGATTTCCACGTCGTGCGTTTCAACGGAACCTACACGGACCCACCCGGAAGCGACAAAAATCGTGCAGGACTGCCGGAGCAGTATTTTCACTTCGACAGTTGGCGCACACATGTCGGAGGCGGCGCCTGGGTGCCCTCCCAGATTTATGTCGAGGAATCGGATCTCTCGAGTACCACGCGCCCGAAGGCCCCGAAAGTTCGATTCAAAGCGCAGATTCGTTTCTGGGGGTACGCCGTCACGGCCGCCCCGAAGCTCGACGAGCTAACCAGTATTCTCCTCGACAAGAGTCCGGGTTTGAAAGACCAGGCGGAGTTGAAAGACCTGACTCCACTCGAGAGCCAGCGCGCGTGGGAACGGCAGGCAGAAGAAAATATTCTGAACCGTCTGGAGCGAGGCGGCCTCTTGGCCCCCGTCGGATCTGTCGACGAAGTCCTGAACACGGTGATCAACAATCTGCTGGTCACTAACAACTTAAACCTCGACGTGAAGTGCAGGGTGCTGGTCACCACCCCGCTTGAGACGTTTGCGATCGGACAGACGATCGTGATCAGCCGCGGACTGATCGACGTTCTTCCGGACGAGGCCAGCCTGGCCCTCGTACTGGCAAGCGAGTTGTCGCATATCGCGCTCGGCCATCGGACCAATACGCAATTCGCGTTTCACAACCAGACCATGGGCGCGGACGAAGAAATTCTGCATCGCTTCCGCTTTGCGCGATCCGACGTCGAGAACACAGCAG